>Ga0123338_10000465_pt1 | contig 41302 bp, 32 predicted proteins | sample grotaG_FD_89793 | JGI IMG/M metagenome (GOLD analysis project Ga0123338, IMG submission 89793) | Glacier valley bacterial and archeal communities from Borup Fiord, Nunavut, Canada, to study Microbial Dark Matter (Phase II) -... | ecosystem: Environmental > Aquatic > Freshwater > Ice > Glacier ...
CGAGGCGATCAAGGCCATGAATGCGCGTCTCGGCCTGCCTTCCGGATTGACCGAGATGCAGGTGCCGGCTGATTGGTTCGACCGCATCATCGACGGCGCCCTGGCCGATCACTGCCACAAGACGAACCCACGCATCGCGAGTGCCGACGAGTACCGCCTGCTGCTGACCGAATCGATGTAAACGCACCGAGCACCCATGAAGGAGGTGCTGCTTACAGCACCGACACCTCGACGCGGCGAGCTTCGGCGTTGCCGCCCGAGCCGGTCAGCACTGCGGGCTTGCGCAGTTCGATCTTGTCTTCAGCGACTCCGGCGGCTTTCAGCGCAATGCTGACGGCCGTTGCGCGCTCTTTGGCGATCGCTTCGTTGACGGCAGCGTCGCCGGTGGCGTCCGTGAAGCCACTGACCACGGCCTTCTTGCCCGCTGCAACGCCCTTCGCTACGTCGGCCAGCGCATCGTTGGCGCCGCCGGCGAGGTCGGCCTTGCCGCTGGCGAAGTAGAACTTCACCACGCCACCTTCGACCTTGAACGACGCGCCGTCGGCCGCAGTGGCCTTCGTCGCCACGGCGGCTGGCGCAGCGGTGCTGGCGGCTGACGCCGCGTGTGTCGGGCCTGCGCTCGGCAGCAGCGGCACGATGAGCAAGGCAACGATGTTGATGATCTTGATCAGCGGGTTGATGGCTGGGCCCGCAGTGTCCTTGTACGGGTCACCGACGGTGTCACCCGTGACGGCGGCCTTGTGTGCCTCGCTGCCTTTGCCGCCATGGTGGCCGTCTTCGATGTACTTCTTGGCGTTGTCCCACGCACCGCCGCCCGTGCACATGCTGATGGCCACGAACAGGCCGGTCACGATGGTGCCCATCAGCAAGCCGCCGAGCGCCGCCGGCCCGAGCAACAGCCCGACGATGATCGGTACGATCACCGGCAGCAGGCTGGGCACCACCATCTCCTTGATGGCAGCGGTGGTCAGCATGTCAACGGCTGCGCTGTAGTCGGGCTTGCGCTTGCCGGCCATGATGGCGCCGTCTGCGAACTGGCGCCGCACCTCGACCACCACGCTGCCTGCGGCGCGGCCCACCGCTTCCATCGCCATCGCGCCGAAGAGGTAGGGGATCAGGCCGCCGATGAACAGGCCGACGATGACCTTCGGGTCCGAGAGGTCGAAGCTCACGCTCATCCCGCGCGCTTCGAGCGAGTGGGTGTAGTCAGCGAACAGCACCAGTGCCGCGAGGCCGGCTGAACCGATGGCGTAGCCTTTGGTGACGGCCTTCGTCGTGTTGCCCACCGCATCGAGCGGGTCGGTCACGTCACGCACGCTCTTGGGCAATTCGGCCATCTCGGCAATGCCGCCAGCGTTGTCGGTGATCGGGCCGTAGGCGTCGAGCGCCACCACGATACCGGCCATGCTCAACATCGAGGTTGCAGCAATGGCAATGCCGTACAGCCCCGCCATACCGTAAGAGGCCAGGATCGCGGCGCACACGAAGATCACCGGCCACGCCGTCGAGCGCATCGAAACACCCAGTCCGGCAATGATGTTGGTGCCGTGCCCAGTGGTCGATGCCTGCGCGATGTGCTGCACCGGCTTGTACTGCGTGCCGGTGTAGAACTCGGTGATCCAGACCAGCGCAGCGGTCAGCACCAGGCCGACGGCACAGGTGCCGAACAGCTTCATGTGCGTGCCGGCACCGAGCGCATCGGCGGGCATGAACATCGTGGTCACAAAGTAGAACGCGATCAACGACAGCACACCCGCCACGGCCAGGCCCTTGTACAGCGCCGGCATCACGTTCTTCATGCCCGGCGAGGCCTTGACGAACGAGCAGCCGATGATGGACGCGATGATCGACACAGCACCGAGCAGCAGCGGGTAGATCACGGCAGCGGTCGGTGCTGCTGTGACCACGAGTGCGCCCAGCGCCATCGTCGCGATCAGTGTCACGGCGTAGGTCTCGAACAGGTCGGCGGCCATGCCGGCACAGTCGCCGACGTTGTCGCCGACGTTGTCGGCGATCACCGCAGGGTTGCGCGGGTCGTCTTCGGGGATGCCGGCTTCGACCTTGCCCACCAGGTCGGCGCCGACGTCAGCGCCCTTGGTGAAGATGCCGCCTCCCAGCCGCGCGAAGATCGAGATCAGCGACGAGCCGAACGCGAAGCCGAGCAGTGGTTTCAGCGTGGCCGAGTCGACCTTGGTGCCGCCGCTGAGGAAGTAGAAGAAGAGTGTGACGCCGAGCAGGCCCAGGCCCACCACCAGCATTCCAGTGATGGCGCCGCCCTTGAATGCCACGTTCAGCGCAGGGCCGATGCCCTGCGTCGCAGCCTGCGCGGTACGCACGTTGGCCTTCACCGAGACACTCATGCCGATGAAGCCGCAGGCTCCCGACAGGAACGCACCGAGCACGAAGCCGATGGCCGAGGTGGTGTCGAGGAAGACGGCGATCAGAACCGCCAGCACCACGCCGACGATCGCGATGGTCTTGTACTGTCGCGCGAGGTACGCGGCGGCACCTTGTTGAATCGCAGCGGCGATCTCCTGCATGCGTGCATTGCCGGCACTCTGGCTGAGAATCCAGCTTCGTTGTGCAAAGCCGTAGATGACTGCGGCCAAGCCACAGGCCAGCGCAAAGTAGAGCGCCATGGTGTTGCTGATCAAAGGGAGTTCCTCCTCGTCGAATGCTGTTATCGATGCTGACAGGCTGGCGCCTGCGCTCGTCCCGGTGGCTTTCCAGCCACGCGGGATGCTAAGGGAACGGGTGTGACAAGGCAACGCTGAAGGCATGGTGTTTTCCAGCGGAAAAGGCCGTCGACAGGGCGCTGCAACATAGCGCCGTCACGTCAGGTGGGCGTCAAGGCTCGCAGCATAAAATGCGGCTTTGAATGTGTATCTAACAACACCATGAGCCTGCAAAAAGTGACCCCCGGCACGAAGGCGCCCGAAGAATTCAACGTGATTATCGAGATCCCGATGAACGCCGACCCGATCAAGTACGAAGTCGACAAGGCCAGCGGCGCGTTGTTCGTGGACCGTTTCATGACCACCGCCATGCACTACCCGTGCAACTATGGCTACATCCCTCAAACGCTGTCGGACGATGGTGACCCGGTCGATGTTCTGGTGATCACGCCGTTCGCGCTGTCGCCTGGCGTCGTCGTTACCTGTCGCGCGGTGGGCGTGCTGAAGATGGAAGACGAAGCGGGTGGCGACAGCAAGGTGCTGGCCGTGCCGATCGACAAGATCCTGCCGATCTATACCCATTGGCAGAAGCCCGAAGACATCAACCAGATGCGCTTGAAGGCGATCCAGCACTTCTTCGAGCACTACAAGGATCTCGAGGCCGGCAAGTGGGTCAAGATCAAGGGCTGGGAAGGGCCTGAAGAAGCCAAGGAAGAGATCCGCCAGGGCATTGCGGCCTACCGTCCGGCCTGAGCATTGCTGGGGTGCGGCTGCCACCCGGCAGCCGCATCGCATCGCATGCCACCGCGGGCCGACAGGGCTTCCGAGCGCGCCTACACTGCGCCCTCTCCACTTCGCCCGACTTGCCCCATGCTGAAGATTTTCCGCACCCTCGCACTGCCTTTGTCGCTGATCGCGTGCGTGGCGAGTGCGCCCGTGCACGCACAGCCCTTGCCTGCGGGCATCTCGGCAGTGAGGTCGGTCGAAGGCATCGATGAGTACCGGCTGACCAATGGCCTGCAGGTGCTGCTGATTCCCGACGACTCGAAGCCCACGATCACTGTCACCATCACCTACAAGGTCGGCTCGCGCCACGAGAACTACGGCGAAACAGGCATGGCGCACCTGTTGGAGCACATGCTCTTCAAGGGCTCGCCGAAGACGCCGGAGCCCAAGGCCGACCTCGCGTCGCGCGGCCTGGCCTTCAACGGCACGACCTCGAACGACCGCACCAACTACTTCGCGAGCTTCGCGGCGAATGATGCGAACCTCCAGTGGTACATCGGCTGGCTGGCCGATTCGATGGTGAACAGCTTCGTTGCGCGCAAGGACCTCGATACCGAGATGACTGTCGTGCGCAACGAGATGGAGCGCGGTGAGAACAGTCCGAGCCGCATCCTCTCGCAGCGCATCTTGGCGGCCATGTTCGATTGGCACAACTACGGGCACAGCACGATCGGTGCGCGCTCCGACGTCGAGAACGTCGACATCCCTCGCCTTCAGGCCTTCTATCGAACCTACTACCAGCCCGACAACGCCACTTTGACCGTCTCGGGGAAGTTCGAGCCAAGCGCGGTGCTGAAGTGGACAAGCGAATCATTCGGCAAGCTTGCGAAGCCCACGCGCGCACTTTCGACGCTTTACACGCTGGACCCGACCCAGGACGGCGAGCGAAGCGTCACGCTGCGCCGCATCGGTGGCGCGCCGTTGGTCTATGCCGCCTATCACGTGCCCGCCGCAGCCACGCCCGATTTCGCGGCACTGGAGTTGCTTGAACTGATCCTCGGTGATGTGCCGGCCGGCCGACTTCACAAGCGTTTGACGCAGGCGCAACTCGTGTCCGGAGCCTTCGCAGGCGCGTGGGAACTGGCCGACCCAGGCGTGTTCATTGCCGGTGCCCAACTCGCGCCCGGGCAGGACGTCGACAAGGCGCGCACCGAACTGCTGGGAACGCTCGAATCGATCGGCCGCGAGCCCGTCACTGCCGATGAACTGGCACGCGCACGCCTGCAATGGCTCAACGCGTGGGACAAGGCCTTCACCAATCCGGAATCGGTCGGGGTGGCGTTGTCGGGTTACATCGGTCGCGGCGACTGGCGGCTCCTGTTTCTGTCGCGCGACTGGGTGCGGGCCGTTCAACTCGCCGATGTGCAACGTGTCGCCGAGCAGTACCTGCTGCCGGCCAATCGCACGCTTGGCACTTATCTGCCCACCGATAAGCCGGTGCGTGCGCCGGCTCCCGCGCGGGCCGATCTGGCCCAGGCACTGCAAGGCTTCAAGCCGCAGGCGGCCGCCGCGAAGGTCGAGTCGTTCGAGGCCACGCCCGCCAACATCGATACGCGCACACAGCTCGTGAGCTTTCGGGGTGTGAAGGCGGCGCTGCTGCCCAAGGGCACGCGTGGCGGTGCAGTGCAAGCGGTTCTCACCCTGCGCTTTGGCGATGAAGCCAGCCTGGTTGATCAAGGCGATGTGGCGGCAGCCGTTGCGCAGATGCTCACCAAGGGCAGCAAGACGCTGACCCGCGAACAGGTGCAAGACCGCTTCGACGAGCTGAAGACCGATCTCAGCGTCAGCAGTTCGGTGGGTACGGTGACCTTGGCTATGAGTTCGCGGGGTGATACCTTGCCTGCCGCCATCGCCCTCGTGGGTGACTTGCTGCGCAACCCGGTCTTCCCACCTGCCGCGCTGGACGAGTACAAGCGGCAGTTGCTGACCAGCATCGAGCAGCAGCGCAAGGAGCCAGGTGCCGTCGTGGGCAACGCGCTGGCCCGCCTGGGCAACCCCTACCCGCGCGGCGATGTACGCTACGTACGCACCTTCGACGAACGCACTGACGACGTCACACGCCTGAACATCGAGGCTGTGCGCGCCTTGCACGCCCGCTTCTATGGTGCATCTCAAATCGAGTTCGCGGCCGTGGGTGACCTCGACGCGGCGGCAGTGAAGGCCGCGCTGCAAGCCGCACTGGGCGACTGGAATGCGGGCGTGCCTTTCAAGCGCGTTGCGCAACCGCTGGTTGCCGTGGCGCCGCAAACGGTGATGCTCGCCACGCCCGACCAGCAGAACGCCACGATGCTGGTCCGCCTTGCCGTGCCGATGGCCGAACTCGACCCGGATTACGCCGCGTTGACGATGGCCAACTACCTGCTTGGCGCAGGCAGCAGCTCGCGCCTGTGGAAGCGCGTTCGCGATACCGACGGCCTGTCTTACGACGTGCGCAGTTTCATCGACTGGAACAGCCTCGACGCCAACTCGCTCTGGCAAGGTAGCGCCATCTTTGCGCCGCAGAACCGGGCGCGGGTCGAGGCCGCGTTTCGCGAGGAGGTGGCACGGGCACGCGTCGACGGGTTCACACCGAAGGAGCTGGCCGAAGGGCAGGCCGGCCTGTTGAACTTCAGGAAGTTGGGGCGCGCCCAGGACGCCGGTGTGGCCACTGCGTGGGCGAACAACCTCTACCTGGGACGGACCTTTGCGGTGTCGGCCAAGGTCGACGCCGCACTGGCCGCGCTCACGCTCGACCAGGTCAACGCAGCGCTGCAAAAGTACGTCACACCCGACTCTTTCGTGTGGGGCTTCGCTGGCGACTTCAAGCCGTGAATGCGCTTGGTTGCCGACTTTGACACGTTACGACGCGTCAAGCAGCGGCAGGGCGTCGGCCTTGAACGGCCGGCGCTCGTTCAGGTCGTCAATGTAGTTCGCGACACCCGCGCCTTCGCGGTCCAGAAAGTCGGCCACGGCCTGCGCGAACTGCGGGTGCGCGAGCCAGTGTGCCGACCAGGTCTGCACCGGCAGCAGGCCGCGCGCCATCTTGTGCTCACCTTGCGCACCGCCTTCGAACCGCGTGTAGCCGTGCTCGATGCACCAGGCCAGTGGCTGGTAGTAGCAGGCCTCGAAGTGCAAGCAGGGCACGTGTTCGATGGCACCCCAGTAGCGGCCGAACGCGACGCGGCTTGACGGGTCGATGCAGATCAACGACGCGGCGATGCGCTGGCCGCCCCGGCTTGCGATGAAGAGCAGCCAGTTGTCTGGCAGGGTGTCACCCATGCGCGCGAAGAAGTCGCGTGTGAGGTAGGGCGTCGAGTGGTGTTCTCGGTAGGTCTGGCAGTAGCAGCGGTAGAAGAAGTCCCAGTCGTCGGTGGTGATCGATGCGCCTTCCAGCGTGCTGAATGTGACAGCTACGTCGACCACCTTGCGCCTTTCCTGCTGGATTTTCTTGCGCTTGTCGCGCTGCAGGCTGGCCAGAAAGTCGGCGAAATCTGCGTAGGGGGCGGGCTCGCGATTCGTCCAGTGGAACTGCACGGTGCTGCGCATCATCCAGCCTTCGGCGCGCGTGGCTTCGGCATCGGCCTCGTTCAGGAACAGCAAGTGGGCAGACGAGAGCTTGGCCTCGCGTGCGAACTGCTGCATCGCGCGCAGGAGCAGCCGCCGCCCGGCAACATCGCGCGCCAGCAAGCGCGGGCCGGGCACGGGCGTGAAGGGCACGGCGTCGAGCAGCTTCGGGTAGTACGCGAGGCCATGGCGCTGGTAGGCGTCGGCCCAGGCCCAGTCGAAGACGTACTCGCCGTAGGAGTGGTCTTTCAGGTAGAGCGGGCAGGCCGCGATCAGCTGGTCGCCTTGCAGCACCGCAATGAACTGCGCGGCCCACCCTGCTGCAGGCACCGCACTGCCGGATGAGTGCAGCGCCGCGAGGTAGGCGTGGCGCATGAAAGGGTTCGCGTCGGCCTGGCCCGCCAGCAGACGATCCCACTGTTGCGGGTCGAGCTGAGCCGGGTCATCGAAGACCCGAATGACATAATCGTCGGAGGCCGAATCCAGGGCTGTGTTTGCGTCGTTCCGCATGGCTTGTCGCACCTCTTTTCACATCAATTCCCGCACCGATCCGTGGCTTCAATCGATCAACCTATGGTGACCGTGGCGCTGGCGCAGATCAATGCCACGGTGGGCGACTTGCCAGGCAACGTGCGCAAGATCACCAGCGCCGCACGGCAGGCGTTTGCGCAAGGCGCGCGCCTCGTGCTCACCCCGGAACTCGGCCTGTGCGGCTACCCGCCCGAAGACCTGCTGCTGCGCCCCGCATTCATGGAGGCGTGTACGCAAGCGTTGCTGGACTGTGCGCGGCAACTGGCCGATTGCGAGGGGCTCGTCGTGGTGGTCGGTCATCCGCATCAGTTTGGGCGTCAGGGGGATGTTAGGTCGAACTCGGTTTCGGTGCCGCTGCGCTTCAATGCGGCCTCGGTATTGACCGGCGGGCGCGTGACTGCGACCTATTGCAAGCGTGAACTGCCCAACTATCAGGTGTTCGACGAGCGGCGCTATTTCGCCTCGGGGCGCGATGCAGGCCAGCCACCGGTGGTGTTCGAGGTGCAGGGCCTGCGCTTCGGCCTGAACATCTGCGAAGACGCATGGTTCGACGAACCCGGTCTGGCGGCCAAGGGCGCTGGCGCGCAGGTTCTCTGCGTGCTGAACGCGTCACCGTTTCACCTGGGCAAGCTGGCCGAGCGCGAAGCGCGCATGGCTGCGCGCGCTCGCTCGCTGCAGATGCCACTGCTCTATGCGCACCTGACGGGCGGGCAGGACGAAGTGGTGTTCGACGGCGCATCGTTCGCACTCGACGCGACCGGTACTGTCACGGCGCGCGCACCGATGTTCGACGAGGCGCTGACACTCGTGCAGTTCAACGGCGAAGCGCCACGCGGCCCGGTGGCACCGGTTCCGGCCTTCGAGGCGCAGGCCTGGGCCGCGCTGGTGGTCGGCGTGCGTGACTACATCGGCAAGAACGGCTTCCCGAGCATCATCATCGGGCTCAGCGGGGGTGTCGATTCAGCGCTGGTGCTTGCGATTGCGGTCGACGCACTCGGCGCCGACCGGGTGCGAACGGTGATGATGCCCTCGCCCTACACCGCCGACATTTCCTGGATCGATGCACGCGACATGGCTAAGCGGCTGGGCGTGCGCTACGACGAGATCTCCATCGTGCCGATGTTCGAGGCGTTCCTGCAAAGCCTGGCCAGCGAGTTCGCAGGGCTGAAGGAAGACGCGACAGAAGAGAACATCCAGGCGCGCATTCGCGGCACCTTGCTGATGGCCTTGTCGAACAAGTTCGGCTCCATCGTGCTGACCACCGGCAACAAGAGCGAAATGGCGACCGGCTACTGCACGCTGTATGGCGACATGGCGGGTGGCTTCGCCGTGATCAAGGACGTTGCCAAGACGCTGGTCTACCGACTGGCCGAGTGGCGCAACGCGCAGTGCGCAGCGGGCTTCGAAGTGATCCCGCAGCGCATCATCACACGGCCGCCATCGGCCGAGTTGCGGCCCGACCAGACCGACCAGGACAGCTTGCCGCCGTACGAGGTGCTGGACGCGATCCTGGCGCGCTACATGGAGGGCGACGAAGGCATCGAGGCGATCATTGCCGCCGGCTTCGACCGCGCGGATGTCGAGCGTGTGACTCGCCTGATCAAGGTCAACGAGTACAAGCGGCGCCAGTCGCCGGTGGGCATTCGAATCACCCACCGCGCGTTCGGGCGTGACTGGCGCTACCCCATCACCTCGAAGTTCCGCGCGTAAACTATGATCGATCAACCCTTGCAGGAGCCGGCCATGAAACAGATCACCGCAATCGTTAAACCCTTCAAGCTCGAAGAGGTGCGCGAGGCATTGGGTCAGGTCGGTGTGACGGGCCTGACGGTGACCGAGGTGAAGGGTTTCGGCCGCCAGAAGGGGCACACCGAGCTGTACCGCGGGGCTGAATACGTGGTCGACTTCCTGCCCAAGGTGAAGCTCGAAGTGGTCGTGAAGGACGCCGACCTCGACCGCTGTGTCGAGGCGATCGTCAAGGCCGCAAAGACCGGCAAGATCGGTGATGGCAAGATCTTCGTGACGGCCGTTGAACAAGTGGTGCGCATTCGCACCGGCGAGTCGAACGACGACGCGGTCTGATTCGCCGCTCGCCGAAATCCGAAGCCCGCCTGGAGCGGGCTTCTTGCTTTCTCGCGGCGGCTCAGATGCGTCGGTAGTCGTCCGGCGCGGTCGCCCGTGGTGCCATTTCGGCGAGACGCGCCAGCAAGGCCTGCGGGTCGTCCGAGACCTGAAGAAGATCGATCTGCGCATCGGACATGAAGCCCCGTTCGCGGCTGCTCTTCAGGAACGCCAGCAGCGCGTCGTAGTAGCCCGCCACATTGAGAAGGCCGAGCGGCTTGTCGTGGTAGCCGAGTTGCCGCCATGACCAGACTTCGAACAACTCCTCGAAGGTGCCAATACCGCCCGGCAGCGCCAGGAATGCATCGCTGCGCTCGGCCATCTGCATCTTGCGTTGGTGCATGGTCTCGACCACGTGCAGTTCGCTCAAGCCCCGGTGCCCGAGTTCCCGGCCCATCAGCGACTCGGGAATGACGCCGATCACCGTTGCTCCCTCCGCGAGCGCGGCGTCGGCCACGATGCCCATCAAGCCCGCGCGCCCGCCGCCATAGACAAGTTGCCAGCCCTGTTGCCCGACGAAGGTGCCGACGCAGTGTGCAGCGTCAGCATACGCGGCCAGTTCGCCAGCGCGCGAACCGCAATAGACGCAGACCGAAAAGCTTGCCATCGATGAACCTTTCAAGCGAGCCAGCGCTGCCAGAGCGCCGCAGCCCAGACGCCGGCGCAAAGCAGCAACGCCAGCAGCACCGCCGCGCTGCCGATGTCCTTGGCGCGCTTCGACAGGTCGTGTACCTCGAACGAAATCCGGTCGATGGCTGCCTCAACGGCTGTGTTCAGCAACTCGACGATCAGCACCAGCAACACCGAGCCGCCCAGCAACGCCGTCTCGACCCACGTGCGGCCAACCCACAGCGAGAATGGCAGCATCACCACCGCGAGCCAGAACTCCTGCCGGAACGCGCTCTCGTGCCGATAGGCGGCGCGAAGGCCCTGCATCGAGTATCCAGTTGCGCGCACCACGCGGTCGAGGCCGGTCCGGCCTTTGTGGGGATTCGTCATGGGCGCCGATTCTGCCCGCAGGCTCAAGGCGGGGCCGCTGGCTTCGCGTCAATGATTCGGGTGCCGCACAACGCGTCGTGCCAGAACTGGCGCTGCGGGTGCACAAGCGCCAGCATCGCGTACGCTACGACCCCGATCGCAGCGGCTCCCAGCCCTTGCCAACCCGTCCAACCGTTCAGGGCACTGAGTAGCGCGGCCGGCGCAAACCACGCACAGCTCGCGACAAAACGCATCAACGCTCGCACTTGAGACAAACGTTGCCCTTGCGTCGTGACAACGCGCAGGTGCCACGTCTTCATCGGCAGGGTTTGGCCCGTGCCAGACCAGAACCAGGTGAAGTAGACCGCGTAGATCAGCAGAGTGATGATGCGCAGGGAGGCGTCGCTCTGCAGCGGGTGGCGGTGGCCGGTGAGCGCAACGAACAGCGCGCCGATCGCGCCTGGCACCAGACCGATGCCAAACAGCAGCAAGCCCTCGTAGACGAACGATGCCATGCGCCGATTCAGTCCAGGCGCTTGCTGCGCACCGGTGGCCGCGACGGCCGACGCCGTCATGGTTGCTTCGGCGGGATGGGTTGGCTTGCCGACGCGGGCCGGGTGGCCGCGCCTTGCGGCCCACGTTGCGGAAGCAGCGTGGCCTTGTCGACAAACTCGGGAGTCGCAGCGATCTTGGGCAACCCGGTTTGCTGGTGAGGCGGCGGGTTCGGGCGCTTGGTCATCACCGTGGTCGTGGCGCCTGGGCCGGCTTGCACGATGGTCGGCGAAATCGGCTTCGGCGCAGCGGACGACGCCGGATTTGGCACAAGGTTCGACTTCGACTGCGGCAACTCACGACCCGACTTGTCGGTTCGAACGGCCGCTGGGGCGGCCGTACTCTTGGGGCCCGCCTCGGCGCCGGGGCGTGGTGCCGGCAGCGCTGCTCGCGCGGCCAGTTCGCGCTTTTGCTCGTCGGACAGCCTCTGATAAGCGTCCCATCGGGACTGCCGGTCTTGAGCGGGCAATTGTTTGGCTTCCTGAAAATTCACCCGGGCCTGGCCGCGCTCTTGCGGAGTCAGCTTGGTCCACTCAACCATGCGCGCTTGCACACGGCCTTGCTCGGTGAGCGACATGTTCGGGAAGCGCGCTGCCAGTTCCAGCCACTTCTGTTTGCGCGGCGAATCGATGGCCGACCAGTCGCCTTGCAGTGGCCGCAAAATGCTCTGCTGCGGCGGCTTCAGATCGCCCCAGCGCACGCCTTGTTCTGCAGTAGGCGGCTTGGCAGATGCGCGCGGTGCCGACGACGCTTGCGCTTTCGATTGAAGTGGGAATGCCAGCAACAAGACGCTGGCCAGCCCGGCGAGCAAGAAACAGCAGCCGAGCTTGATGCCGAGCAGGTTGCGGGCGCGCTCGCAGGTCATCGACCGACAACTCACTCGTGCGGCGTCTTCAGGAATTCGGCGAAGCCGGCGTCGCTGTAGGCCGTCGGAGGCAGGTCGTCGGCCAGCAGTGCGGCGTCGATCTCGGCGGCGACGGAAATTTGCGCCTTGTCTTGCCAGGTCTGAATCAGGAACAGGCCCGCCACAAGGGCAAAGGCTGGGACCACGGAGCCAATGCGCATCCACCAACCCCAACCGCTGCGACCCAGAACCGCGGCACCGGACGAACTGACACCGACGGTTTGGGGCGATTCAGCGAAGCGGGCTGCGCGGCCGCGCTCAAGCGCATTCTCGCGTGCGAATCGCAGACGCTCACCCAAGTCGGCCGCGAGTGAATCGGAACGTTCGGTCAGATGCGCTGCCACACGAAGCGCAAAGCGAGCCTGGAGAGCGTCAACTGCGCTGGGCAAAGGAATATTGGTCGATTGATTCATAGTGTGATCCCCTTCGCCTGCAACGCCTTGGCCAACGCATGCACCGCACGGGAGCAGTGCGTCTTGACGCTGCCCTCGGAGCACCCCATGGCAGAGGCTGTCTCGGCAACGTCAAGTTCTTCCCAGTAACGCAGCAGGAAGGCTTCGCGTTGACGGCCCGGCAACTCGGCCACTTGCGCTTCGATGGCTAGCAAGATTTGCTCCCGCGACACGGAGTCTGCGGCACTCTCCGAGGCCATGGAGCCGCCCAGGGCTTCCAGGGTTTCCAGAATGTCGAAGTCCCCGTCACTGCCGGCGGACTCGAAGTCGGAAAAGTTCCGAACGACCGCGTTTCGCACCTTCTGGCGTCGGAACCAGTCCATGGTGGCGTTCGACAAAATGCGCTGAAACAGCAGCGGCAATTCTGCGGCCGGCCGGTCGGCATACTTTTCGGAGAGCCGGATCATCGTGTCTTGAACGATGTCCAGGGCAGCGTCCTCGTCGCGAACGGCATACACCGCGCGCTTGAAGGCACGCTTTTCGACGCTCTTGAGGAAGTCGGAGAGTTCTTTGTCGGAAGCCAAGTGATGTGGGGTCGCAGGGCGCCAAGACCCGGCGCGAATTCGATTATCTCATTCGCCCGCCAGTGCGGCCAGTTTGTGTTCAGGCAATGACATAATCTCAGGTTGCACAACAGTTATGGTCGAAAGCTGCCCGCCCAACCGGGGCGTGTGGTGATTCGACCCTCAGGCACCACAACGGTCTCACGAGGACGCGCAGAGGTGCACCGATGGTTTTTCGTCAGAGAAATTCACAAAGGTTCCCGACATGGAATTTTCAACCGCAGAAGTCAAGCGGGCCGCATCGGCCCAACCCGCCCCACCTGGCACTGAACCGAACGGGTCCGAGATCCTGGTTCGTAGCCTGCAGGCCGAGGGTGTCAAGTTCCTCTGGGGCTATCCTGGCGGAGCGGTCCTCTACATCTACGACGCGCTGTACAAGCAAGACACGATCGAGCACGTGCTCGTGCGTCACGAGCAGGCCGCCGTACACGCCGCCGACGGCTATGCGCGAGCCACCGGCGAGGTGGGCGTTGCGCTGGTCACCTCTGGCCCCGGGGTCACGAATGCAGTGACTGGCATTGCCACTGCCTACATGGACTCGATCCCGATGGTCATCATCACCGGGCAGGTTCCGACTGCGGCCATCGGCCTCGATGCGTTCCAGGAGTGCGACACCGTCGGCATCACGCGGCCCATCGTCAAGCACAACTTCCTCGTGAAAGACGTGCGCGATCTCGCCGTGACGATGAAGAAGGCATTCCACATCGCCCGAACCGGCCGCCCCGGCCCAGTGGTCGTCGACGTGCCGAAGGATGTGTCGCTCAAGACCGCACCGTTCCACTACCCCGACCGGGTCGAGATGCGCTCGTACAACCCGGTTCGCAAAGGTCACGGGGGGCAGATCCGCAAGGCGGTGCAATTGCTGCTGGCCGCGAAGCGCCCGTACATCTACACCGGCGGCGGCGTGGTGCTCGGCAATGCGTCGGCCGAGTTGCGCGAACTCGCTGACATGTTGGGTTTCCCTTGCACCAACACGCTCATGGGCCTGGGCGCCATTGCCGCGAGCGACCCGAAGTTCCTGGGCATGCTGGGCATGCACGGCACGTTCGAAGCCAACATGACGATGCAGAACTGCGACGTTTTGCTGGCCATCGGTGCGCGCTTCGACGACCGCGTGATCGGCAACCCGCAGCATTTTGCGTCGGTGGAACGCAAGATCATCCACGTCGACATCGATCCGTCGTCGATATCGAAGCGGGTACGGGTTGACATTCCCATCGTCGGCGACGTGAAGGACGTGCTGGTCGAGCTGGTTGCGCAAATCCGCGAAGCGCACGCCAAGCCCGATGTCAAGGCCATGTCGGCGTGGTGGAGCCAGATCAACGAATGGCGCAAGAAGGATTGCCTGAAGTTCACGAACAGTACCGAGGTGATCAAGCCGCAGTACGTGGTTGAAAAGCTCTGGGAACTCACCAAGGACAGCGATGCCTACATCACCTCCGACGTGGGGCAGCACCAGATGTGGGCGGCGCAGTACTACCGCTTCGATCAGCCTCGGCGCTGGATCAACTCCGGTGGCCTGGGCACGATGGGCGTCGGCTTGCCCTACGCCATGGGCATCAAGCTCGCGAAGCCCGATGCGGATGTGTTCTGCGTTACCGGCGAAGGCTCGATCCAGATGTGCATCCAGGAGCTCTCTACCTGCCTGCAGTACAAGACCCCGGTGAAGATCATTTCTTTGAACAACCGTTACCTCGGCATGGTGCGGCAGTGGCAGCAAATCGACTATGGCGGCCGCTACTCACACAGCTACATGGACGCGTTGCCCGACTTCGTGAAGCTCGCCGAAGCCTATGGTCACGTCGGCCTGAAGGTCGAGAAGCCGTCGGAAGTGGAAGGCGCGCTGCGCGAGGCGATCCGCTTGAAGGACCGCACGGTGTTCCTCGACATCCGCACCGACCCGACCGAGAACGTCTGGCCGATGGTCAAGGCGGGCAAGGGAATCTCCGAAATGCTGCTGGGCTCCGAAGACCTGTGATGCGCTGAACGCGGTGGTGGGGTAGGGCGTTACCGCGCCCGGCCGTGCCGGATGCGGAATGCGCCGATCAACTTCGGCGAATCGAACTCAACTCACTCACAGTGTGGCCAAAGGCCGCCGGTTACCGCCGTCGGCCCTAAGAGCGCGCTTCACCTCACCATGAAACACATCATTGCCCTGCTGCTCGAAAACGAGCCCGGAGCGCTGTCGCGCGTTGTCGGCCTGTTCTCGGCCCGTGGATACAACATCGAAAGCCTGACGGTCGCGCCGACCGAAGATGCATCGCTGTCGCGCATGACCATCGTCACGACCGGCTCAGACGAAGTCATCGAGCAGATCACCAAGCACCTGAACCGCCTGATCGAAGTCGTGAAGGTTGTCGACCTGACCGAAGGCTCGTTCACCGAACGTGAGCTGATGCTCATCAAGGTGCGCGCGGTCGGCAAGGAACGCGACGAGATGAAGCGCATGGCCGACATTTTCCGCGGCCGCATCATCGACGTGACCGAGAAGAGCTACACGATCGAGCTGACCGGCGACGCCAGCAAGCTCGATGCTTTCCTGGTGGCCATAGACCGCGCTGCCATTCTTGAAACCGTGCGCACCGGCACCAGCGGGATCGGTCGCGGCGAGCGGATCCTCCGCGTCTAGACACCCACCCCGCGACCCATTCATTCGAAGGAGAGAAACATGAAGGTTTACTACGACAAAGACGCCGACCTGAGCCTCGTCAAGGGCAGATCCGTCACCATCATCGGCTACGGCTCACAGGGCCACGCGCACGCCCAGAACTTGAACGACAGCGGCGTCAAGGTCACGGTCGGCGTTCGTAAGGGCGGCCCTTCGTGGGACAAGGCCGAGAAGGCCGGCCTGAAGGTTGCCGACGTGGCTGAAGCTGTCAAGCAGGCTGACGTCGTGATGATGCTGCTGCCCGACGAGCAGATTGCCGCCGTCTACAAGAACGACGTGGAGCCGAACATCAAGCAGGGCGCGTCGCTCGCGTTCGCGCACGGCTTCAACGTGCACTACGGTCAAGTCGTGCCGCGCGCCGATCTCGACGTGTGGATGGTCGCGCCGAAGGCCCCTGGCCACACCGTGCGCTCGACGTACACGCAGGGCGGCGGCGTGCCGCACCTGATCGCCGTGCATGCCGACAAGACCGGCAAGGCGCGTGATCTTGCGCTGAGCTACGCGGCGGCCAATGGCGGCGGCAAGGCCGGCGTGATCGAGACCAACTTCCGCGAAGAGACCGAGACCGATCTGTTCGGCGAGCAGGCCGTGCTGTGCGGCGGCGCCGTCGAGTTGATCAAGGCGGGCTTCGAGACGCTGACCGAGGCCGGCTATGCACCCGAGATGGCCTACTTCGAGTGCCTTCACGAACTGAAGCTCATCGTCGACCTGATCTACGAAGGCGGCATCGCGAACATGAACTACTCGATCTCGAACAATGCCGAGTACGGCGAGTACGTGACCGGGCCGCGCATCATCACCGATGAGACCAAGAAGGTCATGAAGCAGGTGCTGAAAGACATCCAGACCGGCGAGTACGCGAAGAGCTTCATCGTCGAGAACCGCGCCGGCGCCCCGACCTTGCTGTCTCGCCGCCGCCTGACGGCCGAGCACCCGATCGAGGTGGTGGGCGAGCAGCTGCGCTCGATGATGCCGTGGATCAAGAAGAACCGGCTCGTCGACCAGTCCAAGAACTGATTCGACTGTGCACACAACGGGCGCAGGCTTATCCTCGGGACCATGAACGACGCTCCATTGCCCGAGGACGAGCCCGCGCTCGCGGTTGAAAATCGCCCACGCCGCAAGGGCGTCTATGTGTTGCCGAACGCCATCACGCTGGCGGCGCTGTTCTCGGGCTTCTACGCCATCGTGATGGCCATCAACGGGCGTTTCGAGCTGTCTTGTATCGCAGTCTTGAGTTCAGCGGTGCTCGACAGCCTGGACGGGCGCGTGGCCCGCATGACGAACTCGCAAAGCGCGTTCGGTGAGCAGATGGACAGCTTGTCCGACATGGTGAGCTTCGGCGCTGCGCCTGCCCTCATCGTCTACATCTGGGCGCTGAAAGACCTGGGCAAGGCGGGCTGGATCCCGGCGTTCGTGTACATCGCCGGTGCGGCGCTCCGTCTCGCGCGTTTCAACGTGAACATCGGCGTGGTTGACAAGCGCTTCTTTCAGGGCTTGCCGAGCCCGGCGGCTGCTGCCATCGTGATCGGTCTGGTGTGGGTGGTGGACGACTCCGGCTACAAGGGCGTCTCGCAGATGCCGCTGTTCGCCTGGACGGCTTTCGCCGTGACGCTCTTTGCCGGCCTGTCGATGGTGACAAATGCACCGTTCTACAGCTTCAAGGTCGTGGGTTCGCGGCGCACCGTGCCGTTCATCGTGATCGTGGCCATCGCACTGGGCATTGCAGTCGTGGCGCTGGATCCGCCGCATGTTTTGTTCGCGGTGTTTTGCGCCTACGGCCTGTCAGGCTACGTGGTCTATGGCTGGCGCAAGATGAAGGGCAAGCGGACCAGCGTGATCGTGACCTCAACCGACGACCCCGACGAGCAGAGCCTGCACCGGTGAAGCGTTCTCATTTGCCCGTGCTACATTCCAACGGATGACGTTCTCCACCCGCCCAACGCTGCTACTCCTAGGAGACCTTCGGGTTCGCTAGTCGATCACGTCCACACGTTTTCCGATTCAAACGGCCCGTATGCAACCTGCAGCGGGCCGTTTGCCATTTCAGAAGCTGCAGTTTGCGAACCCGACTCACCGGAGCCATCGAGATGTTGAAGCAACCTGCACACAAGTACCGCGCCTTCGCGCCCATTGCTTTGCCCGATCGCACGTGGCCCGACGCCATGCTGAAGCGTGCACCCATCTGGCTCAGCACCGACCTGCGGGACGGCAACCAGGCGCTGATCGAGCCGATGGACAGCGAACGCAAGCTGCGCATGTTCGAGATGCTGGTGCGGATCGGCTTCAAGGAAATCGAGATCGGTTTTCCGTCGGCGTCGCAAACCGACTTCGACTTCATGCGACTGCTGATCGAGCGCAACCTGATTCCTGCCGACGTGACGATTCAGGTGCTCACCCAAGCCCGAGCGGCGCTGATCGAACGCACGTTCGAATCGGTGCGCGGCGCGCGCCGCGTGATCGTGCACCTTTACAACGCCGTGGCGCCGGTGATGCGGCGCGTGGTGCTGGGCATGAACGACGACGAGATCGTCGAACTCGCGGTCACGCACACGCACATGGTCCGGTCGCTCGCGGCCGCGCAGGCCGGCACCGAGTTCGGCTTCGAGTACTCGCCGGAGATGTTCTCCGGCACCGAACTCGCGTTCTCGAAGCGCGTGGTCGATGCGGTCACTGCCGCATGGGGCGCGACGCCGGCCCGGCCGTGCATCGTCAACCTGCCCGCCACGGTGGAGCATTCCACTCCCAACATCTTCGCCGACATGATCGAATGGATGCACCGACACCTCGAACGGCGCGACGCCATCGTTTTGTCGGTGCACCCGCACAACGACCGAGGCACCGGCACCGCGGCCGGGGAGTTCGCATTGATGGCCGGGGCCGACCGCATCGAGGGTTGCCTCTTCGGCAACGGCGAGCGCACCGGCAACGTCGACCTGGTGAACATCGCACTCAATCTCTATACGCAGGGCGTCTCGCCGGGGCTGGACTTTTCCGACATCGACGCGGTGCGACGCTGCGTCGAGCACTGCAACCAGTTGCCGGTGCACCCACGCCACCCGTACGCCGGCGACCTGGTCTACACCTCGTTCTCGGGCTCTCACCAGGACGCGATAAAGAAGGCCTTCGCCGCGCGCCAGGAACGTGGCAGAGAAGGCGACGTGTGGGACATGCCCTACCTGCCCATCGACCCGAAAGACCTGGGACGCAGCTACGACGCGGTGATCCGCGTGAACAGCCAGTCGGGCAAGGGCGGCATCTCGTACCTCCTGGAGGCCGAATACGGTGTGGAGCTGCCGCGCAGGTTGCAGATCGAGTTCAGCCAGGTCGTGCAGGCCGTGCTCGACGACAGCGGCAGGGAGCTGATCGCCGCCGACCTGTGGCGCCTCTTCGAACACGAATACGGCATCGATGCGCAGGCGGCAGCGCGAGTCGGGCACCCGGTGGTCAGTGAAGACGATGCCGGCGTGTCATCGCTGCGAACGCAGGCCGTGCTCGGCGGTCGGCGCCTCGACATCATCGGTTCGGGCAGCGGGCCGATCGATGCGTTCGTGAACGGCCTGAACCGGCACCTGGACGCCGCCGTGCGCGTGCTCGACTATCACGAGCATGCCATCGACAGTGGGGCCGACGCGCGCGCCGTGGCCTACCTGGAACTGCGCTTCGGCGACGCGCTGACGCTCTTCGGTGTGGGCATCGATACAAACATCGTCTCCGCATCGCTCAAAGCCATCACCAGCGGCGTGCAACGCGCCGCTGTGCGCGGGGCCATTCGCATCGTCAGCCCGGCGCTCGCCTAGACTCCCGCGCCAACCGGCGCCGCAACTCTCGTTTCATCCCGTCCACCAGGAGCACCCCCCATGACCGACAAGCTCATCATCTTCGACACGACCCTTCGTGACGGCGAACAGTCGCCCGGCGCCTCGATGACCAAGGACGAGAAGCTGCGCATCGCACGCCAGCTCGAACGGCTGAAGGTCGACGTGATCGAGGCCGGGTTCGCAGCCTCGTCGAACGGCGACTTCGAAGCCGTGAGGGCTATCGCCCACGCCATCAAGGACAGCACTGTGTGCTCGCTGGCCCGCGCCAACGACCGCGATATCTCGCGTGCCGCCGAGGCCTTGCAAGGCGGTGCGTCGACGCGCATTCACCTGTTCCTGGCGACGAGTGCGTTGCACATGGAGAAGAAGCTGCGCATGACGCCCGACCAGGTGTTCGAGCAGTCGCGATTGGCCACGCGCTTTGCGCGCAACTTGTCTGGCGACGTGGAGTTCTCGCCCGAAGACGGCTACCGCTCCGACCCCGACTTCCTGTGCCGGGTGCTGGAGGCCGTCATCAACGAAGGCGCGACGACGATCAACGTGCCGGACACCGTGGGCTACGCCATACCCGAGCTGTACGGTAACTTCCTGCGCGCGCTGCGCGAGCGCATCCCGAATTCGGACAAGGCCGTGTGGTCGGTGCATTGCCACAACGACCTGGGCATGGCCGTGGCCAACTCGCTGGCCGGCGTGACGATCGGCGGGGCGCGGCAAGTCGAGTGCACGATCAACGGCCTGGGTGAGCGCGCCGGAAACTGCTCGCTCGAAGAAGTAGTGATGGCCGTGAAGACGCGGCACGACTACTTCGGGCTGACGGTCGGAATCGACACCTCGCAGATCGTGCCGGCCTCGCGGCTGGTCGCGCAGACGACCGGCTTCGTCGTTCAGCCGAACAAGGCAGTGGTCGGTGCGAATGCATTCGCACACGCGTCGGGCATTCACCAGGACGGCGTGCTGAAGGCGCGCGACACCTATGAAATCATGCGGGCCGAAGACGTGGGCTGGGCGGCCAACAAGATCGTGCTGGGCAAGCTGTCGGGGCGCAATGCGTTCAAACAGCGGTTGAAGGAACTGGGCATCGAGCTCGAGTCCGAAACCGAGATCAATGCAGCGTTCGCCAAGTTCAAGGAACTGGCCGATCGCAAGAGCGACATCTTCGACGAAGACATCCTCGCGCTCGTGATGGACGAGTCCGTGACCGCCGAGCATGAACACTATCGGCTGCTGTCGCTCGCGCAGCGCTCCGAGACCGGAGAACGGCCGCATGCGCGTGTGGCGTTCGCCGCCGGTGACGTGGAGCACCACGCGGAAAGCGATGGCAACGGCCCGGTCGATGCGAGCCTGAAGGCCATCGAATCACGCGTTCAAAGTGGGGCGGAAATGCTGCTCTATTCGGTCAATGCCATCACCTCGGGCAGCACAGAATCGCAAGGCGAAGTGACGGTGAGGCTGCAGTTCGGCGGGCGGGTGGTGAACGGGGTCGGCGCCGACCCGGACATCGTGGTGGCGTCGGTCAAAGCGTACTTGTCGGCGCTAAACAAGCTGCACAGCAAGGTCGAACGCGTGGCCGCCCAAGGTTGACGGTTTCAGGCATTTGTCACGATCGCAGACCGCACTTGAGGAAAAGCACGTAAGTTTTTGATCTTGTGCGCTTTTTTGCTTTGACCTACACTCTGCGCACTGGGCGGAAAGGGACTCTCGTGGCATCACTGAAAAAGCTGGTTACAACCACGTTGCTGGCCCTTGTCGCGACTGTGTCCATGACGCTGCCGATGCATTCCGATGCGGCGCAACGAACGGCAGCGAAAAAGAAGGCGGTCGTGCATCAAAAGCACGTCAAGGTGGCATCAAGTGGCCACGTGGCGAGTCGCACGACCAGTCGAACCAGTAGCCGAGTGGTGATTCGCGGTGGCAAACGAGTCGTCGTTCGCCAGGCCGTGAGCCTGGCTCACTTCGAGCCGGCCCGGCCGTCGTTCGGCCAGCTTTACGGCTTGCACAACACGGCGGATTCGCTGGAGTTGAAGTCCAGCGTGGCGCTGGTCGTGGACCAGGACACGAACGAGGTGCTGTTCAGCAAGAACTCGCAGGCCGTGTTGCCGATCGCGTCGCTGACGAAGCTGATGACGGCGGTCGTGGTCACCGAGGCCCATCTGCCCTTGAACGAGACGCTAACCGTCAGCGAAGAAGACATCGACACCGAGAAGGGCAGCCGCTCGCGCCTCAAGGTTGGCACGCAGTTGACGCGTGAAGAGATGTTGCACCTGGCATTGATGTCGTCCGAGAACCGCGCTGCCCACGTGCTGGGGCGGTACTACCCTGGTGGCATCGACGCGTTCGTTGTTGCGATGAACCGCAAGGCGCACGATCTCGGCATGAACGACACCCACTATGTCGAACCCACCGGCCTGTCGAGCCGCAACCAGTCGAGCGCCCGTGACCTGGCCACGCTGGTCAACGCGGCGCATCAACACCAGATCATCCGTGAGCTGTCCACGTCACCCGAGTACCAGGTCGAGGTGGGTAACCGGCCTTTGCAGTTCCGCAATACCAATGGCCTGGTCCGCAGCCCATCGTGGGACATCGGGCTGCAGAAGACCGGCTACATCACCGAGGCCGGCCGTTGCCTGGTGATGCAGGCCCGCATGGCCGGCCGCAAACTCATCATGGTGTTCCTCGATTCGGCAGGCAAGTACTCGCGAATCGGTGACGCCGAGCGCGTGCGGCGCTGGGTTTCCGAGTTGCCGGTGCATGCCGTGCCGGCGGTCGCTGCAGGCGTCGTCAAGGCAACGTCCTGACGCTGGTTTTCCGGCGTTGATGTTCTGACGCCATGCAAGCGCCACCGTGGCGCACGGCTCACCCAGCCGCGTTGCGGTGGCCGAGTGATGCAGAAATCTGTGCGGCCGTGTCCTTGAGCCGCTGCAGCCAGCCCTCCTCCAGGCGGTCGGCAGGAGCCGAGATCGACAGCCCGGCGATCAGCTTGCCCTGGTCGTCCAGAATGCCCGCCGCCATGCAGCGCACGCCAAGTTCCAACTCCTCGTCATCACGCGCCGTGCCACCCTGGTTGACGTGCGCGAGTTCGCGTTCCAGCGTGGACAGTTCCGTGATGCTGCTGCGCGTGTGGCCGGCCAGGCCGGTGCGCGCCGCATAGGCGCGCACTCGCGCAGGATCGTCATGGGCCAGGAACAGCTTGCCGACCGAAGTGAGGTGCAGGGGCGCCCGCCCGCCGATGGCGCGAACCACCTGCATGCCGGAGCGTTCGCTGTAGGTGCGCTCGATGTAGACGATCTCGTCGCCCTGGCGCATCGACAGGTTCACCGGCTGGTGCGTGATGCGATGCAGCTCGCGCATCGGCCCCATCGCGGCCTCGCGCACGTCGAGCCGTGCCTTCACGAGGTTTCCCAGCTCCAGCATGCGCATCCCCAGCCGGTAGCTGCCCGCTTCGGGGCGATCAACGAAGCGGCCGATGACCAAGTCGTTCAGGATGCGGTGCGCGGTGGACGGGTGCAGGCCCGTCAGCTCGCTGATGTGCTTCAGCGAGACCGGGTCGGGGAATGACGCCAGCACGTCCAGCAAGCCGAACGCACGCTCGAGCACCTGGATGGTGGGCGTCTTGTTGTCAGTTTTTGCCATGGGTTCGATTGTCGCTCAGCGGTGTCGACTTTTTGTATGGCGAAACGATGCGCCGGGATCCTGGACGGACGGAGCCCGCGCCGGCACACCCAGTCGGCCGACGGCTCGCTAACCTGCTCGGCGTGCTGGCCGCCGCCTGCGCCGCGTCTGCGCTTGCGGAACTACCGGAACGGCCTGCAGCAGCCGCGGCTATTGAAGCAGTCAGCGCGCCTGTTCGCGCGTGGGTTGCCGTGCCGAAAATTTTCGGGCGCATCACCGCACGGGAACTCGGCCTCGTCATCAACGTCGCCGACCCCACCTCACGAGCGATCGGCGAGGCGTACATCATGGCGCGTGCGATCCCAGCGGGGCAGGTTCTCAGGCTCGCACTGCCGGTCAAGCCGACCTTGACGCCGCAAGAGTTCGAGGCGGTCGATGCGCAGGTGAGGGCGTTCTTCAAGCCGAACGTCCAGGCGCTCGCGCTGGCCTGGACAGTACCCTACGCGGTGGGCTGCAACTCGATCACCAGCGCCTTCACACTGGGCTATGACGCCACGGCCTGCGTCACGACCTGCCAGCGCGGCAAGACGTCGCTTTACTTCAACGCCGCGACCTCGCGGCCTTTCACGGACCTGAAGCTGCGCCCGACAATGCTGCTGGCAGCGCCCGACCTGGCCACCGCCACGGCGTTGTTCCAGCGTGGCGTGGCAGCGGACCGGAGCCTGGGGTGGCGTGGTGCGCCGCCCGTCAACGCGTACTTCTTGCACACGTCGGACGCCGCCCGCAGCGTGCGCTTTCGCCTGTTCCCGCCGCCGGGGCTGGTGGCGCGTGCAGGCGTCGACGTGCACTTGCAGGAGGGCGATTCCGTGCAGGCGGCGAGCAGGGTGCTGCTCTACGAGACCGGGCTTGCGCGCGTCGAGGGCATCGGTGCGCTGCGCTGGGTGCCAGGCGCACTGGCCGATCACCTCACGTCTTTCGGTGGCCAACTGCAAGCGCCAGAAAGTGGCCAGATGTCGGCACTCGAATGGATCGCGGCGGGCGCCACAGCCAGCTATGGCACCGTCTCCGAGCCCTGCAACCACCTGCAGAAGTTCCCGCACCCGCAGGTGCTGTTGCTCCACTATGTGCAAGGCGCCAGCGCGCTGGAAGCGTACTGGAAGAGCGTTGCGTGGCCGCAGCAAGGCGTGTTCATCGGCGAGCCACTGGCGGCTCCGTTTGCGCGCCGCTGAACGTCGTTGAGCGTCGCGAGGCAGCGTGTCACCCCGCTGCAGCGGCTGCCGCCACGCCGCTGCGCACCGCGCCTTCCAGCGTTGCAGGGTAGGGGCCGGCCACATAATCGCCGGCGGCATGCAAGCCCTTGGCTATGAACGCCGCAGGCCGGGCCAGGCCGGGCGTGCAGGCGAATGTGGCGCGCTTGTCGACCAGTACCTGCACCGGCTCCAGTGCAGCGCTCAAGTGCAGGCCGAGGTCCGTTCGCGCCTGCGCGATGGTCGCGTCCAAGACCGCTTGCTGGCCCCGCGCCACCCACTCGGCAGCGCCGCTCACGACGAAGGCGAGCAGCCCGGGCGCGCCGCCGAGTTGGCCGCGGTCGAACACAAACTGTGCAGGGGCCGACGCGCCAGCGCGCAACGCCAGCATCGGTTCAGGCAAACGCGCACCGGCGCTGCGCAGGTAGACCGTCACGATGGGCTCATAGCGCATGGCCCGGGCGATGCGGGCCCAATCGGTCGCGTGGGGTTCGGCGAGTCGCGCAGCCTCCGTGGCGGTGGTGGCCAGCACCACGTGATCGAACGTTTCACCGTCGACTTGCCACCTCGCTGCACCCGTTTCAATGACCTGCACGCGGTGCCCGATGCGGACCATCGCACCCGCGTGCGTGAGCCAACGCAAAGCCGGGTCGGGCAGCAACTGGCTCAAGTCGCTGCGGGGCAAAAGCAGGTCGGCTGAGCCGGCACCCGAGAACAGCGCATCTTTCAGAACGCGCAGGAAGACCGATGCGCTGGCCGCTTCCGCGGGTGTGTTCAGGGCAGCCACGCAGAGCGGGTCGATCAGGTCCCGACGCACAGTGTTGGGCAGGGCGGCTGTCAAGCGCGCAACCGTCCACAGCGGGTCGCACCGGAAACCGCCCGTCGCCCAGCGCGCGGCTGCCCAGAGCAGCGAGCAGCGGTCTTGCCAGGGCCATGCGTGCAGGCGCAACACGGCCCGTGCGAACTGCGGAACCGCCGAGCCCGGCTCAAGCAACAGGCCGGATCCGTCGGGGTAGGCCAGGCGCAGCGGTGTACGCAACAGCGCGTGCTCTGGCGCAACGCCCACCGCGCGCATCAACGCCAGTGTCGCGCTGTACGCGCCGATCAGGATGTGCTGGCCGTTGTCGAGCAAATGGTCTGCCACGCTCACGGCGCGCGCGCGGCCGCCGGGCTGTGCGGCCATCTCGAACAGCGTCACGTGGTGCCCACGCCGGGTGGCTTCCACGGCCGCAGCCAACCCGGCCCAGCCGCCGCCCACCACGGCCACCCGCAGCGCTGGCGTGCGGGCACCGGCCTCCCGGTTCATCGCCCGCGCCAGTTCGTCCGCATCGCGATCCAGAGCTTGCGCAGCGGCGTGAGTGACGTTCGCTGGTGCAGCACCTGAAAGTCGTCGGCCTCGATTTCGCGCAGCAGCGTGCGGTAGATGTTCGCCATCATCAGCCCAGGCTTCTGGGCCTGGCTGTCGGCCTCTGGCAAGAGCGCGAAGGCCTCGTCGTAGAGCCGGTGAGCGCGCTCGGCCTGGAACTTCATCAGCGCCGTGAAGCGCTCGGAGTAGCCGCGGTTCAGCACCTCGCCGGCCTTCACGTCGAACTGCTTCAGTTCAGACATCGGCAGGTAGATGCGGCCGCGCCGCGCGTCGTCGCCGACGTCGCGGATGATGTTGGTGAGCTGCATCGCACGCCCCAGTTTATGGGCGTACGCGGTGGTCGCGTTGCTGCTGCGGCCGAAGATGCCGGCAGCCACTTCACCCACCACGCCGGCGACGAGGTGGCAGTACCGTTCCAGGCCCGGGTAGTCGAGATAGCGCGATTGGTCCAGGTCCATCTGGCAGCCATCAATCACGGCGATGAGGTGGTCGACGCGAATTCCGTAGTCATTGCAATGCGGCAGCAGCGCCTTCAACACGGGGTGGGTCGGCTGGCCGGCGAACGCCGACGCCACTTCCTTGCGCCACCACGCGAGCTTGGTGGCGGCTAAGCCAGGGTCGGCCACTTCATCGACCACGTCGTCCACCTCGCGGCAGAAGGCATAGAACGCCGTGATGGCGGCACGCCGGGGCGGCGGCATGAACAGGAAGGCGTAGTAGAAGCTGGAGCCGCTCTTGGCGGCCTTGTCCTGAACGTATTGCTCGGGCGTCATGCGAGGCTCTCGTGCGCAATTGGCGGCCGCATCCACAGCGCACGCCACAGCACCACCGGCGCGTCGAACCAGCGCAGCACGGGGCGGCGCTGCAGGCTCGTGAAGCCGATGGCCTCGATCTTGTCGAGAATGCGCAGCCCGCCTTGAACCACGAGCCTCAACTCCCAGCCGGCGCGGCCAGGTACGGCGTGCACGAGCGGCGCGCCTTCGTGCATCAGCCCGCGCGCCCAGGCCACCAGGTCGGCGACTAGCGCGCGGGCAATCGGGCTGTCAGTGCGGGCCAGCACGCCGCCGGTGTCGAGCCCGTGATTGGCGCAGTCTTCCGCCGATGCGTACAGGCGGCCACGGGCCGTGTCGACGCTCAGGTCTTGCCAGAAGTTGGCAAGTTGCAGCGCCGTGCAAATGGCGTCGGACTGGCGCAGCGCTTGGGCGCCACGCACTCCGTAGAGGTGCAGCAGCAGTCGGCCGACGGGGTTCGCGGAGCGGCGGCAATAGTCGAGCAGTTCGGCGCGCGTGGCATAGGCGTGCTTGACCACGTCTTGCTCGAATGCGCTCAGCAGATCGGTCAGCAGCCGTTGGGGCAATGCGTGCTGAGCGATCGTGGCGCGCAACGGGCCGAAGACGTGCGGCCACCGGGGCGCCAGCGGGCCGATGGCCTGGCATGCGGTGGCCAATTCGGTGCGATAGTCGGCGAGGTTCGCCAGCCGCACCGGACCGGGCACATCGCCCTCGTCGGCCAGGTCGTCGGCGGTCCGCGCGAACCAGTAGATGGCGGCCACAGCCGGCCGCAGTGGCGGCGGGCACAGGAAAGATGCGACGGGAAAGTTCTCGTAGTGGTCGATGCTCACGGCCGCGATTGTCCACGTTGCGCAGCCGGGTGCAGCGCATGCGTGTCTTTGGTGCGCGGGGAGTCGGTCCGCGCGGGCCGTCCGGTTTGACAGCGCACAGGGCCACCCATATATTACTGACCGGTCAGTCATTTAAATCACTGCTTGCCGACCCGGGCCGTGTCACGTGCCTGCGGTGCGCGGCCACAAGGACCCCTCCATGCGTCACGTCTTGTTCATCGCTCTCGTCGGATTGGGAGCACTTGCGGCCTGCTCCAAGCCCGAACCGGTCGCCGACCCGATACGCGCCGTCCGCACCCAAACCGTGACCGCGCAGAGCGCCGGTGGCGTGACCGAATACGCGGCCGAAGTGCGCGCCCGTACCGAGTCGCGTTTGAGCTTCCGCGTCGGCGGAAAGATGCTTCGCAGGGCTGTGGATCTGGGCGACGTGGTGAAGGCAGGCCAGGTACTGGCACAACTCGACCCTCAAGACCTCAAGCTCGGCCAGGACGCTGCGCTGGCCACGGTGGCCGTGGCGCGCGTGAACCTCGACCAGGCCGCCGCCGACTTCAAGCGCTACAAGGATCTGCGCGATCAGGGCTTCATCAGCTCGGCCGACCTGGAGCGGCGCGAGGCCACCGTCAAGTCGGCCCAGGCGCAAGTCGATCAGGCCCGTGCGCAGGCGAACGTGCAGGGCAATCAGGCCCGCTATGCATCGCTGCTGGCCGACGCGGCGGGCGTGATCACCGGCGTGGACGTGGAGCCCGGCATGGTGGTTTCCGCCGGTACGCCGGTGCTCAGGCTGGCGCACGACGGCCCGCGCGACGTGGTGTTCGCGGTGCCCGAAGACAAGGTCGGCCTGATCTCGGCGCTGGCGGCGCAGCCGGGTCGGTTCAAGGTGCGCCTGTGGGGCGCGACCGCCGAGCCGCTGACTGCCACGATCCGCGAAGTCGCGGCAGCCGCCGACCCGGTGACGCGCACCTTCCTGGTCAAGGCCGACGTCGGCACGGGTGTGGCGAACGGCGTGCGCCTGGGGCAGACGGCGACCGTGCTGGTCGATTTGCCGCAGGCCACCGGCGTGACGAAGCTGCCGTTGTCCGCGCTGCGCGAAGAGCAGGGCCGCACGACCGTGTGGCTCGTGGACCGCGCGACCATGACGGTCAAGGTGCAACCCGTGCAACTCGCGGGTGCCGACGGCAATGACGCCGTGATCACCGCGGGCCTGGCGCCCGGCATGGTGGTGGTGACCGCCGGCGTTCACGTGCTTACGCCGGGCCAGAAGGTCAAGTTCTACGTCGACCCCGGCGCGCCGCCCGCGTCGGCGGCCGGTGGCACACCGGTCAGCGTCAAGTGAGCGCGCCGGCCGACGAGGCAGCCGACGCTGCCGACAAGCCGAAAGGCTTCAACATCTCGAAGTGGGCGCTGGAGCACACGGCGCTCACGCGCTACCTGCTGATCGTGTTGATGGTGCTCGGCGTGGCGGCGTACTTCCAGCTCGGGCAGGACGAAGACCCGCCGTTCACCTTCCGAGCGATGGCGATGCGCGTGTTCTGGCCCGGGGCCACGGCTCAGCAGGTGGCCGAGCAGGTCACCGACAAGCTGGAGAAGACGCTCCAGGAAGTGCCCTACGCCGATATGATTCGCAGCTACTCGAAGCCGGGCGAGGCGCTGATCATCTTCCAGGTCAAGGACTCGTCGCCGCCGAAGGAGATGGCGCAGATCTGGTACACGGTGCGCAAAAAGGTCGGGGACATGCGCGCCGCGTTGCCGGGCGGCGTGGTCGGGCCGTTCTTCAACGACGAGTTCGGTGACGTGTATGGCTCGATCTACGCGCTCTCGAGCGACGGCTTCAGCTACCGGGAACTGAAGGACCAGGCCGACCGCGTTCGCCAGCGGCTGCTGAAGGTGAAAGACGTCAACAAGGTTGCGCTGTTCGGTGCGCAGGACGAAAAGCTCTTCGTCGAGATCTCGCAAAAGCGCCTGGCGCAGCTGGGCCTGGACTTCAACACCGTGCTCGCGCAACTCGGGCAGCAGAACGCCGTCGAGTCGGCTGGCACCATCAATTCGCCGACCGACTTCATCCAGGTGCGGGTCGGGGGGCAGTTCAACACGGTGGACGAGTTAAAGGCATTTTCGATCCGCGCCGCAGGCAACAGCTTCCGGCTCGGCGACATCGCCGAGATCCGCCTCGCCTACGTCGACCCGCCGCAGGTCAAGGTGCGCAACCAGGGCCGCGAAGTGATTGCGCTCGGTATTTCGATGGCCAAGGGCGGCGACATCATCCAGCTCGGCAAGTCGCTTCAGGTGGCGGCCGATGCCATTCGCGCCGAGCTGCCGGCGGGCATCCAGATGGCGCAATTCCAGAACCAGTCGAGCGTGGTGTCACGCTCGGTGAACGAGTTCGTGGGCACTCTGATCGAGGCGGTGCTGATCGTGCTGGCGGTGAGCTTCATCAGCTTGGGCCTGCACTTCAAGCCCGGCTCATGGAAGTTCACGCTCGACTGGCGGCCGGGGCTGGTCGTGGGCATCACGATCCCGCTGGTGCTGGCGATCACGTTCGTGACGATGTACTACTGGGGCGTGGGGTTGCACAAGATCTCGCTGGGCTCGCTGATCATTGCGCTCGGCCTGCTGGTGGACGACGCGATCATCGCGGTCGAGATGATGGTGCGCAAGCTCGAAGAGGGCTACGACAAGGTGCGCGCTGCCACCTTCGCATACGAGGCGACCGCGATGCCGATGCTCACCGGCACGCTCATCACGGCGGTCGGCTTCCTGCCGATCGGGCTGGCTCAATCGACAGTCGGCGAGTACACGTTTGCGATCTTCGCCGTCACGGCCGCGGCGCTGCTGATCTCGTGGCTGGTATCGGTGTATTTCGTCCCTTACCTGGGCACCATCTTCCTCAAGGAAAAGCAGCAGGGCGCGGGTGCGGCGACCGAGCACCACGAGGTGTTCGACACGCCTTTCTACGGCCGATTTCGCACCACCGTGAACTGGTGCGTGCAGCACCGCTGGATCACGATTGCGCTGACCATCGGCACGCTGGTGCTCGGCCTGGTGGGCATGGGCAAGGTGCAGCAGCAGTTCTTTCCCGATTCGATCCGCCTGGAGGTGATGATCGACCTGTGGTACCCGGAAGGCAGTTCGTTCGCAACCAATGAGGCAGTCACCAAGCGGGTCGAGGCGCGCGTGATGAAGATCGACGGCGTGACCAACGTCACCACCTGGGTGGGCAGCGGTGTGGAGCGCTTCATGCTCACGCTCGACCAGGTGTTTTCGCAGAGCAACGTGAGTCAGTTGATCGTGCTGACAAAGGACAACGCCGCACGCGAGCGCATTCGCAAGCTGTTGCCGGAGGTGCTGGCCACCGAGTTCCCGGAAGTGCGGGCGCGCGCGAAAGTGTTTCCGAATGGGCCGCCGGTGCCGTACCCGGTGCAGTTCCGCGTGGTCGGGCCCGTTGCCGCCAAGGTGCGCATCTACGCCGACGAGGTCAAGGCGATCATGCGCGGCAACGCGAACATGCGCGGCATCAACGACAACTGGAACGAGTCGGTGAAAGCCTTGCGGCTGGACATCGATCAAGACAAGGCCCGCGCGCTGGGCGTGTCGAGCCAGTCCATCGCGCAGGCCGCGCGCACCATCAACAGCGGCACCAACGTGGGCCAGTACAGAGACGGCGACAAGCTCATCGACATCGTGCTTCGCCAGCCTCTCGATGAGCGCAACGCGATCACCGATCTGGGCAACGCCTACGTCCCCACCACGACCGGCCGAAGCATTCCGCTCGCGCAGATCGCCAAGGCCAGTTTCGTGTGGGAGCCGGGAGTACTTTGGCGCGAAGGGCGCGACTACGCCGCCACGGTGCAGGGAGACATCGTCGAGGGCCTGCAAGGTGCCACCGTCACCGCGCAACTGAACCCGCTGTTCGAGCCGCTGCGCGCGAAGATGCTGCCCGGCTACCGCATCGACGTGGCTGGCGCAGTGGAAGAAAGCAGCAAAGGGCAGGGCTCGATCGCGGCCGGCGCGCCCTTGATGCTGTTCATCATGTTCACGCTGCTGATGCTGCAATTGCACAGCTTCAGCCGCGCCGTGCTGGTGTTCCTCACGGCACCTCTTGGCATTGCCGGCGTGGCCGGTGCTTTGCTGCTGCTGAACCGGCCGTTCGGCTTCGTGGCGCTGCTGGGTGTGATTGCGCTGGCCGGCATGATCATGCGCAACTCGGTGATCCTGATCGACCAGATCGAGCAGGACCGCACCCGCGGCGTGCCGGCTTGGGATGCCATCGTCGAGGCCGCCGTGCGGCGCTTTCGGCCCATTGTTCTAACGGCAGCGGCGGCTGTGCTGGCGATGACTCCCTTGTCGCGCAGCGTGTTCTGGGGCCCGATGGCGGTGGCCATCATGGGTGGGCTGGCGGTGGCCACGGTGCTCACTCTGTTGGCATTGCCGGCGATGTATGCGGCCTGGTTCCGTGTGAAGCTGCCAGAGCGCGCCACAGCATCAAGCTAAACTCACCAGCTTGCCAAAAAGCAGCCCAAAAACAGAAGGGGTCACAAAGCGACCCCGCCGTCCTGTTGACATTCCGCGCGGGTGGCGAAATTGGTAGACGCACCAGGTTTAGGTCCTGACGCCAGCGATGGTGTGGGGGTTCGAGTCCCCCCCCGCGCACCAGCAATCGAGAAAGAGCCCTTTCATCATGTCCGTTCAAGTCGAAACCCTTGAGAAGCTCGAGCGTCGCATCACGCTCACGCTGCCCACCACCACCATCAATACCGAAGTCGAGTCGCGTCTGAAGCGCCTGTCTCGCACGGTCAAGGCCGATGGCTTTCGCCCTGGCAAGGTGCCGATGAGCGTGGTCGCGCAGCGCTATGGCTACTCAGTCCACTACGAAGTGATGAACGACAAGGTCGGGCAGGTCTTCTCCGAGGCGGTGAACGAAGCCAAGTTGCGTGTCGCCGGCGCCCCGCGCATCACCGAGAAGGAAGGCGCGCCCGAAGGGCAGGTGTCTTTCGACGCCACGTTCGAGGTGTACCCCGACGTCAAGCTCGGCGACTTGGCCAGCGCCGATGTGGAACGCGTCGCTACCGAGGTGACCGAGGCCGCGATCGACAAGACCGTCGACATCCTGCGCAAGCAGCGCCGCACATTCGCGCAGCGCCCGGCGTCCGAAGGTGCCGCGGTCAGCGACCGCGTGACGATCGACTTCGAAGGCAAGATCGACGGCGTGCCGTTCGATGGCGGCAAGGCCGAAGCCTTTCAATTCATCATTGGCGAAGGCCAGATGCTTGAGCAGTTCGACAGCGCGGTTCGCGGTATGAAGTCGGGTGAGTCGAAGACCTTCCCGCTGCAGTTCCCGGCGGACTACCAGGGCAAGGACGTGGCTGGCAAGGAAGCCGATTTTCTGGTCACGTTGAAGAAGATCGAGGCGCAGCACCTGCCGGAAGTCAACGAGGCGTTTGCCAAGTCGCTGGGCATTGCCGATGCCACGGTCGAAGGGCTGCGCGCCGACGTCAAGAAGAACCTGGAGCGCGAAGTCAAATTCCGCGTGCTGGCCCGCAACAAGGCCAGCGTGATGGACGCGTTGGTGAAGGTTGCGGAACTCGATGTGCCCAAGGCGTTGGTGGCCGGCGAAACCGAACGAATGGTCGAGGCTGCGCGCGCTGACTTGAAGAAGCGCGGTGTGAAGGATGCCGAGACGGCGCCGATCCCGGCCGAGATTTTCCAGCCGCAAGCCGAGAAGCGCGTACGCCTCGGGCTTGTGGTGGGCGAACTGGTGCGCTCCAACAACCTGCAGGCGAAGCCTGACCAGCTTCAGGCGCACATCGAGGAGATGGCACAAAGCTACGAGAAGCCTTCCGAGGTGGTGCGCTGGTACCTGGGTGACCGCCAGCGCATGGCCGAAGTCGAAGCCGTTGTCGTCGAGAACAACGTGGCCGAATTCGTGCTGAGCAAGGCCAAGGTGGCCGACAAGTTGCTGCCGTTTGACGAGCTGATGACCGGCTGACAGGCTGCCTGACCAAGCCAGGGCGCCGCCGCGAGGTGCGCGCCCTTTTTCTATGCCACGGGTCATTGGGAAACGCGTCAGGCGCGGCACCTTGTGGCGACATAATCAGCCCCAACATCTATTTCAACATCATCGCAAGGAGTGCCATGAGCGCGCTGGATACCAACGGCCTGGGGCTGGTCCCCATGGTCATCGAAACCTCGGGTCGCGGTGAACGCGCCTACGACATCTACAGCCGGTTGCTGCGCGAGCGCATCATCTTTCTGGTTGGGCCGGTGAACGACCAGTCTGCCAGCGTGGTGGTGGCGCAGCTTCTCTTCCTCGAGAGCGAGAACCCGGACAAGGACATCCACTTCTATATCAACTCGCCGGGCGGCTCGGTAAGCGCCGGCATGTCGATCTTCGACACGATGCAGTTCATCAAGCCCGACGTGTCGACGATGTGCGTGGGCCTGGCGGCAAGCATGGGTTCGTTTCTGTTGATGGCGGGTGCCAAGGGCAAGAGGTTCTCGCTGCCCAACTCGCGCGTGATGATCCACCAGCCATCAGGTGGCGCGCAGGGTCAGGCCACCGACATCGAGATCCATGCGCGCGAGATCCTCAAGACCCGCGAGCAGTTGAACAAGATCTATGCCGATCGCACTGGCCAGCCGCTGGAGAAGATCCGCGCCGACATGGAGCGCGACTTCTTCATGGACCCTGAAGAGTCGAAAGCCTACGGCCTGATCGACCAGGTGTTGACGCAGCGCGCGGCTCCACCCGGCGCGTGATCACCAGCGCGCCGTAGCGCGCTGGCGCAACAACACGCGAAATGGGGCCTTTCTTGCAGCAAAGGCCCCGTTTTCTTTTGAACTATCATCGGTTCTCACATTCATTGCGCCCCCAGAAAAGCGACGTCCATGGCCGACAAAAAAGGCTCTTCGAGCGAGAAAGTCCTCTACTGCTCCTTCTGCGGAAAGAGCCAGCACGAAGTGAAGAAGCTCATCGCCGGCCCGTCGGTGTTCATCTGCGACGAGTGCATTGAGCTGTGCAACGACATCATTCGCGATGAAGTGCCGGCCGAGAACGCCGATGCGAAATCGGCCAAGTCCGATTTGCCGATGCCCAGCGAGATCAAGGCGAGCCTCGACCAATACGTGATCGGGCAGGACGTGGCGAAGCGCACCTTGTCGGTCGCGGTCTACAACCACTACAAGCGGCTCAAGCACATGAGCCGAACCAAGGACGAGATCGAACTCTCGAAGAGCAACATCCTGCTCATCGGCCCGACCGGTTCGGGCAAGACCTTGCTCGCCCAGACTCTTGCGCGCCTGCTCAACGTGCCGTTCGTGATCGCAGACGCCACCACACTCACAGAAGCGGGTTATGTGGGCGAGGACGTCGAGAACATCATCCAGAAGTTGTTGCAGAACTGCGGCTACGACGTTGAGAAAGCGCAGCGCGGCATCGTCTACATCGACGAGATCGACAAGATCAGCCGCAAGGCAGACAACCCGTCGATCACGCGCGACGTATCGGGCGAGGGCGTGCAGCAGGCGCTGCTCAAACTCGTCGAAGGCACGATGGCCTCGGTGCCGCCGCAAGGCGGGCGCAAGCACCCGAACCAGGACTTCCTGCAGATCGACACGACGAACATCCTGTTCATTTGCGGCGGAGCATTTGACGGGCTGGAGAAAGTCATCCAGAACCGCTCCGAGAAGTCGGGCATCGGCTTCGGCGCCACTGTGCATACCAAGAGCGAAAAACGCGTCTCCGAGGTGTTTCGCGACGTGGAGCCGGAAGACCTGATCAAGTTCGGCTTGATCCCCGAACTGGTCGGCCGCCTGCCGGTCGTGGCGACGCTCGGTGAACTGACCGACGACGCACTGGTGCGCATATTGACCGAACCGAAGAACGCGCTCGTCAAGCAGTACCAGAAGCTGTTTGCGATGGACGGCGTCGAACTCGAGATCCGCCCTTCGGCCTTGCAGGCGATTGCCCGCAAGGCACTCAAGCGAAAGATCGGCGCTCGTGGCTTGCGCTCGATCATGGAGCAGTCACTCATCGACACGATGTTCGAGTTGCCTACCTTGGACGGTGTGGCCAAGGTCGTGCTCGATGAGCACACCATCGAAGACGAAGCGAAACCGCTGCTCGTTTACCGCGATCAGAAGGCAAGCGCCTGAAGAGGCAACAGTCCGGTATCAGCCGAGGGCCCGAGGGCACCTTGCAATTGACCTCTCAAGCCCTAAATCGGCTTAAGACTGAAAGGGTTCACTATGTCCGGACATCCCGTTTTACCTGCTGAACAGATCACCCTGCCGCTGCTGCCGCTGCGTGACGTGGTCGTGTTTCCCCACATGGTGATCCCATTGTTCGTGGGCCGCCCGAAATCGATCAAGGCTCTCGAAGTGGCCATGGAAGCCGGCCGCCAGATCATGCTGGTGGCGCAGAAAGCTGCGGGAAAGGATGAACCCAAGCCTGACGACATGTTCGAAGTCGGTTGCGTTTCAAGCATCCTGCAGATGCTCAAGCTGCCTGATGGCACGGTGAAGGTGCTGGTCGAGGGCATTCAGCGCGCCAATACACACAGCATCACCGACAACGGTGAGTATTTCGTCGCCGACCTGACGCCGGTGCCGCCCGAGACCGATACGAAGCCCGAGATAGAAGCCTTGCGTCGCGCTGTGACGCAGCAGTTCGATCAGTACGTCAAGCTCAACAAGAAGATCCCGCCGGAGATCCTCACCTCCATCGCCGGCATCGACGACGCGGGCAGGCTGGCGGACACAATCGCGGCGCACCTGCCTCTCAAGCTCGAGAACAAGCAATCGGTACTCGACCTGTACGCCGTCGACAAGCGCCTGGAGAAGTTGCTCGAACAACTCGAACATGAAGTTGACATTCTTCAGGTGGAAAAGCGCATCCGTGGTCGGGTGAAGCGCCAGATGGAGAAGAGCCAGCGCGAGTACTACCTCAACGAGCAGGTCAAGGCGATCCAGAAGGAACTCGGCGATGGCGAAGAAGGCGCCGACATGGAGGAACTCGAGAAGAAGATCGTCGCTGCGAAAATGCCGAAGGACGCGCGTAAGAAGGTCGACGCCGAGTTCAAGAAGCTGAAGCTGATGTCGCCGATGTCGGCGGAAGCGACGGTGGTGCGCAACTACATCGATACGCTCGTGAACCTGCCGTGGTCGAAGAAGACAAAGATCAAGCACGATCTGGCCTTCGCCGCCGCCGTGCTTGATGAAGATCACTATGGGCTCGACAAGGTCAAGGACCGAATCCTCGAGTACCTCGCGGTTCAGCAGCGTGTGGAGAAGGTGAAGTCGCCAATCCTGTGCCTGGTCGGTCCCCCAGGCGTGGGCAAGACGTCGCTCGGCCAGAGCGTGGCGCGCGCGACGGGCCGCAAGTTCGTGCGCATGGCGCTCGGCGGCGTGCGTGACGAGGCCGAGATTCGAGGGCATCGCCGCACCTACATCGGCTCGATGCCGGGCAAGGTTTTGCAGAGCCTGACCAAGGCGGGTACGAAGAACCCGCTGTTCCTGCTAGACGAGATCGACAAACTCGGCATGGACTTCCGCGGCGACCCGTCGTCGGCCTTGCTCGAAGTGCTGGACCCGGAGCAGAACCACACGTTCAGCGATCACTACGTCGAGGTCGACTTCGACCTGTCGGACACCATGTTCATCGCGACTTCGAACTCGATGAACATTCCGCCGGCCTTGCTCGACCGAATGGAAGTGATTCGGCTATCGGGGTATACCGAAGACGAGAAGCTCAACATTGCCCTGAAGTACCTGTCACCGAAGCAGGCCAAGAACAACGGCGTCAAACACGAAGAGATGGAGCTCACCGAATCGGCGGTGCGCGGCATCATTCGTTACTACACACGCGAAGCCGGTGTGCGGTCGCTGGAGCGCGAGATCAGCAAGATCTGCCGGAAGGTGGTGAAAGCCATCCAGCTCAAACAGGTCACCGGCAAAATCGTCGTCACGGACGACAACCTGAACGACTACCTCGGCGTTCGCAAGTTCAACTACGGCCAAGCCGAGAAGAAGAACCAGGTGGGTCAAGTGGTCGGCCTTGCGTGGACTGAAGTGGGAGGCGATCTGCTGACTATCGAAGCCGCCGTGATGCCAGGCAAAGGCAACATCATTCGCACTGGTCAACTCGGCGACGTGATGAAGGAATCGGTCGAGGCCGCGCGTTCGGTTGTTCGCAGCCGCGCACGCCGCCTGGGCATCAAGGACGAGATGTTCGAAAAGCGCGACGTGCACATCCACGTGCCCGACGGCGCTACACCCAAGGACGGCCCAAGTGCAGGGGCGGCGATGACGACCGCCTTCGTGTCGGCGTTGACGGGCATCCCAGTGCGTGCGAACGTGGCGATGACGGGCGAGATCACCCTGCGTGGTGAGGTCACTGCGATCGGTGGGCTGAAAGAGAAGCTATTGGCAGCGCATCGCGGCGGCATCACCACGGTCATCATTCCAGAAGAAAACGTGAAAGACCTTCAGGACATTCCGGAGAACGTCAAGAACCACCTCGAGATCGTTCCGGTCAAGTGGATCGACCGGGTCCTGGAGGTCGCTCTCGAAACGGTTCCGCAGCCTTTGCCCGACGATGAACCCGCCAAGCCGGTGGAGGCTACTGCGCCTTCGGCGCCGCTGCCTGGTGCAGAGCTGTTGACGCATTGATCCGGGCAACCGGACGTTGCCGGCGGTTGAACATTCGGTATATACTGGTTACCCTCGCGGTATGGTGAAAAGTGACTGTGAGTATGCGGGAGTAGCTCAGTTGGTAGAGCGCAACCTTGCCAAGGTTGAGGTCGAGAGTTCGAGCCTCTTCTCCCGCTCCAATTCTGAAGAAGGGAAGCCCAGCGCTTCCCTTTTTTCTGCTTCGAACTTCATTGAAGAGACCACGGCGCGGTAGCAAAGCGGTTATGCACCGGATTGCAAATCCGGTCAGCCCAGTTCGACTCTGGGCCGCGCCTCCAGATAAATCATATATAAATCAATAGGTTAAAGAGCCCGGCCCGTCCGGGCTCTGTCGTTTCTGGGGCTGTTGGTTGCCTCGGATGGCTATACTGCTACTGGAAATTGGTAGCGCTGCTACTAAAAATCGGATCGCACTGGGCGATAAGGTCAGTTACTTTCCGGAGCAGGTTCATGCCGTCAAACATTCAAGAACGAAGCGGGAACTGCCAGCTTCGAGTCACTCACAAGCTGCTGAAGAAGCCGTTCTTCGCGACGTTTGATCAGCGGGCTGAAGCTGAGCGTGTTCGGGACCAGTTCGAGGCAATGCTTGCAAGCGGAGTTGTGCCTGCAGAACTGATCGCGGGTCCGGCACGCGGAACCCACGATCCACTGATCATCGAGGTTGTAAGGTCATACCTCAAGACCGCTCCAGCGACAGACTCCGACGACGCGCTGTTGGGTGTCGTGCTTAGCGAGGTCGTTGGCGTCCGATTGTCAAAGCTGACCTTTAGGTGGGTCGAGGACTGGGTTCGCAGCCTGAAGGTCAGGGACAACCTGGCCCCTGGAACAATTAGGAAGCGCGTGGGGGCCCTCGCAAGGGTTATCGACTGGCACCACATCAGGGAGGCAGGAAAGGACTCCCAGCTGCCCGCCAATCCCCTCCGCCTGATGCCTCGCGGCTATAGCGTCTACTCGAAGGACGAAGCTGCCCAAGTCGCAATGCATGGGAAGGCACCGAAGGCAGACGTAAAGCGGGATCGTCGCCTTCATCCGGGTGAGGAAGTGCGCATCCGAGCCGTGCTGATGGGTGAGAAGGTCGCACACAAGGAGCGCCCGCTCGTGGCCGACCCGCATCTGCTGTTGATGTTCACCCTCATCGTGAATACGGGGATGCGATTGTTCGAGTGCTACCGACTCACCGTGGACAGAGTGGATCTGGAGCGCCGAGTTATTCGCGTCGACGGCAGCAAAGGGCATCGGGGTGCGGCCAAGCCCAGGGTCGTGCCGATCACCTCGGAACTCGCTGAAACGCTGCGCCCTTTCTGTGCCGACCGGGTGGGTTTGCTGTTCCCCTATTGGAGTGGTGTCAAAGAGGACCGGCCAAATTGCAGTTCTCGGCTTTCACAGAGATTCTCTGCCGCCTTCGACTACGCAAAAGCCGACGATCTCACCGAGCACGATCTTCGCCACGAAGCGACATGTCGTTGGGTGGAGATGCGTGCACCAGGTGGAGGCTGGATGTTCAGCGACATCGAGATCTGCCGCATCATGGGTTGGACGAAGATGGAAATGATGATCCGCTATGCCTCATTGCGCGGAGAGGATCTGTCGGCGCGTCTAGGGTGAGGAGGCTTGGGTGGGATGCCACCGGCAATTGCCTGTGCCTCGTGCGGGAGTGACCGCGCCTGTCTCGTCGCGTACTGCAATTCAGCGGCGTGTTGTCACTCGGCGAGTGACTCATGCACGCGAACATCGCTCGTTGACGGCACGCTGCGCAGCAAGGTGATCTGATCCGCGCGTGGCTGAGCCGCGCTGCTCAGCTTCCAGGAGCATGCTCAAGCGCCGCCACCGGGCCTTACTACTGGTTACACATCTGGTCGAAGTTTGGCACCAGCGAGTAAGTCTTCGGTGACTATACTGCGACCGTCAATGCGTTGCGCTGTATCCCGCAGTGTGTGCCTTGACAGCAACTGAGACAGCAAATGAACACCATCAAGAACCGTAAGGTTGCCCACACCCAAGGGCTGCGACGCGAGACCCGACTGGCCACTGGGGAGCATCACGAATGAAGACTGGCGCGAACCCTGAAGTTGCGAACCGCCGCGAGTGTTGTGCGCACTTCCGCAGGCGTGACCAAGCAAGGGCGGGCCGGAAGAAGCGGGTAAATGCGTGTTGTCGTTCCGCGCGACCGGAGGCGCTGACCCGTCGCATCGCGACGACTCGTTGGGTCCGCCACTGGACGGTCACTTTGCCTGACCACACAGTAAGTCAGAACTGATGTATAGTTTCGTGTGACGGCGACTTTCGCTGATCGCAGCGAAGTTGTTGCCTAGGAGAAGAACGGATGACCATGAGAACCCAAGAAACGATTGTTGGAGCCGTCGACAGATGCTGCATCCCGAACGAGGCGCACCTGGCGCCGATCCTTGATCTCACACAAGTGTTCGGCGACGCATCAATCTGCCCAGCCCTGGACCTGGCCATATCAGGCGAGGCGACTCGTCGCCAGTCCACTGCATCTCGCGGCACGTGCGGGAGGGGGATCAACATGCAATAGCGATCACCCATCGTGTAAAGAAAACAAGATGCCCGGAAGCGTAGCTCCGGGCGGGCGAATCCATAGCTAAAGGCCTGTATGAAAAATCTCACTCAAGACGAATCCTCAGAAGTCATGTGGGATTCCACGCGACGCCGCCATGTTATGTGTGGCAGCACTCAGGTCATGATCGGTCTGTCGAGCTCAGGAAAGTGGTTTGTGATGAGAAAGGACCAGGAAGGTGCAATCGTCATTGATTTCTTTGAGCCAACTGCGACGCGGAACTGCATCGTTGATTGATACATAACTAACACGTGACATATGATTGTCTTCTGACTATTAGCCGTCACTGCGAATGTTGGTCCTCCCACGAAAGTGCCTGGCTCCAACTACCCTTGCGCTTGCTCCAGGCAAGACTCTCCCAACCACGTCGACGGCAACGAGCCGTCGACGGTTCAACCTAAGACCAGAAACATGAGCAACATCGTTACGGATTCAGCCGAAAATTTTAATAAGTCATGCCTGACCTATGCATCTGAAAAAGTCGATGGCAGTGGCAACCTCGAGATGGCTACTCCAACCGTCGATGGGAATGTAAGCACCCAAAGTGAAGTGGAGAACGAAGCTGGGCTGCCGCAGTCGCCAGCGATTGGTGCGGCAAGTCCGA
>Ga0123338_10000467_pt1 | contig 41291 bp, 33 predicted proteins | sample grotaG_FD_89793 | JGI IMG/M metagenome (GOLD analysis project Ga0123338, IMG submission 89793) | Glacier valley bacterial and archeal communities from Borup Fiord, Nunavut, Canada, to study Microbial Dark Matter (Phase II) -... | ecosystem: Environmental > Aquatic > Freshwater > Ice > Glacier ...
AGAATCGGGAATCTTTTGCATTCGAAGATTTGATCTTGAAAATTAACTGTACTCTACTTTCGTCTTTAATCCTCAAATTCCCCCAGTCCCTGTCTCGTCACAACGGGCTCTCCTGAAGTAAAGTCTACAATTGTAGATGGTATATTTCCACCTGCTCCTCCATCAATAACAAGGTCAACGAGATTTTTAAAATCTTCAAATATTTCTTCAGGATCAGTAGTATACTCTTTGATCTGATCATCATTTTTAACAGAAGAAGTGATCAATGGATTGCCAAGAAGCTTTACGATCTCAAGCGGAATTTTATGTTTTGGAATACGGATCCCAACAGATTTTTTATTGATGCCTAAAATTTTCGGAACAAGACTACTTGATTCAAAAATAAAAGTAAACGGACCGGGTAGTGTTCTTTTTAAAATTTTAAACTCTGGTGTTTCAATTCGAGTTACGAATTCAGAAATGTGACTGAGATCTGAACAAATGAACGACAAATTTAATTTTTGTGGTTTGATATTTTGAATCTTTATCAGCCTCTCAACCGCCCGTCTGTTGAATAGGTCACATCCTATTCCATAAATCGTATCGGTAGGATAAACGATGATCCCATCATTTTGCAAAATCTCAACCGCATGCTTGATCTTGCGCGGTTCGGGATTATCAGGATGTATTTTTATTAACTCAGCTTGCATGATACGTAAGCAAATTCAAGTCTGTCAAGTTTTTCTCGACCCCTTGCGATTTTAAAGGATTTGGGCCTTGCCATTCTCAACTCTAGATTCTCAGATGCTTATTCAAAACTAACTCTTTTGATCCCCATGCGTTTTATTATTTTTGACCTTTCATTCCTATGAGCAAGAAAGAAGATACTGTCCCAAAAGTAAAATTAGTAGCGTTTTTAGTCGGTTCTATCCTTCTGATCTCGTTTTCATTTTATGCCTATCAGATTATCTATGTTCCAAATATATTACTGGAAAGAGAGGATAAGCTGTTTGTAATAAAATCAGGAACAAGCTACCGAGCAATTCTCACCGAACTTGGCGAACAAAATTTTGTTAACGATATGGTCTCGTTCAGTTTTTTAGCGAGACTAAAAGGCTTTGATAAAAAAGTTCAGCCAGGCCGTTACCTGCTGAGGAGAAACATGACTAACCTTGCTGCTATCAATGCATTGTTGGGCGGAAGAAGAGAACCTATAAAAGTTACGTATACAAATGTTCGTCTGCTTCCAGAGTTGTATGAAAAGATTACAAAGAACACAGGTGTTACTACTGGAGAATTTGAAGATGCGTTAGACAATTTTATTAAAACAAATAAAGAAGGATTTACAAAGCAGAACATTCTTTGCATGTTTATTCCGAATACATATTCGGTTTATTTCAATGTTGTACCCGAAGATCTGGTAGTACGAATGCATGGAGAATACATACGCTTTTGGACGGACGAAAGAAAGCAGCAAGCCAAAGCAGCAGGATTATCTCCAATTGAAGTTTCTATTCTGGCATCCATTGTTCAAGCTGAAACGATCAAGCCGGACGAAGCACCAAAGGTAGCCGGACTCTATCTTAACCGACTAAGACAGAATATTCCACTTCAGGCAGACCCAACCTTAGTTTACGCTTCCGGAGATTTTGGTCTCAAGCGGGTATTGAATATTCATAAAGAGGCCGACTCTCCATACAACACGTATAAATATGCCGGACTTCCTCCGGGACCCATTAACATGCCATCCATAACTAATATCGAAGCAGTGTTAAATCCTGCCAAGAACCAGTATATATACATGTGCGCGCGTGAGGATTTTTCTGGCTATCATAATTTTGCCACAAACCTTCGTGATCATAATATTAATGCTGCCAAATACCAGTCGGAATTAACAATTGAGATGCGCAAAGGTGCTGCCTTGAGAAAAAAGGTTAAACTATAATGTACAAGACTGAAACGTTTCTCCGCGTTCGCTACAGTGAGACTGATCAAATGCAGTATGTGTATTATGGAAATTATTCAGCGTACTATGAAGTGGGAAGAGTGGAGGCATTGCGTCAGTTGGGATTAACGTATAAAGAGCTTGAAGCCATGGGTATCATGATGCCTGTATTGGAAAATCATTCTGAGTATATATTTCCTGCATTATATGACGATCTTTTGAGAATCGAAGTAACGATTACCGAAAAACCTTCTGTCCGAATCACATTTCTCTGTGAAATTTTTAATGAAGCCGGAAGATTAATTCATCGTGGAAGAACGCTCCTCGCATTTGTCAATCAAAAGACAGGTCGCCCATGCCGTCCACCGCAAGCATTTCAAAACGTATTGGCTCCTTATTTCTAACTTGCGCCCACAACACTACCTGGACCTACGGACGGAAAAGCATGAAGTACAGCTACCGAAAGCGAATATTAAAAATACCATCGGCAAGGTACAGCCGCGCGTGGCTAAAAAAAATCAAGATCAAGGGACGCGGTAATCATCATCTTTCCCTTTATAAATTTATTAAACTGTTTCTCTTCAATATTGATGAAGATGAAGTTCTCGACAGAGCAAATGGTGTAGCGTACAATTTTATCCTTGCGATTTTTCCAACGATAATTTTTCTGTTCACCCTTATTCCATATATCTCGACATACTTTCCGACAATTACTACGGAAGGTATTATGACATTTCTTAGCGACTATATGCCGCCAAGCTTGTATGAATCGGCTGCGTCAACAGTAACAGATATCGTAAGTAAACAGCGTGGGGGGCTTCTTACGTTTGGATTTGTATTTGCTCTTTATCTCGCTACAAATGGGATGATGGCATTGATGCGTGCATTCAATGCGTGCTATAAAACAATTGAAAATCGCGGTTTTCTACGAATGCGATTGACAGCCACTGGCCTTACAATCATGCTTGCATTCGTACTTTTCTGTGCTGTTGTCTTGTTAATTGTCGGTGAGTTTGCTCTTACGAGGGTCACAGATGAATTATCTGATTTAAGTCATTGGAAGATGGATACACTTTCCCTGTACGGATTATTTACGATACGTTTTCTTGTAATTTTTATCGTTTTCTTTTTCGCGGTTTCATCGATCTATTATTTTGGACCAGCGATACATTATAATTGGAGATTTTTCTCATTTGGTTCACTGATCGCAACGCTTGCATGTCTGGGTTTATCATACGGGTTCTCTTTCTATATATCTAATTTTGCAAGTTATAATAAGGTGTATGGGTCAATCGGTGCGCTGATAGCATTGATGGTGTGGATACAATTGCTCACCACGATACTATTATTTGGATATGAAATCAATGCAAGCCTTCATTATGGAAGAAAGCTGGAGGCTATTGATCAACATAAGAAAGAAAAAAAGAGAGCGAAAATTCAGCGGTGAAGTTTTCCTATCGATTGTTGAAATGTTTTAAAAATAAATTCTTTGATTCTCTTTTTAATCAACCTAACCACGTATCAAAAAATTAGCAGCACGATGGAACTAAATTTCTGTTAAAATTCTTGTGTGAAAGTCAGCCTAATTTCAGGCTGACTTTATTTTTTACATACATATCAATTTTAATAATTTTCATGGAAAAAAAAATCTTTACTTCGTATAGACTTGGTCAGATAACTCTTAAGAACAGAATCGTCATGGCGCCAATGACCCGAAGCCGTGCCATCAATAATGTACCTAATAGTCTGATCGCGGAGTACTATGGTCAGCGCGCATCTGCAGGCTTAGTGATTACAGAGGGAACTTCGCCTTCGCCAAACGCACTTGGATATGCTCGGATTCCAGGAATCTTTAATGCAGATCAGGTCAATGGATGGAAGCTTGTTACAAAAGCTGTTCATGATAAAGGAGGACATATTTTCGTTCAATTAATGCATACCGGAAGAGTGGGTCATGAATTGAATTTGCCAAAAGGGGGAAAAGTGCTTGCGCCATCTCCTCTTGCTAACACGGGGCAAATGTGGACGGATCAAGAAGGATTGAAAGAGTATCCGGTACCTCACAGCATGACATTGGACGAAGTGAAAGCTACAAAAGAGGAATACGTTCAGGCTGCAAAAAACGCCATAGAGGCTGGATTTGATGGGATTGAGCTCCATGGAGCTAATGGTTATTTACTTCAGCAATTTCTTTCTCCGATATCGAATGTGAGAACAGATATTTATGGAGGCAGCATTGAGAATCGTGCGCGCTTCGTTCTGGAAGTTGCAAAAGAGGTGAGTGATGTAATTGGCAGGGACAAGACTGCAATTCGTTTATCACCATTTGGTGTTGCAAATGAAATGCCACAGTATGACGAGATCGAATCAGCGTATAGTTATCTCGCTCAAAAACTAAATGAGATTGGTATTGTGTACATTCATCTTGTTGATCATAGCGCAATGGGGGCTCCGGCAGTACCTTCAACAATAAAGAAAATCGTTCGGGAAAAATTTAAGAATACGCTTATTCTTTCAGGTGGCTACAACGCTGAAAGAGCAGAAGCGGATATTCAATCAGGTGCCGCAGATCTGATCGCTATTGGTAGGCCTTTTATCAATAACCCTGATCTTATTGATCGTTTTAAAAAGAACCAGGCGACAAGTGAAGTGCTTGACATGACAACATTCTATACGCCAGGTGAAAAGGGATATACCGATTATTCTGTTTATGCATAAATATTAATTAGTAAATAATAGTGGATCAAAATGAAGGGGACCGTTGAAAGGCAGACTCTTTTTCGTGCAAACATTGACAATTTTGTATTCACTATTATTAATTTGGATTGATTGATTAAAAAAAGACCCTCGGCTAACCGAAGGTCTTTTTGTTTTCAATAGCTAAAAGAATTACTTCTTCGCAGCCTTTGCTTTCGCGAAATCACCTGCCTTGAAAATATTCATTTTCTCAACAGATAGCCATTTCTTCATAGCTACATTGATTTCTTCCGGCGTTAATGCCATTACTTTCTTTTCGAACTCAGCATCCCAGAGTATGTCGCGGTTGAGGTATAAATAATTGTTCAGAGTTCCCGCCAGTCCACCGTCTTGCGAGCGATTTACAGAACGATTCTGTGACCAACCTGATTTGGCAGCGGCAATTTCATCTGCTGTGAAACCTTCTGTAGAAACTTTCACAATTTCTTCTTTGTATGCAGCTTCAAGCTTTTCAATGTTCTCTGGAGCATATATGGCGAATGCAGTGAATGTACCAACCGGATCAAGTGAACTGGCATTAAATTGTGATCCAACGCCGTAGCTTAATCCTTCTTTCTGACGAATCCGAACCGCTAATCTTGAATTAAGGAATCCACCACCCAGCATATAATTGCCAAGCACTACTGCCGGGTAATCAGGATTGGTGTCTTGCATATCAAAGACATACCCCGCTACAAAGAAAGCATTTGCTTTGTCAGGAGTTTCCGTTGCCTGATTTACAGGGGCAATGGGAAAAACTTTTCCAACCAAACGGGAAAAAGGTTGTTCCGATTTCCACATGCCGAAAGATTCTGTAACAACTGTTTTAATTTCAGTTGGATCAAAGTCCCCAACAACTGCCATTGTCGCACTTGCTGCACCGTAAAATTCTTTATGAAATTTTTTCACTTCATCAAGGGTTACCCCCTTGTTATCAGCAACATCTTCATCAAATGACGAAGTATATCTTGGGTCACTTTTTGGATAGGGATTCATGTGCTGCTGCATTTTTGTAAATGCAATTGCCTGAGGCTCGCTGCGATTAGCTTCGATCTGTGCAAGTTGTTCGCTCTTGAATTTATCAAACTCATCTGCAGGGAAATTTGCATCCTTTAATATTTCTGCAACAAGTTTTATTGTCTCAACTAAATTCGGTCTTGTGGTTGTGATATTGACAACAGTGTTATTACCTGCACCCCCAATAAATACGTTTGCTTTTAATCTGTCGAACTCGTCTTTAATTTGTTGACGGGTATGCTTCGTTGTCCCTTTGTTTAACAAAGCCGCAGCGTATTCGGATGAAGTGCCTTTATTTTCTAATGATTTTTCATTTCCAAAACGAAATGTTATGCGAGCTTCTACTGATTCTCCGCGAGTCTTCTTTGAAAGAAGAGCAAGTTTCATTCCATTAGGAAGATTACTTTTCACTGTTCGGGATTCAATATTGGATGGTGATGGATCGAATGCCTCACCTGCAACTACTACAGCCTGACCTTTGTAATCTTTCACCATTGCCTCTACATCAGGTATGGCAGGTATTTCAGAACGATCTGGTTTTTCTGTTGGAATGAAAACTCCGGTTGTACGATTGTCAGGTTTTAAATAAGCCTTTGCGACACGCAGCACATCTTCCGGAGTTACAGTCTTTACCCGGTCACGGGTTAGAAATAACATTCTCCAGTCACCGATGCCAATGTATTCACTTAAACGAAGGGCAATATTTGTTGACGAATTGAATGAAAGTTCAATTTGCTTGATGATTTCATTCTTTGCTCGCTCAACTTCTTCTTTTGTGGGAGGAGTTGCGACAAATTCATCAAGTGTTTTTGTCATTACAGCTTTCGCATCGTCAAGAGATTTTTCTTTTAATACTTCAGCAGTAGCATACATCAAGCTGGGCTCTTTGAACTGGTAGCTGTAAACAAATGTTGAACTTGCTTTCTTTGAATCAATCAATGCTTTGTAAAGACGTCCCGATGGAGCAGTGCCGAGAATTCTCGTCAATACCTGAATGGCAACATAATCAGGATGTGAACCTGCCGGAATATGGTAGGCCATTGTTACGACCTGAACATCACCAACACGTTTCAATACGACCGACCGTTCCCCATCCTGAGTTGGATCCAATGTATACGTAGGCTGAAGTTCACGCGCTGGCTTAGGAGTTGTCCCGAAATACTGATTGACTAATTCGAGAGTTTTGGCTTCATCAAATTTTCCAGCAACAGTCAATACTGCGTTATCAGGTTGATAATTTTTTTTATAGAACGCCTGAAGTCGATCAATAGGCACATTTTCGAGATCGGCTTTTGATCCGATTGTTGATTTTCCATAGTTATGCCATAGAAAAGCAGTTGATGTAACGCGTTCTTCTAACACGCTTCCAGGATCATTTTCTCCGGATTCAAACTCATTTCTTACAACCGTCATTTCGCTGTCAAGATCTTTTTTGGCGATGTATGAGTTAACCATACGATCGGCTTCAAGATCAAGAGCCCACTTGAGATTTTCTTCAGTAGCATTGAAAGTTTCAAAATAGTTTGTTCTGTCTAACCATGTTGATCCATTGGGTTGTGCTCCATGGGATGTAAGTTCCTGCGGAATATTTGGATGTTTCGGTGTTCCTTTAAAAACAAGATGCTCGAGTAAATGAGCCATGCCTGTTTCACCGTAGTTCTCATGTTTGGAGCCTACCATGTACGTTACGTTCACAGTGATGGTTTGCTTTGAGTTGTCAGGGAACATCAATACACGCAATCCGTTTTGAAGTCGGTACTCCGTAATTCCTTCGACGGAAGTAAACTTAACGGGCGCACCCAATGCCGGTTTGTTTTCCATTTTAGTGGCTTCCGGACTGAGTTTTGTTTTGGGTTTGGTTTTTTGTGCAGTGGCCGGAATAATCCAAGTCATTGCTACAAGCACTAGAATTGTTTTAATGTGCATACAGTTGGTTTTTGATTGATTAAAAATTCGACTGGTATCGAAAGAAGCTACAATCTAAACAAAAAACCAAAATCTCTTCTTCTATAGCGTATTAATAGAAAAAATAAAAGACGTTTTACAATTTGTAAAAATTTATCATCAAAGAATAATTCAGATTTATCGGGAGATCACCCCTACAGGGTAGTAGAGAGGAAACTGTTTCAGCTTCCTGGATATTACTTTTCTAATTTCGTTTTATACGGGACGAACAGCTCCCTCACGTCGATTTCAAGAAGTTTTGCAATTTGGTAGAATGTTTCTACCGGCGGCTGCATGTCATTTGTGCACCAACGAGATACAGTTGATTTATCTTTACCTAATTCATCTGCCAGCCATTTTGCAGATTTATCGTGTTCTACCAGTAGCGACTTTATCCTATTATATTTTTGCTTGGACATTCTTATAAACCAATTCCTGAAGTGCAAAATAGGAAAGTTTATAATCTCCACATTATCAGTTAGTTAAACGAAACTAAGTTGATTTTATACGAAATAATAGTTTCGTTTAAAGAAATATTATTTTATTTAACAACTTTGTTTTAAATAGAAGTAGTATTTCTGTACCATTATGTTGTGCAACATTTCATACTGGAATAAAATTATTCTTATATCATTATATTTTTCTTACAACGACATTCTGGATCAAAGAAATTCCGGGAACAACGTTTTGGGGCAATGTTGCAATGATAGTATATTGTCTGACCAGGCTATAAGAATTGACTCACAAAAACTTATCCGAATTCATTATGAAATCATGCGAGGAGATACTTGAATCGTTTAAAATAACACCAACAGCCCAGCGAAAAGAATTGTTAAACTTCATGCTCAGGCAGGAAGCGGTATTTTCGCTTGAAGACATCAAACAGGCAACGATAGAAATTCCAATAGTGATTTCGGATAACACTATTAATCAAACGCTGCTTTTATTTGAAGCGAGACATTTGATTTATGCAAAACCTTCTGAAAAAAGAGAGGGAAGGAAAGGAAGGCCACCATTGATGTACAGCATTAATAAAAGTCTAAAGGACAATAACGATTTATGATGAATTCACTTTTGGAAGAGATTCTATCTGAAAGTTGCTTAGATCTTTTCAGGGCAAGCTGTTTTTAATACACCAATTCTGCCATGGGAGTCAACTGACTCGCCTGATTAACTAGTTTGTTACTTTTTTCATAAATTGAATTCAACTTCATTTGTGAATATAGAAAAATATGAATCGGCATCCATTGCCTCAAAACGAAGAACGCAGATTAAAAGCGCTCAACGACTATAACATCCTTGATACTTTAACGGAGAGTGATTTTGATCGAATTACGAAACTGGCGTCATTAATATGTGAAGTACCTATCTCGTTGGTGTCGCTGCTGGATGAAAAAAGACAGTGGTTCAAGTCTTCAGTTGGCGTGGATATCAAAGAAACACCCAGGGAACTTGCTTTTTGCCAATATGCTATTTTAGATAATTTCCTTCTTGAAGTTCCGGATGCCACTAAAGATGACCGTTTTAAAGAAAATGCGTATGTAACCGGGGATCCGGACATCCGCTTCTATGCCGGATACCCTTTGGTGGATCCTAAAGGATATGCGTTAGGCACCTTGTGTGTAATCGATCGGAAGCCCAGAGTGCTTTCCGAAAAACAAAAAGAAGGTCTCGCATTACTTGGGAAAGAAGTCATGTCCCTGATCGTAGAACGAAGACAAAAACAAGAGTTAAGAAGCTTTCAAAAGATTTTTGAAATGTCAAATGACCTTGTTTTTATAGGAGGATTGGATGGATTTTTTAAAAAAATTAATCCTGCATTTACGAAAGTATTTGGTTGGGATGAAAAACACCTTTTGCAAACTGCTGCATCGGAGTTTTATCATCCGGATGACCTCGAGCGAACCAAGAATGAATTGCAAAAATTATCGGAAGGTCATGATACGATCAACTTCGAACAGCGCTTTAGGACTATTGATAATATTTATAAGACTATAGAGTGGACGTCCACACCAGAGCCTTCATCAGGAAACATATTCGGCATTGGCCGCGATGTTTCGGACTTACGACTAAAAGAACAAAGGCTTGCTTTTAGTGAACAAATGCTTGAGCAAACAAACAAGGTTGCTAAAGTGGGCGGGTGGGAATATGATTTGATATCGAAAAGACTTTACTGGACTTCTGTTACCAAATTGATTCATGGTGTTCCACTTGACTTTGTTCCCGATCTGAATAACGCCATCAGTTTTTATAAAGAAGGAGAAAGCCGGACGAGAATTACGGAAGCAGTAAGCCTTGCTGTTAAAGAGGGAAGTGAATGGAGCCTGGAGCTAGTGATAGTAAATCTTCAAGGGAAAGAAATTTGGGTAAGGGCTATTGGTGAAGCAGTAATGGTGGCAGGTAAGTGCACGAAAATCTACGGGACTTTTCAGGATATTGATGATGTTGTTCTACAACGCGAGGAACTTAAGCTTGCAAAAAACACTGCAGAGTTGGCAAATAAAGCAAAGTCTGAGTTCTTGGCAAACATGAGTCATGAAATCCGAACACCTCTGAATGGGATTGTTGGATTTACAAATCTGACTTTAAAAACCAATCTTAACCAAACGCAACATCAATACCTTTCGATGGTTAGCCAGTCTGCGACCTCCTTATTAAATATTATCAGTGACATATTAGATTTTTCAAAAATAGAAGCAGATAAACTGGACATTGAATTGGAGAAATGTGACATCTACATCATTGCCAATCAGTCTTCGGAAATCATTCTATTTCAAGTAGAAACAAACGAACTTGAATTACTTCTCGATATCTCCCCAAATGTTCCTCAATTTATCTGGGTAGACTCCCAGCGTTTAAAGCAGGTATTGATAAACTTACTTAGCAACGCAGCTAAATTTACTCACCAGGGAGAGATTGAATTGAAAATCGAAGTTCTTTCACTCATTGACCAACAGGTAACGTTACGATTTGCCGTCAGGGATACGGGTATCGGCATTAAAATTCAAAACCAACAAAAAATATTTGAAGCGTTTTCCCAGGAAGACGGATCGACTAGTAAGAAATATGGTGGAACGGGACTGGGTTTGGCGATATCAAGTAAGTTATTGAAGTTAATGGGGAGTGAACTTAAACTGGAAAGTTCACCGGGAAATGGAAGTCTTTTCTATTTTGACCTTTCACTAAAATACGAGGTGGATACGCTCTCACCAAATACCTCACGCATTAAAAATGCGCTCATCATTGATAATAATAACCGTAATCGGGAGATATTAACTCAGATGCTGGTAGTAAAAAATATTTTGTGCTCAGAAGTTGGCAGTGACCAGGATGCGATTGCGTTGCTATCTCAAGGAAAGAAATATGATTTAATAGTAATCGAACATCACCTGCCTAACATAGACGGCGTGGCTACGGTAAAGAAAATAAAGGAAAATTTTGACAGCTCGCAAGCAATCATTTTTCTACACAGAGCTTCCGATAGTGAAACTGTTATAAAGGCAAGCATTAACTTTAAAGCCATGCGTTTCCTTTCAAAACCTGCCAGGATTAAAGATATTTATAATTTTCTTTCGAATATTGATGACAGCGTGATCAAAGAATCAGTTTTGATTGATCGAGAAGTAACCGGCCGTTTTGATTTACCATTTAGAATTCTTGTGGTTGAAGATAATCCGGTAAACATGCTTCTTGCAAAAACCGTATTAAATCGAATTGTACCGAATGCTATTTTATTTGAAGCTACAAATGGAGTAGTCGGAGTAGATGTGTTTAAGCAAGCAGCGCCAGATATAGTATTGATGGATATTCAAATGCCGGAAATGAACGGTTACGATGCGGCACGAAATATCAGGATGAATGAAGATGGTGAACGTGTACCAATTATAGCTTTGACCGCTGGTAACGTAGCGGATGAGCGGAAGAGATGTCTTGAGGCAGGCATGGATGATTATATAGTCAAGCCCTTTGCGGAGGAAACTATTTTATTAATTTTTAATAAATGGCTGAAATTAGATGTGAAAATCATGCCTGCGGTCCAGGAACCCCCTATAAACGAGCATCTGAATTTAGTAAGACTTAAACTGCTTCTTATCGATGATGAATCTTTATCTGAGTTTCTTGAACTAACGAGAAAACATCTTCAAGCATCTATGAAAAGATTAAACGAGTGTAAGAAAAAAGGTGATTTAGCCGGTATCAAAAGTGAAGGACATAAGTTATATGGCACATCCGTATCGGCGGGGTTAAATAGACTTTCTCAAATTGCGCAAAAAATTGAGACCGCTGATGTTTTTGAACAATCAACGTTTGACATACTTTTTATGGAAGCAAGTAATGAAGTTGAGGCGATTATTAACTTGATTCCATAAAAAACAATCGTAGATATTTTTTAGGCTTAATCAATGTCGGTTTTTTTCTAATGACCTTTCGATGGTCGATCAAGGAAAGTACTCCTGGCTTTAATTAAAATAAGTTTATTCGAAAATGGAAGAGGAAGAAAATGATTATGAATTCAGTGCCTTATCTAAACTGGTGAACGATGAAAAGATATTGCATGAGATATTCTCAATGTATTTAAAGACTATTCCAAACACCGTTGCGGGCATCAAAAAGGATTTCGAAAATAAAGAATGGGTAGCTGCGAAAATCAAAATTCATCAAATAAGACCGTTTTTTATATATGCCTTTGAGCTAGAATTAATAGAAACGCTCGATCGATGGCGGGATTTAAAAGATGATTCTCTTGCAGACTTGAACTACCTTGTTGACCTCAGTCGATTGGAGCGAAAAACCGCACGAATCATTACTAAATTAAATGTGAGAGTAAGTCTTTATGATAAAGGATTCATTAATTAATTGCGTGATTATTGACGATGATTTAGCATCTATAAAAATTATTGAAGCACTTGTAAAACGATTGCCATTCCTTGATCTCAAAGCCTCGTTTGACAATCCAGTTGCCGCTGCACACTATCTTTCATCCGAAGAGACAGAACTTATTTTTTTGGACGTCGAAATGCCTGGAATAACGGGCCTTGAACTTATTAGTACGTTCATGAAAAATCAATGTGTCATTGTTATCAGTAGTAAAAGAGACTATGCCTTTGATGCATTTTCTCTCAATGTTGTTGACTATCTCGAAAAACCAATCCTGGATTACTCCCGTTTTTTAACAGCAGTGCTAAAAGCACAATCTGTCTTGTCGAAAAGATTAGCAACTCATGTTGGCGTAAATTTATTTGTTAAAGTAGACTCCATTTTTCATAACGTTATTATGGATGATATTCTGTGGATAGAAGCATTTGGGGACTATGTAAAAATCACCGTCGGTGATAAAGTAATGACAACGTTGGCAACAATGAAATCAATGGAGAAGCGACTTCCAACACTTCAATTTGTCAGGGTACACAAATCATTCGTAGTAAATATTAAGAAAATCAAACAGATTGAACTTAATAGTCTTCAAATTGAAAATAAAATTATTCCTGTAAGTGCTTTCTATCGCGATTCTCTCATGAAAAAATTACAAGTGCTATAACTAGAAATTACCTATCAATTGGAATAAAGAAAGGTAGAAAATAAGGCAGACGATTCTTTCCTCCATTCGCGTCAATGCAATCCGATAAAGAGTTGGGGTAATCGGATTTTTATCCTGTGATATCGAAAATTCGAAAATATCCGAGGTCAGTATGTGTTCTTTAATGGGGACTGTTAAGAAGACAGTCTATTAAATTGAAACGCATGAAATTAAAGAAAAAAGCACTTCTTGTAGATGATGATGACATATCACTCTATATCCACAAAAGATTGCTTAAAAGGATTAATATTATCGATCAATTTGACAAAGCAAATAACGGAGTCGAAGCGTTAAACCTGTATCAGCACTATATGAAATCAGACACTGGTTATCCCGATGTGATTCTGCTTGACATAAACATGCCAGTGATGAATGGTTTCGAATTTCTGGAGGCATTCAATTTACTTAACTTCCGATCCAAACAGAATACTGTCATTATCGTAATGAGCTCGTCCCGCAATCAAAATGATATTGCACGCGCACAGTTGCTCGGAGTGAAGCATTTTTTAACAAAACCATTGGACGAGAGCGGGCTTGCCAGTATTCTCGTCAACTGACATCTTTTGCGCTGGTTGAATAGCCTGTATAATAATCAGAAGAAATTCCGCTAAGTGAAATCAAGATTTGAGTGTGAATTCGAATCGGACAATTCCGTCCGGGATCGGACAAAATTATTTCTACTCCATGTAAAAAATTACTCTGGGCTTTATAATTAAGGCTTTCATACTTGGCGAGGTATTTGTTCAGCAAAAGTGGAAGTAATATCTGGTCGCAATGAAGAGAACCTATTTGGGAGAATTTGAAGAACTGGTCTTACTGGTAGTTGCCACCCTGAATGGAGAAGCGTATGGTCTCAATATTCTTCATGAAATTCTCCAGCAAACGAATCGTACAGTACGGCTCAACCAAGTGCATGGTTCCTTGCAGCGACTGGAAGAAAAAGGAATGGTATGCTCGACCATGGGAGACCCCACTGCAGAGAGAGGAGGGCGACGGAAGCGTCTTTTTTCCATAACAGCCTACGGACGCCAAACATTGGAAGATATTCAAACCGTTCGTTCTACTCTCTGGAAATTAATTCCACGTAATTTAAAAACCACCATTTGATCATGGAGAACGAAAACCAGTTTCCTCCAGCTCCACCACGCTGGGCAGAAAATTTTTTAAGATGGTATTGTGCTCCACATTTGCTTGAAGAAGTGGCAGGAGACCTGCAGGAGGAATTTTATTTTAATGTCAAGCGTTTTGGAAAAGCAAAGGCAAGAAGGGAATATATCTTGGATGTCATCAGATTCATAAAACCTTTTGCAATTAAAAGGAGATCGTCTAAGCCATCCAATCCAACGACTGGGATGATTCATCACTATACTAATATCGCCCTACGAAACTTGTCACGTCACAAAGTTTTTTCAGCAATCAATATTACCGGCTTAAGCCTTGGCCTGGCGTGCTGTGTTCTTATTTTACTTTATACAAAAGACGAGGTCAGTTACGATCGCTTTCATTCCAATATTGATAACATCTATCAGCTTACCTGTACACGCATTGAAAAAGATGGTAAAGAGGAAAAATTTGCCATCGCGGCCATGGTAGAAGGACCGGCATTTAAGAAAGAGGTTCCGGAAATCAACGAATTTGTAAGAGTAAAACGTGAGTCGCTAACAATAAAAAACAACGGAGAGATTTTCAATGAAAATATTGTTTGGGCAGATGAGAATTTTTTTAGGGTATTTTCATTTCCCATTATCTCGGGTGATCCAAAAAGTATCTTAACAGATCTTCACTCACTTGTGCTGACCGAAGAGACGGCTCTTAAATTCTTTAACACAACCGATGCTCTCGGCAGGTCATTGGATATAAAGGTCGATGGCGATTTTGAGACCTTTATTGTTTCGGGTATCACCAGCAAGCCTCCCCTGAATTCCACTATTAAATTTGACATCCTGCTTTCATTTAATTACCTGGAGGAGATACATCCCGATAATGGTTGGCACTGGGTTTCTTTCCCAACGTACTTCACCATTAATCCGCATTCGAACATTAAAACCATTTCTATAAAAATGGAAAAGGTCTATCGGACACAAGCAACATCGGAGATAGATGAGATGATACAAATGGGATATGGGAATACGACCTCCTGGGGTCTTCAACCTTTTTCCAACATGCACCTAAATACTGATTTTAAAGGAACTCCGGAAAGCAGTGATCCAATCTACAGTTATATTTTATCGGGTATAGCATGCTTTATTTTGCTCATCGCTTGCATCAATTTTATAAACCTTGCCGTAGCGCAGTCATTAAAGAGAAGCAAAGAAATCGGGATCAGAAAAGTAATGGGTGGTCAACGGAACCAGTTAATACGTCAATTTCTTTGTGAGTCTTTTTTACTTTGTCTTATTGCTTTTCTTCTCGCAATTGTAATGGCTGAGATCGCCTTACCACTTTTCAACGAACTGTCCAACAAACAATTAAATCTCCTGTATCTTCTGGATTTGAAGTTGGTGATTGGTTTTACAAGTTTATTCTTTTTCACGGGATTTGCTGCTGGTGTTTATCCCGCTATCGTATTATCAGGATTTAATCCGGCCAAGAGCTTGTACAATAGAATGAAGTACATGGGTAAAAATTACCTGGCGAAAAGCCTTGTTGTTGTTCAATTTGCGCTTGCCACCTTCTTGATTATCGCAACACTTTTCATTTATCAGCAATTTGAATACATGACCAAAAAAAATCTGGGTTATAATGATAGGAATCTAATAGAGTTGACGATTGACAAAGCAATCATGGATAATGATTTGATGCGTACGTTAAAAACAGAGTTTTCACGTATTCCTGGTGTAGAAATGGTGGCGCCGAGAAACGTTGGACGTTTCCAGGGACCAACTCAAGCGGCTGGGAAGGAGTTTCAGGCAATCTATGAGCATGTTGATGAAGACTTCACACCAACATTGGAAATTCCGGTTGTGACTGGGAGGAATTTTTCAAAGGAGTATCCATCTGATCCTGTGAATTCTGTATTAGTCAACGAGGCTTTTGTGCGGGAGGCTGGTTGGGGAGATCCTATTGGCAAAACAGTCGATCATATGAATATACCCGGCTGGGGTGAAAAGAAAATGACAATAGTCGGTGTGGTGAAAGATCATCATTTTGAATCGCTGAAGGAAAAGATAAAACCAGAGATTTTTACGTATGATCCCAGGTTGCCATTGGGAAAATTTCTTATCCGCATAAAATCAGATCACATTCCGGAGACACTGAAATCAATGGAAAGGCTTTTCCTAAAAATGTTTCCCTATGACTCATTTCAATACTCTTTTAAAAATGAAATGAATCAAAATAACTATAAGGCAGAAAATCAATGGAGACAAATCATTTCTATCGCAGCTGTATTGGCGATATTCATTTCCTGCATTGGATTATTTGGTCTCACTGCGCTAAATGCAGAACGTCGTACCAAAGAGATAGGTATAAGAAAAGTTCTTGGAGCTTCTATTACTCAAATTATTGGTCTGATTTCAAAAGACTTCATCAAGCTGATCATTATCTCTTTTGTTATTGTGCTCCCGGTCGTATGGTACTCTATCGATCGCTGGCTGCGAAATTTTGCGTACAGTATTGAAATTAGACTATGGGTTTTTGTTTTTGCCGGTATGCTAGCCCTATTGATTGCATTGCTAACGATCAGTATTCAAGCACTTAGAGCGGCAATGGCCAATCCTATAAAATCATTAAGAATTGAATAACTATCTCATTAAATCTATCATTGATGAAAACAAATATTTTATTTTCCCTTCTTATCTTAGTTAGCGTTTGTTCAAGCGCACAAACAACGACTAGATCAACTCAAAAGAAAACGGGAAATGAATGGCATGCAGCGGGTGATGCCATACCGCGATCAAAAGAATTTGCTGATCGTCTTACCAAAGAACTAGGATTGGACGCGGCTACAGCTAAGAAAATTCATGACACCTTCCTGCTGAACACTAAATCCATTGATGAAATAAAAATGGATTCAGGAAGCGAAGCTCAAAAAAGGGAATTATTAAAGTCTAATAAAGAAGCCTTTAATGAATTACTTAAATTAATACTTACTTCTGCTCAGTTCAACAAATATTTGAAAATGCCGGAGGAAAAAATGTGACTTTTATGAAATGGTGATTCTGTAATTGTTTTTGGCAGATAAACAACCCGTCCTGAATACTAAAAGCGTTTGCCCGATCGATGATCAGGAAATTGACTTTACGAAATCGACCTTAAGGAATTTTTTAAGAATTTACCGATTCATTTTTGTTCGAGGTTTCGCATTCTAATTACTTCTCTTTCCTTTTCAGAAGCTCCAAATTCAATCCCTTTTGTTCCCAATGGTTCCATTCCTAGTTCTTTAATAGCCTTATCATACTTATCATAGGTAGCTTTGGAGGGATGTGCGATGCTCTCATGAGGCTCTTTCATGAAATACGGTAGCGATGTTCAAATTGACGTTCGATCCAGGAATGACACAACGCCATTGAAAGGGATAGATATCACTGGTCTACGAAGCAAGGTGTAAAATGACCTTTAGAAAATTTTCCATCTTCATAATAACATGGGATAAAAAAATTAGTCATGTTACCCGGAAAAGTAAACGATGGCTATTAAGCAAAGGTTGGGTTTTAATTTTGAATGAAGGTGTATATGCTGATTTGAAAACCGGGTCGTTCAAAAGCCAAACGTTTCTGATTAAAATGGTGCCAAATAGTGGATTTTTTCTATACAGCATTTTTCCATAAAGCATTGAACTTGTACAGCATTTTTCCGTTATTTGTAGTAGAAAAAAAGAACAGTATGGCGACAAAGACATTATCAAGACTCGATCTCCGCATTCCGCGTGAGCAAAAAGAGCATTTTGAAGAGGTGCTGGAACTTGGCGGTTTCCGCTCCCTTACTGATTTTCTAATCAGCGCTGCTTCCGAAAAGGCAGATGCCATTATGGAGAAACACAATAACTGGTTGTCCTCAGAGGAAGACCGCAAGACTTTTTTTGCTGCGCTGGTAAATCCTCCTAGCCCAAATGCGAAGTTAAAACTGGCTATGAAAAAACATAGTGAGTTCAAGACAAAGTAGATGCTTCACACCATTGCATTAAATTCGTCTCACAAGAGAAATTCTTTTTCTTGTGAAGAACCTTCTCTGGAGGACTATCTTAAAAAGCAAGCTGGCCAAGATGTAAAACGACAGGTAGCGGCGTGTTTCATTTTAGAAGGAGATGAAGGAATGATCAAAGGCTATTATACATTGTCCTCTGACAATGTCGACAGGACATTGATTCCGGAATCGCTGCAAAAGAAACTCCCATATAAGAAACTGCCAGTAACCCTGCTGGGAAGACTTGCCAGGGATATTAAATATAAAGGTAAAGGTGTTGGTGAGTTGTTATTGGCAGACGCGCTTAAACGTGCCTATCAAGCAAGTTCAACAATAGGTTCTTGTGCTGTGGTAACAGACCCAATTAATGACAGGGCAACTAAATTTTATAAAGGCTTTGGTTTTATATTATTGGAGAGTGGAAGAATGTTTATTCCAATGGAAACCATTAAAGTTTCTCTATCTTTAACGTCATAAAATATTTAAGTCAGTTTACCGATTACACTCAGCAACTAGGAAACAGACTGTTTCATGAGTTCAATTTTGACTTTAAAGATCCTGAAATTTCGACTTTTGTAATGTATTTCCACACACAGCGTTGCGGCTTTATGGAGTGTTTCATTAAACGATTTTGTTGCCTGGCAATTTTATTCCTCGGTGCATGCTCGGTGACATCAAATTATTCTAAACATTCAACAAAACGATTCTTGCAATTTGGCAAAAATAAGTTCGATTCGGTTTTGATTTACAGACCGCTTGTTGACCCCAAAATAATCTGTCATCCTCATTTGATTGTGCAAAAGAGCTGATCCAAGATAAGGTTGATGCCCTTGCCGATCAGAATTGGTTATGTTTAACTAATGCTGTGATAGATCACTTTCAGTCAAAAGCAACTTCGGTTGAGCTTTCGGATGATTTCAAATCTCAGGCAATTAAGCTGTTTGGAAGGTTGGCAAGAGAAGACATGGACTTGACAAGTACTGATTTGAAGTGGACACCAAATATCCCAATTGGGAATAGAATCAGGTATTCGTTGATTTTAAATTACCGACCAGTAAAAGAATTTGGAACAGGCATCGGCTACAGATCTCTTTATTATTTCACTGACCTAACTGTATTTCTTCAGATCATAGTCTATGATAACCTGGAAGGGAAAATTGTTGGTTATGCATCAACCAGAGGAGATTATGTTAAATACGCCGTCAAAGATAAGCGTTGTAAAAAAATGATTGAGTACATGTTTAATAATCTCCTTGAAGGATGAAATTGAGAAGGACCATAAGCTCACGTTGATAATCGAAAGCTTTTCATCTTGAATCCATCTAATAATCAGTTGATCTTTTGAGCTTCTTTTGTGCTGGATGTTAAAGATCCATCCTGTATAGACCAAGATGTTGGATCAATGTAAATCTCCGTGGCGATGTTCACTCGCTTTCTGTCCACTCCCACTCTCATAAAAACCGGAACCTGACCACCTTTGGTAGTCCTGTCTTTGCGTGCGAAGAACTTAACTGAAATTATCTGTCTCATATCCCTGTTGTTTAAAATGACAAAATTTGCTTCAAGAGACACTGTAATCAAGATGTTCAATCGGCAAACCCTTCGATGTTCGAGTGCCTTCTAACCATTTTGTGGTACCACTTTGCAAATGGTTGGTTGGTACCAGAGATGGTACCACGGGACATGAATTTTATGCTTGATTTTGATAGGCCGTAAAAACAAAAAACCTCCAAATCCTTGAGATCTGGAGGTCTTGATTTTGTTTGTTAACTACTTGGCAGAGGAGGAGGGTGTTTTGAGCCCAACAAAAACTGCCTTTTTACAATCTATTTCGCCATTTGTAGAGATCAGGTGCACCGATTCTCCACCAAGGTCTAAGTCAATAGGTCAATTCGTAAGTGGGATAAAGTTAATAATGGTTTGTCTTAGTCGCAAACCGTGCAGCGCAACATCAATACTGCTAGTGCGAAATTGGGGACATACCGAAGTAGTCTCAATTTAGAATTTTAGTCAAAGAATTTTTTAGATCTTCTTCAATACTAGCAAAGTGGGTTGTTGACCAAAATGGTATCTCGGCCACCTTTACCTGAATTATTTGATTACTATTTATGCCTGAAGTGATTTCAAAAGAATTTATTGCCTTGAGCTCTTCAGAAGCGTTGGGATAAATCAAAATGACTTCATTGCAACCTCTTCGGTAGGCATAGCTTATAACCTGATACAGGTCGGATTGTGAAACGCCCTTTTTCTTATCATTCTCCAAATAGTTTCTGACCTTATATTTTGTGTCTATTATTATTTTCCTTTTCGATCCATCCGTTGAAGTAAGAAAAATGTCATTCTGCATTTGAAATGCGTCAGGATTAGACGTTAAGTAGGCATTAGATTTTTGATACTCCACACGCCATCTCGTTGAGAAGTGCATTTGTAGAAATCCGACCAGAAAATCTTCAAAGATGTACTCCATGGGAAATAGTAAACACCATTGTGAAAGATCATAAGTGTTGTTTGAGTAAATCTGTTGTTCAACTATTGTCCTGCACACACCAATAACCAAATTGTAATCTTCATAAAAGGAATTAAGTGAGATTGAATTAATTTCATTTACTGTGCATGGTAGATCCTCTACCTCATCCAGTATAAACAATGTTTCCTGAAGCAATATTTGATTCTCCGATAATCGTGTTTGCGGAAGGAGCAATCGAGTGCAATACTTGATAATTCGGTTTACTTTATTGTCAAATAGAAAAGGTTCATAATCACATTCCAGTTTGTGGAAGTTACCTTTACTGTAACCCTGATTGATCTGGCGGGTGAAGTTGATACTTCCTCTTGGTGTCGTGAGGGATTCTTCTTGCATTTGATATTGCATCAACGGTCGTTCAGATACTGTATCTAGAAACTGTGTTGCTATCAAGTGAATAATTAGTTCTGGGAATTTGTCAATCTCATTGGAATCCAAGGAGCTCTGTGTAAATGGGAACCTCCATTTGCGGCAGTAATTAAACCAATAGAATATGTGTCGAAGCATCAGTACCTTATCGACTCTTGAGAAGCTTCGGAATACTTTGGGATAAATTTCAATTAACTCATCTCCGTTTTGAATAAACCCTACATAGTTATTCGCACGAATCATATCATTATCAAATTGTAGGAAGGGTTGATAACGATTGTCTATGCCTTCTACTGATTCCGTTTCCTCTTGCTCGGTAATTCTTTGGTTCCAAATAGTACGCAGGAATGATTTTAAGTCATCACTATTGGTTGTCTTTTTCCATTCCCCATATTCAAAAAGTAGGCTCATTCTGTTTTGGACTGAATATCCCACCGGTAGTTCGATGAATTGTAAGTAACTGCCCATTGTGTTTCTTTGAAGCATTCAGCAACCAAGTTCGTCTTTCCCGAAAAGTATTCTGTCAGCAACGGGATTATCTTATTCCTTAGAATTTCGGAAATGGCGTTTTCATTCATGAAATAGGCATGGCCAATTAAATAATCAGCTGATTTTTTTTGATCGAATACCGCCTTATTAAGTTGCAGTAACAGTTCTTTTTTCTGAGGCTCTGTAATTTCATCTGCATTAGGATACTTTCCTTCGAATTCAAATCGCCTTCTTAATGCGATATCTATTAAAGCAATTGATTTGTCCGCTGTGTTCATTGTGCCAACTATGTAGAGATTTGGTGGAACACTAAAATTAATCTCACCATTTGGAAGCGTAACTATAAGTTCGTTATCCTGATCGAGGCGTTTGTCGCTTTCAAGCAAAGTAATGAGTTCTCCAAAGACTTTCGAAATATTGGCTCGATTGATCTCATCAATTATGAGCACGTAGCGCTTGAGCAGCTCAATTGTACCCGTTGATTTTCTATTCGCCCGCAGGTACTCAACGATTGGCAAGTAGTAAACGGAAAGGCCAGAAACTAATTCTCTTTTCCCCTCCGCAATATCGATTAATGTAGAAATGCTTAAGGTATGAACTTCACTTCCATTTGATTTTTTCAAATAAAAGGTCTTTTCTGAATAATCTGTTAACCAAAAAGATTTTCCTCGAACAGTCTTAAATTCTAGCGGCTGTTCATCAGTGATTTTTGATTGCATTTCCTCTACAAGCTCCCAATAGGGCTTTAATGTAGTTTGTAGTTTCGATGCTTCATAATTATCTCTCGCCCTTTTGCATAACTGATAAAAGACTCCCTTGTAAGGAGTAAATCTCAATTGGGGACTATCTGGGTCTGGTCGAAGACCTATCATGAAGTCCTCGTATGAATAGTTTTGATGAAACGTGACAAATTCTAGTTGGCCATCTTTTCTAAGATTGTCAAATACTTTCTTGTTCGCTTTGTGATCGCCTTGGTGATAGTGTTTTGGTGACGCGATTTGAACTGCGTAATCAATACTATGATATGTTTTTCCTGTGCCTGGAGGTCCATAAAGTATTATATTTAATGGACCTGTGTGCAACGTGCCATCGGAGGGGGACGAAGAGACTGAATGAATTTGTGATTTAATCTCGTTAATTTTTGACAAGCGCTTTATAAAGATGTCTTCTGGAATTACATACATCGAACGTATATTGTTTTTATCCAAAAGGTCTAATGCAATTGATCTTACTCTGTTTAGATAATCATCTAAGTTCGAAAGATATTTCTCCGGCTCTTCATAATAGAATGATCCAAATCTCATTTCATTGAGACTCACATTTAATTTGGCTGCTAGCTCATTATGGAACGCTATTTCTCTCGGATCAGTTATCCCTCCTTTAAATGATATTTCTATGTAGTTTTCACTGATTTCACCATCGTCTTCAAATGTTAGTACGAAACCCAAAGTCTTGATCTTTCTGGCGGTATCACCCTTTCCGAAAAGTGGAACGTAGATATAATTGGACCCCTGGAACCATTGACCAGAAGCGAGTCTCACCTCATCAGATTGAACACTATCGCGTTCACGCAAAGCAAATGTAAAATCGGGGTGCACCTTTCTAAAGTCAAGTAACTTTGTTAGAATCGCTTCGGTAGCACGATAAAGATTGTTTTTTAGGTCACTCATAACTTCGTTATTAGAATCCTATTTTTCTTTTCCTTGATCACCCTTCCAAATCCCGTTGGCATAAATCCACTCTTCTTCATCCATGCAAGTGCTTTACTGACTTGTTGTTGAGTGTATTTCTTTTTTCTATCCGACCATTCAAAAAATGTTGAGACAATCACGGTATCACTAATAGACTCCTTTTTAATTATCATATTATTCCACACAGCGTAAAGAGTAGCAATTACTTCGGCATCGTCTTCTGTTGAATTCTTAAGCGCCGTAAATAATATGGTCAATTTTGAGTCCACAGGTTTAAAATAACCATTATAATAATCCTCAATCTTGTCAACCTTTTCCAACGGATAGAACTTGTATTTCTTTTCCTCAAACCATTTTGAAGTTTTTAGTTTGAACGCTACGGTGTGCATAAACTTAGGATCGTAGGGCCCGGCAGACTGACGATAGTAATTCCAATTCAAATCTACTTCTGCCAGATGTTCGGCTAAGTATTGAAGTTTTTGAAACTTGATGTGTGTGAAATGCGGATCGTCATTAAAAAGTGATACAATTTTTCCACCTAATACTTGTTTGGCAAAGGCTCTTTTATTCTCTGGAATATTTACTCTAACTGATTCTGCATATTTGGTTTTCGCTTCAGCAGCTATACTAATGCTTGCCAGTGGCTCAATTTGGTATTCTTTGGTTCTCGTTTTTTTGACCAATCGAAGGGATGCCTTGTCATTAATTCTCTCCAACAATGCCCTGGCAGGTTCGTCATTTTCATCTTGAGCTACAAGATCTCCACGAAAAGCTTTTGCTAATAAACTTTGCGGCAATCTATCCAAATGCTCCCTAGCTTTTTCATACCGAGCCTCGATCTTATCGGCAACAGTAAGTAGAAGTTCCACGTGCCGAATGATTTCGGCCTGTTCGTTAGGTGGCGGAATAGGACAAATGTATTTCTTTAGAATATCGGTATTGATATTCGGCCAGGAAGTGCCCGTTGCTACATCCATTAATTTCAATCTTTGAAGTTGCATGAAATAGTTAAAGAAGCTTCTAAGACTTGCATCATTGACTCTTTTGATTGCCATAATACCATCGTAAATGTATCCCTCAATATCGAGGAGGCACGTTCTGCCAACACCATAAACTCCACTGACCCCAACTAGAATGTCGTTCTGATTTACATACCTACCATACTTCGATCCATCTTCTGTCAGGTATTCGTTTGTAGTGGTTAGAACATTGTTCTTTGTGTTATCGGTAAAATCCGATAGCATAATCCAGTGATAAGCTGTTTTTTTATTTGAAAAATATCGTGGATCCCCTTTTGGCCTCGGTGATGACCCTCGCACTATTTCAAAGACCTGCCCAAATTGGACATTGATCCAAGTATCAGGAATGCCTTCGGAAGTCAAGTCAATTGGATTTCCAGAAGCCCTAATCCTATTAATGTAGTCCAACGCTGATTCATTTGGAGAGTTTGAGTTTCTCCATTTTTTCGTTAAGGTCCCAGTTACAGCAGCAGAAAGAATACTCTGCCGAAACCGTTTTAGAATTTTTGGTATGCGTTCTAACCGTGCACGACTGCGATCTATTTTTTCCATCAACTCGTCCAACTTGGCTATGATGCGTTGTTGTTCATTCTCAGGTGCAACCGGAACTTTAATGTTCCAAAAAATATCGGGATCTACATGAGGTATCCCAGTACCCCTATGATTGGTTTGAATATGATCGAATTGCGTTTGTATGAACCTATACAAGTAATCGCGGTCAATTTTAGGCTTTAAACCCATAAGGGTTGACCCCAACGCTCCCTTCCTGCTTTTTCCGACCCATCCCGCTCTTGCACCATCCCAAACAATAACTAATTCATCCTCATGTGTTGCATTTGATGTTTCAGCGTCAACAAAGATTTCGTCATTTTTCTTTTCAATTGCACGAATGTCCAAGTAAACTAATGGATCATTGAACGGCTTACTTTCCATTCTCTTTGGTTTCTTCCCTTTCTTGTAATCGACCAAGAAAGACAACTCAACTTCTTCCCATCCTTTTGGCAAATTATTCTCCATCACTTTCCATCAAGGCTAAAACTTCTCTTAAATCATCCACCACTGCTTCCAATTCCGTAATTGCCTCAGTTGCCAGTACCTGTGGCTCTGGCAATGAATCAGAATCTTCCAAACTCTCGTCCTTCAGCCAATTAATATCAAGTTTGTAGTCACGCTTTTCTACTTCTTTCCGGTGAAACTTTCTAAAGCGTCCTTCTTCACCCAAGTCTCTGCGTTTGCTCTGACCATTGGGATCAACGCCATAACATTTCTCAAACTCTTCAAAGTGTTTATCACTCAACGGCCTATCCTTTTTAGTGATGCCTTCTACATTGCTTCTTCCATCAAAGATCCATACATTCTCAGTAGGCAATCCTTTTTGTAAGAAAATCACATTAGCTTTTACCCCTTGCGCATAAGGTGTAAACGTGCCTCGTGGCAATCGAAGAATAGTATGCAGATTACAGTCTTGCATTAATATCTTAAACACTTCACCAGCCTTATCTTCAAACAATACATTGTCGGGTAAAACAATAGCAGCACGGCCTCCAGGCTTCAAGGAGCTCAAATAATGTTGCACAAAATTTAACTGCTTGTTACTAGTGCTAATGGTAAAATCTTCGCGTTCCGGTGCCTGGTTAGCACCCTTAGTCCCGAAAGGTGGATTGGTGAGAATACAGTCGTATTTCTTCCCATCGAAGGGCTCGTAAATTGTATCTGCAATTTTTATTTCACTTGTAACGCCATGAAGAAATAAATTCATCATAGCAAGTCGAGCTGGTCGAGCTACTAACTCCTGACCATAATACGATTTGTTCTTGATTCGTTTAATGGCATCACGATCAATAGCACCTTTGCTTTCTTTAATTAGCCACTCGTATGCAGCAACCAGGAAGCCTCCGGTTCCACAGGAAGGATCACAAACGGTAAAATCATTTTTACTTCGCGGATCAGGCTTCATGACCCGAATCATACTATGGATCAAAGGCCGTGGTGTGAAATATTGTCCAGCGCCTTTTTTTCCTTCACTCGCACTTTTGTCGAGTAGCCCTTCAAATGCCTGTCCCTTCACATCTACGTTCATGCTGCTCCAATCCTCCTCATCAATCATGTTAATAAGTCGCTTCAGATTAACCGGGTTGTTAATCCGAGGCATTGCTTGCGTAAATATTTTTCCGAGTATTCCTTTTTCTTCGCGCAGCTTACGCAACACTTCCTGGTAATGATCTGTTAGATCTGTACCACTTTCTTCTTTGAGACTGTTCCAATTGTACTTTTTGGGAACTTCAACGCCACGCTCCTCTGCCATTTTTAAAAAAAGCAAGTAAGTAAGCTGCTCAATGTAATCTCCATAATCCACTCCATCGTGCCGTAGCGTATGACAGAATCCCCAAAGTTTATTTACTATGTCGCTCATAATTTTCCTATGCCGCTATCGCTGCATTTATCTCCGTAATTAATTCTTTATAATCGCCTTTAAATAATTTCTTGAATCGACCCAAACCGCCATGTGCTTCAAAAACAGGCATATCATTAAAGTCCTCTTCCTCAAGCGTTAAGTTGGTTATCAAATGCTCCTTGATGTAACCAATCCATTCTTGCTGAGCACTGTCAAGGATTTTGCTACCAAATACTTTATCAATTGCTTTGTCAATTCGTTCGTTTACACTCAATAAAGGCTCCTTCAGATCTGCATGCCTGATCATACTGATAATATCGACAAGACTCTTGTGGTACACAAGGTTGTGCGCTTTGCGAAGGTCAGCTTCCTGAAAATGGTTCTGAAGCAACAGCTTTCTCAAATCGCGAAGTATTTGCGTATTCCAACCTTTAGGCTTGTCAAGAACAATTCTCATTGCATCAATATCGCTCCGGTGTTCTTTTACAAATTCCTTAAAGGCACCTAAGTACTCAGCTGGTTTTAGGTACTTGTCGCCAACACTGAATACCGGTTCTGAGTATACGATGTCTTCCTGTTCCCTTGCGATATAAAAAGTTGTGGGTGGGCGCTTGTAGGCTACTAGGAGTCGTTGAAAGTCCTTATTGTTCAGAATTTTCATTGTGCCGCCGAAGTCACGCTTGAGCAATTGGTGCAAATTTGTAGCAAACATTCCAATGTCTCCTTCCGGAATGTAGGTAGCAAAATCTGCTCGCGCATCGCTACTCATGGATTTTTCAATCCGGTGTAATCGCTTGCCTAATACATTGGTATTGTATTCTCTTTCCTCATTATTGTTAATCCTTCGAATGATTTCATCAATCGGCACTGAAGGTGTTCCGGGAGGTATGAACTTAAAATTTGAAACATCCTTAAAGTATTCGATCAAAGTGCCATCAAAGCAATCGAATACCGTAAATGAGTCTTTATTGATCTCCCCACATTTGCGTGTTCCGCGTCCAAGCATTTGTTCCCAAAGGATGCGGGATTTCACTGGGCGCAAGAACACAATGTATTCCAACGCCGGAATATCTACACCTGTACTCAGCATGTCCACCGTTACAACTATCTTCGGCTCTGGCCTGTTACGAAACATTTTTATCTTTTGAAGGGGACGGTCAACATTTGCGTTTCCTGTAATTTTGGCCACGAAGTCATCGCCTCGGTTAAAAACTTCCTTACATACGGTGACTAACTGATCGGCATGTGAGGTGTGGCTAATGTCATTTACTGCGAAAATCAGTGTCTTTGGAAATCGACCTTTTTCCTTTTCAAAATCGAGAGCGTACTTAGCAATCTCGCCTATAACCTTCTTGTTACTATCCGGTACAGTAATTTTTCGTTCGACATCTGTAGCATTGTAGTTCCGCTCATCCTCCAGATTCTCAATTTGAAGTTGGCCCGTCTGCGTGTCTACCTTTTCCACTAACTCGCCTTCATTTAAAAAAACCCCGTTCATGCGAATACCTGAATTGATCTTGACGGCGCTGTAGTCAACTAAATATCCTTCCAGGATGGCTTCTTCAATAGGATAACGAGAAATTGGTTTATCGAAATATGCGACGGTATGCAATGCTGGAGTAGCTGTTAAGCCAATTTTTATAGCATCGAAGTATTCAAGCACTGTGCGCCAAACGTTGGTGTCCTGTGAAGTGTATCCCCGGTGGCACTCGTCCGCAATAATAATATCGAATGCGTGAATCGGGATGTCAAGTCTATCACCTTCTTCAGTGTCCGTATCATTGTTTTCATCAGTGAACACAGCGCTCTTTCCAAGCAAATTGATAGCCATCCGTTGGATGGTACACACATAAACGAAAGTCTTTGTTGCATCAGGTTTAGTTAAATATTCGTTTGGAAGAACATTTATATCAAATTTGCCATGCTTTTTGGCAATCGGAGAAGCCGAAAACCGATCATAGTAGGCAAACAAAAACTTCTTTTTATGAAACCAAAAAAATTGTCAATCCAAAAAGTGGTTATCTCAAAATTGAGTAAAACCGAGATGGGACAGGCAAAGGGCGGTTACACATTTACGTGTAGTTTGTCCATTTACACATCCTGTCAGACGACCAATTCGGCGTATTTTACCAATGCTCCAAATTGTCATTGCTAACTAAAATTGGGAGGGAGCGGTTGCTCCCTCCTTTTTTCCTTAAAAAGGATCATACTACACATCCTCATGACGACGACTTATCCAGATCTACAGGAAATAAGAAATTGCATCCTTGCATCTCCTCCAGAAGAGGGCGTTGGGCTTTTGACAGGCGAGTCAGGAAAGGGACTCTATGCTCTGTGTGAGGTTTTGGCTAATACAGAATGCAAAGAAGCATTTGTAGAATATCTGGAGAACGTGATCAACTATTGTTTGCGTCGGTTAAGCGAGGATGAAATTGCTGCACCCTTAAGCCTTGCTGAAGGACTCCCAGGTACATGTATCCTCTTAAATCTATTGAAAAAGGAAGGTCTATTGGATAAAGCTACAACAGCATCTCTTTACGAATTAGAAAACTTGCTTTTAAAAAGTGTGAATGAAGATAAAAATATCTATTCACAATTAGGTTATGATTACTTCTACGGGCTCACCGGATTAGGCACCTATTTTCTGACTTATTCTTCTCATTCGAAAAGAAAAAGTATAATTAAAAAAATTTGTAGTCAACTTATTCGAGCCGCTATTTCGGATTCAAATGGATTGCGATGGAAAGATGATTTTCATTTTGGAACGCAAACCTATAATTTAGGAATTGCCCATGGAATCCTTTCTGTGATTGTTTTTTTCAGTAAAGTCATACAGCATAGTCTTGGAGATAAAGACTTAGTTTTAATATTGCATCGTACCGTGCAGTGGTTCCTCAAACAGGAGAACGACAACAATCACTTGTTTCGCTTTTCTTGTACGGTCGGCAAAAATGGGGAAGGACGTAATTCAAATAACCGATTGGCATGGTGTTATGGTGAATTGACAATCGTCATTTGTCTTATTCACGCTTACAAAGCCACAAAAGAAGAAGCTTATTTTCAAAAAGCTCTATCAATAGCATTAACAACGGTTGAAAAGAGGGGTGACGAATTTGTTACGCGAACCAAAAATGGCTTATATGAAGGTGGCCTATGTCATGGAATTGCAGGTATATCCTATGCATACTTTGTAATCTCAAGGTACTTTAATAATCAAGTTTTTTTTGATTGTCATCAATATTGGGAAGGTCTATTAAATGAAAGATCTCCACATTCATTTGTAAACAATGCAGCAGGATTCTACAAAATTACTCTTGTTCCAGAATCTGAACCAGAAATTCAACCTAAACTGAGCTTGATCGACGGAGCAGCTGGTGGAGGATTATACATTTTAACGGTAGCTCATCCGGAGATTGAATCAATATGGGCGCCTATTTTTTCCATGGACATTCTCTAAATGAAACTATCCAGTTCAACATTATTGCGCACTCCCTTACTTCCAGTGTCCTGCATTAATGCGGATCCTCTGGAGCTTTTCAAAAGTAATTCTGCTGTTCGGGAAGCAATTTATTTATCATCAACCTCCTTGTACTCCAAAGTGATAGACTTGATTACGAAAGGAGTTGATTCCAAAAAGGAAGAAAAAAAAATTTTGGTTTCCTTAAAGAAATGTGTCATTAGAATGTCCTACCGATGCACCCCATTTGGTATGAATGCTGGTGTTTCTTCAATAAAATTAAATGATTCCACCACAAAATCCATAACGCTCGGCTCCTCACCCCTCTATCAAAAGCACATTCGTATCGATATGGGATTTTTGGGGGAAATCTATAAAATTTTGCTGGAATCACCTTTGGTTAGAGAGATGGTCCTTTATGCTAACAATACATTGTATAAAGTCCACAACGAGTTTCGCTTTTATGATTACAAGTATTCCCCAGGAAGGGTCCACAATCTCGCGGGAATTTCTTGGCAAAGAATATTGGATGACATTGTCTCAAAAACAAGGCGCGGAATGCTCTTTGGTGATTTGAAAATGTTTCTTCTAAATAAGAATTACGAATCAGCCGATGCCGATCAATTTTTACTCGATTTAATTGATTCAAAATTTCTCGTAACTGAATTAGAGCCGGGTGTTTGCGGAACACATTTTCAGATGCTTTTGAAAAACTTCCTTGAAAAACAAAAAAATGAGTTGCCTGAAGAGATAATGAAGCTGTTACCGATGTTTGATTTTAATAATCAGCATATAGGCAATACTGAAAAATATATTGAGTTCAGGAAAAACCTTGAAAACTATAATTTCCTGTCGGATGACTTTTTTCAAGTAGACCTGCACAAACCTGTTGAAGATTGTAGTCTCGGAAAGGGGAGCTTTGAGAACTTAACGGAAGCAATTAAGATACTTCAATATCTGAATTTTAATTATGACTATCCTGGCGCGGAAGGAATTGAAAAGTTTAGCAAGGAGTTTAACAAACGATACGAGGGACGGGAAATGCCACTTTGTCTTGCTTTGGATCCCGATGTGGGCATTGGATATCCTGCCGACAGCGAAGTTGTTGAAGAAACTTCTATCGCTGAAGGTCTCCAACCTTTCAGAGAACAATTCAAAACATTCATTCAACCTGAACGGTTTAACATTATTGTCAAGAAATACACGGATTGTCTTGTTTCAGGTAATGGGGTCCTTTTTTTGAAGGAATCTGAATTTGAAGACATTTTACGCGATACCGTCATCAAGCCACCTTCGGTACTCAGCTCCCTAATAACTGTATATGAAAATGGGAATGATATCATAATTAATCATGTAGGAACAGATCGCATGGGTCTCAAGGTTGCTGCACGATTTTCATATATGAATAATTCGTATTTCGAGTTATCGCAAGGCCTCGAAGATTTATCCATTTCTGAAACAGATGAAATCATAAATCCAGAAATAAACTTTCTTCCTGAAGACCGCGCAGGAAATATTACCTTCAAACCACTTCTTAGCAAATGGGAACTACCGATTATTACACCCGGCTGTTCCAAGAATGTCATTGATATTGCAGATTTAACCATAAGAATTGACGGCGGAAAGGTAATTGTTCGGGATCCCAAGAATGATATTATTGTCAGGCCCAAGTATACTTCAGCATATGCTTATAATAAAAGTACCGTACCACTCTTTCGTTTTTTTGGCGACTTGGCTTTTCAGGAGTTAAAAGGGCACCTCAGTTGGATGTGGGGAGCTTTGGATTCCATGCCTTTTTTACCAAGGGTACAGTACAAGAATATTGTGTTGGCCCCAGCACGTTGGACAGTAAACATGATATCCTTTCAAAATGTGATCAATGAGCGAAAGAATTTCATTAATAGGTGGACCAATGAAAAAATGCCCACAAGGTTCTGCATTGTTCAAAGTGATCATCTAATGCCCATTGATTTGGAGTCAGAAGCTTCATACGAACTATATAAAGACGAAGCGCAAAAAGTTAAGGTCATTACTATCCAAGAAGACTTAACAATGTTGGGAAATTCAATTGTAAGTGGTCCAGAGGGCGAGTTCGCTAATGAATTTGTTCTTTTTTGGGACAATGAAAAAGTGCCAACAACATCGATCAAACTTAGTAACAAGAAATTCACAACAATAAAAACAATTCCTTCAGGTCAGGGATGGATCTACTACAAGATTTATTGTGGAATTCGAATGGCAGATAAGTTATTGTGCAATTACTTAATTCCTCAACTAAATCAAATGATCAAAACAAACATCATCGGCAAGTGGTTCTTTGTCCGATACGGGGACCCGGACTTTCACGTTCGATTGAGGATAGCATGCCCACCTGAAAACAACGAAAAGGTGAGACGGTTACTGGATGAAATCTACCAGAAATTATTGGCTCAGAATTTGATTTGGAAGATTCAGGAGGATGTTTATGAACGCGAACTTGAGCGTTATGGTGAGAAAAGCATCGAGCACGTTGAAACTCTTTTTTTTAACGATAGCCTCTTTTTCTCGCAAGTGTTTCGAAAATCTACTTTTTCTCAAGCCATTTCCATGAGATGGAAATTTGCATTACTATCAATCGACCAGCTGCTAAATGATTTCAAGTTTGCAAATGTCAAGAAACTGGATCTTATGAGAAGAGTTCAAGCAAACATGTTTGCGGAATTTGGTCTACTAAAGACCAAATCAAATACTGATATCCTCTCAAAAAAGTTTAGAAGTTTTAGGGAGGAGATAAATTTAGCTATGTCTGGAAAAGACCCTGAGCTTAATAAATTTTACCATGCGCTTGCTGTCAGGGGTAAAAACAATAAAAGGGTCATTTCGGCAATTATCGAGGACGTCGCTTGTGCTGACTCTTATGACCTTGTTGATAAATTAGTACTAAGCTTAATTCATATGTCAGCAAACCGTTTTCTGATGATTGATCAACGTTTGCAGGAGACAGTCATTTACGATTTACTTGTCCAAACATACAAATCACAAGTTTATTTTGAAAAAGAAAAGAAGAACGATGGAATAGAAGTTAATGCGATCATTTAAAAAAATTTAAAACAATAACCATAAACAAGTTTACATGAGATCATCCACAATATTTTTCACAGTCTTAGGATTGGTTAGCAGCTTTTTCACTTTTGGTCAGCAAAGATTAGCATCCTCAATAGTTGATGCTGATTCTGGAAAACCTGTACCGTATGCAAATGTAAGTGTAGCCAATTCTGGAATTGGAACCGCTAGTGATGAGTCAGGTTCCTTTCAGCTTCAAGTACCACAGGGAATTAGAGGTGGGCGTATAAATATCTCATGCATTGGGTACATCAATAGGTCATTGAGCATCGACAGTCTCTTAGGCTTGCAGGAGAAGCCAACCGTAAAACTTAAGCCGGCAACCGAGTATTTAAACGAAGTAGTCGTGAAGGGCAAGCAAGTTACTCCCAAAGAATTATTGGATCAGGTTGTCGAATCTATTCCAAAAAATTATTCACAGCAGCCATTTAACATTACTTTTTATTCTAAAATCTCCCTATTTGATGATAATAAAAAGATATATACTGTTGAAAGCGTTATCTCTACTTACCGTGACGGATATGTGCCTGGGGCGTTGAATGCATCCAAAATATTACAAAAGCGGGAAACTGGGGTAAATCCTTTCGCAAATACCGGGGGTAAAGACTCTGAAGATTACTTTCCTTATTCCCCTGTTTTTGATGTGTTTCTTCCTGACCAGATCGGTGTTGGTTCCGGAAATATTCACTCAGTCTTTAACCCCGAGTTGCTGAAGAAGTTGAAATTAGAGCTGGACGATGTCTCATCCTTTGATAAGGATACAGTTTGCGTTATCAGATATGATCCTTCAAAGGAAAAGTATACAGGAATAATATATGCAACCAGCAATTCGCTGGCGGTTGTTAAGCATGTTATTAAAATTGGTAATAAGAACTATGAAATATATTATAAGAAATTTAACGGGCTGTATTATCCTTATTTAATCAGGGCAGAATCAATTATGGGTACGAAGAAGGCAAGTTATAAAGTGCTCAACGAGATTGTGTTGATTGAGGTTAAAAAGCCAGCAGTAGATGTTTTCAAGCTTGATATTTCGAAGACTGACCTTTCAAAGGTAAAATACGACGCCGAGTATTGGAAGGTAAATTTTCCTGAGAAGTAACAGAGATGAACAGTTCATCGAACAATAAAATCGACGATGTTTTTGGGCCAATGCCGAACTGGTTAAAGAGTTGGTCATTGTTAATACTCGCCCTGATTGGACTTGTTCTGTATTTCGTCACGAACCTTGTTCAAAATCGGTCTTCATTTCGTGGTAGTATCGTAAGCTTAAATCCATCCACAATTATACATCAGGCTGGCAAATCGATTGGAATGTTTACGATTGTCAAAAAGTCAGGTGAATATGTTGGACTAAATGAGCTGTTAGCAATTAATGGTGACCAAGAATCATTTAAGATTCTAGAACAATTGGAAGAGACGTTGATTAGAAATGAGGATTTTAAACAGGGCCTAACTTTTTCTAAACTAATGCCAACATTAGATTCATTAATTACGATGTACAATGCGGAAAATACTCGATTGATGATGCTTTCCGAAACTGGAGGTTTCAAAGAAGGCTTGGAAGAATTTAAATTTATCCTCACCCAATTCTCAAACAGAAGACTAAACGATCAGCAGAGAAAACTTGAGCTTAGCAATAACTCATCCATAAAAAGCTGTATCAAAGAATTGGACCAAGAGCTCAAAGGACTTCAGGTTAGTAGGAAATTGACCTATTCATTTCAAAAAATGAAGGTTAAGGCGATTCGAAGTCAATTGCTAATGTTTATAGCTGATTGGAAAACACGCCATTGTTTAGTTTCCCCCATCGCGGGTTTTTTTGTTTCAAATACCTATCCTTTACCGGCGGACGATGGACCAGGTACTCTTAGCATAGTTTCAAAGATTGAATCAATTGATGTTCGTTGCGCAGCATCAGCCATGACAATGGGCTTGAAAGGAAAATCCATCATTATTCGCTCGACCAAATATGGTGAATTAATGAGTGGAAATATTGGTTCAATAAATCATAAGAACGATGTAGCTATACTTAAAATCGATGTCCTAAATTATTCTAACATAAATTCGGAAAGCCTGATACTGGATACCTACTCAAATAATGAGTCTATAGTTATTGAGTATTCGGACAAAAGTTTTATCCAAAGAATATTAGGAAAGTTTAAATAGCCCAAAGATCAAAGAAGTAATAAATGAAAATAGTCCAAAGCTATTGGTCCAAGCCAGTAATGGAAACGGGTGGAAGAAGAGGGGACGATAGACAACGTGGAGGCTGGATCGACATACGGTTTCATTATATGAGCTGGGCTCTTAGCTGCCTAAACTTTAAGAAATTCTATAATGAAGTTGAATTGGTCACAGACTCATTAGGAAAAGAGATTCTCATTAATAGGATCGGTTTACCTTATTCTCATACTATGACGGTTCTTGATTGTTATGAAAATGAGGACCCGGCGGTGTGGGCCATCTCCAAGTTTCATGCTTATACGTTACAGAAGGAGCCATTTATACATGCAGACAACGATGTTTTTATTTGGAGAACCCTCACCGAGTTAGAGCATAAGCCCCTAGTCGTACAAAACTTTGAGGTAAATGTTAGTTTTTACAAGCAGATTTGGAAGGAGATTGTTGATCAATTCAGTTACATACCCTTATATATGAGAGAGGACTTTATTGCTCGTCCGGAAATTCACTCATGTAACGCAGGTGTATTTGGTGGCAATGATCTTGTATTTATAAAAGAGTTCGCTACCGAGGCAATGGCCTTCTTAGCTAAAAATAAATTGGCAATGAAGAATATGCGAATGCCCGGCTGGACAGTATTAATTTATGAGCAATATCTATTCTCCTGCCTTGCAAGGGCAAAACAAAAACAAGTAACCGCATTATTTTCATTTACCGACAATAGAAACGTTGAAATGGCTGACTTCTCAAAAGTTGCAAGGGGTAAATTTTATGTCCATACCATTTCTAATACCAAACAGAATGAGATGACCTGCAACAGTCTTTCAGAAAGATTACGTTTGGAACATCCCGAATACTATTACCGAATTGAGCAACTAGCAAAAGCACATGCCCTTGAATAAAGTAGTGCAAAGCTTTTGGACCAAGCCAATAGGATCAGCGGCGAAAAGCGAATACTCTGGCCGAAACTCCGGGGGATGGAGCAGTTTGAGTATTTACTTTATGAGTTCTGCTTTAAGCTGTCTTTTGTTAAGAAGACTTTATGAGAGAGTTGAATTATTTACTGATTCCGCGGGAAAACATATGTTAATTGATTTATTGAAACTTCCTTATACTCAAGTTCATACAATTCTTGATAGGCTCGATAAATATCCCGTCGAATTATGGTCAGTGGGAAAATTGCTTACCTATTCCGTTCAAAAAGAACCGTTCATTCATATTGATAACGATGTTTTTATGTGGCAATATTTTCCATCGCATCTATCAACTGAAAGTCTTGTTGCCCAGAATATTGAAGTTGATTTTGCTCATGATATTGAAATATTGAGACAAATCGTTAAAGAATTTCAATATTTGCCATCAGTCATAAAAGATGACCTTCCTCAAGAGCATCTTGTTTCATGCAATGCTGGAATCATAGGCGGTATCGATCATGAGTTTTTTCAAGAATTTTCAAAATGCTCCTTCCAATTCATAAATCAAAATCTCTTATATCTCTCCCGAATTGATGCAGGTTTAGCTAATGTAATTTTTGAACAATACTTGTTCTCTCGTTTGGCAGCCAGCAAGAATCAATCAATTGGATTTCTTTTTCCAACGCAGCCGGACTATCAAGATTTCCTCCATTTTTCAGAAGTTCCTTCAAAAAGACAGTATGTCCATTTAATTGGGCCCTACAAGAAGAAAGTGAGTAGCGAAGATTGGATTGCGAATCGGTTGAGATTGGAGTTTCCTGAGTATTACTATAGGATTGTTTCCTTGGCTTCAAATTTTATGATATGACTGTTTCAAATTTAGAAGGTCCTAGGATTGAGAAATTAACTTCCTCGTATCTAAACTCTTTCCGTCGTCGAAGTTCAGATGTAGATACTAAGTCTCTTGTTCATGAGATTACTTCAGACCTTATGCTCTTACTTCAGCTTTATAGGCTAGGAATCGAAAGATTTAGGATTAAGCAACTTATTTTTTTACTGGTAAAAGATCTTGCGGTTGTAAAAGACAAGTTAGGAAACAACTACTGTGTATTCTTTGGTAGGCTGAGAGTATTCTTAGTGCTCATAAAAATTTATACTGAATTTGATGATAAAAAGTTGTTGAAGGTTGCGGAATCTTTTCTTGAGGGATCCATTGAAGATTATCTCAATTCACCATTTAATGGAAATGGACTAGTAAATGGAAAAGCTGGATTAATTACAGCATTAAGCGAAGTCTGTACGCTAGGAAATCTGGATAGGGAGTCAATTTTAAAGGTATGTATCGATAGGTTTCTTTCTGGTATCGCTCCTTATAAGACAGGTATTATCAACCTTAACAATTTATCAGATTTGGCTCCTTCAAATTCATTGGCACAAGGCGCAGCTTCTGTTGTATGGCTGCTTTCATCTATTCAGAGAAGTGGCAATACCCTTGATTCAACCCTAAGATTGATTCTGGATAAAGCGGTCCTCTATACCAACTCGACTTTTAACAGTGAAATAGGTTCATGGAGTTTGTTGGAAAAGGACCTTAACTCTTACAAGGAACATCTTTCAGCGTTAAGAGGATCGGGACTTACCAATAAAAAACTATCAAACAATTTTTGGGAAGGCTCTTCAGGGATCATGGTGGCTTTGTTAAATTATTTATTGCTGGACGGGGTGAATCAGGTTGTCAGAATCCAGGTTACTAAGAATATTGAGAAAGCAGAGCGTATTCTTTGGAAGAATTTAAAGAATAAATACGAGCATAGGTATCTATTTTATACCTATTTGATGCTTTACAAAGTGTTGCAAAAGCAGGTTTACTTGGAAAGGGCTGATAAAATTTTTCATGATTGCGAGAACCGCAGAGAAAAACTCATCATAGCATTAACGATTTATCGTAATGGAGATACGTCAATCCTTGATATTATCCCTGAATTCTCAAATAGGATTGAATGGGTTAGTCAGCCACAATTTGAAAAACTATCTCAATCATTCTTTTACCAATCGTATCCCAAGACTTCGCAACTACTTGTGGCTCTTCGCAAATCAATTATTTCTGACCTTGATAACCCAATAATTCTAATGGGTGACTTTCATTTTAATTTGGAGAAGCTGCTGGAGGGAAAGATAAAACGAATTAGGAATAGAAGACTGACTGAATGCTTTCAGTTTGAAAAATTTAGAAGAAAGTTTCTAAATGGAATGGTTAACAAGTTTCAGCTTAAACTGAATGAAATAAAGGAATGTCGACTTGCTGATGAAATGTTAAGGCTAGAACCCGAGCAATTTGGAAAAAGAATAATGGTCATATCTCCAACTATTGATGCATTTAAGACAAAGTGGGATTGGTCTCAGGGTCGTATTGAAGAAATTGTGAACAATTTAAAAGTTAAAGGAGAGTCACAAGTTCTGATAGTTCAAGCGAGAGCAACTAACCGAGGATATACTGAAATCTCGCTCACTTTAGAGGAATATATTTTGCTATGCACATTTAAGCGTCCAATAAAAATAGCTGCTGCAATCCGTTCCTTTAAGAAGAATTTCACAATGAACACCCCATCAGATGAGTTGAGTTTTAATGAGTATTGTCAGAGTACATTAACAGAACTTATTTTCTCAAGACTCCTAATACCCAGTTGATCGACCTTAGGGATTTAGATCTAAATTCAGTTTCAAATTCTTACTCTTTTTGAGTCGTATTGTTAACCAGGTGATTCATTCAGGGATTACTAAGGCCCTTTCATTTACTGAAGCCGCTAATTTAGATCCAAGTTTGTCCCTTAGTATCAACATATCATCGCTTACCTTCTTATCCAAAATTTTTGCATAATGCTGGGTCGTTTTTAAATTCCTATGCCCTAGCATTTTACTAACAGTTTCAATTGGAACTCCGTTGGTTAAAGTGACTGTAGTTGCAAAAGTATGCCTTGCAGTATGGAACGTCATCTTCTTTGTTATTTCACAAGCATCGGCAATTTCTTTCAGATAGGTATTCATTTTTTGATTGCTTAAAACAGGCAACAACTTTCCGCTATTTAAGCACTGTGGATCGTTTTTATAGCGCTCTAGAATTTCTAGTGCAGGTGGAAGCAAAGGAACTCTTGTTGCGGTGTCTGTCTTTTGTCGACTTGTCCAGATCCATTTTTCACCATCAATTCCGGTGATGATTTCTTCCCTCGTCAGCTTTTCTACATCAGCGTAAGCAAGGCCTGTGTAGCAACAGAATACGAAAATGTCTCTCACCTGATAGACACGAGGAACAAGGAATTTCTTAGCAATAATTTTATTAAGCTCTTCATCAACCAGAAATGGCCTTTCGATTTCACGCTTTGCTAATTTGAACCCAATGAATGGGTCTTTGGGAAGCCAGCTATTTTTGACACAGATATGTACGATCTTTTTGAAGTTCGATAAATACTTCATCGACGTGTTATGATCGCACTCGCGAATGGCCTTTAACCAGAATTCATAATCAGCAATGAATTCGTATTTGAGTTGTTTAACTTCAATGTCCTCAATTTTATATTTCCACTTCATGAATTCCTGGGTGTGACGATAAGAAGTTTCATAGCGCTCAAATGTTAACGGCGAAAATTCCTTATCTATCAATGCCTTCATTTGTGCATTGTGCTGCTTAAAGACTTCCATCAGCATTACTTTTCGTTCCATGGAGAGGCCATACCATTTCGCCTTAAAGCTCTCAAGTGTAATAGGCTTGCCTTCATTCATAAGCTCACGCTGATAATCGAAAGCCTTCATTTTAAAACCATCTAATAATCGGTTGATCTTCTGAGCGTCTTTAGTGTTGGAGGTCAAAGTTCCATCTTGCATCGACCAGCATGTCGTATCAATGTAAATCTTTGTGGCGATGTTCACCCGCTTCCGGTCCATTCCAACTCTCATAAAAACAGGAACCTGACCACTCTTGGTGGCCCTGTCTTTGCGCGCAAAGAACTTAACTGAAATTGTCTGTCTCATATCCGTATTTGTTTAAAGTGTCAAAATTTGCTTTAGGAGACAGTGAAATCAAGATGTTCAATTGGTGAACCCTTTGACGTTCAGCGTACTCCTACGCATTTTGTGGTACCACTTTTCAAAATGGTTCGTTGGTACCACGGATGGTACCACGGGATATGAATATTATGCTTGATTTTGGTTGGCCGTAAAAACAAAAAACCTCCAAATCCGTGAGATCTGGAGGTTTTGATTTTGTTTGTTAACTACTTGGCAGAGGAGGAGGGATTCGAACCCCCGGAACCCGTGAAGGTTCTCCGGTTTTCAAGACCGGTGCAATAAACCGCTCTACCACTCCTCTGTTTCTAATCTAAAGGGTCGGTTTTCATCCTTTAGACCCTGAATTTTCATTTCGGGATTGCAAAAATAACGCTTTGGCCCGAACTGCAAAAACTTCCTTTCGTCAATTGATGGAAGTTAAGGCTCGTCACTAAAATCCGTAAACGTTTTCTTAATCTCTTTTGCCGAAGGAACTGACTGTGCCCTTGCGGAGATCTCCAGTGTTGACAGTTGGTCATTATTTAATAACCTTACGAGCTCATCACGATCGGTCTCAAACTCAGATGAGCGCCTCATCGACTTTAATGAGTATTTCCTTGCGAAGAAATTTCCTTTCAATTGAAGCTGTGTTCTTAGGTCACGATTGGTTTTCATCTGGTTTTGGTAATCATTCGCTGATCTTCCAATGACCTGACCTGCTTCAAGCGAGTTGATGGTGAGCACAGAAGTACCCCCTACAACAGATACTGCTTTTGAAGGATC
>Ga0123338_10000474_pt1 | contig 41000 bp, 36 predicted proteins | sample grotaG_FD_89793 | JGI IMG/M metagenome (GOLD analysis project Ga0123338, IMG submission 89793) | Glacier valley bacterial and archeal communities from Borup Fiord, Nunavut, Canada, to study Microbial Dark Matter (Phase II) -... | ecosystem: Environmental > Aquatic > Freshwater > Ice > Glacier ...
GCGAATCCCGGTGCGGTCGTGACCGAGTACGCGTGGACCGCGACGCGCGGCTACCACTGCGATCCGTGCACCGAGTACGACGTCTCGAACCAGGATATGGCCACGCTCGGCGGCGACATCCTCAATAACGGCATCGAGAACGACTTCGTGCTGACGCGCTTGCACGCGCGCTACGGCAAGGCCGACATGAAAGATGATCTGCGGTTCCGTGAGGCGAAACCGATGACCGGTGGTCGCGAGCAATACTCGAAGGCCGGCATCGAATACGGCGCCGTGCCCTCGGACCAGAATTTCTTCCAGGCGCGCTACGCGATTCGCTACTGGTGGGCTGGCGCGATCGCGTGCAAGAACCCGCAGCGTGGCGTGTGGGGTGGACCGCCGGATGGCAATGGCCAGCAAACGATCGCCGCGTCGAAGACGGCGTTCGCACCGCGCGGTCGGATGCAGCTCGGCCAGCTGATCGGTCGCGACCTGTGGGAGATCGGGTTGAAGAAGCAGCCCAAGGCCGCACCGCCGGCCCCGGTTCCAACCCCGAACGCTCCCAACGGTGGTGGCTTCTCGAAACCACCGCAGGGCGCCAAGGGCGCGATGTCGTTCGGCCTCGGCGTGCTCGGAGCGATCGCGCTCCTCGGTGTTGGCAGTCTGGTAGCCAAGAAGAAGTCGTGAAGCTCGCCATCGCCCTGATCGCGTTGGTTGCGTGTGGCGGCACCGAGCCGCAGATCATGACGATCGACGCACAGCGAGCCGAAGCTCCGGTCGCGGCACGGCTGCCACGCGCGCCAGGTGAATTCTCGCCGAGCTTGGTCACACTCGATGACCGTGCGGTTCGTCTGGATTCGACGCTCGGCAACCAGCTCTCTGATGTCGACTCGTGCGCCACGTGTCACGCCGATGCGGCAGCGCAATGGTCGGCGAGCGCGCACTCGTTCGCCTCGTTCGGTAATCCGATCTATCGCGCGAACGTCGAGATGTTTCGTGGCGAGCTTGGCAAGGACGCGAGCCGCCACTGCGGTGGCTGTCACGATATGCCACTGATGGTCGATGGCCTGATGACCTCACGAGCCGCGATCCCTTCGCGCGATCTGCGCGCGCACTCCGGGGTGACGTGCGCGCTGTGTCATGGCGTGAAGAGTGTGACCAAGGATGGCAACGGTTCGTACGTGCTGTCGCGCGAGCCGATCGATGCCCCGGTGATCACCGATCCGGCCTCGATCGCACGGCACAAGGCGCAGGTCAGCGTGAAGCCGCTCGGGACCGAGCTGTGTGTCACGTGTCATCGTGGCTTCTTGTCGCCGGATATGGGCGAAGGGATGCCGGTCCATCTCTCTGGCCTCGACGAACCAGGTATGTGGCGCAACAGCGCGTGGGCCGGCAACGGCATGGGCCGGGTCGACAAGGTCGACAAGAAGAACTGCATCGATTGCCACATGGAGCCCGAGCCGGCCGGCCCGAACGAAGCGGGCGCACACGCCACGCCGGACGGGATGAAGATCGCATCGCACCGGTTTATCGGCGGCCATACGTGGATGGCCGCGATGCGCGGTGACACGGATCAACTCAAGCGCACGCAGGCAAAGCTCGAAGGCGCGGCCTCCATCGATATCGCCGGCGGTTTCACCGAAGATCGCGCGCGCGGCCAGCAATGGCAGTTGCCGGCCGATGGCATGGCCGTGACGCCAGGCTCGCGCATCGATCTCGATGTCGTCGTGCGCAACCTGCTCGTCGGCCACCGCTTCCCCGGTGGCGTCCTCGATATTCAAGATACGTGGATCGAAGTCGAGCTCGCCGATCACGCGGGCACGCCGCTCGCGCAATCAGGGCTTGTCCACTCGACCGACGCGAAAGATCAAGATACCCACGTGCTGCGTACGCTCGTCGTCGACGAGAAGGGCGACGTGCTCGAGGAGCACGAGATGGCGAAGTTCCGCACGCAGATCGCGACCCAGACGCTCGCGGCGCGCGAGGCCCAGGTCATCCGCTACGCATTCGACGTGCCGGCGCAGGTCGCGCTGCCCCTGACGGTGACGGCCCGGTTGCGCCATCGCAGCCGCACGCTCGCACTCCAAGCCGACGTGTGCCGGGTCTCGAAGACTCGCGAGGGCAGGGACTTCATCGCCGGCGCGAAGGACGCGCGTTACGTCGAGCTCGATCCGTGTGCGCCGCAACCGATCACGCTGATCGCCGAGACCACGATCCAGATCGGCGCGGGCGCCACGATCAGCACCGCGCGCCCCGCGTGGGAGCGCGAGTACGAGCATGGCATGGCGCTGACCTCGACCGTGAGCGAGCGGCTCGAAGAGGCGAAGGCCGTGCTCGAGCAAGCTCTCGCGATCGCACCCGCGGGCCGCCCGCACGCGATGGTGCTCGTCCAGCTCGGCTGGGTCGCGAGCAAGCAGGGTCGCGTCGAAGATGCGCTCGCGCTCGTCGCCCAGGCGAGGGCGCTGTTGCCGGCACCGGGGCCGCCCGTGCTCGACGCGATCGAGTCCGATGCCTTGATGCGCGTGTGGCGCTGGGACGAAGCGGTCGCACCTGCGCGAGCCGCCGCAAAGAAGGCGCCGGGTAACTCGACCGCGTGGGTCGCGCTCGCGCGTTGCCTCGGCTCGATCGGTAGCGACAGCGCGGCGCTCGCGGCCTCGGTCACCGGCCTCGAGCTGGCGCCGCGCGATCCGGACTTGCTGCGAACCCAGGCGATGTCGCTCGCCGCGCTGCATCGCGCCGAGGCCGGCGCCGCGCTCGCCGCGTACGATCGGTTCCGTTCGCCCGATTATTCGGCCGAATTGCGCATCGAGTGCGCGGCTGACTCGGCGCGTTGCTCGCGCGAACGCGAGCAGGGCCACACCCACGTGTTGCATCCCGCGCGCTGAACACCGACGATGCCTCGTGCTGTTCGAACAGATCCGTTCAGGCGGATGTCTGTCTTATCTGATCGGCTGCGACGATTCGTGCGCGGCGCTGATCGTCGATCCGCACCTCGAGCAGCTCGATCGCTACATCGCGCTCGTCGCGGAGCGCGGTATGCGCGTGCACTACGTCGCCGAAACTCATACGCACGCCGATCACTTCTCGGCCGCGCGCGAGCTCGGCAAGGCGCTCGACGCGAAGATCGTCACCCATCGCGCGTCGCCCGCACCGTTCGCGAACGTGCGTGTCGATGACGGCGATCAGATCCATATCGGCAAGCTCCGCATGCGCGTGCTTCACACGCCGGGGCATACCGCGGATTCGTGCTCGTTCGTCTTCGAGGATCGCGTGCTCACCGGCGACACGCTGTTGATCGGCGGCACCGGGCGCACGGATCTACCGACCGGCGATCCCGATCAGCTGTTCGATTCCCTGTTCGGCAAGCTGCTCAAGCTCGACGACGCGATGCGCGTGTATCCCGCGCACGACTACAAGGAGCGCAACTCGACGACGATCGGCGCCGAGAAGCAGACCAACCTGCGGCTCGGTAAGACCGAGCGCAAAGACTTCGTCGCCTTGATGCGTGGCCTCGACATGAAGATGCCGGACCACCTGACCGAGGCGCTGCGCACGAACTGCTCGGGCGGCAAGACCGTGGCGCAGCTGATCGCGGAGGCCTCGCGCGAGGTCGTGTTCATGGACATGCACGAGGTCGCACAGCGCATCGAGCGCGGCGATCCGGACCTCGTCCTCCTCGACGTGCGCGAGAAGGAAGCCTACGATCGCGGCCATCTCCCGGGCGCCAAGCACGTGCCGCGCGGTCAGCTCGAGCTGCGCGTCGATAAGGAGCTCCCCGATCCGAACGCGCGGATCCTCGCGTACTGCCAGGTCGGCCGCGTGTCGACGCTCGCGACCGCGACGCTGCGCACGATGGGCTTCCAGCGCGCCATCGCGCTCGATGGTGGCTACGACGCGTGGGTCGCGGCCGGCTTGCCCGTCACGGCGTGACTTCGAGCGCGCGGGCCGCTTCGACGACGGCCGCTTTGACGAGCACGAGCGCGATCGCGAGCTCGACATCCTCGGCCGAGGTCCTCGGCGTGGCGAGCTCGATCGCGATGATCTCGCTCATCGTTACTGAGCGGCGACGTGCTTCGTGTAGGCGTCGGCGGCCATCAGCTCGGCGACTTCGCTCGCCTCGGTCGCTTCGATCTCGATCATCCAGCCCGCTTCGTAGGGCGTGGTATTGACCGATTCTGGCACGTCTTTGAGCGCCGCATTGACCGCGGTGACCTTGCCGGAGATCGGCGCGTAAAGATCGCTGACGCTCTTCACACTCTCGATCGTGCCGAAGCGCTGGCCCTTGGTGACTAGGTCGCCCACGCCAGGAAGATCGACGAGCGTGATATCGCCGAGCTGGTCGACGGCGAACTGCGTGATGCCGACGCGCCAGGCAGTGCCTTGGCTGCGCAGCCACTCGTGATCGGCGGTGTAACGAAGATCGGCTGGAAAGCTGCTCATGACTTCACTTGGCTCGCTTGTAGAACTTGCCCGTAACCACAGTTGCCGCGACAGCCTTGCCGCGACAATCGATCGATAATTTCGCACCGGCGGCGGCGAGGCGTGTCGGCACGTACGCGAGGCCGACGGCACCGGGCACCGAGATGCCAGGACCGCCGCTCGTGACCACGCCGACCGGCCGACCTTCCTCGGTGACCGCGTAGCCGTGGCGGGCGACCGCGCGGAGGCTCTCGTCGATCGTGAACCCGACGAGCTGACGCTCGAGGCCGTTGGCTTTTTGCTCGAGCAAAGCGGTGCGGCCGATGAAGTCGCCCTTGTCGAGCTTGACGGCCCAGCCGAGGCCGGCTTCGAGCGGGGAGTGATCGTCGTCGAGGTCGTTGCCGTAGAGCGGCAACTTCGATTCGAGGCGGAGCGTGTCGCGCGCGGCGAGGCCGATCGGCAGACCGCCCAGTGGCGTCGAGGCTTCGAGCAGCGCGCCCCACAGGGCGACGGCATCTTCGTTCGGACAGGCCAGCTCGAAGCCATCCTCGCCGGTGTAGCCGGTGCGGGCGACGACGCACTTGACGCCTGCAATCTCGGCATCGGTGAACGTGAAGCTCGGCATCGCCGCGAGCTGCCCCCGCTTCGATCCGGGCAGGGCATCGACCATCGCGACGGCCTTGGGGCCCTGCACGGCGACAAGCGAGGTCTGATCGGAGACGTCATCGACGCCGCAATCGACGGATGCGTGATCGCGGAACCACTCGAGATCCTTCGCCTGGTTCGACGCGTTCACGATGACGAAGAACTCGTCATCGGCGCGCTTGTAGAAGATGCAATCGTCGACGATGCCGCCACTCGGGCGACACAGCAGCGTGTAGACCGCCTTGCCGACGTCCGCGGCTTCGACCGCGTTTGTGGTCAGCTTGGCGACGGTCTCGCGCGCCTTGGACCCCCGCAGATACGCCTCGCCCATGTGCGAGACATCGAACAGGCCGACGCTCGCGCGCACGGCCTTGTGTTCTTTGATCGTGCCGGCGGCGTACTGGACCGGCATGTGCCAGCCGCCAAAATCGATGAGCTTCGCACCGAGCTGGCGGTGGACGTCGTGCAGCGGCGTTTTCCTGAGCAGCTCCATGTTTCGGGCCGACACTAGCCTATTCGATGGTCACGTGGGCACGGGTCACGGCCGGATCCGGCTCGCGACTCCCGACCTCGAAGTGCGCGCGGCCATGGCTCTCGAGCAATCGCACCTCGTGCCAGCCGAGCGGGGTCCACCGCGACACCGTGACTCGCGCATCGCCGATCTCGGTGTTCGCGCAGTACAGCTGGGTACCATCGGGGTCGTAGTAGGGCGCGTTCACCATCTGCTCGGGCGTGCAGGACAGTTCGCCATCGAGCTTCCACAGCGCCGAGCGGGCGGAGAACTCCACGTGGGTGGTGGACCAGGTCGCGCGATTCCGGACGATGTGACGGAACTGATTGAAGTGGTGGCGCGTACCGTCGAGATCGAGCGTCATCATCACGAGCGGCGGCAGCGTGACACCGCGCCGGTTCAGCCGCGGCGCGATCAGCTCTAGGTGCGCACCGGGCGCATCCTCGAAGTCCGCGCAGTGTGCCCAGACCCACGAGTGCGCGTGGCGCGTGCCAAACACGTGCGTCTGGCCGAGCATCGCGCGTTCGAATTCGAGTCGCTCGCCGTCGATCACGAGGAACCCGGTCATCGGGACCTGCGGGTTCGGCGAGGTCACCTGGGTCTCGCCGATGCCGAACGTATATGCGAGGTCGGGCATCAACGGGAGGCTGCGTGCGGCAGGTTGCCAGCGCAGGTTCCATTCGATCGTATGACCATCGCCCTCGAAGTCGCCGCGCGAACGATCGTGGGCGAGCTCGCTCGTGCCGATCGAGATCCAGAACGGCGCGTCACTCGAGCCGTATTTCGAGAACCGGCGATGCACGCCGAACGTGCGCCTCGGATCTTTCGGATCGAAGCGCGCGAGCCACAATTCGCCGCGCCCGGGGCCGTGATCGGGTTGTTCGATCACGAACCGCAACCAGAACCCTTGGCCGGTCGGCGCGTGATTGAACGTGAGGTACCAGACCTCGTAGGTGCCGCGCGGATCGTCGATGCCGCGCCGAAGGTTTGCGGCTTCCGTCGTCACGCGGCGGCCCCTCTTGCGGGCAACACGAGCTTGGGTTTGCCGAGCACGCGTGCGCTGAACCACGACGCGAACCAGCGCGGCACGAGCCGCACGCCGAAGCACGACAGCTTGTTGATGAGGCCCGGAATCACGTTGCGCTTCTTCGCGAGCATCGCGCGGACCGCGATCGACGCGACGGACTCGGCGCTCATCATCGATGCGTTCGCGAGCCAGCTGTAGTCGCCCGCGCCGGCCGCCGCGTGAAATTCGGTCTTCGTGCCGCCGGGGCAGATGCACGTCGCCGAGATATTCGAGCCGCGGAGCTCGTCGTGCAGGCCCTCGGTGAAGTTGCGCACGAAGGCCTTGGTCGCCGCGTAGAGCGCCATGTTGGGAACGCTCTGATACGCGCCGATCGAGGCGATGTTCACGATGTAGCCGCGCGGCCGATCCTGCGCGAGGAACCGCTTCGTCAGCTCGACCAGCGAAATCATATTGAGCTGACACATCTCGGCGTCGCGCGCGGGCTCGGTGAGCGCGAACGCACGGAACGCGCCGAACCCCGCATTGTTGATCAGAAGATCGATCGGTCCGCCCGCGGTCGCCGCGGCCCACACCGCTGCAGCACCTTCATCGATACCGAGATCCGCGACCACGAGATCGACGCGGACCCCCGCGCAGCTCGCCGCAACCTGGGCAAGCGCATCCTTTCGCCGCGCGGTCAGGACGAGGTCGGCGCCACGCGCGGCGAGCTCCCTGGCGATCGCTGCACCGATGCCGCTCGAGCCGCCTGTAACGAGTGCACGCAGCCCCGTGAGCTCGGCCATGCCCCTACGCTAACACGTGGTAGAAAGGCGCCATGCGGACAGTGCCTCTACTCCTCCTGGCATTCGCGGCATGCGGACCTTCGAGCGCGGAGCTGCGCACTGCCAAGACCACCGTGTACACGGTCGATGGCGGGCAACTTCTCTCGTTGGCGCAGCAGGCGGCGGGTGACGAACACTACAAGCTCGGTGCCGTCGATGACGGCCATCTCATGTTCGAGACCGATCCGAAGTTCTACTCGTCGGAAGGTGACCTCCAATCACCCGGCGCAAGCGACTTCACGCGCGTCGACAACCACAGCGTCAAGGTGTCCTTCGTCGTCGAGCTCCAGGAGCTCTCCGAGCGGCAGTTCGCGGTGCGCGTCACGCCCCACACGTACCAGTACATCGCGGGCAGCCCGCAGATGCGGCCGCTCGAGCCCGCCGATCCGAACCTGCCGCCGTGGGTCCTCGGACGAGCGGACTCGCTCCAGATCGCGATCTACGACCGCGCGAAGAACTTCTCGCGCTAGGGCCAAATAGCCCCTATCGGTGGCGCTCGTCGGGGTCACGGTGATACGACTCGCGACCATGCGGAACCCGAACTTTCTCCTGCGTCTGGCGACGGTTGTCGTCGCGATCGCGATCGCTGCGTGCGGTCCGTCCTCGAAAGAGCTCTCTGGCGCGAAGACGGCGCACTACAAAGGCGACAAGCTCGTGATGTTCGGCGCGATCAAGGCGACGGTCGCGGAGAAGTATCACATCGCGAAATCCGACGAGAACGCGCTCGGCATGCAAACGGTCGGTCGCTGGTTCACGCCCGAAGGCCTCGCAGCCGGCGAGCGTAACGACGACATGCGCGACGTTCCGGACAAGTCGATCCAGATCGCCCTCGTCGTGACGATGCAGCCAGATGGCGACGACTACGTCGTCAACGTCAAGCCGCTGATGATCCGCTACATCGCAGGCAGCCCGAAGCCGCAGCCCCTCGCCGAGCACGATTCGAGCCTTCCGGGCTGGGCGTCGGGCAAGGTCGACGAGCTCGCACTCGAAATCCACACCGCGCTCGCGCAGTACGAAGTGAAGAGCCTCCCGGGCTCGGTCCCGCCGCCGGCGGGTCCGGCTCCGGCTCCGGCTCCGGCTCCGGCTCCGGATTCGGGTTCGGCAGCTCCGGCTCCCGCACCCGCGCAGTGAAGTTCACCGAGCTCGTCATCGCTTCGCGTGTATCGAAAGCGTAGCCGTTGGCTACTCGTCGCCTGTCGGTGACGACGGACGCACCGGCGGCTCTTTATCCGGCGGTTTGCCATCCGCCTTTGCATACTCGTCGAGCTTGCGATACAGCGTCTTGCGATCGAGACCGAGGCGCTGGGCGGCGCGGGTCTTGTTGCCGGCTTCGTCAGCGAGCACGGCTTTGATGAACTCGCGCTCGAGCTCCTCGAGCGACATCCGCCGCGCGACCGCGGCACCCAGAAAGTCTGCGGGCTGGCGCTCGCGCACGTGCTGCGGCAGATCATCGTCGGCGATCAACTCGCCCTGGCAGAGCGCGACGCCGCGCTCCAGGACGTTCATCAGCTCGCGTACATTGCCCGGCCAGTGATAGGCGAGCAGCAGGTGCTGCGCTTCTGGCGAGAGCCGCATGCGGCGCGCGGGTTGTTGCTTTGCACCGAGCTGCACCAGCACGTGCTCCGCGAGCGGCACGATGTCCTCGGGGCGCGAGCGCAGCGGCGGCAGATCGAGATGGATCACGTTGAGCCGGTAGTAGAGGTCCTCGCGGAACGAGCCATCGGCGAGCATCGCCTCGAGATTCTTGTTCGTCGCCGCGAGCACGCGTACATCGACGTGCTGGTTCTTCGTCGCACCGAGCGGCCGGACTTCGTGCTCTTGCAGCACGCGGAGCAGCTTGGCCTGGAGCGGCAGCGCGAGCTCGCCGATCTCGTCGAGGAAGATCGTGCCGCCATCGGCTTCGACGAACAGGCCATGCTTATCGGCGCGCGCATCGGTGAACGCGCCCTTCTTGTGCCCGAATAGCTCGCTCTCGATCAGGCCTTCGGGCACGGCCGCGAGGTTGACACCGACGAAGTTGCCCTGCGAGCGCGTCGAGTTGTAGTGGATCCCGCGCGCGATCAGCTCCTTGCCGGTGCCGCTCTCGCCGGTGATCAAGACCGACGCAGTCGACCCTGCGATGCGCTGGACGAGCGACACGACATCACGCATCGCCTGGCTCCTCGCGACGATGTTGCCGAGCCCGAACCGCTCGTCGACCTCGCGCTGGAGGTGCGCGATCTTCATGGTCTTCGCACGATCGGCGAGCGCCTTGTCGGTGACGAGCAACAGCTCCTCGATCTCGAACGGCTTGGTAATATAGTCGTGCGCGCCGAGCTTGACCGCACGGATCGCGGTCTCGATCGACCCGAACGCGGTGATCATCACGACGTGGGGCGGCGAGGGGAGCGAGCACACACCACGGATGAGGTCGAACCCATCCATCTCGGGCATGCGGAGATCCGTGATCACCAGATCGAAGCTACCCGCGCGGGCCAGCTCCAGCGCGATCGATGCGCCGGAGGCGCCCTGGACGTTGTAGCCCGCGTCGCCGAGCTCCTCGGTGAGCAGGTCGCGCATCGCCGCATCGTCCTCGACGACCAGAATCGAGGCGGCGACGGTCGGTGCAGGCACGGACCACCCTTTTAGCGGGGTGGCGCCATCAGGGCAAGCAGCGACCGGTCGCTTGCTCGCAACTGTATTGATACCAGGGGCCGCTGGTCGGCCGTGACTGAGAGACCGTCGGGCACTGGGCGTCGCTGGTGCACTTCTGGACGCAGAAGTTAGCGTGGAGATAGGTCGTGCAGACATAGTCGGTACCGAGCGCCGCACAATCGTCATCGTCCGCACAGCCAGGGCCGCAGACATCGCGCGTGGCTGCATTCGCGACAAAGAAGAAGCTCGGGCAATCGAGGCCCGCGGCACAATCGGATTCGCTGTCACACGCGCCGCCGGCGGCGACTGCGTCTTGGCCGTCGATGACGATGCAGGCCCCCGCTGTGCAGTCGCCGCGGAACAGCTGGTTGCGATAATCGCTCGCGCAGTCGCTTGCCGCCGTGCAGCCAGCACCGAGCGCGCGATGCGTGGTGACGGTGTAGGCGACCGCGGTGGGATCGGGGCTCGAGGAGAACTCGCTGATACGCACGTAGTAGCGGCCGAGCGGGAGATAGGTCAGGCGGACATGCTCGGGTTGCTCCCAGTACGACAACCCGATCGCATGGCCGGTTGCATCGACGACCTCGAGGTCGAGATCACGCGTGCCAGTCCAGGCGAGCTGGATGTCCCAGGTCTCGCCGAGCGTGGTGACCTCGAACGCGTAGTAGTCGCGCTCGGTCGAGGGTTGCGAGCAGATCTGGCCGCTGCGCTGCGCGGTGCCGTCACCATCGGGTGCGAACAGCGTCGCGCCGGCAGGGCCGTCGTCGGTCGGTTCATTCGCGTCGTCAGTCGCGCATTGATCGATGCCCGTCGTGCACGCGTGCTGCGAGACATCGCAGCGAGGGTGTGCTGCACTCTTGCAATCGAAGCTCGAGGCGCACGCGACACATTCGCCATCCGAGCACACTTGCGTGCCGCTCGAACATTGCGCCGAGGTCGAGCAGGCCTCGGGGTAGACATCGAGCTCGAAGCTCTCGTCGCTCGGCGGATGCGATGCGTAGTAGTCGACGACCACGTACACGCTCGTCGCGGGTGCGATGAACCGACCGACTTCATCGGTGCCGGTGCTCGCATCTTCGAACAGCAAGCACTGCGCGCTGCTCGGCCCCGTCGGCGTCGAGCAGCCGGTCACGACATAGAACGCGAGGTCGGCAACGCTCGTCACATGCACGACGTACGGCGAGCCGGGCGTGAGCCCCGAGACCTGGACCACGCTGTCGGGCCCCGCGGATTCGATGCCATACGGCGCATCCTTCACCATGCACGAGCTCGGGCTCTCGACATCGGCACCATCGAGCATGCCGGCGTGGTGCGCCGGCATGCTGATCCCGAGCGATGCGAACTCGTGACATGCGGGATAACTCACCTGGGTGTCGATCGTCGCATCCGGCACACCATCGGGCGCTGCGCGGTTTTCCCGGTCACCACAGGCCACGAGGCTTGTGGTCACCATCACCAAGAAACGGCTTTGCACGACGGGCTCACCCTACGTCCTGCGGATGGCGGCTCCAACTCACAGATGGTGAAGCCTCTGCGATCCCGACGTCGCACACGCGTCCCGCAAGATCTTCGGGCGTTTAGACCATGAACGCGTTTGGGTTGCCGTTCGATGCTCCGGCCTAATGGCCGTGTTTACGCCGGTCGCGCCGATGTTCGTGCTCCTCGTCTACGAGTCGCACGTAATCGATCGGCTCCTCGGGCAAGACCGGCGGCGGGTGGCTGCCGAGCTCGCGAACACGCGCGCGAAACGCCTCGGCGATCTGCTCGAACGGCGGCAGATCGCTACGCCCCGAGAGCGCCCCCGACTTCGCGGCTTCGCTCGCGTCGGCGGTGAGCTGGAGTGCGGTCTCGCGGGTCATCCGACCGCGCCGCACGATGTCCTGCACGCTCGTGGCGAGATGGCCTAGCTCGTATTGTTTCGAATCGATCATTTCGAGCGCGACGAAGATCACCTGGCGCGCCGACAGCACCTTGTCTTCGTAGAGCACGAGCGCGGCTTGAAAATAATTGAACACGGGCACGAGCCGCGGGCCGAACCTACGAAACCCGACCGGCGGCGAGCGGCGATCGAGGTGGATGAACATCCGGCGCACGGCCGGACCCTTCGGCACCTGGTTCGCGAGATCGATGCACTTCTGCGCATCGTCATCGTACGCGCGCGACGCGGTCAGCACGCGTTCGAGATCCGCGATCGAGACGCGGCCAGCCACGATGTCGGCGTAGAGGCAGTAGATGATCGCATCGGCTTCAGCGTCGTCGCCGAACAGCGTCTCGCGGTCGGCAGCCGCTGCGATCCGCGAGCGCAACATCGCGGGCAGCTTGTAGGGAATCTGCGCGCGCAACGCGCGAAACCGCCCTCTCAAGATGTTCTTCAAGTTGTTCTTGAGCACGAACTCGTCGTACTCGACGCCATCGAGCGCGAGCTTCGCGGCGAGGACGTTCCGCATCTGGGTCGGGCTTCCCGAGACGATGCAGATCCGATGATCTTTTTGATGCAACGCGCGGAGCAGCGCGGTGGCGCCCGGGAACGCGGCCTTATCCGCGGCGTTCTCGAACGCGCTCTTCGCGAGATCTGCGAACGAATCGAACTCCGTGCGCAGGTAGGTCTTGTCGAGGTCCCAGCGGAACGTGTGCCGCGGGCGCCTGGCACCCGGCGCCAGCGCCGGGATATCGGGCTCGAGCAGGCCGATGCGCTCGCCGATGCGAACCGGAAGCTTTGCCCAGCCGCCGAACATCTACTTCTCGCTTCGCCGGGAGCGCTTCGTCCGCTCGTCGAGCTCGGCCATGGTGCGCGCGATGGTGCCGGTGAGATTTCCGGCGAGCGCTTTATGCGCGACCTTGACCGCGTTCGTCACGGCGCGCGCGTTCGAGCGACCGTGCGCCTTGATGAATGGATGCGCGAACCCGAGCAGCGGAGCGCCCCCGTACTGCTGCCAATCGGTGATCTGCTTGAGCTGATCGATCGCCGAGGACAAGGCGAGTAAGCCCAGCCGCCACGCGAGCCGCTCCTTGTGCGCGTAGCGCGCGAGCCGCACCACGGTCTCGGAGACGCCCTCGAGCATCTTCAGCACCACGTTGCCGACAAAGCCCGACGTGACGATCACATCGGCGACGCCACGCGGAATATCGAGACCCTCGACGTTGCCGATGAAGTTCAGCTCGGTGGTCTCGACGAGCGCGGTGTGCGCGGCGATGACCTCGGGCGTGCCCTTGTTGGCCTCGCTCCCGTTCGAGAGGAGCGCGACGCGCGGCCGGCGGTTCGCCGACATCAGCTTTGCGTAGGCCGAACCCATCACGGCAAAGGTCACGAGGTCCTCGGCGGTCGCCTCGATCGTCGCGCCGACATCGAGGATCAGCGAGAACGGATCATCTTTTTCGCCGCGCCGCAGCTCGGTCGGATACACGGCGGCGAGCGCGGCGCGACGCACGCCATCGAGCAACGTCCACGAGCGCGCGCACGCGAGGATGGCCGCGCCCGTGTTGCCGGCCGAGACCAGCGCGTCGCCTTCGCCATTCGCGACGAGCTGTGCGGCCACCAGGATCGACGCATCGGGCTTGGCCGCGAGCGCTTCGGCCGGCTTCTCGTCCATCTCGACGTGGGTCGAGGCGTGGTGCACGCGCACGCGCGAGCCGTCGTGGCGCATGCGCGGGAGCAAGCGCCCGAGCACCGATGCGTCACCGACGAGGATGATTTCAGCAGAGGTCAGCGCGAGCGACGCTTCAGCAGCGCCCTGGACGATCTCGTCCGGCGCGTGGTCTCCGCCCATGGCGTCTACGACGATGCGATACACGCACGCGTAGCTTACAGCATTTACAGCTGGGCCGGCCCGACCGGTCAGGTCAGTCGATCTTCACGGGCGCACGGGGTAGTCGGAACGCTGACCTCGATCACTCGAGCGGCGGCCTCGCTGCGGACGGTCATCGTCCCGCTTCGCGCGATCACGCGCCGTGGCCGACCGCCGCATCTGGAGCGGCAACGTGATCGACGGCGAACAGCCGATCACAACCGGTCCATATCACCCAGACGAGCGGCCACCGCACGATCCCAGCGTAAGACGCGGTGTTATGGTGCGCGCCCGTGCCAGAGCGCCTCTACATCGTCGACGGGCATGGATATATTTTTCGCGCCCACTACGGCCTGATGAATGCTTCGCGCGGCGAGCGCAAAGAAGTCCGGCTTTCGACGTCCGAGGGCATGCCGACCGGCGCGCTCTACGTGTTCGCGCGCATGCTGATGCGGCTCGAAGAAGACAACCATCCGGTGCGAATGGCGGTCGTGTTCGACGACAAGAGCGGCAAAAAGACGTTCCGCGCGGATATGTACCCGGCATACAAGGCGACCCGCAAAGCACCGCCCGAAGAGCTCGAAGTCCAGATGGACTACTTCGCGAAGATCGTGCGTGGGCTCGGTTGGCCGGTCCTCACGGTCGCGGGCGTCGAGGCCGACGACGTGATCGCCACGCTCGTGACCGAGGCACGCAAGAAAGACTGGGAAGTCGTCATCTACAGCGCCGACAAGGACATCATGCAGCTCGTCGGCGAGCACGTATCGATGATCGATGCACTCCATCAAAAGACGTACACGCGCGACGAGGTGATCAAGAAGATGGGCGTGCCGCCGGAGCAGATTGCGGACTTCCTCGCGCTCGTCGGCGATACGTCCGACAATATCCCGGGCCTCTACGGGGTCGGCGACAAGACCGCCGCGGGCCTGCTCGAGAAGTACGGCTCGCTGCAGGCGCTGATCGATGCGAATCCAGTCGTGCCGCGGATCAAGGTCAAGCAGCCGTTCAGCGACCCGGAGCAGCTCGAGCGCGTGACGATGTCGCGCAAGCTCGTCGAGCTCCGGCGGGAGGTGCCGCTGCCCGCGAAGCTCGAGGATCTCAAGGCGACCGATTGGAACCTCGAGGAGCTGCTCGCGCTGTTCACCGAGCTCGAGTTCAATCTGCTCGTCGAGAAGGTCAAGATGCGGATGCCGCCGTCCGACGACATGATCGTCGTGCCAGCGCCCGAAACCACCGCGGTCGCGCCGCTCGAGGCGCGCCACGATGCGCGGATCGTGACCGGCGCTGCGGCGATCAAGTCGCTCGTCGAGGAGATCGAGAAGGCCGAGAAGATGGCCATCACGATCGAGCTCGATCCCGAGCGCAGCGAGCGCGCGGGACTCGTCGCGATCGTGATCGCGGTCCCGGGCGCCGCGCCCGCGTACGTGCCGGTCGGTCATCGCTACATCGGTGCGCCGTCGCCGCCTCCGCCCGGCGATCTCAAGCCGCTCTACAACGTGCTCGAAGATCCGACCATCGCCAAGATCTGCCACGACTCGAAGACGATCATCCGCACGTTCGCGAACCTGGATGTCGAGGTCAACGGCGTGGTCGATGACACGATGCTCGCTGCTTTTCTGCTCGATCCTACGCAGGAGTCCGAGCCGGCCGAAGCCGTCGCGCTGCGCCTCGGCGGCGTGACCGTCGCGGTGCGGACCGCGATCGCCGGCCGCGCGAAGTTCAGCCTCGAGGGGATCGAGGTCGAGAAGGCAGCGCCGTGGGCGGGCGCGGTCACGTATGCGCTCTTGCCGATCGCGGACAAGCTCCGGGAGCAGCTAGCGACCGGTGGCCTCAAGGAGCTCTACCGCACGATCGAGATGCCGGTCGCGCGCTTGCTCGCGCAGGTCGAGCGCGTCGGCATCAACATCGACACCGTGTGGTTCAAGAAGCTCGGTGCCGAGGTCAATGCGCGGCTCCACGATCTCGAAGCTCACATCTTCAAGCTCGCCGGCGAGGAATTCAACGTCGGCTCGCCGAAGCAGCTCGGCGAGCTGTTGTTCGACAAGCTCGGCCTGCCGACAAAGGGCGTGCGCCGCACCAAGACCGGGTGGTCGACCGAAGCCGAGACACTCGAGCTACTCGAGCACCCGATCCTGCCGCCGATCATGGAACACCGCGAGCTCTCGAAGCTCAAGGGCACGTACCTCGATGCGCTGCCACCGCTGATCTGGCAGAAGACGGGGCGGATCCACACCTCGTTCAATCAGGTCGTCGCCGAGACCGGCCGGATCTCGTCGCAAGATCCAAACCTCCAGAACATCCCGATTCGGTCCGAGCTCGGCATGAAGATCCGGCGCGGCTTCATCGCGGCGCCCGGCATGAAGTTGATCGCGGCCGACTACTCGCAGATCGAATTGCGGATCCTCGCGCACCTCTCGGGCGATCCGAAGCTGTCGGCCGCCTTCCGCGACAAGATCGATGTCCACACGCAGACCGCGGCCGAAGTGTTCGAGGTCGCGCTCGATACGGTGACGCCCGAGCAGCGCCGGATCGCGAAGGCCGTCAACTACGGCCTATCGTACGGCCAATCCGATTTCGGGCTCGCGCGCACCTTGGAAATCTCGCGCACGCAGGCCTCGGAATATTCGCGGCGCTACTTCCAGCGGTTCCCGACGATCCACAAGTTCATGGACGAGATCGTGGCGGTCGCGCGCGCGCAGGGCGGGGCGCGCACGTTGCTCGGTCGCTGGCGACCGATCGCGAACTTGATGTCGAAGAGCCCGGCGGCGCGGCACGCGGCCGAGCGCGTCGCACAGAACACGCCGATGCAGGGCACCGGCGCCGATATCATCAAGCTCGCGATGCTGCGCACGCAGGAGCGGATCACGCGCGAGGCATGGCCGGTGCAGATGCTGCTCACCGTGCATGACGAGCTCGTGTTCGAGTGCCCGCCGGACCTCACGGATGAGGTCGGCGCCGCACTGAAGCAAGAGATGGAGCAGGTATACACGCTCTCGGTCCCGCTCGAGGTCGACGTCGGCGTGGGCGACACCTGGGCGGACGCTTGAGCTTCGTGTTACGAACCACGCCGTGAAGATCTGGCTGCTCGCGTTGACGCTCTCGGTTGCGGGGTGTCACGACGCCTCGAAAGACCTCCAGAAGCTCGCCGAGACGTGCGACGCTTGTGACAAGGATCCCAGGGCCACGCCCGAGGCGAAGAAGGTCTGCGCGACCAGGGCGATCGACGATCTCGTGACCTACATCAAGGCCACTCCGAGCCCGCTAGGCAACGAGCAGAACGCCGCCGATCAATTCAAGGCCCTGACGACCTGTGCGCTGAAGCTCGGTGTCGATGTTGCGGGCAAGACCAAGGGTCTCTAATCGGTCCTCTGGTCGCCCGCCTGTTGGACCGCTTGTTAAGCGGTCCTTTGGCCTTTCTGCTCGCATCCCGGTAGACTGGTCCTCGATGTGGCTGCCGCGCGGACTCGTTGCTGTTCTGCTAGCAGCGTGCAGCAGCCCAGCGCCAGCGCCAGTGCCCGAGAAGGCGGCTGACTTCAAACACGCGGGTAGCGCGCAGCCGATCGGCGCTGCGGCCGCGACCGCCACCTTGCCGTCGAAGGGCAGCATGGTCGAAGGCGGCGTGAAGCCGCACCGCGAGGATCCGGTCATCGATTGCCCGGCCAAGCTAACCGACAACAGCGATGACGACGCGAAGGTCACCGCGCTACTCGACGAGGCAAACAAGCAGATCGAAGCCGGCACGTTCGCCGCCGCGTGGACCTGCGCGGACCGCGCGGCGGATCTGTCGCCGAGCTCGGTCGAGGCGAACCATCTGCGCGGTGCTGCCCTCGCGGCGCTCGGCCGCGATAGCGAAGCGGCAACCGCGTACGCGCTCGCGCTCGCGCTCGATCCGGACGATCCGGAGACGCTGCGCGCGGTCGCCGATTTCTACATCAATGGAAAAGGCGAGAGAGGTCGCGATTCGCTGCGCCTCGGTCTCGAGCTCGCGCAACGCGGCAGCCGACGTGCGCTCGCGCGCCGGCGCCGCAATGCGCCGCTCGCCGCGGATCTCGCGGTGCTCGAAGCGCAAGCCCTCAACGACCTCGGTCGCAGCGACGAAGCACTCGAGCGGATCGATGCCGCGCTGCGGATCGCGCCCGGCCGCGGTGATGCGCTGCACGAGAAGGGCGTCGCGCTGTTCGATCTCTCGCGATTCGCCGATGCGAAGGCGGCCTTCCAGAAGGCGCTCGGGATCCAGCCCGAGGATGCGTACACCCATCAGATGCTCGGCCTCACGCTCGAGCAGCTCGCGGATCCGGCAGCCACTAGCGAGCTCGAGCGCGCCGTGAAGCTCGCGCCGGGCGAGCTCACACCGGCGGTCCTGATCTCGACCGCCGAGTTTCAAAAGGAGATCGATATCGTGATCGCGGCGCTCACGCAGGAGCGGCGCGATCACGTGAAGCAGATCAAGGTCGAGATCGAAGATCTGCCACTTGCCGACGATCTCAAGGCGGTGAACCCGCCGTTCCCGCCAACCATCCTCGGGCTCTATCGCGGCCCGGTCGGGCGTGCGCCCGCACCCGACGACGAGCCCTCGTCGATCGTGCTCTATCGCAAGAACCTCGCGCGCGCGGTGAAGACCCGCACCGAGCTCACCGAACAGATCCGCGACACGTTGCTCCACGAGATCGGACACCTCGAGGGCCTCGACGAAGACGACCTGCGCCGCCGCGGCATGGAGTAAGCGGTTGCGTCGCGGCACCAGACCTACCTGGTCGCGAACCCCGCTCGTCGTCTCGAAGCGCCAACATCGGCTCGCGAAGATCCGGATCGGGATCGGTGGCTATCTGACCGCGATCAGGCCGCTCGTGCTGTCGCGCTTTCTCGCCTGGACCGCCGCCAACCTGATCGTCACGACGGTCCTGTTCGGGGGCCTCGGGGGCCTCGGTGCGCAACTGGCGCGCGGGATTCCGCGGCTGCGCGAGGTCTCGACCGAACGCAAACGGCTCGAGCAGCAAGGGCTCGCCCAGCTGCCCGAGGCGAGGGTCATTTCGTGAAGCGCTCGGCGCTCGCGGTCATCCGCGATCGTGCAGTCGCGCAGCACCGCGTGTTCGCCGGCACGCTCGCGCTCGGCACGGGCCTCGTGCAGGGCGTGGTCACGCTCGCGCTCGGCGGGTTCGATGCGCTCAGCGCGGGGTTCACCGTGCTCCTGGCTGCGCTCGGCTCGAGCGCGATCGTCATCGGCAAGCGCCGGCTCAAGATGCTCGCGGGTGGCCCTGGTGACCAGCCGCCGACGCCTCCGTCCAGACGCTTACCGACCGCGAGGTTGTTGTAGCCGTGGACCCCGCCAAGCAGGACGCAAAGCGTGCCATCCGGGGCGGGATCACGGCGATCGCGATCCTGCCGTTCGGCGCCGTAGCAGCCGCATGGATCGCGAGCAGCTCGCCGCTCCTGCCATTTGCCGTGCTCGGCTGCATCGCCTTTGTCGGAGCCTTCGGTGTGAGCCGGATCCTCGTCGGGCGCGACCAGCTGCGGGCACTGCGACAGAAGAGCGTGCCGCCGCCCGCTGCGCCACTTCCGACCGCCAGACTCCTGTAGTCAGCAACGGGCGTTTGGGCCCGGTTCTGGGCTAGGATGCGACCGGATGGCGGAAGGCTCCGAGGTGCAGTCACTCGCGTCGGCCTTGAAGCGCGAGCAGAAGAAGGTCGCGCTGGTCCAGGAGGTCGGTCGCGCGCTCTCCAGCATGGGCGATCTCGATCAGCTGCTCCGCATGATCATGCAAAAGGTCACCGAGCTCATGGAAGCGGATCGGTCGACGCTTTACTTGCTGAGCGAAGACGGCGGCTCGCTGATCAGCACGGTCGTCCAGGGGGACCAGAAGGTCGAGATCAAGCTGACGGTCGGCGAGGGCATCGCCGGGTGGGTTGCGCAGACGCGCGAGACGCTCAACATCGCCGACGCGTACGCCGACCAACGGTTCCAGCCTGCCTACGATCTGCGCTCCGGCTATCGCACTCGTTCGATCTTGACGGTGCCGATGCTCGGCGCGATGGGCGGCTTGGTCGGCGTGCTCCAGCTCATCAACCGAGAAGGCGGGCCGTTCGAGAAGGGCGATGAAGAGCTCGCCTCGGCGCTCGCGAGCCAGGCCGCGATCGCTATCGAGAACGGTCGGCTCTATCACTCGCTGATGACGCAGAACCAGGAGCTGCAAGACACGCGGCGCGACCTCGAGCGTCGCCAGCGCGAGCTCAACGCGTTGTACGAGGTCGAGAAGGACATGTCGCACGCGCTCGATCTCGACGATCTGCTCGCGCGCATCCTCGCGCAGGCGATCGCGGTGCTCGGCGGCGGTGCTGGATCGATCGCGCTCGTCGAGCCCGATGGCTCGCTGCGGTTTCGCACCGTGCAAGGCCCCGCCGCGCCGAAGTTGATCGAGCGCACGCTGCCGCATGGCACCGGCCTGATCGGCTGGTCGATCGCGCACAAGACACCGGTCATCGTCGACGATCCAGCGAGCGACCCTCGCCACGCGCGCGGCATCGCGCTCGAGACCGGCGTGACGCCCGCGCACCTGATGGTCGCGCCGCTCGTCGATGGCGAGGAAGTGATGGGTGCGGTCGAGATCATCGATCAGCGCAAGAAGACCCGCGAGGGCTCGCAGTGGACCGAGGTCGATCTCAAGCTGCTCGTGTTGATCGCGTCGCAAGCCGCGTCGGCGATCGGCTTCGCGCGCCAGCGCAACGAGCAGAGTAAGACCGATCGCCTCGCATCGATCGGGCGGATGCTCGCAGGCCTGCTCCACGATCTGAAGACGCCGATGACGATCATCTCGGGCTACGGCCAGCTGATGGCGGCGAGCGATGACCCGAAGCAGCGCGAGGCATATGTCGAGCAGATCCAGCGTCAGTTCGATCTGATGGCGAGCATGACTCGCGAGATCCTCGCGTTCGCGCGTGGCGATACCGATCTCGTCGTGCGCAAGGTCTACATGAACAAGTACGTCGAGGAGCTCGCGACGCAGCTCAACGCGGCGACGGCTGGACGCAATATCGACTTCAAGCTCGATGCGAACTACGACGGCATCGCGTACTTCGACGAGCAGAAGCTGCTCCGCGTGTTTCACAACCTCGCGCGCAACGCGGTCGAAGCGATGCCCGATGGCGGCAAGCTCACGCTGGGTGTCGACAAGTGCGCGGACCAGCTGATCTGGTCGATGAAGGATTCGGGACCGGGCATTCCGGCCGAGCTGCGCGGCCGGCTGTTCGAGCTGTTCGCGACAGGCCGCAAGGGTGGGACCGGGTTGGGACTCGCGATCGTCAAGAAGATCCTCGACGACCATCACGGCACGATCGCCGTCGAGACTGGAACGACGGGCACGAATTTCGTGCTCAAGCTGCCGCTACAGAGGGCTCAAGATGTGGATTAAGTACGCTGTCGCGCTGTCACTGGTCACCGGCTCTTGGGCCTGCAAGTCGTCCGAGAAACCCGCGGCTGCACCGCCTTCGACAGGTTCGGGCTCCGCCACGGCTGCCGCAGGCTCTGCCAAAGATCCGTGGGTCGCGCCCGATGCGTCGCTCGTGCCCGAGACCGCCGAGTCGAAAAAGAAGCGCGCCGACGCCGCGATCGCGCGCGTCGCGGCGATCATGCCGAAGCTCGCGAAGGTCCGCGAGCTCACGTTCGATCACGATATCCCGCGCGAGTATCAGAGCGCCGCCGATTTCAAGGCCTTCGTCCACGCCGAGATCGTGAAGGAGATGCCGAAAGACAAGGCCGCGGACGAGAGCGCGGCGCTGTTCCACATCGGCCTCTTGGCCAAGCCCGGCAACCTCGCAGAGCTCGAGGAGCAAGCGTTTACCACGCAGGCGGGCGCGTACTACGACCCCGCGACGAAGCGTTTCTTCATGGTGATGGTGCCTGACAGCGACATGATGCTCGACACCATGTCGGCGCACGAGCTGACGCACGGCTTACAGGACCAGCACTTCGATCTCCAGAAGTTCATGCCGAGCGACGATGCGTCGCAAAAAGCTCTCGACGACGACCATCAAGCGGCGCGCCGGTTCGTCGTCGAGGGCGACGCGACGTTCACGATGTTTCTCTACCAGGTCGTCCAGATGACCAACAAGAAGGTCGATGCGGGCGTCGTGAAGATGTTGAACAGCCAGCTCGATCAGTTCGCGTCGATGACGCCCGAAGAGATGATGAAGCAGAACTCCGCGGGGTTCGGCGCATCGATGGATCCGGATATCAAGAAGTCGGTCGATGCGATGGGCGAGATTCCGCTCACCGTGCTCGTGCCGATGATCGATTCGTACATGCAGGGCGCCAAGCTCACTGCGACCGCGTTCGAACACGGTGGCTGGAAGGGCGTCAATGCGCTCTATACCGTACCGCCGGAGTCGACCGAGCAGGCACTGCATCCGGCGACGAAGATGTATCCGAACCGCGATCGCCCGCTCAAGGTGACGATACTGGCCGCCAAGGACGGCGCGCAGGTCGCGGACATCGTGTTCGGCGAGCTTCAGTGGCAGATCTATTTCGAGCTGTGGGCCAAGGATCAGAAGGTGATCGCATCGGAAGGCTGGGGCGGCGATCGCACCGTCGTCACCAAACGTGCCGATGGCCGGATGGTCGCGCGCACCGTGACCGCGTGGGACACCGCGAAGGATGCGACGGAATTTCAAGCCGCGTACAAGGCGAGCATGACGAAGCGCTTCGCGAAGGGCTCGGGTGATCCGTTTGCAGCGACCGGCTTCGATCGCGGCGATGGCGCGGGCAAGATCTTCGGCAAGCTCGACCGCACGAAGGTGATCATCGTCGACGGTGCAGATGATGCGACGGCGCTGGCCGCGCTCGCGACATCGGCCACCGTCAAATAGTGCCCGAACTTCGCGAAGGTCGTAGCCGCCGCGTTGCTTGGGGCTAGCAGACCTCGACGCCGATCCAGAGTGGCGAATGCGTGGCCTTCGCGAGCTCGCGAGCCGCGAGCACCTTCTCCTGCGCGTCCTCGACAGAGTAACGCCCGATCACGGCGCGACCGCCTGCGTGGACGGCGCGCATGAGCTCGGTCGACTTCGCGGTCGGTAACCCGAACGTGGTCTCGAGCACGTGCACGACGAGCTGCATCGCGGTGTAGTCGTCGTTGCGCAATACGACATGGACATGGCTCTCACGCGGCAGCGTCGCGGGCGGCACTGCGCCATGAACGAGCTGGAATAGCAGCGCATCGCCGGAGACCGGTGGGCGATTCAGGATCGTGGCGATCGGCGAGCGCAGCAGGATCGCGAGCGCATCGGTGCAGGTCATCTTGCGCTGGTGCGAATGCGCGATGCCGAGCGCGGTCCCGAGCAGGCGCGTGCCATCGCGAGGATCGAGCTCGCCCTCGGGTGTTTCGATCGCAGCATCGAGGGCGGCTTCGAGGCCCGCGCGATCGGCACACAAGGTCTCGAGCGCCGCGGTGACGGTCTCGTCCAGGGTGATCGCGGACAGGACGTGGATCGCGGCCATGGGCTGGTTGCGGCTCGCCGCCTCGTGCTTCGCGAGCGCGAGGGCGACCTGCATGCCGTCGTCGAGCATGGTCTCGAGCTGCTTCTTGCGGCTGCGCTCTTCCCGAATGCGAACGCGATTCTGCCAGGTCCACAGCACGCCCGAGGCGGCGAAGGAGCTGACCAGGAGCACGAAGGCTTCCACGCCTGCAGCGTACACCCGCGCAAAGGATCTGCCATGCTCCCCGATGTGACGGCTGCGGCGCTCGCAGGGCTTACGGGCATCGCCAAGGCGTACGGAAAGCGTCGCGCACTGGCGGACGTGTCGCTCGACGTGGTGGCCGGTGAGGCCGTCCTGCTGGTCGGGCGCAATGGTGCAGGCAAGACCACGCTGTTGCGGATCGCGACAGGCTTTCTCGATGCGGATGCCGGCACGGTCGCGATCGCAGGCATCTCGATGGCGAGCCAGCGCGCGAAAGCGCAGGCAAAGCTTGGTTATCTGCCGGAGCACGCGCCGGCGCCGGCCGAGCTCACGGTGCGCGAGCATCTGAAGCTGCGGGCGCGGCAAAAGGGCGCGACCGATTGGGAGGCCGCGATGGTCGCGGCGGCCGTGGCGAGCGAAGCCGATCGGCGGATCGGCACGCTGTCCAAAGGGTTCCGTCAGCGCGTCGGGCTCGCGGATGCGCTGCTCGGCGAACCCGCGCTGCTCGTCCTCGACGAACCGACGAGCGGCATGGATCCGATCCAGACCCGTGAGCTGCGCGATCGGCTGATCGAGATCGCGAAGCAGCGCGCGGTCCTGGTGTCCTCGCATGCGGTCGCGGATCTCGAGGTGCTCGCGACGCGCGTAGCGGTGTTGAAGCACGGCGTGCTCGTCGCGGTCGATACGCCCGCGGCGTTGCGCGACAGGACCGGCGAGGCGACGCTTCAAGCGGCAGTCGTCAAGCTCCTCGGTGAGGACGCGATCGCGTGAACGACGGCAGCGAACCCGGGCGCGTTTGCGTTCGCGTGCACCGCCACGTTTGCGGCGCCGTTCACGGTGCGCCGGTTCGGGGATCGCGTGGCTGTCGCGAATCACGAGAGCGCGGAGCGGTCGCGTGAGGGCCGTGTACTGGGTGTGGAGGCGCGAGCTCGCGATCACGCTGCGAGCGCCGATCCTGTACGTCATTGGCGGGCTATTCCTCGTCGTGCAAGGGCTCGCGTTCGCGGGGCTCGTCGGGGCGCTCTCGGATCCGCGCAAGCCGGCACCGCTCGGCGCACTGTTGGAGGGCCAGCTCGCCGGCACGTTACTCACGTGGGTGCTCCAGCTCGTCGTGCTCACGCTGCTCGGCATGCGCACGATCGCCGAGGAGCGGCGCGGCGGCGGTTGGGAGCTGTTGCTGACCGCGCAGGTCAGCGAGCGCGCGGCCGTGGTCGGCAAGTGGCTCGCGGCGTCGACGGTCTATGCGTTGCTATGGATCCCGACGCTCGCGTACCTCGTGGTGGTCGCGATGTTTCGCCAAGACGCGGGTGGCTGGGACCTGGCGAGCATCGTGTGCGGCTACGTCGCGGCGATCGCGCTCGGTGCCGCGTTACTCGCGTGGGCCGTCGCGGCGAGCGCGGCGACCTCGACCACGCTCGCCGCGGGTGGCCTCGGCTTTGCGCTCCTGTGTGCCTGGTTCCTCATCGGTGAAGTGCCATCCCTCGCGCCGGATCTCGGCCGGGACCATCCGGTGCTCGCGCACGCGTTGCTTACCCTCAGCTTGCGCGCGCGACTGACCTCGTTCGCGCGCGGCGAGGTCGAGCTGGTCGGCGTGATCGTGATCATCGCGCTCGCGCTCACCGGTCTGTCGCTCGCGGTGGTGCTCGCGTGTGTCGGCCGACGGCGCACGCGCGAGCTTCGCGACCGGCTGCTCGCGACGATCAACATCGCTGCGATCGGTGTGCTCGCGACCGCGCTCGCGGCACGCTCGGGCTGCGCGTGGGATGCGAGCGCACGCCATCGCAACTCGCTCGATCCGGGAACGCTCGCGGTGCTGGGCGAGCTCGAGCAACCTGCGATCTTGACGGTCGTCGAGCCGACCTACGGCGCGCTCGAGCCGCTCTACGCCGAGGTCGGGCGCATCGCCGATCAGATGGCGCAAACCGGCCGGCTCACCGTGCGCCGTGTCGATCCGGCAACGCTCGCAGGCGGGCTCCCGGCGGCGGCGCGGATCGCGGGCTTGCAGCCCAAGGAGCTCGAGTCTGGTGGTGGTGTCGTCGTCGAGCTCGGCACGCAGCGCCGTGTCGTCGGCGTGTTCGAGCTCGCCACGCTCGAGGGCGGGGCAGGGACCGCACCGCAGATCGAGAGCCTCGCAGTCGAACAAGCGATCGCGGGCACGCTCGCCGAGCTCGCTCAACGCGCACCGATGAGGGTGTGTGCAACGGCCGGCCATGGCGAGCTGTCGCTCGAAGAGGCCGACAGGCACGGCGCGGATTGGATCGCGATCGGCAATCGCTTGCGCGGCGACGGCATGACGACCCGAGTCGCGGACGTCGCGCATCTGGCCGACTGCAACGTGGTGATCGTGGCGGGGCCGATCCGCGAGCTCGCAGCGGACGATGCCCTCGCCCTCGATCACTTCACCGCCAGCGGCGGCGGGTTACTCGTCGTGGCGGCGAGCCGGCCGGTACCGGATGGCCCTGACCTCGCGGCGACCGGGCTCGAGGGCGTGCTCGGTGGCAGGGGGCTCGGGCTGCCGCTCGCGGTCGCGATCGATCCGTCACTCGCGATTCGGGAAGTGCCCGGCGCGCTCATGATCACGACGGGGTTCGCGAAGCATTCGATCAACGCGAGCTTCATCGATCGTCGTCGGGTGCTGTTCTTTGAGCCGCGCGCGGTCACCGTCGCACGCGGCGCCCTGCCGCTGATCAGCGCGACCGCTGCGAGCTGGGGCGAGACCTCGTTCCACGCGCAGCCCGCCAAAGACGAAGCGGACCTCGCCGGGCCGATCACGCTGGCGGCGGTCGGCAATCACGATCGCGTGATCGCCGTCGGCTCGGCCGAATCGTTCTCGTCGGCCGCACTCGAGGGTGGCGCCTCGGCCGGTGACCTGTGGATCGAGCACGCGGTGCGCTGGCTCGCGAACAAGCCCGCGCCCGCGCTCGCGATCGGCGCGCGGACACCGGATCAAGTTCGCCTCGTGATGACCGATGGCGAGCGCCGCGCGGTCGTCGTTTTGAGCGTCGCCGGCATCCCGCTCGCGTGGCTCGTCGTCGGTGGTGCGCTCGTGCTTTGGCGGCGGAGGCAGCGGGCTCGATCGGACGGTGCGTCGTGATCTCGGATCTGCGCGCGATCGCGGTGCTCGTGCTCTTGGTGCTCGTGCTTGGCGTGTCGTTGATCGGCGGATCGCCAACGTGGTCGCCGAATCGCGTCGTGATGCCGGCGTTCGATCCAGCGGCGATCCGCGCGCTGCGCTGGTCGCGACCAGATGCCTCACCCCCGATCGTGCTGAGCGCGGACGGGGTGCACTGGACCGGCACCGAAGGCCTGCTCGTCGATCCGCGCTTTATTTCCGATCTGTTCTCGTCGCTGCGGAGCGCGCGATGGCATCGCCGAGACTCGGGTTCGCATCACACGTTTCGGCGCACGCTCGCGGTCAGCTCCGATGACTTCACGTTCACGATCGACCTCGGCGAACAGCTCGAAGGCACCGGCCAGGTCTGGCTCCGCATCAATGGGGCTCGGGATGTGCTGCTCGTCGATGGCTGGCTCGCGAAACTCGTGGATCCTGCGCCGATCGATCCCTACGAGCGCTTCCCCTTCGCAACCGCAGGCAGCGAGCCGCGGATCCGGAGCGACGCGCTGGATATCCAAACGCATCCTTGGCGTGATGACCACGGGCTGGTTGCCCCGCGGCTCGGCGATGCGCTGATCTCGGCGCTCGAACGAGTCGAGTACGTCGCGCTCTCGAATGGCCCGGCGATCACGCCGGAACATCTGGCGCTCGGTGCGCACTCCTTCTCGTTCGGTGGAACGTGCCCGGGCACCGACCTCGTCGCGCTGCGCGCGGCGGGTGCCAGGCGAGCGGCTTGTGTCGAACCTGCGGTGTGGCGCGATGTCACCACTGCGATCGCCGAGCTCGTACGCGGCGTCGACAGCACACTCGACGATCGCCCTGCGGGCTTCGCGATCGATCACATCGAGCTGCGTGGCGGCATCCTCAGGCTGATGAAGCGCCCCACGATCACGATCGCCGGTGTGGCCCGTGCGGCCGATCCAGAACGAGTCGCCGAGCTCGTGCACGCGCTCGCGCGTCCATCCTCCCAACCGGTCGACGTGGCGGGCGGGGCGCCGGAGCAGACGCTCCTGATCACGCCCGCGGTCGGTGTGGTGGTCGCGCTCGATCTCTATGCGGGGTCCGTGCAGCGTCGCGGCGAGCCGCGGGGAATCTCGATCGGTTCTGCCGATCACGACATCGTCGCACGCCCCGCAACGGCCTACGTGGACAGCGAGCGATGGAGCGAAGAGGCTGCGACGATCTCCGAGCTGACGCTCGATCAGGTCACGTATCGTCGCGGTGCCGTGATCGGCGAATGGTCACGCGAGCCAGCGGGCACGTTCGATCCTGCGCTCGTCGAGATGCTCGCCACCGCTGCTGCGAAACTCCACGCTCCGGCGACGTCTGGCGCCGCGACCGCGACCCATCGGCTGAAGCTCCGGTTCTCGCCGCCTGTCGGAGCTCCCGTCATCCGCGAGCTCGCACTCGGCGACATCCGCCCCGCGAGCGGAGGGACCTGCGCGGCGGTGTTCGAAACCGAACAGGTCGTGCTGCCCGCGGAACTGTGCACCGCCGTCGCTGCGGTCGCGGCACACTAGTTGCTGTCTCCTGCCGGATGACGCGAAGGACGGCAGTGTGGCCGATCACACGTTCACCCCGAGTGCGGGGCTCGAGCTCCAGCGCGACTACGACCTGAGTGGCCGGCTGGAGAGCGTTGCCCGCGGAGGCGCGACCTTCGGCTTCGACGTGGGCTGGCTCTTCTAGAGAGCTGAGCTCTAGTGTTTCTTGACGAGATCTTCGGGTGACGCCTTCGCGCCCGGAGCCGGCGGAGCGCCCGGTGCACCCGGTGCACCCGGTGGTGGTGCGATATCCGGCGTCGTCCAGGTCTTGGTCGTGTTCGTAATCTTTTTGTAGACGAGCAGGCCGTCGGAGTTGCGCTCGCTGTGCGGCGACGACATCTTGAATGTGCCCGCGATGGTCACTTCGTCGCCGACTTCGTACGGCGGGCAGACGTTCTTCTTCGGGTCCTTCTCGTTGGGTTCGCAGCGGTCCGGAAGATTGCGTTCCGGCTTCTTCATGCGCTCCATCTCGAGCTTGTTGTACGGGCGCGGCACATCGACAACCCAGAGGCTCTTCTCCGGCGGCGTGTCCTTCGCATCGCCGACGTAGAACTTCGGGCGCTCGCAGAGCGTCGGGTCCTCGTCGAGGCGCTTCTGAAGATCCTTGTCAGCTTCGCCCGGCTTGCGCTGAGCGGTCATGCAGTCGTACTTCCAGGTAATGAAGCCGTGGACCGTGATGTCGGTCTCGAATAGCTTCTTGCCTTTGACCCGAAGCTCTTTGACCGCGTGCGAACGATCGCCCGGCGCGGCCGGAAGATCGAACGCGGGAACCGCGGGCAGGTCGAGCTTGACGTCGGTCTTCTTGACCTCGGCTGCGGGGCCCTGGATCTGGTCCTTACCGCACGAAGCGGTGAGAGCCACCAGGCCCGCAAAGATGGTGGTGCGAACCCCGAGAACGTGCGACATGCTGTCGGTCTTAACATGGTGAGACGGGCCCCTCAAGTCGCCGCCATGGCCGTCCTCTCGATGATCGTGGCTTGTGAATCGCCGGCGCGCGTCAAGCCCTGGCGCCACGCGCCGGATCCGGTCGCGGAAGCGCAGGCCTCGCCGCAGTCCAAGGTGCTCACGGGGCTCGGCGAGCTCGGCGCGAGCGAGGCCGAGGTCCACGCCAAGCGCAGCCACACGCTGCGGATCGCCGTCGACGCGGACCCGGGCCGGCTCACGCCGATCGTCGAGCCATCGACCTGGGCCCGGCGGATCACGCTCGGGACGATCTTCGAACCTCTTGTCCGCTACACCGGTTCTGGCCCGACCGGTGAGTTCCAGGCCCGGCTTGCACAAAGCTGGCAGGTCATGCCGAACGGCCTCGAGATCCGCATCATCCTCGAGCCGAACGTGACGTTCCACGACGGCCGGCCGCTGACCAGCTCGGACGTCCAGTTCACGCTCGATGCGGTGCGCGATCCGGCCAAGCGGCTCGACCACCTCCGCACGATGCTCGAGGACGTCGAAGCGATCGAGCTGATCACCGCGCGCGAGATCCGGCTCCGGCTCAAGCGCCCGAGCGGTTGGGTGCTGCGGGCGCTCGCCGAGATTCCGATCCTGCCGATGCACATCTACGATGGCAGCTTGCTCGCCGGTGGTGCGCTCGTCGGTAGCGGCCCGTACAAGCTGGTCTCGAACAAGGCCGGCATGGTTCACCTCACTCGCTACGACCACTACTGGGGCAAGCCCCCCGCGATCGCGGATGTCGAGTTCGTGTATCAGGCCGATGCCGCCATCGCGCTGACCGCGGCCAAGCGTGGCGAGCTCGACATCGTGCCTGCCTTGATCCCGGCGCACTGGCCGGAGCAGGCGAGCGCCCCGGGCGTGACCTCGACGTTTCGCGCCTTGCAGCTCGCGCCCCCGCGGTTGCGCTACCTCGCGTTCAACACCGCGCGTTCGCCGCTCGACGACGCGCGCGTTCGTCATGCGCTCGCGCTGCTCGTCGATCGCCGCGTGATCGCCAAGCGCGTGTTCGACGGGCTCGCGCGGCCCGCGCTGTGGCCGATCTGGCCCGGTGGTCCGGTCTCGGGCGCCGAAGCACCGATCCCCGATTTCGATCCGGCCGGCGCGAGCAAGCTCCTCGATGCCGCGGGGTGGATCGATTCGGACAAGGACGGCATTCGCGACCAGGCGGGCAAGCAGCTCCGGGTCACGCTGATCGGAGCCGAGCGCCCTGCACCAAAGGCGACCAGCTCGGGCCCGCCGATCAAGACCGAGCGCGAGATGTTCGTCGAAGCGGCGCGGCGTGCGGGCGTGATCATCGAGGTCAAGACCGGCGGCGATTCGTTCTTCGACAAGCGGCGCAGCGACGGTTCGTGGGACATCATCGAACAACAATTTGGTGGGATGGTCGATGGCGACATCACGAACCTCGTCGCCGGCAAAGATCCGGCGCGCCCGGGGCAGCCGCGCGTCGATCGCACGCTCGATGCGATGGGTGCAGCATGGGATCCGAGCGAGCGCGCGCGGCTCGCGCCCGAGCTCGCGGCCGGCCTCGCCGAGACCTGGCCAATCGCGGGCATCGTCGCGGAAGCGCCGCAAGGCCTCATCCACAAGCGGGTCGCGAACGTCCATGTCTGGGACGGCTGGATCGATCTTTCGCAGCTCACCTTCGACGACTCCGCGCCCTGAAACCGCGCTACATCTACGAGGTGGCGACCCAGGCACGCAGCCGGAGCAGCTTGCGCACCGCGCTCGATGCGACGTTCGCCGGCTTGCCCCCGCAGCTCGCGATGCCGGGGAGTGGTGCCTCCACGTGTCGCGCGATCGCCCAGGTCTACGATCGCGAGCTCGCCGAGCGGTTCACCGCCGCGACGTCCGGCCTCGACGCTCCGCTCGCGCTGATCGCGACCGGCGGCTGGGCGCGTCGCGAGCTCGCGCCGTACTCCGATATCGACTTCGTGGTGCTCCACGATGGCGACGAAGCGGCTGCACGCCAGCTCTCGGATCGATTGTTGTATCCCTTGTGGGACGAGAAGCTCGCGATCGGTCACGCGGTGCGCGAGCCCCGAGCGGCGGCGCGCCTCGCGAAAGAGGATATCGCGACCGCCACGGCACTCCTCGACGCCCGCCACATCGCCGGTGATCGCCGACTGACCAGCGACCTCGTGCGCGCGACCCTGATCGCGCTCGCCCCGGGCGGTAACCCCAACGAGCTGATCACCAAGCTCGCGACCGAGAATCGCGCGCGTCACGATCGGTTCGGGGCCGCGATCTACGTCCTCGAACCGAACCTCAAGCAGGGCATCGGCGCGCTGCGCGACCTCTCGACCGCGTTGTGGGCGGCCGCGGTGCGGTGGGCGCCGCCGCAACCAGACGTCCACCCCGGCGAGCCGCTGACCGCCGAGGCCCTGATCGCGAGCTTGCTCGCGCTGGGGCATCTCACGCCCCGCCAGGCGGTCGTGCTCGAGGCGGCGCGCGATTTCTTCTTGCGCCTGCGCGCGCTCGTCCAGCTCACTGCGACGCGCCGGTTCGATCAGCTCACGTTCGAGATCCAGGAAGCGATCGCCCCGAAGCTGTATCCGAGTGTGCAGGCGAGCCACGCGGGCACCACCGGAATCCGTGCCGCGGTCGCACCGGCGGTCGAGGCGCTGATGCGCGACTACTATCTGCACGCGCGTGGTGTGGTGATGGTCGCCGAGCGCCTGCTCGAATCGGCGCGCGTGCCCGCTCGCACGAGGCCGCGGATCAACGCAGTCGACGCGACGTTCATCACCTTCGACGGCGAGCTCGCGCTCGAAGATCCACGCCGGTTCACCGAGCGGCCATCCGAGATGGTGCGGTTGTTTCGCACCGCGCTCGCCGAGAAGGTCGCGATCTACGGGCACACCAAGGAGCTCGTCGCCGAACAGATCGCGCGCGACCCGCAGGCGATAGCCAACGATCCGATCGCGGCGCTGCTCACGCTCGAGGCGCTCACCGATCTGCGCGATCGCGGCGTGCCCTCGCTGTTCGAGCAGATGCACGAGCTGGGGATCCTCGGTGCGGTGATGCCCGGATGGGCACCGTGCACCGCGCGTGTCCAGCACGACCTCTACCACGTGTACACGGTCGATCAGCACCAGCTCTACGCGCTCGCGATGCAGAAGCGGCTCGCGCGTGGCGAGCTCGCGCGCGAACATCCGCTCGCGACGGAACTGTGGACAACGATCACGCGCCCGGCACCGCTGCTCCTGGCCACGCTACTCCACGATGTCGGCAAGCCGCTCGGCAAGGGCCACGCCGAGAAGGGAGCCGTGATCGCGGGGCAGATCGCGCGCAAGTTCGGGCTCGACGAGACCGATGCGCAGACCGTGGAGTTCTTGGTCCGCCAGCACCTCACGATGTCGCATCTCTCGCAGCGCCGCGATCTCTCCGATCCGGAAGTCATCGAGCGGTTCGCACAGCACACGGTCGGCAATGAAGAGCGGCTCGCCGAGCTCTACTTGCTCACGCTGTGCGACGCCGCGATGACCGCGCCCGATAACCTGACCGCGTGGAAGGAAGGCCTCTTGCGCGAGCTCGTGCTGCGCACACGCGCGTACTTTTGCGGGGGAGCCTCGACCTCGCAGGAGGAACAGCGCCGCGACGAGCCTCGCGACAAGGCGATGGCGCTCCTCGGAGACGCGCCGGCGGCTCGCGCGATGCTCGACGGCGTCGATCCGCAGCTCTTGATCCAGCTCACGGCGCGCCAGGCCGCGCGCCACGCGAAGCTCGCCGCCTCGACGGCTGGCAAGGATCCGCATGTCGCGATCGAGGTCCACTGTTTCCCGATGAAGGGCCACTCCGAGCTCGCGATCGTGGCGCCGAATATGCCGGGCGTGCTCGCCGCGATCGCGGGTGCGTTGACCGCGAATCGCGTCGACGTGCTCGGCGCGATCCTCGGCCACACCAATACCGCACCGGGCCTCGTGCTCGACGTGTTCTTCGTGCGCGATCTCAAAGGCGAAGCGATCCCTGACGACGACGAGCGCTGGACGAAGTTGCTCGACGACCTTCGCGTCGTGCTCGATGTGACCGCGCCCGAGAATGCGACCGCCGCGCTGATCAAGCGGCGCCGGCCGCCGAGCGGCATGCCGATCCGCGTGACGCCGAGCGTGTCGACCGAGATCAAGATCTACGACGACTCGACGCAAGCGACGATCGTGGAGGTCCAGACTCGCGACCGGGTCGGCGTGTTGTTCGCGATCACCCAGACGCTCGCCGCGCTCGATCTCGATATCTCGCTCGCGAAGGTCTCGACCGAGGGCGAGAAGGTCGCGGACGTGTTCTTCGTGACGCGCGGTGGCCATCGCATCACCGACGACGCCGAGCGTGCGACCCTGGTCGACCACCTCCAGGCTGCGGTCGAGGCCGTCTAGTGTCCGCGATCGATCTGCCACCCGGCATGGGGTTGCGCGGCACGGCGCTCGCGATGTTCCGCGCGCCCGGCCACGCGCGCTGGCTTGCCCGCGTCTCGCTGATCGCGGTGGTCGTGCTCGGCGGCATCACGTGGGCGTTCGTATCGCGCCATCCGTATCACCGCCACGCGAGCGCGCAGGTCGTGCTGCCTGTCGCGTTCTTCATGTTCTCCGCGCTCGGCTTCATCGTGCGCTCTGCGAGGCTCGAGGTCACGCGCGATGGCGTGCGCTGGGGCTGGGCGTCGCTGAACTTTTCGCAGACCGCCGCGCATTGGAAGTGCGCACACGTGTGGAGCGATGGCATCACGCTCGAAAGGAAGCGTGGTGGCACGTGGTTCCTCGGCGGACGCGATTGGGATCGCTTCGAGGCGCTCGTGCGCCAACTCCGCCGCACCGAGCTCCCGTTCGAGGACCACCCCCGCAAGGCGCCCCTGCGCGCGCGGATGCAGAGCTACGGCAAGTTCCTCGATGGCATGCTCGTCGGATCGATCGTGGCGGCTTTCGGCGTGATGCTATGGGCGGCGTAGCGCCGTCCACAATTCGCGGCCCGTGAAGTCGCGCTTGCCGCCACTCTCCGCGGCGCGCACCAGAGCGACGAGCGTGGCATTGATCGGTGCGCGTCGACCGAGCTGCTTTGCGAGCCGCACGAGCTCGCCCTGTAGAAACTCGATCTCGGTCGGGCGACCCGCGATAAAGTCATCCTGCATCGACGAGCGCGCGTGGGGATCCACGGCCGCCACGCGCGGCGCGATCCGGCGAAACGCCCAGTCCGGCATCGGCAACACGCGCGCGACCCACCGCGGTGGCAACGCGAGCAGCTTGGCGACCGGCTGATGCGCGGCCTCGAGTAGATCGAGCGCTTCGGTCTGCGCCGCCGCGAGGCAGCGACGGAAATCGCGCTCGGCGAGCTCGTCGAGCAGCGGCTTGCCCGACAGCGCGTTGATCGCGTTATTGAGGTTCATCACGAGCTTGCCCCACAACACGGCCGGCATGTCGTGGCGGGTCTCGAGCGGCAGGGCGGCATTGCGGCACGCGATCACGAGCGGCTCGATGGTCGGATGCGCTTCGACCATCAGGTTGCCCGAGGTCCCGCGGTGATAATGACCGGGCTCGGTCCGCGCGACATTGAACGGCACCATGCCGGCGAGGACGACTCGACCGGGCAGGGCGGCGCGCAGCGCCTCGGCATTCGCGATGCCGTTCTGCAGGCTCACGATCACGCCGCTCCCTTGACCGGCGAGCTCTCGCGCCGCGCTCGCAGTCGCGGCGGACTTCACCGTCACGAGCACGATGTCGGCTTCGCGGGCGGCGGCGACATCGGTCGCGAGCTTGGGTCGGACATTCCAGACCGTGCCGTCCAGATCGGAGAGCGTCAGGCTCTCGCGCAACTCGTCGAGCACGCGCGGTCGGCCGATCAGCGTGACGTCGGCGCCACCGGCGGCGAGCCTGCCGCCGACCCAGCATCCGACCGCACCTGCCCCGAAGACCGCGAGTTTCACGCCGCGAGCATACTTGCTACGGCTGGGTGCCGAGGGTGATCCACAACAAGAACAGCTTGTAGTTGGGATCGTTGACGTCGAGGAACGTCGCGTTCGGGTGGTTCTGCGGCGGGAGAGTCTCGAACAGTGGCTTCGTGAGGAACGTCGACATCGCCGGCGTGGTCGGGTTGATGACCCCGACGGCAGCCTTGATCGCGGCGAGCACTACGGCGGGATCGGTGTTGTCGTACGGCAGCACGGAGCCGGCACCGGTCGGGTTGTGGCAGCTCGCACAACCGAGGCCGCCCTTCGACGCCTTCTGCAGCCGCGGATAGATATCGGTCGCGAACGAAGGATTGGTGACAGCGGTGGCCGACGAGCTCGCCTGCAGCCCGCCGGAGAGCGCGAGCGTCGCACCGCCAGCGGTGATCGTCACACTCGTCGTGTGCGTGGCCGCCGCCATGTTCGCGTCGGTGTAGTTGACCTTGAGCGTGTAGTTGCCGGGCGGTGCATTGAGGAGCGCGACGCGGGCGCGCGCGGGAGCCGCGCCAAACGCGGTCGACATCGTGAGCGACGGATCGACATCCGCCGCGTTCATGAAGAACGGCGCCGACACCCCCGTCACCAGCGTGCCGTTGCCATCGACGAGGGTGATCGCCGCCCGCAGGATCCCGACGAGCGGGTCGCCTAGATCGTTCTCGAGCTCGGCGATGAGGATCGTACCGCTCACGGCCGCGACGTTGGCGGATGCGAACTGGCGCCCGACATCGCCTGTCGCGAGCGCGTAGAGACCCTGGATCACTGGAAGCTGCGCGACGACGATCGTGGCGTTGCGCGTGTTGAGAAAGTTGTTCTTGGTCGAGGTCGCGTACAGCTTAGAGCCGACCGCGACCTCGAACGAGTACGTGCCATCGGCAGCGGTCGTCGTCGCGAGCTCGGGCTGGAGCCCGACCGTCGTGATCGCGGTCGTCGCGAGTGGATCACCGGTGAAGTAGTCGATGACCTTGCCCGAGACCTTTGCCGTCGTGACCTCGCTCCCACCGTCGGTGGCTGCGTCGACCTCGAGTCCGCCATCGGTCACCGGTTGATCGGGCGGAGCTTTGCCCTCGCAGCCAAAACCAATCAGACCGAGGCAAAGCCAGGCGTAACGCATGAGATGTCTCCGAGGAACATCAACAACGGTGCCACCGTACGAGGTGCGTTAACAGCCGCTTGCGCGACTTGCGCATGGGAGTCGATGCCCCATGGGTGGGGATCAATGTGCCAGCGTCGCGCGACCGAGGTCGCATCCAGAGCGCACGTGAACGGGTCGCCCGGGACCACGGCCGCGCAGACTTCGGCAGCCGATATGGGGCCGATGCCGAGCTCGTCGCTCGTGTGATCGCCCGAGCTGTCCATCGGCAATGGCGTTGCCGCGCGGACCTCGCGCGAACCCCAGCAACCACGCGGGGATAGGCGCCACTCCTCACACGGGAGCAGAGCGTGCAGATCCTGGGCGTTGCGACGTAGAGGCCGCTCCACTAGAGTGCGCCATGATCGAGGACAAACTTCGCGAGGCTCTGACCTTCGACGATGTGTTGCTCGTCCCAGCGTTCAGCGAGGTCATCCCGCGGGACGTGGACGTCGCGACCCGGCTGACCCCGGCGATTCCGCTGCACATGCCGCTCGTCAGCTCGGCGATGGATACGGTCACCGAATCGGCGACCGCGATCCGTATGGCGCGTGAAGGCGGCATCGGATTCATCCACAAAAATCTCACGATCGAAGAGCAGGCGCGCGAGGTGAACCGCGTGAAGAAGGCGCAGTCCGGCATCGTGGTCGATCCGCTGACCATCGCGCCCGATCGCACGCTCGAACAAGCGCTCGCGATGATGCGCCATCATCGGATCAGTGGCCTGCCGGTGATCGATGCCGACCGTAAGCCGATCGGCATCCTCACGAACCGCGATGTCCGGTTCGAGAAGCGGATGTCGTTGCAGGTCGGCGAGTTGATGACGAAGGACCCGGTCTCGGTGAAGGAAGGCGTGTCGCTCGAAGAAGCGCGCGAGCTCCTCCACAAGCATCGGATCGAGAAGCTGCTGGTCGTCGATGCGCGCGGCGCGTTGAAGGGCCTGATCACGATTCGCGATATCGAACAAGCCGAAGCGCACCCCACTGCCGCCGTCGATGATCTGGGCCGGTTGCGCGTCGGTGCGGCCGTCGGCGTCGGGGCCGACCGCGATGCGCGCATCGATGCGCTGCTCAACGCAGGTTGCGATGTCGTCGTGATCGATACCGCGCACGGGCATAGCAGCGGCGTACTCGAGGCGGTGCGCGCCACGCGCAAGCGGTTCCCGAAGCTGCAGCTGGTCGCTGGCAATGTCGCGACGTTCGAAGGAACGAAGGCGCTGATCGAGTGCGGCGTCAACGCGGTGAAGGTCGGCGTCGGTCCCGGCTCGATCTGCACCACGCGTATCGTCGCGGGCGTCGGCGTGCCACAGCTGACGGCCATCGCCGATGCCGTCTCGGCCGCGAAGGGCACCGGTGTCGCGATCATCGCCGATGGCGGCATCAAGTTCTCGGGCGATGTCGCGAAGGCGCTCGCCGCGGGCGCCGACACCGTGATGATCGGCTCGCTGTTCGCCGGCACCGATGAAGCGCCCGGCGAGGTGATCCTCTATCAGGGTCGAAGCTACAAGTCGTATCGCGGCATGGGCTCGATCGGCGCGATGAAGGAAGGCTCGAAGGACCGTTACTTCCAGGCCGATGTTTCGAACGATACGCCGCAGAAGCTCGTGCCCGAAGGCATCGAGGGCCGCGTGCCGTACAAGGGCGCGTTGCGCGAGTCGATCTATCAGCTCGTCGGCGGGTTGCGCGCGTCGATGGGATACATCGGCTGCGCGACGATCGCCGAGATGCACGCGAAGGCGAAGTTCGTTAAAATTTCGGCGTCGGGCCTACGCGAGAGCCATGTCCACGACGTCATCATCACGAAGGAAGCCCCGAACTACCGGGTGGAGTAAATGGCACATCAGCTCGTCGTCGTCCTTGATTTTGGTTCGCAGTACACGCAGCTCATCGCGCGGCGGATTCGCGAACAGAACGTCTACTGCGAGATCCATCCGTACACGCTCGCCGGCGATCCGCAGAAGCTGCGCGAGCTGAACCCGATCGGCCTCGTCCTGTCGGGCGGACCGTCCTCGGTCTACGCAGAAGGTGCCCCGCAGATTCCCGCGAGCACGTGGGAGATGGGGCTGCCGATCCTGGGCATCTGTTACGGCGCGCAGCTCACCGCGCGTGCACTCGGCGGCAAGGTCACGCCCGCGGCGCGTCGCGAGTACGGCCGCGCGAGCGTCACGGTCCTGGAGGGCGGCGCGAACCAGGGCGTGCTCCGCAACATGGCCGCGGGTGAAGAGCTCGCGGTGTGGGCGTCGCACGGCGACCACGTCGAGGGCATCCCGGCCGGCTTCGTGCACACCGCCGAGAGCGAGAACTGCAAGTACTCGGGCTTTGCGAACGAAGCCAAGAAGATCCATTGCGTCCAGTTCCACCCCGAGGTGGTCCACACACCGCGTGGTGCCGAGCTGCTCGGTAACTTCCTGTTCGGCGTGTGTCACGCGAAGGCCGACTGGTCGATGGCGAGCTTCGTCGACGAGGCGGTCGCGCGCATTCGCGCCCAGGTCGGCAGCGACGGCCGCGTGATCTGTGGCCTCTCGGGCGGCGTCGATTCGAGCGTCGCCGCGGCGCTGATCCACAAGGCGATCGGCGATCGGCTCATATGCATCTTTGTCGACAACGGCGTGCTGCGCAAAGGCGAGCGTGACTACGTCGCCACGATCTTTCGCGACCACTTCAAGGTCGACCTTCGCGTGATCGATGCCGAGGATCGCTTCCTCGCGGCGCTCGCCGATGTCACCGATCCCGAGAAGAAGCGCAAGATCATCGGCTACGAGTTCATCGCCGTGTTCGACGAGCAATCCAAAACGATCGCGAACGCGCGGTTCCTCGCGCAAGGCACGCTCTATCCCGACGTGATCGAGAGCGTCTCGTTCAAGGGCCCTTCGCACACGATCAAGAGCCACCACAACGTCGGCGGCTTGCCCGAGAAGATGAAGCTCTCGCTCGTCGAGCCGCTGCGCGAGCTGTTCAAGGATGAAGTTCGCCAGCTCGGTCTCGAGCTCGGCTTGCCGCATCACATGGTGTGGCGCCAGCCGTTTCCTGGGCCTGGCCTCGCGGTGCGGTGCCTCGGCAATCTGGTCAAAGCGCGGCTCGAAGTGCTGCGCCTCGCCGATGCGATCATCGAGGAAGAGATTCGCGCGGCAGGGCTCTACGAATCGATCTGGCAATCGTTCGGCGTGCTCTTGCCAGTGCGCTCGGTCGGCGTGATGGGTGATGCTCGCACGTACGAAGAGACGCTCGCGGTCCGCGCAGTTCATTCGCGCGACGGTATGACCGCTGACTTCGTGCAGTTGCCGTGGGAGGTGCTCGGTAAGATTTCTAGCCGCGTGATCAACGAGGTCCGTGGGATCAACCGCGTGGTCTACGACATCACGTCGAAGCCGCCGGGGACGATCGAGTGGGAATAGGTCTGGGGTGGGCCAGCTTGCTGGCCCGCTCATTGCTCTTGGTCTGCGCATGAAAAAGCTTCTATGGCTGGCCGCCGCAGTGAGCGCTGTTGTCGCAGCGGGCATCGCGACCGCGGTGATCATCAACTCGAAGCACAGGCAGCTGCGTGGTCAGCCGCTCGCACTCGCGGGGGGGTGGGGCTTCATCCCGCCCGAGGACATCCTCGAGGCCGAGCTTGTCGTCGAGATCATTCCGCTCGACGTGATGTCTGGTCCTCTGCCAGTCGACGCTGCGACGCAGGAGATGCTGCAAGAGCTCGCGGATACTTCGATGTTCTTGAAATAGGCGATTGGCTGATGTGCCGGGCGGCTCGGCGTGCGGCGCGCTACAGTCCTAAGATGCGCGCGGTCCTGGTGCTCCTCACGGTTTTGCTGACCTGCACCACGGCTGCAGCCGAGCCTGCGATCGACTGGGCCAAGGGCCTCGTGACCGCGGACGGCGTTGGCATCGCGGACCGCCACGCGCCGAGCCCCGCGGTCGCGCGTGGTACCTCGCGGCGCGGTGCGGAGGAGGCCGCGCGCAACGAGCTCGCGGCGAGCGTCGCGCAGGTGAGGCTCGCCAGCGGTGGAACGGTGAGAACGATCGTCACCCCCGCGATCAAAGCGCGCCTCGATCGCGCGATCGCACAGGCGATCGCCGTGACAGCGCAACCGGAGACCGACGGCGCGTGGCGCGTGACGATGGGCGTTCCAATCGAAGCGATCCGCCAGGCGATCGAAGGCGGCCCGCGCGCGAGCGATGGCGGTGGCGATCGCGACCCCGCGATCGTGGTGGTCGACGGCGTGACGGCGAAGCCAGCCGTGGGGTGGACGGTGGGTGGGCAACACGTAGCCACGATCTGGGTAACCGCGGTTCCGGCGTGGGCGAAGGACGCGCCGCATGTCAAAGCGACCTCGGCCAAGGCCGGTGTGATCGCGGTCTCCGAAACAACGGGGACCGAGGCGACGTTGTACGTCCTGCTCCAGCCGTAGGTTGCGATGAATGTTGGTAGGCTACCGACCGTGAAACGCGGTGTCTTTCTCGTCATGATGCTGGCTCTTGCGAGCGCGCCGGCGAGCGCCGACGACATGGTCACGTACGAGGCCGAAGGTGATGCTCCCGTCGCGGGTGTGAACCCGCGTGGCGCCGCGATCGACGATGCGTTCTCGCGCGCGGTGCAGAGTGCGCTCGCGGATGTTGTCGCACCCGATGTCCGGACCACCAACAAGGGCCTGATCGATCGCGAGATCATCGGTCACGCGCGGCTGTGGATCGCGCGCTTCAGCGTGACGAAGGACGACACGAACGAAGACCGGCGCCAGCTTACCGTCTCGGTCCGGATCGATCGCGACAAGCTCCGCGCGCGGCTCGACGAGCTCAAGATCGCGACGAAGGGCGGGGGCGGCGATGTGGGCGCGCCAGGTACCAACGA
>Ga0123338_10000478_pt1 | contig 40875 bp, 44 predicted proteins | sample grotaG_FD_89793 | JGI IMG/M metagenome (GOLD analysis project Ga0123338, IMG submission 89793) | Glacier valley bacterial and archeal communities from Borup Fiord, Nunavut, Canada, to study Microbial Dark Matter (Phase II) -... | ecosystem: Environmental > Aquatic > Freshwater > Ice > Glacier ...
ACGCTCGAAGGCGGCCTGCAGACGCTGCTGGTGCCGAGCGGGCTGGCGTCGATCACGCTCGTCGACATGGCTTTGTTGAAGAGCGGCGACGAGGTCGCGATCCCCGACAACGCCTACGGCCCCGGCAAGGAATTCGCCCGCCACGAGCTCGCCGCGTGGGGCGTGTCGCACTGCTTCTACGACCCGATGCAGCCCGACTCGCTCGCCGCCGCCATCACGCCGCGGACCCGGCTGGTCTGGCTGGAAGCGCCCGGCTCGGTGACGATGGAGTTCCCCGACCTCACGGCGCTGATCGCCGTCGCCCGCGGGCACGACGTGATCGTCGCCATCGACAACACCTGGGGCGCCGGCCTCGCCTTCGATGCCTTCGCGCTCGGCGACGAGGGCAGCTCGCTCGGCGTCGACATCGCCGTGCAGGCGCTCACCAAGTACCCATCGGGCGGCGGCGACGTGCTCATGGGCTCGGTGACGACGCGCGACGACGCGCTGCACCAGCGCCTCAAGGCCACTCACATGCGCAGCGGCTGGGGCGTCGGCGGCAACGACGCCGAGCTCGTGCTGCGCTCTCTGCCGTCGCTGCCCCTTCGCTACGAAGCGCAGGACAAGGCCGGCCGCGCGCTCGCCCTGTGGTGGACCGAACGCCCCGAGATCCGCCAGGTGCTGCATCCTGCTCTGCCCGGCTCGCCCGGTCACGACCACTGGGCCCGCCTGTGCGGCCAGGCGGCCGGCCTGTTCTCGGTGGTGTTCGACGAGCGCTACACGCCGCGGCAGGTCCATGCCTTCGTCGACGCGTTGCGGCTTTTCCGCATCGGCTACTCGTGGGCCGGGCCGGTCAGCCTCGTCGTGCCTTACGACCTCGCCGCGATCCGCGCCAAGCCGGCATGGAAAGGCACGCTGGTTCGCTTCTCCCTCGGCCTCGAAGCGACCGGCGATCTCATCGACGATTGCCTGCAGGCACTCGCCGCGCTTGATCGCTAGGCGAAAACGCGCTCGCGCAGGCGCAGGCGCAGCCCGACCGGGCTCATCGTGAACTGCAGCTGCTCGCGCGCCTCGCCGCCATCTTCGGTGTCGACGCCGAGCACGTCGAAGCGGGCGAGCAGCATCGCCATGAACATTTTCATCTCGAGCAGCGCCAGGTAGCGGCCGGGGCACACGCGCGGTCCAGCACCGAACGGCATCGACACGCGCTTGGCCGTGCTCGCCGCCTGCGCCGGCCCGCCGTCGGCCAGCCAGCGCTCGGGGCGGAACTCGGTGGCGTCCGGGAAGTGCTGGTTGTCGACGCTGTCGCGCCGCATCATTCCCCAGACGACGGTGCCGGCCGGCATCGCGACGTCGCCGACGACGGTGTCGCGCAGGAGCTGCAGGCCGATGAACGGCGCCACCGGCTTCAGGCGCATGGTCTCGTGGGCGCAGGCTTCGACGTAGTCGAGAGCGTTGATGCGGTCCGGGATCAACTCGCCGTCGGGAAATGCCGTGCGGACCTCGTCGACGGCGCGGGCCAGGGTAGCCGGGTGGCGTGCCATCAGGTAAAGCATCCAGGCCAGCGTGTTTGCCGTCGTGTCCTCGCCGGCGAGCAGCATGGTGACGACATTGCCGGCCACGGCGCCGTCTTCGGTGGGCGCGCCGTCGGCTTCGCCATCGCTGGCCACCAGCATGGCCTCGAGAAGGTTGCGCGGTCGAGCCCGCAGCGCCGGGTCGGCGGCGAGTCGGCCGCGCGCTGCGGCGATGAATTCGCCGATCGCGACCTTGACCGCGGCGACGCTCTGCTCGAGCCGCCGGTCGGCGGGGCTCCGGAACCAGCGCCAGACCGGCAGCGGCGCCATCACCCGGTTGAAGAGCGCCGGGAAGATCTTGTCGAGGTGCTGCTGGATGATCTCGTCGTCGGACTCCAGCGTGTTGACGTCGGCACCGAAGGCCAGGCCGGCGATGGCATCGACCGTGAAGCGCATCAGGTCGGGCTGCAGGTCGATGGCCTCGCCGCGTGCAGCGGCACCCGCCCAACGCCGGCGCAGCCGCTCGGTGACGGTGAGCAGCGAGGGCATGTAGTCGCGCACATGAGCCGGATCGAAGCCGGCCATCACCATCCGGCGCTGCCGTCGCCATGCTTCGCCCTCGGCGATGAAGACACCGTCTTCGAGACCGAGTTCTTTCCAGATGGCGGCGAGCTTGGCGCCGCGGCGGACGCCATCGGGCCGATCGCGCAACAGCGCCGCGAGTGCCGCGTGATCGCCGACCGCCACGAAGCGACGGTCGCCGATGCGAAAGCGGAAGTACGGCCCGTACTCGGCGGCCCAGGCCTCGACGCTGCGGTGGATGCAGGAACGGTCGACCTGCAGCAGGTTGCCGAAGACCGGAACGCCGCGCGGCCCGGGCAGGTCGGCCAGGGTGCGCGTGGCAACGGCGCGGATCGGCGCTTCGGCGGTGGTCGTCCGCATCATGAGTGGCTCCTCCGGGACAAGCGCATCGTCAGCGGTTCGGGCGCCATCGTGAACGACAGCCGCTCCTCCGGCTCGCCGCCCGAAGCCGTCGCCAGCGCCTCGATGTCGAAGCCGCGAACGAGGACGGCAAGCGCCATCTTGATCTCGAGCGTCGCCAGTTGTCGACCGGGGCAAACGCGCGGGCCGGCGCCGAACGGCATCGCCACTCGGTTCACCGAGGCGGCCTGACGGGCGCCGCCTTGCGCGAGCCAGCGTTCCGGCCGGAACCGCGTCGCGTCGTCAAAGAATTCGTCTTTCATGCTGTCGCTTCGCAACGCGCCCCAGACCAGGGTGCCGGACGGCACGCGGACATCGCCGATCGTCGTGTCGCGCAGCGCCTGGAGCACGAGTGACGGCGCCACCGGCTTCAGCCGCATGGTCTCGCTGGCGCAGGCGTCGACGTACTCGAGCGCGGCGAAGCGCTCCGGCGTCCAGTCGGCGATCGGGCCGGCGACGCGGTCGATCTCGGCACGCGCCTTCGCCTGCGCGTCGGGGTGGCGGTGCAGCAGCCAGACGAGCCAGGCCAGCGTGTTGGCGGTCGTGTCCTCGCCGGCCAGCAGCATCGTGATGACGTTGCCCGAGACTTCAGCGTCGGTGATGCCCGAGCCTTCGTCGGCGGCGGCCACCAGCATCGCTTCGAGCAGGTTGGCCGGTGCTTCTCGGCGTGCCGGCTCCGCGGCCAGGCGAGCGCGCGCGGCGGCGACGAACCCGGCGACGGCAGCGTTGACGGCGACGACGCTGCGGTCGAGCTCGCGATCGGCCGCGGTCTTCCACCATCGCCAGGTCGGCAACGGCGCCAACATGCGGCGAAACAGTGCCGGGAAGATCTTGTCGAGGTGGCGCTGGATGACGTCGTCATCGGAGTCGAGGGTGTGGGTCTCGGTACCGAAGGCCAGGCCGGAGACGGCATCGACGGTGAAGCGCATGAGGTCGGCCTGGAGGTCGATCGGCAGCCGCGCCGTGGCCGCCTTCCGCCAGCGACTGTCGAGGCGGGCGCTGACAGCGACCAGCTGCGGGAAGTAGAGCCGCAGATGGCGCGGGTCGAAGCCGGCCATGACCATGCGTCGCTGCCGCTTCCATACGTCGCCCTCGGCCCCGAAGACGCCGCCGGCAATGCCCATCTCGCGGCTGACGCGGGCGAGCAGCGGCGTTCGTCGAAAGCCTTCCGGACGATCGCGCAGCACCGCGCTCATGGCGACGTGGTCGGCGATCACGAGCAGGCGGCTGCGGCCGAGCCGGATCGTGAATAGCGGCCCGTACCGAAGCGCCCAGTCCTCGACCTGGGCGTGGATTCGACGGGTCTCGATCTGCAGCAGGTTGCCGAGCAACGGCAGGCCGGGCGGGCAGGGCAGATCGCGAAGCTCGCGAAGCGCCGGCGGTATGTGAAGGGGCATGCCGGCGGCGGCCACGGGCGGTGGCTGCCCCGTCAAGTGGCGGCGCGGCTCTTGCCCGCCGACACCTTGTGACGCATCAGCCGACCCTTCTCGCGCTCCCAGTCGCGCTTCTTCTCGGTATCGCGCTTGTCGTGCTCGGCCTTGCCCTTGGCGAGTGCGATCTCGGCCTTGACGCGGCCGCCCTTGAAGTGAAGATCGAGCGGCACCAGCGTGAAGCCCTTCTGCTCGACCTTGCCGATGAGGCGCTTGATCTCCTCCTTGTGCATGAGGAGCTTCTTGGTGCGATCGGCTTCCGGCTGCACGTGGCTCGAGGCGTTGCGCAGGGCGTTGATGCGGCAGCCGATGAGCCACAGCTCGCCGTCTCGGATGACGACGTAGCCATCGGTCAACTGGACCTGGCCGGCGCGCACGGCCTTGATCTCCCAGCCCTCGAGCACCATGCCGGCCTCGTGGCGCTCTTCGACGTGGTAGTCGAAACGGGCGCGGCGGTTCTCGGCGATCGACGGGGTGGCGGTCAAGGCGGGCCTCGCTCCTACAATTTCACGATTGTATGAAGCACATCAAGAAGTCGGTGCTGATCTGGTACCACCCGCACGAAATCTACGAGCTGGTCATCGATGTCGCCGCCTACCCGCAGTTCCTGCCGTGGTGCGAGAGCGTCGACATCATCGATCGCAACGAACACGGCCTGACGGCCCGCCTGCATCTCGCCTACTCGGGCGTACGACAGGCGTTCACCACGCGCAACGAGCAGGTGCCCGACGAGTCGGTCCACATCGCCCTCGTCGACGGCCCGTTCTCCACGCTCGACGGCTTCTGGCGCTTCGTGCCGCTGCAAGGGCCGGGCAGTGGCGAGGGCGGCGCGGCGCCCGCGGCCTGCAAGGTCGAGTTCGAGATGCGCTACGCCTTCTCGAACGTCGTCCTCGAGGCGGCGATCAGCCCGGTCTTCGACCGCATCGCCAACACCTTCGTCGACTCGTTCGTGCGCCGCGCCGAGCAGGTCCATGGCCCGCGCTGACCGCGCAGGGAGCGGCTCGTTCGCCGTTGCCGTCGCCGGCAGTGAAGGCGACGGAACGGCGTTCGAGATCGAGGTGCAGGTCAGCGGCGGCGCCACCGTGCTCGATGCCATCCGCGCCAGCCGCGCCCTCGAGCGCTTCCCGCTGCTCGACATATCCACCGCCGCGGTCGGCATCTGGGGAAGGGCGTCGTCACTGGCCGCCCTGCTAGAGCCCGGCGACCGCGTCGAAATCTATCGGCCGCTGGCGATCGACCCGAAAGAAGGGCGCCGCAAAAGGGCTCAGGAGCTGCGCGATGCGAGCCGTGCCAAGCGCAGTCGCGCCCGGGCCTGACCGCGGGCTACTTGCAGTCGATGGCGATGGTGTCGCGCACGCGCTTGGCTTCTTCGGCGCGCTGCTTGTCGTCGAGGAATTCGCGCTCGCCCTTGGCGTTGGCGCGGGCCAGGCGGATGCCGCTGTCGAGCGTCGCCATCTGGGCCTTGGCTCGGGTGCAGTTGTCGGCGCGAGCCGCTGCGATCTTCGCGTCCTCGGCCTTGGTCTTGGCTGCGACTTCGGCTTCGGCCTTCTTGCGCTTGGCTTCGAGCTCCGGCTCGACGGTGCGCGGCGACAGCGCGCCCGACGCGGCCGAAGCCGATGCCGCCGGCACGCCGGAACCGGCAGTCGCCGTCTGGATGACGGAGACGCGGCCCTTCTGCGAACCCGGTTTGCCTAGGATGTCCTGCTCGGGGGTGCCGAGCGGCGGCGGCAGGTCGCTGTACTGGACGTGACCGCTCTTGTCCTTCCACTTCCATTGCGCTTCTGCCGGCAGCGCCAGCAAGGTGGAAGAGAGCGCGGCGAGCAGGGCGAGAAGCGGTCGAACCATGGTCGTCGGGGCGGGGGCGTGAAGCTGCGCGAAGTGTAGCGGCGCACCTCCGGCAGAGGCATTCACGCCGGCGTCAAAGCGGTACTTTGTACGGCCTTCCGTATAATTCGGTTTTGCGTCTGGAGCTTCTTTCAATGCGCCTTCTGGGCAAAGCGCTGACCTTCGACGACGTGCTGCTGGTGCCGGCCTTCTCGAACGTCCTGCCACGCGACACCAGCCTTGCCACCTCCTTTTCCCGCAACATCCGCCTGAACTTGCCGCTCGTCTCGGCGGCGATGGACACCGTGACCGAGGCCCGCCTGGCGATCGCGCTGGCCCAGGAAGGCGGCATCGGCATCGTCCACAAGAACATGTCGCCGAAGCAGCAGGCCGCTGAAGTGGCGAAGGTCAAACGCTACGAATCGGGCGTGCTGCGCGACCCGATCACGGTGCCTCCGGAGATGACGGTTCGCGAGGTCATCGAGCTCTCGAAGGCGCGCGGCATCTCGGGCTTTCCGGTGCTGCAGGGCAAGACCGTTGTCGGCATCGTCACCAACCGCGACCTGCGCTTCGAGACCCGCCTCGACGCACCGGTCCGCGAGATCATGACGCCGAGGGAGCGCCTCGTCACCGTCCGCGAAGGCGCGACGCTGGCCGAAGGCAAGGCGCTGATGCACAAGGAAAAGCTCGAGCGCGTCCTCGTCGTCAACGACGCTTTCGAGCTCCGCGGCCTGATGACGGTGAAGGACATCACCAAGCAGACCAGCTTTCCGAATGCCTGCCGCGACGTCCACGGCAAGTTGCGGGTCGGCGCGGCGATCGGCGTCGGCGAGGGCACCGAGGAGCGCGCCGAGCTGCTCGTCGCCGCCGGCTGCGACGCCATCGTCGTCGATACGTCGCATGGCCACAGCGAAGGCGTGATCGAGCGCGTGCGCTGGGTCAAGCGCAACTTCCCGAACGTCGATGTGATCGGCGGCAATATCGCCACCGGGGCCGGCGCGCTGGCGCTCGTCGAAGCCGGTGCCGACGCCGTCAAGATCGGCATCGGCCCGGGCTCGATCTGCACGACGCGCATCGTTACCGGCGTCGGCGTGCCGCAGGTGATGGCGATCGACAGCGTCGCCCGCGCCATCGCCGGTAGCGGCGTGCCGCTGATCGCCGATGGCGGCGTCCGCTTCTCGGGCGACCTCGCCAAGGCGATCGCCGCCGGCGCCGACACCGTGATGATGGGCGGCGCTTTCGCCGGCACCGAGGAAGCGCCTGGCGAAGTCATCCTCTACCAGGGTCGCACCTACAAGAGCTACCGCGGCATGGGCTCGATCGGTGCCATGCAGCAAGGCTCGGCCGACCGCTACTTCCAGGAAGGCGAGGCGAGCACGGCAGGCTCGTCGGCCAAGCTGGTGCCCGAAGGGATCGAGGGGCAGGTGCCGTACAAGGGATCGGTCGTCGGCATCATCTTCCAGATGGGCGGCGGCTTACGCGCCTCGATGCACTACTGCGGCTGCGCCAGCATCGAGGAGATGAAGGCCAAGGCGGAGTTCGTCGAGATCACGTCGTCGGGCATGCGCGAGAGCCACGTCCACGACGTCCAGATCACCAAGGAAGCGCCGAACTACCGGGCCGAGTGACCCCAGGCCCGCGATACAATCTGGCCTGTTTTTCCAGAAGTATGGACAGAATCATGCGGACCGCCGGCGTCTTCGAAGCGAAGCAGAACTTCTCGCAATTGCTCGATGCCGTCGAGGCGGGCGAGGAAGTCCGCATCACTCGTCACGGCAAGGAGGTCGTGCGGATGTTGCCCGTCAATCCGGTTGCAGCGGTCAGCGACGAGCAGATCGCGCGCGAGCTGGAAGCGCTCCGCCAGCTTCGGTCGAGGGTCAAGCCCGGCCCCGGGTGGAGAGCACTTCGTGACGAAGGGCGCGAGTGAGGCTTGGCGCAGCGGTGCTGGACGCGTCGATCACCGCAACCTGGTTCCTGCCCGACGAAGCGAGCGAGGCGTCCGACGACGCATACGCCCAGATGCGGCGCGGTGCGCTCGTTTTCCACGCGCCCGAGCTCTGGCTTTGGGAGTGCGGCAACATCATTTCCAATGCGGTCAAGCGGCGGCGGCTCACGGCCGCAGACGCTTTGCTGGCGTGGAGTGCGGTCGATTCCATCCGGACGCGGGTTGTGTTCGCCGAGCCCCAACCCGGCCACGTTTCGGCGGCGTTGAAACTCGCTCTCGATCACGGCTTGTCGGTGTATGACGCCGCCTACCTGCGCTTGGCCTCGAGCCTGGGACTGCCGTTGCTGACATCGGACCGTGCCCTCGGCCGAGCAGCTTCGGCGAACGGCGTCCGCGCGTTGTCACTGAAAGATCTTGCGTGACCGCGTCGGCTCCCCCCTCAGGCTCTCGCCAGGCCGCGATGCCCTTCATCATGATCACGGTGCTGATCGACATGATGTCGATCGGCCTCATCGTGCCGGTGCTTCCGGCGCTGGTCGGCAGCTTCACCTCGTCGCAGACCGAGCAGGCCTGGTGGTACGGCGCCGTGACCTTCGCGTTCAGCATCGCCAACTTCTTCACCTCGCCGCTGCTCGGCGCGCTTTCCGACAAGTACGGGCGGCGGCCGGTCCTGCTCGTCGGCTTCGCCGCACTCGCTCTCAGCTTCTTCGTCACCGCGATCGCGACCGAGCTGTGGATGCTGATCGTCGTGCGCCTCTTCAGCGGTGCGATGCAGTCGAACGCGTCGGTCGCCAACGCCTACGTCGCCGACATCACGGCACCGGCCGACCGTGCGAAGCGCTTCGGCCTGCTCGGCGCCATGTTCGGGCTCGGTTTCATCCTCGGCCCGGTCATGGGCGGCCTGCTCGGCGCCATCGACCTGCACCTGCCGTTCTTCGCCGCCGGCACGCTGGCACTGCTGAACCTGCTCTACGGCTGGTTCGTGTTGCCCGAGTCGCTGCCGGTCGAACGGCGCCGGCCGGTGGTCTGGAAGACCGCGCTCAATCCGGTCCTCGCGTTCGCCGAGCTCGGTCGACTGGGCGGCATCGGCATCCTCGTCGCCGTCATCGCCCTGACCGCGCTCTCGCAGTTCATCCTCTACACGAGCTGGGTCCTCTACACGACCTTCAAGTTCGGCTGGGGACCGTTGCAGAACGGTTGGTCGCTGTTCGCCGTCGGCGTCATGTCGGCGCTGGTCCAGGGCTTCCTGCTCGGCCGCCTCCTGAAGCGCTTCTCACCGCAGCGCCTTGCCGTCATCGGCCTGGTCTCGTCGACGCTGGCCTATGCAGGCTGGGGCGCCGCCAGCGAAGGCTGGATGATGTTCGCGGTGGTCGTCTGCAACGTCCTCGGCTTCACGGTGGCGGCATCGATGCAGAGCATCGTCTCCAGTGCCGCCGATGCGACCAAGCAGGGCCGCACGATGGGCGCCGTCAGCGGCCTGCAGAGCCTGATGGCGGTGGTGGCGCCGGTCCTCAGCGCGCCCCTGCTCGGCGCCGTCTCGCATCTGCCCCGCGGCGACTGGCGGATCGGCGCGCCGTTCTACTTCTGTGCGCTTCTCCAGTTGGCGGCGCTCGGCCTGGCCTGGACGCACTTCAACAACGCCCGCCGCCTGCGCGCCACGGCAACACCGGCGAGCTGACCATGCACGACAAGATCCTCATCCTCGACTTCGGCTCGCAGGTCACGCAGCTGATCGCGCGCCGCGTTCGCGAGGCGCACGTGTTCTGCGAGATCCACCCGAACGACGTCAGCGACGCGTTCGTGCGCGAGTTCGCGCCCAAGGCCGTGATCCTGTCGGGCAGCCACGCCTCGACCTACGAAGAGCACGACCTGCGCGCGCCCGATGCGGTCTGGCAGCTCGGCGTGCCGGTGCTCGGCATCTGCTACGGCATGTTCACTATGGCGGTGCAGCAGGGCGGCCAGGTCGAGGCCAGCAGCCACCGGGAGTTCGGCTACGCCGAGGTGCGCGCCCGCGGCCACACGAAGCTGCTCGACGGCCTCGAGGACTTCGCGACCGACGCCGGCCACGGCATGCTGAAGGTCTGGATGAGCCACGGCGACAAGGTCACCCAGCTGCCGCCCGGCTTCACGCTGATGGCGTCGACGCCGAGCTGCCCGATCGCCGGCATGGCCGACGAGGCTCGCGGACTTTACGGTGTCCAGTTCCATCCCGAGGTCACGCATACCGTGAAAGGCCGCGAAATCATCGAGCGCTTCGTGCTGCAGATCGCCGGCGCCAAGCCCGACTGGGTGATGCGCGACTACATCGAGGAAGCCGTCGCGCGCATCCGAGAACAGGTCGGCAGCGACGAGGTCATCCTCGGTCTGTCGGGCGGCGTCGATTCGAGCGTCGCCGCGGCGCTGATCCACAAGGCGATCGGCGACCGCCTCACCTGCGTCTTCGTCGACCACGGCCTGCTCCGCCTCGACGAAGGCCTCCAGGTGATGCAGACCTTCGCCGAGCAGATGCATGTGAAGGTGATCGGCGTCGATGCGAGCGAGGCTTTCCTCGGTTGCCTGGCCGGCGTCACCGACCCCGAAGCCAAGCGCAAGATCATCGGCCGCGAGTTCGTCGAGGTCTTCACGAAGGAGGCCGCGAAGCTGAAGCAGGCGAAGTGGCTGGCGCAAGGCACGATCTATCCCGACGTCATCGAATCGGGTGGCGCCAAGACCAAAAAGGCGACCACGATCAAGAGCCACCACAACGTCGGCGGCCTGCCGGCCACGCTGGGGCTGAAGCTGCTCGAGCCGCTGCGCGAGCTGTTCAAGGACGAGGTCCGCGAGCTCGGGGTCGCCCTCGGCCTGCCTCACGACATGGTCCATCGCCATCCGTTCCCCGGTCCGGGCCTCGGCGTGCGCATCCTCGGCGAGGTGGCGCGACTTCGCCGAGCTGCTCCGTCGTGCCGACGCGATCTTCATCGAGGAGCTGCGCGGCACCATCGATGCCGCCAGCGGCAAGACCTGGTACCAGCTGACGAGCCAGGCCTTCGCGGTGTTCCTGCCGGTGAAGTCGGTCGGGGTGATGGGCGATGGCCGCACCTACGACTACGTGGTCGCGCTCCGCGCCGTGCAGACCAGCGACTTCATGACCGCCGACTGGGCCGAACTTCCGTATGCGCTGCTGAAGCGCGTCTCGGGCCGGATCATCAACGAGGTGCGCGGCATCAATCGCGTTGTCTACGACGTGTCGTCGAAGCCGCCGGCGACGATCGAGTGGGAGTGAGGCCAGCGACCGGAGCCCACGCTATGCTTCTCGTCGCCTCGGCTCGACCGGAACCTTGACCATGCGTGCCATTTTCGGAGTGCTGTCCCTGCTCATCGTGCTGGCGATCGTCGGCTCGCTCGCCAAGAAGAATCTCCAGGCGTTCGGCGGTGGCAGCGGCGGGGTCGTCGCCCGACAGGCAGCGGCGGCGAGCCAGGCAGCTGCACTGGCCGCCGACCCGAGCGGTGACGGCCGCATCGTCGCCGTCCCGGGCGGCATGCCAGGGGCCTTGGCTGCCGACGTCAGCGGCCTGACCGTGCCCCAACAATCGAAAGCCTTGCAGGACAAGATTCGGGACGACACCGCGCGCGCCGTCCAGCAGGGCGCCGAGCGGACCCAGCGCGCCGACCCGAATTGATGGCCGAGATCGACGAGGCCGCGATGCGGCAGGCCCTCGACCAGGCCCAGAACGCCTGGCTCGTCGGCGAAGTACCGGTCGGTGCCGTGATCGTCCGCGATACGCCCGCCGGCCGCCAGGTCGTCGCCACCGGCTACAACCGGCCGATCACCGACCACGATCCGACGGCGCATGCCGAGATCGTGGCCCTGCGCCACGCCGCCCAACTGCTCGGCAACTACCGCCTGCCCGAGTGCGAGGTCTATGTGACGCTGGAGCCGTGCGCGATGTGCGCGATGGCGTTGCTGCATGCCCGCGTCAAGCGCGTCGTCTACGGCGCCACTGACCCCAAGGCAGGTGCCGCCGGTTCGGTGATCGATGTCTTCGGCAACGCCACCTTGAACCACCACACCTCGGTCGAAGGCGGTGTCCTCGCGGAGCAGAGCGCCGCGATCCTGCGGTCGTTCTTCGTCGAGCGGCGCGAGCAGTACCGGCAGCGGCGGGCGGCACCCGTCGCAGGCGATACCGATTTCGCCGCCGAACCCATCCCCGCCGGCGAATCGGTCGAGATCGATCCGGGAGCGTCGCGATGACGGCGGCGGCCGGGCCGCCGCACGGGCAGTCGCCGCCGCGGTCGCTGCGAATCTATTCGCCGGCCGGCATCGTCCGCTCGGTCGTGCCGCTGCGCCGCGCTGCGGCCCGCCTCGCCGCGCTCGGCTTCGCGGTCGAGGTCGACGAATCGGCCGCCGCGAAGGACCAGCGCTTTGCCGGCGACGACGACGTCCGCCTCGCCGCCATCCATCGCGTCGCGTCGGCGCGACCCGACGTGGCGATCGCGTCGCGAGGCGGCTACGGCCTGACCCGGCTGCTCGATCGCATCGACTGGAAGCTCGTTTCGCGCAGCGTCGATGCCGGCACCCACTGGGTCGGCCACAGCGATCTCACCGCGCTGCATCTCGGCCTCATGGCCCGCCGCGGCGGCATCACCTGGGCCGGCCCGTTGGCCTGTGACGACTTCGGTCGAAGCGCGGCCGACGGCGGTGTCGACGAGGTCACCGAGGGCTGCTTCACCGAGGCGATGGCCGGGGAGCTCGAAGCGATCGGCTTTCGCACCGGCGCCGGCTTCGACGGTCTCGACGTGCGCGGTCGGCTTTGGGGCGGCAACCTCTGCGTCGTCAACTCGCTGCTTGGCACGGCCAGCTTTCCGCGCGTTCGCAACGGCATCCTCTTTCTGGAAGACGTCAACGAGCACCCTTACCGTGTCGAGCGCAACCTCCTTCAGCTGCACCAGGCCGGCGTGCTCGACGACCAGCGCGCCGTCGTCCTCGGCGCCTTCACTGCCTGGCGGAAGTCGCCGAACGACCGCGGCTATGGCCTCGCCGATGCGATCGACCGCGTCCGTGCCGCGACGAGCACGCCGATCCTCACCGGCCTGCCGTTCGGCCACGTGCCGACCAAGGTCACCTTGCCGGTCGGCGCGACTGCCCGGCTGTTGGTCGACGGCAGGCAGGCCTTCATCGCCTGGCGGTGAGCGATGGGCTGCTCCGGCCCACTGTTGGTTAAACCCTACGCCGACTGCCTTCCGAATCGAAATTCGGGACTTTCCCGAGGGTCGGGCGGGGCGGCGACATGACAATGAAGTGACATCCTGCAACGACCGAATGCTGCCGATTCAGCAGCTTCCCGGGTCGCCAGCGGGGCCGATCTATCGATCCATTCACTTTCATTCAGGGAGGTCCGATGTTGAAGAAGACGAAGCTTTGTATGAGCCTGACGCTCGCTTGTGGCGGCGTTCTGCTCAGTGCCGGCGGCACCGCCGTCGCCCAGACCCCACCTGCCTCCGGCCAGCAGCTTGAGCGCGTGGAGATCACCGGTTCGTCGATCAAGCGGATCGACGCCGAGACCGCATTGCCGGTCCAGGTCATCACCCGCGAGCAGATCCAGAAATCCGGCGTCACCAACGTCGAGCAGTTGCTGCAGACGATTTCGGCGGTGTCGAGTTCGCAGGGCCTGACCGCAGCGTCGGCCTCGGGTGCGACCACCGGCGGCATTTCCTCGGTCGGCCTGCGTGGCCTCGGCTCGCTGCGCACCCTGGTCCTCCTGAACGGCCGGCGTATCGCGCCCTATGGTGCCGGCTTCACCAACGATTCGGTCTCGGTCGACGTCAACAGCATTCCGCTCGCTGCCATCGAACGAGTCGAAATCCTGAAAGATGGCGCTTCTGCTGTCTACGGTTCAGACGCCATCGCCGGCGTGATCAACTTCATCCTCCGCCAGGACTTCAAGGGGATCGAACTCACCGCCGAGTACGGCGACACCACCCACGGTGGCGCCAATTTCAAGAAGATCAGCGGCTTGGCCGGCTACGGCGACCTCGCCACGGACCGGTTCAACGTGATGATCGTGGGTTCTTATCAGAAGGAAGGCAAGCTGTTTGGCAGCCAGCGCAAGTTCGCCAATACCGACATCCACGAGTTCGAAGGCAACGACACCACCTCGGGCAACACCTTCCCAGGCAATATCGTTACCTACGACGCGGTGACCGGGCGGGCCGGCAGGGCTTCGCGCAATCCTTCGACCGCAGCGACCGGCAACGCGACCACGCTGCTGGGCTGTCCCAGCCCTTACGCCACCTTCGACCCCTTGTTCCCGCAAAACCGCTGTCGCTTCGACCCGGCCCCTCTGGTCGCGCTGGTGCCCGAGTCGGAGCGGATCAGCGTCTTCGCGGCCGGCAAATTCGCGATCACGGCGGACATCCAGGCCTACCTGGAAGGCTCCTACAACAGGAACAAACTGCACACGGTGATTCAGCCGGTGCCGCTGTCGGATCAGTTCGTCATTCCGTCGAACAATGCGTTGTGTCAGCAGGCTCCCTACAACAACACGTCGAGCGGTCCGTGCCAGTCCGCCGTCGTGCTGCACCCGACATCGGCGTTTTATCCGACCGCTTACGCCACCGCACAATTTGGCGGCACGCCGGACCTCCTGGTGCGCTACCGCTCGGCGCTGACCGGCAACCGCGACCTGACCGACATCTCGGAAGCACCTCGTCTGGTCGGCGGCGTCAAGGGCGTCGCCCTCGGCTGGGACTTCGACACTACCGCCCTCTACAGCGAAAGTAAGGTTCGCGAGCAGGTCAATGGCGGCTATCCGTCGCTGTCGAAGATCCTGCCCTTGCTCAACAGCGGCAACGTGAATTTCTTCGGCCCGAACTCGCAGGCGATCCAGGACCAGGCTGCTGCCACCAACTTCACTGGCGACGCCTTCAAAATCAAGTCCTCGCTGACCAGCGTGACTGCCAAGGCGTCGCGCGACATCTATACGCTTCCGGCCGGTCCGCTCGGCTTCGCCATCGGTGCCGAGGCGCGCCGGGAGAAGTACGACTTCAACGCCGACCCGACGATCCAGACCGGCGACATTTCCGGCTACGGCGGCAACTTCTTCAACCTCAGCAAGAAGCGCAATGTCGGCGCCGTGTTTTCGGAACTCAACGTTCCTATCGTGAAGGACCTCGAGGCTAACTTCGCCGTTCGGTACGACCACTACCAGGGCGTCGGCAACTCGACGACCCCGAAGGGCAGCCTGCGGTGGCAGCCGACGCCGCAGATCTTGCTTCGCACGTCGTATGGCCAAGGCTTCCGCGCGCCCAGCCTGCAGGATCTGTACGCGCAGAACACCCAGAGCGTCACGCCAAACGGCCAGAACGATCCGTTGCGTTGCCCACCCGCGGTTCCGAAGGACCAAACTAGTTCCCTTGACTGCCAGACCCAGTTCTCGGTGACCTTCGGTGGCAACCAGAACCTCAAGCCCGAGAAGTCGCACAACTTCACACTCGGAACGGTGCTGGAACCGATCAACAACGTTTCAATCGGAATCGACTACTGGCGCATTCGGTTAAGCGACACGATCACCAATGGTGTCGACGCGGCGACGATCCTGAGCGATCCTGTCAAGTACGCAGCGCTGATCACGCGAGGCGCGCCGGATCCGACCCAGCCGGGGTTGCCGGGTCATATCACCAACCTGCTCGAGACCAATCTCAATCTCGGCATCCAGCGCTTGTCGGGTATTGACCTCGACGTGAAGTGGCGCATTCCGGCCGGCGACTGGGGCAGGTTTACGGTGACTGGCAGCGGGACGTACATGCTCCGGTATGACAGCCAGAATCTGGACGACACCTACAGCGGCGCCGTCGGGCTCCCGAACGTGTCTACCGGCGGTGTTGTGCCTCGCTTCAAGAGCTACTTGTCTGTGGACTGGACTCGAGGCCCCTGGAGCGTGACGGCGGCTCAGAACTTCCAACTTGGTCACCACGACGTGGAGTCGAACGTCACGGGTGACCCGCGTGATGTCCGTTCGTACACGACATACGATGTCCAAAGCACGTACAGCGCATTCAAGTCGTGGCGCCTCACGCTCGGTGTGAAGAACGTGTTCGACACCGACCCGCCGTATACCAATAACGGCACTTCGTTCCAGGCCGGCTATGACCCGCAGTACGCCGACCCGCGCGGCCGCTTCATCTACGGTCGGGTGAGCTACCTGTTCCAGTAGCAGAACATCCATCTCCAATCGAGCCGCGGTACGACCGCGAGACTCGCTCAACTCGACCGCGGCCTTGTGCCGCGGTTTTTTTTGGGTGGTGCAGCCGGCACGCGTAGGGTGTTTCTCACACCACGAGTTCGTCTGGACTCGCGACATCGGTCGCATCGACACCACTAGAATCCGGTTTCCGCAAAAAGGTCACGTCTCGTGCGGCTTCGTTCATGAGGAGCGTGATCTGAAGACGAATTCAGTTCGCCTCCGTGTCCGAAGGCTCGTACCAGCGTTCATCAGGTCTGGAGATTCCGGTTCATGAACTTCGCTCAGCAGCAGGCCGACCCGCGCCGCCGCATCATCGGCCTCGGCTCCGTGTTGTTGTTCCACGTACTCCTCGTGTACGCATTGATTAGCGGGCTAGCGAAGAAGGTGGTCGACGTTGTCCGAGCACCGATCGAGACGAAGGTGATCGAAGAGATCAAGAAGCCGCCGCCACCGCCTGAAGTGGTGGTGCCGCCGCCGCCGAAGCTCGAGGCGCCGCCGCCGCCGTTCATCCCGCCACCGGAGATCCAGGTCGCCGTTCCGCCCCCGCCTGCGCCCACGATCACGGCGACGACACCGACGCCTCCGCCCGCGCCCGTCACTATCGCACCGACGCCCCCGACAGTCGTCGCGGCCCCGGCGCCGCCTGCACCCCCGGCGCCTGCTGTGGTCACTGCCGGAGTGGCGTGCTCGAACTACGCGACTGTCATGGGCGACGTCGCATTTCCGCGGGAGGCGCAGCGCGCCGGAATCGAGCGCGGTGAAGCCGTCATGCAGTTCACCCTGACGGCGGCGGGCGAGATCAAGGACATTCGCGCGATCCGCTCCAGTAATCCGATCTTCGCCCGCAACAGCAGTCGAATCATCAGTTCCTTCAAGTGCGCGGGCCAAGGGCACGATGTCACCGTGACCGTCCCATTCGGCTACAAGACCGAGTAATCCATCGGCGCCGTTCGGGCGCCGTCTTTGCTTTCATCCAGCCTTGCCCTTCTCGTCAGAAAGACTTTCCATGCGAACAACTCAACCGTCCCGCGTCCGTTCTGCGAGCGTGATCGCTTCGCTCGCCCTCTGCGTGCTTGTCGTCATGCCGACGATGGCTCGAGCCCAGGCGTCGGCACCTGAGGCGACTGCGGCGGCCTCGGCCGCAGCCCCGGTCGACGCGACGGCGTCGGCCACAGCGGCCGCCCCGGCGCCGATGTCCACGGCCCCGGTGACCAAAGAGACCGTCGACAACCCGTACGGCCTCGGCGCCCTGATTGCGAACGGCGACTGGATTTCGCGCGGCACGCTCCTCATCCTCATCCTGATGAGCATGGGCAGCTGGTATATCCTGGTGACCAAGCTCTACGAGAGCCTGAAGCTGAGTTCCGAAGCCAAGGCTGCGCAGGGCGGGTTCTTCAAGTCGAAGAGCCTGAAGGACGCGACCCAGGGTCTGAAGCAGGGTAGCGCTTTCCGCTTCATCGCCGACTCCGGCATCGCGGCGAGCGAACACCACGAAGGCGCGCTCACGGAGAACATCGACCACAACTCCTGGGTATCGATGAGCGTGCAACGCAGCCTCGACGACGTCAACAGCCGCCTGCAGGACGGCCTCGCCTTCCTCGCCACGGTCGGCTCGACGGCGCCGTTCGTGGGCCTTTTCGGTACGGTCTGGGGCATCTACCACGCCCTCACCGCCATCGGCATCGCCGGCCAGGCCTCGATCGACAAGGTGGCCGGGCCGGTCGGCGAAGCGCTGATCATGACGGCCATCGGCCTGGCCGTGGCGGTGCCCGCGGTGCTCGGCTACAACTGGCTGGTTCGTCGCAACAAGGTGACGATGGAGTCGGTCCGCCGCTTCGGCGCTGACCTTCACGGCGTGCTCATGGGTGCCAGCATGCGGACCCCGGTCGCGGCTCGCTGAGCCCGGCGCGAAGGAGCCCTTCATGGCCATGAATGTCGGCGCGGCCGGCGACGAAGACGAGGTGGTGTCGGCCATCAACACGACGCCGCTGGTCGACGTCATGCTGGTGTTGCTCATCATCTTCCTCATCACGATCCCGGTCGTCACCCACACGGTGCCGGTGTCGTTGCCGAAGGAAACGAACCTGCCGCGGCAGACCAAGCCCGAGAACATCGAGATCTCGGTCAACAAGGACGGCGACATCTTCTGGAACCAGCAGCAGGTCGCGGATGCGGACGCCTTGTTCCAGCGTCTCGGCAAGATCGCGACGATGACGCCGCAGCCCGAGGTGCACATCCGTGGCGACGGTCAGGCCCGCTACGAGTCGATCGGCCGCGTCCTATTCCAGGCCCAGCGCGCCTCCATCCAAAAGGTCCGCTTCGTGACCGAACCGCCGCCGAAAGGCTGAGCACACCATGGCAATGAACGTTGGTTCGGGCAGCAGCGGCGAGCCCGAGGTGATGATGGACATCAACACCACCCCGCTCATCGACGTGATGCTGGTGCTCATCATCATGCTCATCATCACGATCCCGGTGCAGTTGCACTCGGTCAATCTCAACATGCCCGTCGGCACCCCGCCGCCGCCGCTGAAGGAGCCGGTGGTCGTCACCATCGACATCGACTTCGACGGAACCGTGACCTGGAACGGCGAAGCGGTGCCGGACCGCGGCGCGCTCGAAGGGCGGCTGTCGCAGGCCGCGGCGCAGCCCGACCAGCCCGAGGTTCACATCCGGCCGAACAAACTCGTCGAGTACAAGTCGGTGGCCGCAGTTCTCGCATCCGCGCAACGGCTCGGGGTCACCAAGCTGGGAATGGTCGGCAATGAACAGTACGTCAAATAGGCGCGGCGTCGCGGCGCTCGCCCGCGCTGCGCTGGTGTCGGCAGCGGTGGCGCTGGGCGGCGCGGCCCATGGGCAGGAATCGCTTCGCCCGGAGGTCGGCAAGCCGTTGCAGGCCGCGCAGGAGATGATCAAGGGCGGCCGCTACAAGGAAGCGCTCGGCAAGGTGCGGGAGGCCGAGGCGGCAGGCGCACGTAACGCCAACGAGACCTTCCTGATCGAGCGCATGCGGTTGGCCGCAGCGTCCGGAGCGGGAGATGCCGAGACGGCAGCGCGATCGTTCGAGGCCATCAGCGGCTCGGGGCGCGTCTCGGGCCCGGACAAGCTCAGGATGATCGAGTCGATCGCCGGCACGTATTACCGCGCCGGCCAATACGCGAAGTCGATGCAGTGGGGCCAGCGCTATTTCCGCGAGGGCGGCACCAGCGCGTCGATTCGTACCCTGCTGATCCAGAGCCAGTACCTGAGCGGTGACTTCGCCGGTGCCGCCAAGGAGCTCATGGTCGAGATCCAGGGCGCCGAGCGCAGTGGCATTCCGCCGCCGGAGGATCGGTTGAAGCTGCTTCTGAACGCGGCGTCGAAGCAAGGCGACAACAGCGCCTATGTGTTCGCGATGGAAAAGCTCGTCACCTACTACCCGAAGAAGGAGTATTGGGTCGACCTGCTGAGCCGCATGCAGCGCAAGTCGGGCTTTTCGGACCGTCTCTCGCTCGATGCCTACCGGCTGTCGCTGGCCACCGGGAGCATGACCGCTCCCGCCGACTACATGGAGATGGCGCAACTGGCATTGCAGGCCGACCTCGCCAGCGAAGGCAAGCTCGTGCTCGACAAGGGCACGGCTAGCGGTGCCCTTGTCGGCCCGCAGGCCGATCGCGCCAAGCGGCTGCACGTGCTGGTGGACAAGAAACTCGCCGAAGATGTCGCTTCCCGCGATGCCGACGAGCGCCAGGCAACGGCCGCCAAGACCGGGGACGCCTTCGCGACCCTGGGCATGAGCCTCGTCTATGCGGGCCAGGCACCGAAGGGTGTCCAGCTCATCCAGCAAGGCATCGCCAAAGGCGGCCTGAAGCGGCCCGAGGACGCGAAGCTGCACCTCGGCATCGGTCAGTTCGTGGCCGGCGACAAGGCCAAGGCGCAAGCCACCTTCAAGACCGTGCAAGGCACCGACGGCACGGCCGACCTGGCCCGGCTGTGGGCGCTTTACGCGAGGCGCGGAACGGCGTAACGGATCGCTACTTCGGCGCCAGGCGGATTGCGCCGTCGAGGCGGATCACTTCGCCGTTCAGCATGTCGTTGACAACGATCTGGTGGACCAGCTTGGCGTAGTCGGCTGGCGTTCCCAAGCGGCTCGGGAAAGGCACGCTGGCGGCGAGTGCCTGCTGGACCTCTGCAGGCATGGTGAAGAGCATGGGCGTGCCGAAGATGCCCGGTGCGATCGTCATGTTTCGGATGCCGGTGCGCGACAGGTCGCGGGCGATCGGCAGCGTCATTCCGACGATGCCGCCCTTCGACGCCGAGTAGGCGGCCTGGCCGATCTGGCCGTCGTAGGCGGCGACGCTCGCGGTCGAGATCAGCACGCCGCGCTCGCCGGTCGGCTCCGGGTCGTTGCGACCCATTGCGTCGGCCGCGAGCCGGATCATGTTGAAGCTGCCGATCAGGTTGACGGTCACGACCTTGGTGAACAGCGCGAGCGCATGCGGCCCGTCGCGGCCGACCGTGCGCGCTGCCGGGCCGATGCCGGCGCAATTGACCAGCCCGACGAGCTTGCCCAGCCCCACCGCTTCCGCGACGACGCGCTGGCCGTCGGCCTCCTGGCTCACGTCGCAGTGGACGAAGCGGCCGCCGATCTCCTTCGCGACCGCCTCGCCGAGCTCGACCTGCAGGTCGGCGATGACGACCTTGCCGCCATGCTCCGCGAGCATTCGCGCCGCGCCCTCGCCGAGCCCCGACGCACCGCCGGTGACGACGAATACCTTGCCTGCGATGTCCACCTGTCCTCTCCTCTTCAGCTGAGCGCGGCCAGGGCACGCGCGGTGATCTCGTCGACGCTGCCGGTGCCGCTGATCTTTCGATAGCTCGGCGCCGCGCCATCGCCGCTGGCGGCCCAGCGCGCGTAGTAGTCGACCAGCGGCCGTGTCTGCGCGGCGTAGACGGCGAGCCGCTTGACGACCGTTTCCTCCAGATCGTCGACGCGCTGGATCAGCGCCTCGCCGGTCTCGTCGTCGACGCCTTCGCGACGCGGCGGGTTGAAGCGCACGTGGTAGGTGCGCCCGGAGGCGACGTGGACGCGGCGACCGCTCATGCGCTCGACGATGGCTTCGTCGGGAACGTCGATCTCGAGCACGACATCGAGGCGGACGCCGGCCGTCTTCAGTGCATCGGCCTGCACGATGGTGCGGGGGAAGCCGTCGAACAGGAAACCTCCGGCGCAGTCGGGCTGGGCGATGCGCTCCTTGACCAGGCCGATGATGATGTCGTCGCTGACGAGGGCGCCGGAATCCATCACCTTCTTGGCCGCGACGCCGAGCGGCGTGCCCGCTTTCACGGCGGCGCGCAGCATGTCGCCGGTCGAGATCTGCGGGATGCCGAAGCGCTTGCAGATGAACGCGGCCTGCGTTCCCTTGCCCGCACCGGGGGCTCCCAACAGGATCAGTCTCATGGCGTGGTCGTCGTGGTCGCGGGCGAGCCCGGAATGATAGGCGGCGACATGTCGGCGAGCCTCGATACGCGCTCAGGCAAAACCCGCACCGCCGTTCAACGCATAGAGCTCGCGAGCTCGCGCCAGGTCGTCGGGCGTGTCGATGCCGATGCCGGCATGAGCGTGAGCGACGTGCACCGCGATTCGTTCTCCGTGCCACAGCACGCGCAACTGTTCGAGCCGCTCGATGTCTTCGAGCGGGCTGCGCGCGAGCAGCGGGAAGCGGCGCAGGAAGGCGGCGCGATAGGCGTAGAGACCGACGTGGCGGAGCGGTGCGGCGTTGGCAGTGCCGTCGCTGCCGGCGGCGCGGGCATCGCGCGGCCACGGGATCGGCGCACGCGAAAAGTAGAGCGCTCTGCCGGCGGCATCGACGACGACCTTGACGACGTGACTGCTCTCGAACTCGGCCGGATCGTCGATGGCGTGGGCAGCGGTACTCATCACGCAGTCGCTGCGCTTCGCCAGCAGATCGGCGACGGCATCGACGAGCGTCGGCGGCAGCATCGGCTCGTCGCCCTGGACGTTGACGACGATCGCATCGCCGTCGAGCCCGAGCAGCGCGCAGGCTTCGGCGAGCCGGTCGCTGCCGCTGTCGTGCTCGCGCGCGGTGAGCAGCACGTCGACGCCATGCTCGCGACAGGTGTCGACAATGCGCTCGTCGTCGGCGGCGACGACGACCGAGAGCGCCTGCGACTGCGCGGCCCGCCGGGCGACGCGCACGATCATCGGCATGCCGCCGATATCGGCGAGCGGCTTGCCGGGCAGCCGGGTCGACGCCAGCCGTGCCGGAATCAGAACGTGGAAGCCCACGCGCCGGTCGATCGATTCAGAGAGGAGCGACGGGCAAGGTGCTCGGCGCCATCTCGTGGCCGAGCGGCCGCGCTTCGCTCTCGAGCATCACCGGAATGCCGTCGCGCACCGCGAAGGCCAGGCCGTCGGCCAGGCAGACAAGCTCCTGGCTGCGATGCTGCGGCGGCCGCCAGTGCTGCAGCGGACCCTTGCAGAGCGGGCAGACGAGCAGGTCGAGAAGACGCGTTTCCATGTCTGCGGGTCAGGTTTCGGTGGCGGCGATCAGGACCGGCGCGAGCAGCGCGAGCAGCGCCGACTCGAATGCCGGTTCGGGCTCGAAGTCTAGCGCCGCGACCCAGACGCGCGTGTTCATTCGCCGCGACGGCGGCAGCTTGACGGCGTCCTTCTCGGTCACGATCACGTCGGTGCTCGCCGCCGGCCACGGCAGCGTCGCGAAGGTGTGGTGATCCTCGAGTGCCAGCTCGCGGATGGCAAGGCCGTGCTCGCGCAGCATCGCAAAGAAGCGCTGCGGCCGTGCCAGCCCGCAGACGGCGAGCACGTCGCGGCCGCGCAGGGCGTCGAGCACGGCGAGCGACGGAGGCTCGCCTTTCCACCATTCGTCGAGAGCTCGGGCACCGGCGAGGCGGCGATGGCCGACGAAGCCAGGAAGCGGTGTCGTTGGCGAGGGTGCGTTGTAGAGCACGAGCCGGCGCGGCACGGCCTTCGTTGGCAAAGCCTCACGCAGCGGACCGGCCGGCAGCAGCCGACCGTTGCCGGCGCCGCGCTCGTCGAAGACGACGACCTCGGCGTCGCGCTCGAGGGCGAGGTGCTGGAGGCCATCGTCGCTCACGATAACGTCGACGGCGGGTTCCGACTGCAGCATCGCGTGCGCGGCGGCGACACGGTCGCGGGCCACGACCACCGGCGCACCGGTGCGTCGTCGCAGCAGCAAAGGCTCGTCGCCGACTGCGGCGGCATCGCTCCCTGCGGCAACGGCAACGACGAGGGATTCGTTGCTCCGCCCGTAGCCGCGCGAGACGATGCCCGGCGTGTAGCCGTGGCGGCGGAGGAGGGCGACGACGGCGATCACCGCCGGTGTCTTGCCGGCACCACCGACCACGAGGTTGCCGACGACGACGACTGGCACCGGCAGCCGGCTGGCGACGAGGTCGCCGCGGTCGAAGAGGCGTCGCCGCAGCGCCGCGACGGCGCCGAACATCCATGCCGCCGGCAAGAGAGCGGTACTGCCGGGCCCGCGTGTCTGCCAGAGCCGCTGCAGCGCCTCGGCCGCGGCGCGGCGCGGCTCCGCCATGGCCTCAGCGCGGCGCGCCGCTGCTCGACTGCGTCGCGAACGTGAGCTTGGCGAGGCCGGCGCGGCGGGCAGCGTCCATCACGTTGATAACGCTTTGGTGCGCCGTGGTCGCGTCGGCCGAGATGATGAGAATCATGTCCTTCGAGCCGGCCGACGCTGCCGTCAGCTCCGCGGCCAGGGCATCGACGCTGCGGCCGTCGACCGGCCTCTTGTCGATCGCATAGCGGCCGTCGGCACCGACGGCGACGATGATCTCGTGCGGCCGGTCACGTGCCTGGTCGGCGTCGGCCACGGGCAGGCTGACCTGCAACTCGGTGAACTTGGAGTACGTCGTCGACAGCATCAGGAAGATGAGGATGACGAGCAGTACGTCGATGAACGGGATCAGGTTGATCTCGGGCTCTTCGGGTCGCTGCCGGCGGAAGTTCAGTGCCATCGAATCAGCTCATCGTCTCGTTCACGCCTGTCGCGGCATCGCGAAGCGCATGAGGTGCGGCACCAGGCGGTCCGAGGCCTGCTCCATGTCGAGCGTGTAGGCATCGACGAGCCCGCGGAAGTAGCGATAGAACATGAGCGAAGGGATCGCGACCATCAGGCCGAATGCGGTGTTGTAGAGGGCGACCGAGATGCCGTGCGCCAGCAGCGCCGGGTTGTTGCCGCCGCCTGGCGCCTGCGAGCCGAAGATCTCGATCATGCCGATCACCGTGCCCATGAGGCCGAGCAGCGGCGCTGCCGACGCGATCGTGCCGAGCGTGTTGAGGTAGCGCTCGAGCCGGTGCACCGCGGCGCGCCCGGCCGACTCGAACGCGGCCCGCAGACTGGCTTCGTTGATGCGCGGTTCAGCGATGACGGCGCGCAGTCCGGTGGCGAGCACGGTGCCGAGCACGGAGTTGTCGGCGAGCTTGTTGACGACGTCGGGCGCGGGCAGGTGGGCGCGGGTCACCGAGATCACCTCGTCGAGGAGCCGGGGCGGAGCGACGCGCGCACTGCGCAGGCTCGAGAAGCGTTCGATGATCAGTGCGAGGGCCGCGATCGAGCAGATGAGCAGCGGCCAGATCGGCCAACCGGCCGCTTGTATGATCGAAAGCAATCGAAAGCCTTTCCGTGTCGACGGCGCCCGGCGTGGTGCCGGTAGGGGGCGGATTATGGCGTGCGGTGTCGGCTTCGTCGGAGCTCTCACACCGCTGCATTTCGATACTTCCGAAGCGCCTCCGCGATCGCGCGGCTCATCCAACGATGTGGTGGACAACTTTGTGGACAACCGTGTCTGTCGGGGTCGAAAAGCGAGCAATGGCGGGCGTTCGCTGCCCGATGCTGAAAAAAATGGCATGAAAAACCTGTTACCGATCAACGACTTGCGTCGTCGGGATGCGGCCGTCCGCGCAGAATGGTGCTGCGAACTCAGCACCGGCGCGGCTGTGGAGTTGTCGGGCAGCGCTGGCCGTGGCGCTGCGGCGCACTAGCCGATGCCGATCCGCCCTCCGAGCGGCGTCTGGAGCGTCGCCGCCCTGGTCGGCGCAGTCACGTCGATGCTGGAGTACGACTTCGCGTCGTGCATTGTGGAAGGCGAGATTTCGGGCTGGTCGAAGGCCGGCAGCGGCCACTGCTACTTCACGCTGAAGGACGCGAGCGGTCAGGCGACGCTGCGCTGCGCGCTGTTCCGCCGCGCCGCGATGTCGCTCGGTTTCGCAGCGGCAGACGGTCAGGCGGTGCAGGTTCGCGGCCGCCTCTCGGTCTACGAGCCGCGCGGCGAGCTGCAGTTCGTCGTCGAGGCGATGCAGCGGAGCGGCGAGGGCGCGCTGTACGAGCGTTTCGTTCGCCTGCGCGTTCGCCTCGAAGCCGAGGGTCTCTTCGCCACCGAGCACAAGCGGGCTCTGCCCACGTATCCCGCCACGGTCGGCATCGTCACCTCGCTGGCCGGCGCCGCGCTGCACGACGTCGCGACGACGCTGGCGCGGCGCTCGCCGCACGTCGCCGTCATCGTCTATCCGAGTGCGGTGCAGGGCAGTGACGCGCCGGCGGCGCTTTGCATGGCGATCGCGGCGGCCGGCGCGCGCAACGAGGTCGATGCGCTCATCGTCTGCCGCGGTGGCGGCTCGCTCGAGGACCTCTGGGCCTTCAACGACGAGCGCGTCGTACGCGCCATCCGGGCGGCGCCGATGCCTGTGGTGAGCGGCGTCGGCCACGAGACCGACGTGACGCTGGCCGACCTCGCTGCCGACGTCCGCGCTGCGACACCGACTGCCGCCGCCGAGCTGGTCGCGCCGCAGACGGCAACGCAGCTTCTGGCTCTGGCGACCGCGCAGGCGGCGTTGTCGCGTCGAGTCGCCGCCGTGCTCGACAACATGGCCCAGCGCGTCGATCGCGTCGCCCTGAAGCTCGCAAGGCCGGACGAGGGCGTTCGCCAGCGCGCGTTGCAGCTCGACGCACTGGAACGACGGCTCGTCTCCGCATCGATGCAGCAGCATGACAACCGCGGCACGCAGCTCGCGTCCGTCGGCCGGCGCATGCGCCAGGCCGCGGGTCGCATGTGCTCGGCGGTGGCCGAGCGCACCGATCGCGCGGCGCTGCAGCTGATCGCGCTCGATCCTGAGCGCGTCCTCGCCCGCGGCTACACGATCCTCACCGACCGGCAAGGCCACGCCTTGACGCGGGTCGGCGCGCTGCGCATCGGTGTGCGTGTGCACGCCCGTCTCGTCGACGGCCAGGCCCTGCTCGATGTCGCCGCCACCGTGCCATGGCCTCGCGAGTAGTGTCCCCGGCCGCGTCGCATCCTGGCGGAGCTGCCTACAATCGCATCGAATCCGACCCCCCTTCTTCGAGAGGAAATTCGCCATGGAACATATGCTGCCCCCGCTTCCCTACGCGATGGACGCGCTGGCCCCGCAACTCAGCAAGGAAACGTTCGAGTACCACTACGGCAAGCACCACAAGGCTTACGTCGACAACCTCAACAACCTTCAAAAGGGCACCGAGTTCGAATCGATGGCTCTCGAAGACATCGTCAAGAAGGCGACCGGCGGCATCTACAACAACGCCGCCCAGATCTGGAACCACACCTTCTTCTGGAACTGCATGAAGCCGCAGGGCGGTGGCGAGCCCACCGGTGCGCTGGCCGATGCGATCAAGACCAAGTGGAGCAGCTTCGCGGCATTCAAGGAAGCGTTCGCCAAGAGCGCGGTCGGCAACTTCGGGTCGGGCTGGACCTGGCTCGTGAAGAAGGCCGACGGTGGCGTCGACATCGTCAACATGGGCGCGGCGGGCACGCCGCTCACGACCGGCGACAAGCCGCTGCTGACGATCGACGTCTGGGAGCACGCCTACTACATCGACTACCGCAATGCGCGCCCGAAGTTCGTCGAGGCCTACCTGAGCTCGCTGGCCAACTGGGATTTCGCGGCGAAGAACTTCGCCTGAACATCGCGGCGAGATCACTTCGCTGTGCCCAGAATAACGGCGCAGGGCGCCGTCAGTTGGCAAACGGCTCCCCGCGAAGGCGGCTGCCCGCCTTGATGCCCCGCTTCGCGAACCATCCTTCGTTCATCTCGAGCACGAAGCGCACCGGCTTCGTCGAACAATGGCCGTCGAGCGTCTGCGGCTTCATGCTGTCGATGTTGACGATGCTGCCGTCGTCTGCCACGAAGGCGATCGCCAGCGGCAGCAGGGTGTTCTTCATCCAGAAGCACTGCTGCTTCGGGCTCTCGAAGGCGAACAGCATGCCCTCATTGGCCGCCATCGAAGGGCGAAACATGAGGCCGATCTCTCGCTGCTCCGGCGTCCGCGCGAACTGGGCCGTGATGTTGTGGATGCCGGCGTTGAGGCGGATCGCCGGCAGCGATTGCGGCGCTTGCTGGGCCGCGACGGCGCCTGCAAAAACAAGCAGCGCGAGCGCCAGCGCACGACGAAGTGAACTCTCATTCATGGCGAGTCATCCGACTTAGAATTTCCGGCTGCATTCTTGCGAGCCGCGGAGCCACATTTTCATGTACCAGCACATCAAGGTGCCCGAAGGCGGGCAGAAGATCAAGGTCAATCCCGACTTCTCGCTCGTCGTGCCCGACGAGCCGATCATCCCCTACATCGAAGGCGACGGCACCGGCGCCGACATCACGCCGGTGATGATCAAGGTCGTCGATGCGGCAGTCGCCAAGTCGTACGGCGGCAAGAAGAAGATCCACTGGATGGAGGTCTTCGCCGGCGAGAAGTCGACCCGTGTCTACGGTGCCGATGTCTGGTTGCCACCCGAGACGCTGGAAGCGGTGAGGGAATACGTCGTCTCGATCAAGGGTCCGCTCACGACGCCGGTCGGCGGCGGCATCCGCTCGCTCAACGTCGCCTTGCGCCAGGAACTCGATCTCTACGTCTGCTTGCGGCCGATCCAGTACTTCACCGGCGTGCCCTCGCCGGTGAAGGCGCCGGAAAAGACCAACATGGTGATCTTTCGCGAGAACTCGGAAGACATCTACGCCGGCATCGAGTTCGAGGCCGAGAGCGAGAAGGCCAAGCGCCTCATCAAGATCCTGCAGGATGACTTCGGCGTCAAGAAGATCCGCTTTCCGAACACCTCGGGGATCGGCATCAAACCGGTGTCGCGCGAAGGCACCGAGCGGCTGGTAAGGAAGGCAATCCAGTACGCCATCGACAACGACAAGCCCTCCGTGACGCTCGTGCACAAGGGCAACATCATGAAGTTCACGGAAGGCGGCTTTCGCGATTGGGGCTACGCGCTGGCGCAAAGGGAGTTCGGCGCCGAGCCGATCGACGGCGGCCCATGGTGCAAGTTCAAGAACCCGAAGTCCGGCAAGGAGATCATCGTCAAGGACGTCATCGCCGACGCCTTCCTGCAGCAGATCCTGCTGCGCCCGGCCGAGTACTCGGTGATCGCGACGCTCAACCTGAACGGCGACTACATCTCCGATGCGCTGGCGGCTCAGGTCGGCGGCATCGGCATCGCACCGGGCGCCAACATGAGCGACTCGGTGGCGATGTTCGAGGCCACCCACGGCACGGCACCGAAGTACGCCGGCAAGGACTACGTCAACCCTGGCTCCGAGATCCTTTCGGCCGAGATGATGCTGCGCCACATGGGATGGTCGAAAGCGGCCGACCTCGTCATCAGTTCGATGGAGAAGTCGATCCTGTCGAAGAAGGTCACCTACGACTTCGCCCGCCTGATGGAGGGCGCGACCCAGGTCTCGTGCTCCGGTTTCGGCCAAGTCATGATCGACAACATGTGAGGCGATCGCCGCTCAATTGAAAAGCCCGCCGTTCGGCGGGCTTTTTTCATGGCCGGGCGGCGCCATGTCGGATCAGCAGCAGTCCACACGGTGCGGCCGCTCGGGGAGCTGCCTGCTTGTGAACTAGTCCCCTGCTTCCATATGTGAACGAACGCAGCGCTCCGACGCCAACTCGATAGAATGAATTCATGCCCGACGACAAGCCCCAGCTACCCGTCATCCGGCCAACGCCCGACGATGGCCAGGGAGCGGTCGTCGTCGAGCGCAAGACGCAGAAGACCGAGCCGCCGCGCATGTACCAGGTCGTGTTGCTCAACGACGACTACACCCCGATGGAGTTTGTCGTGATGGTCCTGCAGGAGTACTTCAATCGCGACCTCGAGCTGGCGACGCAGATCATGCTGAAGATCCACCACGACGGTCGCGGTGTCTGCGGCGTGTATTCGAAAGACGTCGCCGCCACGAAAGTCGAACTGGTGCTGGCCGCCGCGAGGCGTGGCGGCCACCCTCTGCAATGCATTATGGAGTCCGCATGATTGCGCAAGAGTTGGAAGTCAGCCTGCACATGGCCTTCGTCGAGGCCAGGCAGCAAAGACACGAATTCATCACCGTCGAGCACCTGCTGATGGCGCTGCTCGACAACCCGTCGGCCGCCGAGGTCCTGCGTGCCTGCTCGGCGAATCTCGACGATCTCCGCAAGAGCCTGCTCGGCTTCATCAAGGAGAACACGCCCACAGTCGGCGGTGCCGACGAAGTCGACACGCAGCCGACGCTAGGCTTCCAGCGCGTCATCCAGCGCGCCATCATGCATGTGCAGTCGACCGGCAGCGGTAAGAAGGAAGTGACCGGGGCCAACGTGCTGGTCGCGATCTTCGGAGAGAAGGACTCGCACGCCGTCTACTACCTTCACCAGCAGGGCGTGACGCGTCTCGACGTCGTCAACTTCATCGCACACGGCATCAAGAAGAGCGACCCGCCAGAACCCTCGAAGCCTGGCGAGAGCGGCGGCTCGAGCGGCGAGAGCGAGAAGGACGACGGCGACGGCAAGGGTTCGCCGCTCGACCAGTTCACCCAGAACCTGAACCAGCTCGCCCGCGACGGTAAAATCGATCCGCTGATCGGCCGCGAGCACGAGGTCGAGCGAGTCATCCAGATCCTGTGCCGGAGGCGGAAGAACAACCCGCTGCTGGTCGGCGAGGCCGGCGTCGGCAAGACGGCGATCGCGGAAGGCCTTGCCTGGCGGATCACGCAAAACGAGGTGCCGGAAATCCTCGGCGAGGCGGTCGTCTACTCGCTCGACATGGGCGCGCTGCTCGCCGGCACGAAATATCGGGGCGACTTCGAGCAGCGCCTGAAGGGCGTGCTCAAGCACCTGAAGGATCAGCCGAACGCGATCCTGTTCATCGACGAGATCCACACCCTGATCGGCGCCGGTGCTGCTTCGGGCGGCACGCTAGACGCCAGCAACATGCTCAAGCCAGCCCTCAGCTCGGGCGCGATGAAGTGCATCGGCGCGACGACCTTTGCCGAATTCCGCGGCATCTTCGAGAAGGACGCGGCCTTGTCGAGGCGCTTCCAGAAGGTCGACGTCGTCGAGCCTTCGGTGGAGCAGACCGTCGAGATCCTGAAGGGGCTGAAGTCGCGCTTCGAGGAACATCACAGCGTCAAGTACGCGCCGGCGGCACTTCAGGCTGCGGCCGAGCTGTCGGCCAAGTTCATCAACGATCGCCACCTGCCCGACAAGGCGATCGACGTGATCGACGAGGCCGGTGCCGCCCAGCGCATCCTGCCCAAGAGCAAGCAGAAGAAGACGATCACCCGTGCCGAGGTGGAGGAGATCGTCGCCAAGATCGCGCGCATCCCGCCGGCCAGCGTGTCGAGCGACGATCGCGGCAAGTTGAAGACGCTCGACCGCGACCTGAAGAGCGTCGTCTTCGGCCAGGAGCCCGCGATCGACGCGCTGGCATCGGCGATCAAGATGGCTCGTTCCGGCCTCGGCCGTCCTGACAAGCCGATCGGCTCGTTCCTGTTCTCCGGCCCGACCGGCGTTGGCAAAACGGAGGTCGCGAAGCAGCTCGCTTTCATCCTCGGCATCGAACTCATCCGTTTCGACATGAGCGAGTACATGGAGCGCCACGCCGTGAGCCGCCTCATTGGGGCTCCTCCGGGCTACGTGGGCTTCGATCAAGGTGGTCTTCTGACCGAAGCGGTGTCGAAGAAGCCGCACGCCGTGCTGCTACTCGACGAGATCGAGAAGGCCCATCCGGATGTCTTCAACGTGCTGCTGCAGGTCATGGACCACGGCACCCTGACGGACAACAACGGCCGCAAGGCCGACTTTCGCCAGGTCATCATCATCATGACGACCAACGCCGGCGCCGAGGCGCTGAACAAGGCGTCGATCGGCTTCACGAACTCGAAGGAGGCCGGCGACGAGATGGCCGACATCAAGCGGCTATTCACGCCCGAGTTCCGCAACCGCCTCGATTCCACGGTGAGCTTCAAGGCGCTCGACGAGGAGATCATCCTCCGCGTTGTCGACAAGTTCCTGCTTCAGCTCGAAGGCCAGCTGGCCGAGAAGAAGGTCGAGGTCACGTTCACCGACGCCCTGCGCCAGCAGCTCGCCAAGAAGGGCTTTGATCCGCTGATGGGCGCTCGGCCGATGCAGCGTCTCATCCAGGACACGATTCGCCGTGCCCTGGCCGACGAACTGTTGTTCGGTCGCTTGGTCGACGGTGGGCGCCTGACCGTCGACGTCGATGCCGACGGCAAGCCGGTGCTCGACATTCAGCCGCTCAAGAAGAGCGACAAGCCGAAGGCAGAACCGGCGACGGCCTGATCAGGCTCGGGCCCGGCTGGCAGCCGGGTCCTGCTTGAAGAACTCGACCAGCAGGTCGTAGACGCGCGATTGCTCGGCTCGCAATTCGGCCGGCGCGACAAAGAGCGCTTCGGCGGCGACTGCGAAGAACTCCTCGATCGCCTCTGCGCCGTACGGGTCGAGGAACGTCTCCTCCTCGGCCTCGACGCGTGCCGTGAAGTCTTTGTATTCCTCGGCTAGCCCAAGCAGCCAGCGGCCGCGTGCGCTTTCGCGTCGCGCCTCCGCGGCGCCGGCCGTGACGCCGCCGCGCATGTCGATGACGTGGGCGAATTCGTGGACGACGACGTTGTAGCCGATCGCCGCCGACTCGCCCGCATCGTCGATGTCGCGCCAGGCCAGCATCACCGGGCCGCCGCTCATCGCCTCGCCGCTCAGCTCCTCGTCGAAAGCGTGGACGACGCCGTCCGGGTCCTCGGTCTCGCGCCGGGCTACGACCGCGTCGGCGTGGACGACGATGCCTACGAAGCGGTCGAACCAGTGCAGGCCGAGCTTCAGTGCCGGCAGGCAGGCTTGGGCGGCGATGGCGACAGCGACCTCGTCGGTCACCACGAAGCCAGCCGCACCGGTGAACTCCTTGTCGGCGAGAAAGAGGGTGGTCATGTCGCGCAGCGCGGCGAGGTCGCCAGCGTCGCGTGCCGAGAGGAACGGAAAGCGGGCGAGGGTCAACTGCCACAGCGCCTCGGGGATGGCGCGCCGCTCGAGTGTGCGGGCGCGCTGCCGGCGCTGCCACCAGCTGATCATCGGCCTTCGGCCGCCCGTGGCTCGGTCTCGGGCGCGATGCGCTCGATGCCGTCGGCCCGCCAGCGAAGGACTTCCGCGCGCGGCGGCCCGCCGTCGTCGAGATGCCAGTCGGTCATGACGTGGCGGACCTTGCCCGGCGCCACGTCGTGGTCGGCCGGTGCATGGGTGTGCCCGTGGACGAGCATCGACGTGTCGCTGTCCTGCATCCACGCATTCGTCGCTTCGGCGTCGAGGTCGACGAAAGGCCGCATCGCGACATCGCGGCCGCCGCTTCGCGACCGCAGCGATCGACCGACGGCTTCGCGCGCGAAGCGGGGCAGGGCGGCGAACCATCGTTGCAACCGCGGCCTCCGGACGACGGCGCGATAACGTTGGTAGGCCGTGTCGCCGAGGCAGAGCGCGTCGCCGTGCGAGACGAGCAGGCGCTGGCCGAAGGCCGCCACGACGGTGGGATCGGCGAGGCGGACGACACCGCTTTTCGCGAGCATCGCATCGCCGACGAGAAAGTCACGGTTGCCCGCCATGAAGGCGATCGTTCGAAGCTTGGATGCCTCGCGCAGAACTTCGACGCAGCGCGCCTCGAAGCTGCGCAGGTCGAGGTCGTCGCCGATCCAGACTTCGAACAGGTCGCCGAGGATGAAGACGGCGTCGGCCTGTGTGTGACGCAGATGCTCTGCCCAGGCATCGAAGACGCGCGGCGTGTTCGAGGCAAGGTGCAGATCGGAAATGAAATCGATCGCCCGCCAAGACGGCGGCGCCGTGAAAGTGGGCGTCGCCTCGGGCAGAGGCAGCGCCGCGCCCGAGCGTGTGCGCTTGGCCAGCGTCAGGAGACCACGGTCGCCCGCGTGATCACCACATCGTCGAGCGGCACGTCGCCGTGGCCGCCGCGCGAACCGGTCTTCACCTGCTCGATCGTGTCGACGATTTCCTTGCCGGAAATCACCTTGCCGAACACGGCGTAGCCCCAGCCCTGCGGCGTCTCCGACTTGAAGTTCAGGAACTCGTTGTCGGCAGCGTTGATGAAGAACTGCGCCGTCGCCGAATGCGGCGCCGACGTGCGCGCCATGGCCACGGTGTACTTGTCGTTCTTCAGGCCGTTCGACGCTTCGTTCTGGATCGTCGAACCGGTCGGCTTTTGCGACATGCCCGGCTCGAAGCCACCGCCCTGGACCATGAAGCCCTTGATGACGCGATGGAACACCGTGCCGTCGAAATGACCGTTCTCGACGTTGGTGATGAAGTTCTTCACCGTCTCGGGCGCCTTGGCGTCGTCGAGCTCGAGGCGAATGGTTCCTTGGCTGGTTTCCAGATCGACTTGCTTCGTCACTGTCATTTCTCCACGGTGGCTTTTTTGATGATGATGGGCGTGACCGGCACGTCGCCCGGCCCGGTCGGCGTGAGCTTGATCTTGTCGACGACGTCCATGCCGGCGATGACCTTGCCGAACACGGCGTAGCCATTGCCGTCGCGCGACTGCGGCTGGTTCAGGAAATCGTTGTCCTTCACGTTGATGAAGAACTGCGAGGTCGCCGAGTTCGGATCGCCCGTGCGCGCCATCGCGACGGTGCCGCGATCGTTCACCAGGCCGTTCCTGCTCTCGAGCGGAATCGGCGGCTGCGTCGCCTTCTGCTTGAGGTCGGCCGTCATGCCGCCGCCCTGGATCATGAAGGTCGGGATGACGCGGTGGAACACCGTGCCGTTGTAGTGACCCGACTTCACGTACTGAAGGAAGTTGGCGACCGACTTCGGCGCCTTGTCGGGCTCGAGTTCGATGACGACGTTGCCTTCGGAGGTTTCGAGCTTGACCTTCTGCGCCATCGCGGCGCCCGAGGCGGCAAAAGCGAGCGCAACGGCACAGCCGATGGCAAATCGAGAAAACGGGTTGTTCATAAAGAAATTTCCGACGGTTGAATCAACGAACTGCCGCGGCAGTCGCCTGGCCCAGCTGGCGGATGAGGGCCAACTTCTTAGGCAACGACGCGCTGGCAGTTTCCAGGCGCAAGGCCTTCGCATAAGCCTGTCCCGCAAGCATGACATGGACATCGCCCAAATTCTCATAGGCCGGCGCATACGCCGGATTGAGGCGAAGCGTCTCCTCGAGTTCAGCGCGGGCGCGCGCGTAGTCGCCCGAGGCAGCATAAATTGCAGCCAGGTTGTTGTGCGGTTCGGCCAGCTCGGGATAGTCCTGCACGAGCTGCAGGAGGATCGCGGAAGCGTCGTCGCTGCGACCCGAATCGGCGAGCACGACCGACTTCAGGAAGCGCATCTGGGCGTCTTTCGGGTGAGTGGCGAGGTAGCGATCGGCGCGTTCGAGGGCGCCCACCGACTGACCGGCATGATGGAGACGTGTGACCTCGCTCAGGTCGTCGGCGAGCGCTGCGACGGCAGTGCCGACGAGCAACAGCGAGAGCGACAGCACGGCGACAAAAATCGAAAATTGCATCGACGAAGAGGCGTTCTGCGCACCGCTATACTGATTCGATTGTAGGGTAAGCAGACGATGCCGAAGCCCTTCCGACCTCGGTGCCGCCACCCGGCGCGAGGGGCGAAGCCGGACCGCGCCGCATGACACTTCGCATCCATAACACGCTGACGCGGGCGACCGAAGTCTTCACACCGATCGAGCCCGGACACGTGCGCATGTACGTCTGCGGCATCACGATCTACGACTTCAGCCACATGGGCCATGCGCGCTTCATGATGGCGTTCGACATCGTCCAGCGCTGGCTGAAAACGATCGGCTACCGCGTCACTTATGTGCGCAATATCACCGACGTCGACGACAAGATCATCCGCCGCGCGCTCGAGCGAAACATGTCGATCCGTGCCCTCACCGAAGAGATGGTGAAGGCGTTGCATGAAGATGCGGCGGCGCTGGGCATCGAGGCTCCCACGCACGAACCGCACGCAACCGACTATGTGCCGCAGATGCTGCAGATGATTGCGGCGCTCGAGTCGAAGGGCATGGGCTATCGCAGCAGCAACGGCGACGTCAACTACGCTGTCCGCAAGTTCCCCGGCTATGGCAAGCTGTCGGGAAAGTCGATCGATCAACTGCGCGCCGGCGAACGAGTCGCCGTGCTCGACGGCAAGCATGACCCGCTCGACTTCGTGATGTGGAAGGCGGCCAAGGACAGCGAGCCCGACGACGCCAAGTGGCCGAGCCAGTACGGCCCGGGCCGGCCCGGCTGGCACATCGAGTGCTCGGCGATGTGCAAGGCGCTTCTCGGCGATCACTTCGATATCCACGGCGGTGGCCAAGACCTGACCTTCCCGCACCACGAGAACGAGATCGCGCAAAGCGAGGCGGCGAGCGGCGGCGCGTTCGTGAACGTCTGGATGCACAACGGGCTCCTCAACATCGACAACGAGAAGATGTCGAAGTCGCTCGGCAACTTCTTCACCATTCGCGACGTGCTGAAGCGCTACGACGGCGAGACCATCCGTTTCTTCATGCTGCGGGCCCACTACCGCAGCCCGTTCAATTTCAGCGACGCCAACCTCGACGATGCGAAGAGCGCGTTGCGCCGCCTCTACACCGCGCTCCAAGGCGCTGCCGGCGACGTGGCCGCTGCAGAGGTCGACTGGACCGACACGCGCGCTGCTGCATTCCGCGCGGCGATGAACGACGACTTCAACACGCCGATCGCCGTCGCCGTGCTGTTCGACCTCGCCGGTTCGGTGAACCGTGATCGCGCCGCCGGCGACGCGGAGCTGCTCAAGGCCCTCGGCGCCGTGCTCGGCATCCTGCAGCAAGCGCCGCGCGCCTTCCTGCAGGCTGGCAGCGGGCTCGACGAAGCAAGCATCGCCGAGCGCATCGCCGAGCGCACGGCCGCGAAGCAGGGGCGCGACTTCGTTCGGGCCGACGCCATCCGCCAGGAGCTCGCTGCGCAAGGCGTGATGCTGAGCGACGGCGCGCAAGGCACGACCTGGACCCGGAGCTGAGTTTGAAGGCTGCGCCTGTGCACCCGTCGGCGCCCGATCTTTGGGACGAGGCCTGCAAGCATCTCTCGAAGCGCGATCGTGTGATGAAGAAACTCATCCCTCGCTTCGGCGAAGGCCGGCTCGAAAGTCGAGGTGACGCCTTCACCACGCTCGCACGCTCGATCGTCGGCCAGCAGATCTCGGTGAAGGCGGCGCAGGCTGTGTGGGATCGCTTCGTGGCGCTCACGGCGGGGCCCGCGCACCGCCTGCTGCCCGGCTCGGTGCTCCAGCTCGACGCCCCCAAGATCCGCGCCGCTGGACTTTCGGCGCGCAAGGTCGAGTACCTGTGCGATTTGGCGCAGCACTTCGAGTCGGGCTCGGTGCATGTCGGCCAGTGGCGAGAGATGGACGACGAGGCGATCATCGATGAGCTCGTCGCCATTCGCGGCATCGGCCGCTGGACCGCCGAGATGTTTCTCATCTTCCACCTGTTGCGGCCGAACGTGCTGCCGCTCGACGACCTCGGCCTCATCAAGGGCATCAGCGTCAACTATTTCAGCGGCGAGCCGGTCTCGCGCGCCGAGGCCCGCGAGGTCGGTGACGCCTGGGCACCGTACCGCTCGATCGCCACTTGGTACATTTGGCGCAGCCTCGATCCCGTTCCGGTGGCCTATTGATGAGCAAACGTCACTTCCTCGAATTCGAACAGCCGGTCGCCGAGCTCGAGGCCAAGATCGAAGAGCTGCGCTACGTGCAGAACGAGTCGGCGGTCGACATCTCGGAGGAGATCGACCGCCTCGGCAAGAAGAGCCTGCTCCTCACCAAGGACATCTATTCCGGCCTCAGCCCGTGGCAGGTGACGCAGATCGCGCGCCACCCGCAGCGCCCCTACACGCTCGACTATGTGACCGAGGTCTTCACCGACTTCCAGGAGTTGCACGGCGACAGGGCCTTCGCCGACGACCAGTCGATCGTCGCCGGCCTGGCGCGCTTCAACGGCCAGGCGTGCATGGTCCTCGGGCACCAAAAGGGCCGCGACACCAAGGAGCGGGCCGCCCGCAACTTCGGCATGTCGAGGCCGGAGGGCTACCGCAAGGCGCTGCGCCTGATGAAGCTGGCCGAGAAATTCGGCCTGCCCGTGTTCAGCTTTGTCGACACGCCGGGTGCATACCCGGGCATCGGCGCCGAGGAGCGCGGCCAGTCGGAAGCGATCGGCCGCAGCATCTTCGAGATGGCGCAACTCGAAGTGCCGATCATCGTCACCATCATCGGCGAGGGTGGATCGGGGGGCGCTCTCGCGATCAGCGTCGGCGACCAATTGCTGATGCTGCAGTACTCGATCTACTCGGTGATCTCGCCCGAAGGCTGCGCCTCGATCCTGTGGAAGACGGCCGAGCGCGCCGCCGATGCAGCCGAGCAGCTCGGCATCACGGCCCATCGGCTGAAGGCGCTCGGCCTCGTCGACAAGATCGTCAACGAGCCGGTCGGCGGTGCGCATCGCGAACCGAAGCAGATGGCCGCCTTCCTCAAGCGCGCGCTCAACGACGCTTTCCGCCAGGTCAGCGACCTGCCGGTCAAGGAACTCACGCAGCGCCGCTACGACCGGCTGCAGTCGTACGGCCGCTTCAGCGACACGACTGAGCGCTGAAGCAGCGCTCGCCACGGTGGCCGTCGCCTACAGCGGCGGTCGCGACTCGACCGCATTGCTTCATGCGACGCTACTCGCGGCCGAGCCGCTCGGCGTACGCGTGCTCGCACTGCACGTCCATCATGGCCTGAGCGCGAATGCCGATGCGTGGTTGGATCATTGCGAAGCGCAATGTCGGCGCTGGTCGCAGAAGCACCGTGGTCTTTCGTTCGATGCGACTCGTCTGGCGTCGCAGCCGCAGGCCGGCGAGAGCGTCGAGGCCTGGGCCCGGCGTGCCCGTTACCACGCCTTGCGCGCGATGGCACTCGCCGGCGGCGCCGACCTCGTGCTGCTCGGCCACCATCGCCGCGATCAGGCCGAGACCTTCCTGCTGCAGGCGCTGCGGAGCGGGGGTGTCGCGGCACTTTCGGCGATGCCAGCGTCGGTACGGCGTGAAGGCGTGACCTGGGCACGTCCGTGGCTCGACGTTCCTGCGGCCGACGTGCAAGCGCATGCACGCGCGCATCGCCTGCGATGGATCGACGACGACACCAACGCCGACACCCGGTTCGCTCGCAATCGGCTGCGAGTCGATGTCTGGCCGTCGCTGCTGAAGGCCTTTCCCGATGCCGAGCGGACCCTCGCGACCGCGGCACGACGCAGCCAGCAAGCCGCTGCCGCGGTCGCGGAGGTGGCCGCCCTCGACCTCGCGAGCGTCACCGGCGTCGCGGGTTTCCGGGTCGCGCCGTGGCGAGCGCTGTCCGCAGTGCGACGCGGCCACGCCCTGCGAGCCTGGCTGGCGCCCGTCGTCGTCGGTACGCTTCCCGGGTCTCTGATCGATCGGCTCGAGGCCGAGCTCGTAAGCGACGCGCCGCGGCGATGGCCGATGCCGGGCGGCGAGCTGAGCTGCTATCGCGGCCACCTGAGATGGCGCGCAGCAAATGAACCGGTGCCGAAAGAGGCTTCGCTTCGCTGCGACCTGAGTCGGCCGGGTACGCAAGACTGCCCTTCGTGGCACGGTGCGTGGCACGTTCGTCGCGTCGATCAAGGCGGCCTCGCCGACGCACTCGCGGCCGAGCTCACGATGCGCCCCCGTGCCACCGGCGACCGCTTCCAGGCCGGCCCCGGCCGGCCGCCACGCAATCTGAAGCTGCAGTTCCAGGCCGCAGGCGTGCCGGAGGCCGAGCGCACGGGTCCAGTGCTCTGCGCCGGCGGCCGGATCGTCTTCGTCGCCGGCCTCGGCATCGATGCCCGCGCGCTCGCCGAACCGGGCGTGCCGCAGCTCGCGGTGAGCTGGATGCCCGGTCCGGCCGAGTCGCGGCCGGGCGAAGGCGCTCGCTAGAATCACGCCCCTCGTCCCGCGATGGCCGCGCCTGAAGCGCCGACCTTCGCCCTCGCAGCGCGCAGCGCATCCCCATGGCATTGATCGTTCACAAGTACGGCGGCACCTCGATGGGCTCGCCGGAGCGGATCCAGAGCGTCGCCAGGCGCGTCGCCAAATGGCAGCGAGCCGGCCATCGCATGATCGTCGTGCCGTCGGCGATGAGCGGCGAGACCAACCGCCTGCTGGCGCTCGCCAAGCAGCTCGCACCCGAACGCGCAACGGCAGAATCGATGCGCGAGTTCGATGCGATCGCCGCCACCGGCGAACAGGTCTCGGTCGGCCTGCTCACGCTCGCGCTTCAGGCCGAAGGCATGCAGGCGGTGAGCTATGCGGGATGGCAGGTGCCGATCGCTACCGACTCGGCGTACACCAAGGCGCGCATCCAGAGCATCGACGATCGCCGCATCCGCGCCGATCTCGAGGCCGGCAAGGTCGTCGTCATCACTGGCTTTCAGGGCGTCGATCCGGACGGGCACGTGACCACGCTCGGTCGCGGCGGCTCCGACACATCGGCCGTCGCGGTCGCGGCGGCACTCAAGGCCGACGAGTGCCTGATCTACACCGACGTCGACGGCGTCTACACGACCGACCCGCGGATCGTTGCCGACGCGCGCCGGCTCAGCTCGATCAGCTTCGAGGAGATGCTCGAAATGGCGAGCCTGGGATCGAAGGTGCTGCAGATCCGCTCGGTCGAATTCGCCGGCAAGTACCGCGTTCCGCTGCGCGTGCTCTCGAGCTTCACGCCGTGGGATATCGACATCGGCGAAGAGGCGCGCTCGGGCACGCTCATCACTTTCGAGGAAGATCTCAAGATGGAACAAGCTGTCGTTTCCGGCATCGCCTTCAACCGCGACGAAGCCAAGATCAGCCTGATGGGCGTGACCGACAAGCCCGGCATCGCCCACCTCATCCTCGGTCCGGTGGCGGCGGCGAACATCGACGTCGACGTGATCATCCAGAACGTCTCGCACGACGGCCGCACCGACTTCTCCTTCACCGTCCACCGCAACGACTACGTGCGCACCATGGACCTCATGAAGACCGCCGTGATCCCGCACACCGGCGCGGCAGGGCTGACGGGCGACGACCGCATCTGCAAGGTCTCCATCGTCGGCATCGGGATGCGTTCGCACGTCGGCGTCGCCAGCAAGATGTTCAGCGCCCTCAGCGAGGAGGGCATCAACATCCAGATGATCACGACCAGCGAGATCAAGACCAGCGTCGTCCTCGACGAGAAGTACATGGAGCTCGCGGTGCGTGCACTCCACAAGGCTTTCGAGTTGGAACAGGCGCCGTAGAATCCGGCAACGGAGCTGTGACCGAGTGGCCGAAGGTGCTCCCCTGCTAAGGGAGTATGTGGGCAAAACCTGCATCGAGGGTTCGAATCCCTCCGGCTCCGCCAAACTAGCCTCTGAACCAAGCCCCGCAAGGGGCTTTTTTCATGGCGACGGTTTGGGGCGCAATGCTTAGCGGCTTCGACGGGCCCCGTCGCCGCGGGGGCTGCATAGCGAGTCTCAGCAGTCTTTCAACGGACTCTGGGTACCGTCGCCCGGCGTCCCGGAAAGTACCGTTTCGGCAGCCTGGCGCGCAGTCAGGCGCTGCCGTTCGG
>Ga0123338_10000479_pt1 | contig 40873 bp, 34 predicted proteins | sample grotaG_FD_89793 | JGI IMG/M metagenome (GOLD analysis project Ga0123338, IMG submission 89793) | Glacier valley bacterial and archeal communities from Borup Fiord, Nunavut, Canada, to study Microbial Dark Matter (Phase II) -... | ecosystem: Environmental > Aquatic > Freshwater > Ice > Glacier ...
CAAAGGCGCCCCGGCGCCGGAGGCGGCACCAGACCCGGAGGAACAGGTCGAGAGAGAGGGCTTGCCCGACCGAACAGTGCACTCCCGAGCCGACGTCAAAGGCGCCCCGGCGCCGGAGGCGGCGTGCGAGGCCAACAAGTCAGTACATGCCTTCGCGCCGCGCATAGCGGGCGGCGCGCTCGGTGTCGTACTGGTCGGCGTCGACATGTTCGTTGATGATCTCCATGATCGCGCCGTTCGACGGGAGTTGTGATCGTTGGAGAAAGTGCTCGGCATTCCACAGGTCGCTGCGGATGAACGCCTTCTGGCACTGCGTGTATGCCTCCTCGATTTCGACGACGATGCCGAGGCGTGGGACCTTCGCCTCGATCGCCGACTCGGCCAGCACCGCTGCGTCGTCGGTCAACCAGGCGCGTCCGTTGACTCGGAAGGTGTCGCCGATTCCCGGCAGCAAGAACAACACACCGATCCGCGGATTGGCGATGATGTTGCGCAGCGTGTCGGCGCGGCGGTTGCCAGGCCGCTCAGGGATCAGCAGCGTCCGATCGTCGAGGATTCGGACGAAGCCAGGCGGATCGCCGCGCGGGCTGACATCGCACGATCCGTCTGTGCCCGAAGTCGCCAGGCAGACGAAGGGCGAACGCCCGATGAACTGACGCGTCAGGTGGTTGAGGTGATCGGTCACCTTGGCGCAGGCGATCGGCTGCGGTTCGCCGATCAGTGCCCGCAACGCTGCTTCGGTGGTCACCCGGTTGGCGGTAGTGATCGACGGAAGCTGTGGCCCTTCACCGTCGAGGTCATGGAGGCCAACAGTCTGCATGTCACCAGTTTGCACGATGACGCTCCGGTGTCGGTGGTCGTTTTCCCGACCCATTATTCGAAGCCGTGGCAGCGGCGAGTACGTCATCATGGAGGCATGGCCGACAGCTCCGACTACCTCGCCGTCAACCACAGCAACTGGGAGAGCCGCGTTGGCTTTCATGAGCAGGGGTATGGGCTCGACACGTACCGAAATGACGAATTCGCGCTGTCTGGGGTCGTGCAGTTCGACCTGCCTCGCCTCGGAGACATCAGCGGTCTGACCGCCGTCCACCTGCAGTGCCACATCGGGACAGACACGTTGTCGCTCTCGCGTCTCGGAGCTTCGATGACCGGGCTCGACTTCTCGGCGTCTGCGCTCGACGTCGCCAAGCGGCTGGCCGACGACTGCGGCCAGTCGATCGACTACGTCGAAGCTGACGTCTACAGCGCCGTCGACGTGCTCGGCGTTGGCCGCTTCGACCTCGTGTATACCGGCATCGGTGCGCTGTGCTGGCTGCCAAGCATCGGGCAGTGGGCACAGACGGTCAGTTCGCTCCTCAAGCCGGGCGGTCGGTTGTTCATCCGCGAAGGCCATCCCGTGCTGTGGTCGCTCTGCGACCCGCGTGAGGACGAGCTGGTTGTCATCGACTTTCACTATTTCGAGCAACCCGGTGGCCAGCTCTTCTCGGACCCGAAGACCTATGTCGATCACGACGGCGAGTTGGCCTCGCCGACGATCGTGCATTTCAACCACGGACTCGCCGAGATCATCACCGCGTTGATGGACAACGGGATGCAGTTGACGGCGATCGAAGAGCACCAGACGGTGCCGTGGAACGCCCTCGGCGCGGCGATGGAGATGGTCGCCGACGGCGAGTACCAATTGCGAACACGGCCAGAACGACTGGCTGCGACCTACACGCTGCAAGCGATCAAACAGGGGTGAGCCGCTCGGCGATCACAGCGAGGGGGGCGGCAGCTTCCGGCTGACCGGCAGTTCACCTTGCGGAGGGTTCGACCGCCGGGGAGCCGCCGGCGTCGGCGTCGGCGGAGCAAACGGTGACTGGTCTCCGCGTGACGCCGCTGCCTCCTTGGCAGCGCGACGCTGGGCGGCCATCGACTTTGCCTGACGGCGGACGCGCTGGGTCATCGTCGTCGGCAACGGTTGGCCGAGCTGCAGTCGCCGCATACTGACGAGATACGTCACGGCGGCAAAGGCAGCGAGCACTCCGACGACGAGAAAGCTGATCGGCAGCGTGATCGACAGCAGCACGGGGACGATTCCGGCCCCGACCCAAGCAAGCTGGAACTTCGTTTCGAACTGCGCGAATGCCTGTCCCTGGTTCGCCTCCGGCGCGTCGCGTTGGACGATCGAGTCGAAGGCCAGTTTGCCGATCGCTGCCGAGCCGTTCACGGCCGCCATCAGCACGACGCTGGTGAACAATCCGGCAGCCAGAGCGGTACTCAGCCCAGCGACGGCAGCGAGGATCAGCGCCCCGATCAGCATCAGTTCCTCACGCAGTTGTCGACGTAATCGCGGTCCGACGGCGTTGCCGAGCATCGTGGCGACCGACGAGGCTGCCAGTCCCGCTCCGACCCATCCGATACTGGCATCGTGTCGTCGTACGTAGAAGAGCAGTTGGAAGAACAGGAATCCGACAGAGGCGCGGAGGATCGCCATACCCGATGACGCCAGCCGAACCGCCACTGTCGACAGTTCCTCCATTGCCTCGGTGCTCTGGCTATGGTCGGCAATTGCCTCGCGGGGTAGGCGGGTGGCGGCGAAGAAGGCGGCGGCGAATATCACCATCGTCAGACACAATGTCGCCTTCGGTCCCGAAACCTGCTCGACGACACCACCGTGCAACAGTGAACCTGCGGCAGAGGGCGTTGCGCTATGGAACACGCTGACGCCTTTGTAAATGATGCCGGCGGGTATCGCGGCGGCGAATCCCGAGAGGCCGGAGATGATGCCGAGTTTGGAGTTCGCCTCGACCAGTTCCTGATCGCTGCCGACGACGCTCGGCACCAGTGCCGCCTTCGACACGGTGTACGTCTTGGCGAGCACGAGGGCCGCGAAGACCTCGGGGAACAGCAGGACACTGTCGAGATGGCGGATCATCAGCAGGGTCACGATCGCCCTGCCGGCCGCTGCAATCTGAACGACGAGACGACGGCCGCCACGCATGCGGTCGATCACCGGGCCGATCAACGGAGCGACGACGGCGAACGGAGCCATGCTGATGGTCAGGAAGAGCAGGACCTTGCTACGCGCCGCATCGGGAGTGACGGAAATGAACGAGGATCCAGCCAACGCCACCGCCATCGTCGCCTCGCCGGCACCCATCAGGGCGTGCGGTATCACCATCCGTTGGAATTTCGTCAGCGTGCTGTGCAGCTCTCGTTGTGCCCGTCGCTTGCCGAGCATGCCGAGCGGGCGAGGTCCTGATCGAGGTGCTGATCGCCGCGCTGCTCGCGGCGCTGCTCGCGGCGCTGGTCGCGGTCCTGGCCTGGAGGCTGCGGACGTCGCGGCGCCACTTCCGGAGCCACCCGATTTCCCAGCAGATGCGCCCGTCGAACGCACCGGCTGGCGTGGCGGAGGTGGCGCCGGCTCCCAGTCGTCGATGCCGCTCATTGAGCCAACTCTACGTGCTGGCGCGGTGGCCCTTCAGTGTCTTGGTAGCAGCGACACCGGTTCTCGGAGGACGGCTCTGACGCTGGCGCCTGAGATCGCACATGGTGCGATCTCAGGCGCCTGCGTCGGTCGTTCAGGTGCGTGGACGTTCGTATTTGTAGCCGAGGCCGCGGATCGTGACGATCCGCGTCGGTTGCGCCGGGTCGTCTTCGACCTTGCTGCGCAACCGTTTGATGTGTACGTCGAGTGTCTTCGTGTCGCCGACATAGTCCGTTCCCCACACGCGATCGATCAGCGTGTCGCGCGGCAACACTCTGCCGGCGTTGGCCAGCAGCAGATGAAGGAGCTCGAATTCCTTCAACGGCAACGCTGCTGCATCGCCACGGATGACGACACGATGTTCCTCGGGGTCGAGAGCGACGTCACCGACGATGATCGAGTCGGGATGCAGATCACCGGAACCGCCACCGTCTGGTGCCCTGCGCAGAACAGCGCGCATCCTGGCGACGAGTTCGCGCAGCCGGTACGGCTTGGAGACGTAGTCGTCAGCGCCGACTTCGAGTCCGACGACCGTGTCGATTTCCGAGGCCTTGGCGGTGACCATGATGATCGGCACGGTGCTCTTCTTGCGGATCTGGCGGCACACCTCGATACCGGAAATGCGCGGCAACATCACATCGAGAAGGATCAGATCCGGTTGAACGGAGTCGAACATCTCCAGCGCTTCGACCCCGTCTCTGGCGACTTCGACACGGAATCCTTCGCGCTTCAGGCCGACCTGCATGGCGTCGACGAACGAATCTTCGTCCTCGACAACCAGAATCGTTTGGGTCGAAGTCATGATGCCTTTGCGGGGGTCATCGTCGTGTCGGGCGCTGCCAGCGGAGTCGACGAAAGGGTTGACGGAAGGGTTGACGAAAGGGTCGACGGAAGGTTTGACGGAAGGTTTGACGAACGAGATGACGAGGCCGATGACGTCGAACGGGAAACGATGCCATCGGAGACGCCGTTGTCAGCAACAGTGGCCGCAGGGACACGCAGCACGAAGATCGAGCCCTCACCCTCGACGGAGCTGGCGGTGACGTCTCCACCGTGATTCGTCGCCACGTGTCGCACGATCGACAGGCCGAGTCCGGTGCCCCCGGTCTCGCGGGAGCGAGCCCGGTCGACGCGATAGAAGCGTTCGAAGACACGGTCGAGGTCACGGGTGGGAATACCCATGCCGTGATCGACGACGTGCAACTCGACTCGGTCGCCAGCACGGTCACCAGCACGGTCGATCGCGTTGCTGACCACTTCGCTCACGACCTCGATCGTGCCGCTCGGTTCGGAGTACTTGACGGCGTTGTCGAGCAGGTTGGCGACGGCGCTGACGAGTTGGCGACGGTCACCGAGAAACGCTCCGTCGGCATTGGCGTGGTGCGTCGTGATGGTGATGCCCCGGCGCTCGCATTGCATCCTGACCCGCCCGATCGCTTCATCGACGACCGCTTTGATACGCACGACGTCCCGTGCAGGGTCGCCGCCGAGTTCGAGCCTGGACAGTTCGAGGAGGTCGTCGATCGTGTGCGCCAGTCGACCGGTCTCGCTGACGATCCGTCCAGCGAGGCGGTTGATGACGGCCGGATCATCCTCGCCCTGGAGTGTCTCGGCAAGGATGCTCATCGCACCGACGGGCGTCTTCAACTCGTGGCTGATGTTGGCGACGAAATCGGTGCGCACGGCATCGAGCCTCGCCCGTTCGGTGATGTCCTCGATGGTGGCGACAGCACCGCTGCGGTTCTCGAACGGGAACGCCCGCACCAGTACACGTTTCTTCGGCGGGCCGAAGAGATCGAGCACCTGCTCCCGGTGCTCGCCTCGGGCAGCTGCACGCAACAGGCCCTCGACTGCTTCGTCGACGAGGATGTCTCCGTGGCGGGCACCGGCGCTGTGCGCAGCGACGGCGTTGCGATAGCTGACACGTCCGTTCGAATCCGCAAGCGCGATCCCCACGGGAAGGGCGTCCAGCGCAATATCGAGCCGACGATCGGAGATCGTCGCGCCGCTCGGATGCTCGGTCTGCGAAGCTGCCGCCGCCGCCACAGCGACCGGAGGGGTGGTGCGACGGTGCACCCACCAGAAAACGACAGTGCCGACCGCTACCCCGGCAATGAACGTCAGGACGGCCACCATAGTGGTCAGATCCGTTCGTCTGGAGGAGTGAACGGCCTGACGGAAGTGTCGAGACTGACCGACGACTTGACGACGGGGATCCCGCCTACCGGCGTCAGGTCGACCGCTTGGCGGGCACGATGGCGGGCCGCACCGTCGTGTTCCGGCACCCAACCGGTCACCATGAAACGGACACGCTCTCCGATGTTGACGGCGTGATCACCGATGCGCTCGTAGAAGCGGGCGACGACAGCGAGTTGCACGGCGACCTGGAGGTCGACGTTGCCGGCAGCGTGGCTCTCGAAGATCGCCTGGATGAACTGCTTCTGCAGGCCATCGAGGTAGCTGTCCATGTCGTCGATCGACGCTGCCTTTGCTTCGTCCATCTCGACGTAGGCGTCGATCGCGTGGCCGAACAACACTTGCGCCTGCTCGCCCATCTTGGAGATGATGCCGCGCAGTTTCGGATCGAGTTCATGGCCGTAGATACGACGCGAGGCCTTGCAGATGTTGACGACGAGGTCTGCGGAACGTTCGATCTCGGCCGACATGCGCAACGCTCCGACGATAGCCCTGAGGTCGCTGGCGACCGGGGCCTGGAGGGCGAGGATCTGGTAGCACTCCTCCTCGACATCGAGCGTGCGTGCATCGATCTCGTCGTCACCGAGGATGATGTATTCGGCACCTTCGAGGTCCTGATCGAGGAGGATCTGCGTCGCCCGCGAGATCGATTCGGTGACAGAAGCTGCAAGCCTGACGAGTTCGCTCTTGACGTGGTCCAGTTCAGTGTGGAAACTCTTGCGCAGTTCGTTCATCAGCCAAATCTTCCAGTGACGTATTGCTCGGTCCGAATATCGGAGGGGTGCGAGAAAATCTGCTTCGTCGGTGCATATTCGACGAGCACGCCGGTGCGTCGATCGCTCGCCGGATTGATCTCGGTCGTGAAGAACGCCGTGCGGTCACTGACACGAGCCGCCTGCTGCATGTTGTGGGTGACGATGACGATCGTGAAGCGACTCTTGATCTCCCTCATCAGGTCCTCGATACGCGCCGTGGCGATCGGGTCGAGCGCTGAGCACGGCTCGTCCATGAGGATCACCGACGGCTCGACGGCAATCGCCCTGGCGATACACAGGCGCTGTTGCTGGCCGCCTGACATGCCGAGCGCCGACGTCTTCAGGCGGTCCTTTACCTCGTCCCACAACGCCGCACCCTTCAACGACTTCTCGACGAGATGATCGAGTTCGTCCTTCTTCTTGACACCGTTGACCCGTGGGCCGAAGGCGACGTTGTCGTAGATGCTCTTGGGGAACGGATTCGGCTTCTGGAAGACCATCCCGATGTGTCGGCGGACTTCTGTCGCTGACACGTCCGAGCCGTACAGATCGGTGCCGTAGAAATAGACTTTTCCCTCGACGCGAGCACCGGGAATCAAATCATTCATCCGGTTCAGGCACCGTAGGACCGTGCTCTTGCCGCAGCCGGACGGCCCGATGAACGCCGTGATCTCATTGGCGCGAACGCCGATATTCACCTCGCGAACGGCTTTGAAGGCGCTGTAGAACACCGAAACGTCCTCGAGCGCGAACACCGTTTCACCCCTGTCCGACAACGGTGCGACAGTCTCCTCGGCGACCGCCGGAACCGTGAAGTTGGTGATGGACTCTTGATCGCTCATCGACGCTTTCTGATCACATTCTGTCGTCATGACGGTACTCGCTCCAGCCGTTGCGTTGGCTGGTCCATCAGCATTCGCGGTCATCAGCGCTTCGCCGAGAAACGGGCGGAGGCGATGCGGGCAATGATCGTGAACAGGAAGGCAATCGCCAGCAATGTCAGCGCGGCGCCCCACGCCCGGCCCTGGGCACCTGACAGGGACGACAGCGCATTCGAGAAGATCTGGCGGGACAGTGTGGTGTTCGCACCGCTGAAGACATTGCGGTTCGTCTGGTTGACGGTGAAGATCGTGAACAGCAACGGAGCGGTCTCGCCAGCGGCACGGGCGACGGCCAGCAGGCAACCGCTGATGACGCCCGGCAGCGCAGACGGCAACACCACGGTCAACACGGTTCGGCTCTTGCTCGTGCCGAGTGCGTAGCTCGCCTCACGCAGGGACGTCGGCACGAGCTTGAGCATGACCTCGACCGAGCGAATGATGATCGGCAGCATCAGAAATGCGAGCGCCAATGCGCCACCGAGTCCGGAATAGCCGAAGTTCAACGTGAAGATCACGTAGATGAACAGGCCCATGACGATCGATGGCACACCGGTCATCACGTTCGACAGGAAACGGACGACTTTGGCGAACGGACTCCTGCCACCGTACTCGTGCAGGTATACAGCTCCGAGGATCCCGAGTGGAACAGCGATCGCCGTCGCCAGCGCGGTGATCAGCAGGGTTCCGACGACGGCAGGACCCATACCGGGTCCGATCTTGCGCTCCTGGTTGGGGATCGCGGCGGTGAGGAACTTCGGAAAGCCGGTGAACACCGAACTGGCACCTTTTCCGATCACGGTGATGACGACGAAGATGACCGGGAGCAGGGCGACGACGATCGAGGCGCCCATCAACCACTGCATGATGCCGCTCTTCGTTCGCCGCCAACTCTTCTGCGCCCGCAGATCCGGGGCGACCGTCCGTGTCGTTGGCTGACCGCCGCCGCCGATGCCGGAGATTCGAGTCGTTACGGCCATCAGATTGCCCTCCGCCTCTCGGAACGGTTGACGACCGAGTTGGCAACCAGGTTGACGATCAAGGTCATCGCGAACAGTGTCATCGCCAGGCCGATCAGCGCAGATTTCTGCAGCGTGTCGGCTTCTGACCACTGGTTGGCGATGACGGCCGGCAGCGAGTCGCCGCTGGCGAAGGCGTTCGACGAGATCTGCGCAGCACCGCCGATGACGAGCGCTGCAGCGATCGTCTCCCCCATTGCCCTGCCGAGTCCGAGCATCACGGCGCCGATGATGCCGGTGCGGGAATGTGGCAGGACCGTTCCCTTGATCATCTCCCACCGGGTCGCTCCGAGGGCAAGCGCACCCTCGCGGTCGGTCGGCGGCACGGTCTCCATGACTTCACGGGACAGCGAGGTGATGATCGGGATGATCATCACAGCGAGGATGATGCCGGCGGTCGAGAAGCTCTTGCCCTGCGCAGCACCGAAGATCGTCCCGAGCACCGGGACCCTTTTGAAAATGTCGTGGATGTGGTTGAAGAACGTACGGATCGGAGCGGCGAGCACGAGCGCTCCCCACAGGCCCCAGACCACTGATGGCACGACAGCGAGCAGGTCGATGAGATAGGTGATCGGTCGCTTCAGCCACAACGGCGCGACCTGGGTGGTGAACAGGGCGATGCCGAGGCTCAGCGGGATGGCAAGGAGGATGGCGATCGTTGCGCTGTAGAGCGTGCCGAAGATGTAGGAGAGAGCGCCGTAGTGCTGGTTGGCGATATCCCAGCGCTTGTCGGTGAAGAAGCTGAGACCCATATGACTGAAGGCATCCCACGACTTGGTCGTCATCGTGTAGGTGATCAACCCGAGGACGATCAGCACCAAGACGCCGGCACCGAGACACATGTAGCGGAAGGTCGAGTCGGCTGGCGTCGGCCGGCGGTTCATTTTGGGGGCGGTGGTAATCGCCACGTGCACTCCTAGGACGAAGTCGGGTACTGCAAGAACCTGACGATGCCGGTCCTCGGAGTGGGAACTCCGACGACCGGCATCAATTCAGGAGGGAAGGGTTGCTGAGTCGATCAGGCCGGAATGACGATCTTGTCGAGTTGTGCAATTGCCTTGGCGTCGAGATCCTTCGGCAGCGCTGCATAATCGAGGCTGGCGGCTTTGGCCTGCTCGTCGGTCAACAGGAATTTGATGAACGCCTTGGTGGCTTCGCCCTTGGCCTTGTCGGTCTGGTTCTTGTAGACAAGGATCCAGGTCTGGGCGGCGATCGGGTAGCTGGCGTCGCCATCCGCCCATGCAAGGTTGAACGTCAGGTTGTCCTTGACGGTGGTCGCTGTTGCGGCCGCCGTGGCACCGTCGAGGCTCGCCTCGACGAACTTGCCGGTCTTGTTCTTCACCGAGGCGAATGTCAGGCCGGCAGCTTTGGCGTCGGAGTAGTCGACGTAGCCGATGGCACCGTCGGTGCTCTTGATGATCTGGGCGACGCCGGAGTTGCCGTTGCCGGCCTGCACACCTGCCGGCCATGTGACGGTCGAACCGGTCTTCAGCGCCCAGGTTCCGTCGCCACCGGTGCCTTCCGACTTGTCGAGGAAGGTGGTGAAGTTGCTGGTGGTACCGGAACTGTCGGAGCGGACGGCGACGACGATCGGCTTAGCGGGGAGCGTCGTGCCGGTGTTGTCGGCGGCGATTGCCGGATCGTTCCAGTTGGTGATCTTGCCCTGGAAGATCTTGGCGATGGTGGCCGGGCTGAGCTGCAGCTTGGTGACGCCGCTGAGGTTGTAGGACATCGTGATCGGAGCGACGATGACCGGGAAGTACAGCACGTCGCCGCCCTTGAACTTCGCTTTGTCGGCGTCGGCAATCGTGCCGTCGGATCCTGCGAAGTCGACGAGTTGGTCTGCGAGATCCTGACGACCCTTGCCGGATCCGCCGCCGCCATAGGTGATCTTGACACCCTTGGCCTTGGCCCCGAAGTCGTCGATCGCCGCAGTGACGAAGGCACCGACGAACGTCGAGCCGGATGCGTTCAGCGAGGCCGAGAGCTTGGAGATATCGACCGGCGCCGACGAACCGCCTGCAGCAGTCGTTCCGGTGGCAGCAGCAGTCGTTCCGGTGGCAGCAGTAGTCGCTCCGGCACCGGTCGTCGTTCCGGTGGCAGCCGTTGTTGCTCCGCCGGCGGTGGTGGCAGCAGTCGTTTCGGCCGAGGTGGTGGCGGTGCCGCCGGCCGAGGTGGTGGCGGTGCCGGCAGCGACCGTCGTGGTGGCCGTCGACTTCGTGCTGCTACCGCAAGCGGCTGCCAGCAGCGAGAGGGAAATGGCGCCGGCGATCATCGGCAGACGGTGTTTCACGTTGTTCACGCGTGGGTTCTCCTTGGTAAGCGTTGATTTCGTCGCTCACCGTAAGAAACCAAGGTGGACACCATCCGTTCATCAAGTGAACGGCAGGTGAACAACGACCCAACAATGCCCCAACTCCCCGGTCAGCGGGGGTGCGATCCATTTTCGCAGCCCCCACCCGTTACCCTCCTGAAGCGGCGGGGCGGCCGTGAGTTCGTGCCCACGCTGCGACTGTCCCCCCCTTTCAGACGCCGGCGCCGTCCAACGAGTCGGAGTCCTTCGACGAGTGATGGTGCGTATAGGCGGCTGCGCCGGCGATGACGAGCGCTGCGGCGACCGGCAACAGGATGGCATTCGAAACCTCTGGGATGTTCGTCGGCACGCAGAGGCTGCCTCCGGCGGTCCGCTTCAGCGTGACGGAGTCGATTTCGACGCCGCCCTTGCTCGACACCCGATCGCCGTCGGCGACGATCGTCACCTGCATCGTCGTCTGCTGTCCAGCCGCTGCCGGGACGACATTGATCTTGGCGAGCGCATAGTCGAGGTAGCGGGTCTGTGACCAGTTGATCGACTCTGCCCCCACAGTCGCACCGAACGGTGCCGCTGCGCCAGTCCCTGGAGCGGTGTAGATACGCGAGTTGCTGTACGACGTCGTCGCTCCGGCACCTGTTGTGCGGCCGCGATAGCGGTCGGTCGTACCGGTTCCGTCCGGAGTCCCGTTGTTGTACCAGTTGTAACGGGGGCGGCCGCCGGAACCGACCGTCAGGTAGGTCGTCCCGATCGTCGCGTCGATCGACGATCCGTCAGGTGCACTGATCGCACCGGTGCTGTTGCGGATCGGGTCGGTGCGCTCGACCTGATGGTTGTGGCCCGACAGCACGAGGTCCACCTGATAGAGGTCTGCAGCTGTGCCGACGATATCGCGAACGCCCTTGTCCGAAGCGTGGTTGCCGGACGTCGAGAACGCACAGTGGTGCATGAACATGACGATGAAGTCGATCGTCGGGTCCTGCCGCCACCCGGCGAGCGTCGAGTTGAGCCACGTGGACTGCGCACCGCCGCTGTAGTTGAGGTTGGTGGAGATCTCATAGGACAGATCGTTGGCGTCGACGCTGATGATGCCGACGTTGCCGTAGGCGAAGCTGTAGACCGACGGGCAGCCACTCGGTCCGTTCTGCGGGAGGTCGAAGCGGGCTTGGTGGCCGCCGTAACCGTGGGTGCCGTATAGCGCCTCCATGTCGTGGTTGCCGGTCGCGATCATCCACGGTGTCGACGAGGTCGAGCCCTCGATCTGGGCGAGGTAGACATCCCACGTGTACGGGTTGTAGGCGTTCTTCCCAGCGGGAGCACCTCCATGGGTTCCGGTCCCGGTCGCGCTCAGGGCGTTGGTGTCGTCGACGGGCAGGCCGGAACCGCTCGGGTCTGCATAGCTCACGTCGCCGTTCATCAGATGGAAGGCCGGGTTCTGAGCGGCGACCAGTGCCGTCATCGTCACCGCAGGCGTTGTGTCGTAGCCGAGCACTGGGTCAGCGACGTTGTAGTAGTTGTCATCGAATGCTGCTGGCGCCCACGTGTACGGGGTCGACGATGCATAGGCGAACGCCGGATCGGTCGGTGCGGCGTTCGTGCCGTGGTCGCCGAAGGAGGTGAAGGTGAACGGTGCCGGGACGTCGACGCCGTTCGTCGGCGAGCAGCCGAGACCGCGACGGTCCGGCGCTGTCTTGAAGGTGCCGTCGCCGGTGATGGTGCCATCGCCGAGCTCGAACTGGTAGTGGTAGGTCGTGCCTGGCTGCAGCCCGGTGATCAGACCCTTGATGTAGAACTGGTTGCCGGCAAGCGTGCCGTGCGGTGCGTTCGGGACGACACCGGTGAGGTTGATGATGTTCGGTGTCGCCGACCCGCCGTAGGAGGCCGTCGTGCCGTAGCGCAGCACCGGCGTGATGCTGGCCGCCTGGACACCATTGGGGAAGACGACCTGCGCAGAGATGCGCATCGAGTTCGTCGGATCGTTGCCGCCATCGCTGGCGAACGAGACGTGCCGGCCGACGATGACAGCGCCCGTCGTGCCGCTCGTACCGCCGCCAACAGCAAAGCTGCGCTTGAGAAAGGCGAAGTTGCCGAGGGCGACGGCACCGACACCGGCCAATGCGCCTTTGAGCGCTGTGCGACGGCTGATGCGGTTCTTGTGCCAATGCGCCTCGATCTGCTCGTGGTACTCATCGACGGTGGGGGCAATGGTCTTGATGAAATCGCTCATGATGGCAACACAACAATGCCGAGGAAGCCGCAGGGTGAACACCAGCCGAACGAGACGCAAACCGCAGCCGATCAGTTGACGAACACGCGCTGCGTCCGCTTGGTTCGTCTTGAGACTCTCTTACACTCCGATGCGCCTGGAGAAGGTCGGACTCCGAGCGTTCACCCGTTCAGTCGCTACTGCTTGAGAAAATAAAGTGATAGGACACGAATCCAGTAGTCTGAAACGGTGAAGTCGTATCACCAGTACTGCGCTCTGGCACGGGGCCTCGACGTACTGGGTGACCGCTGGTCGATGCTCATCATCCGCGAGCTCAGCTTACGGGACTGCCGCTACACGGATATCCGAGATGGCCTCCCTGGTGTCGCCTCGAACCTCCTCGCAGAACGTCTGCGCGAGTTGAGCCATGCGGGGGTCGTCGAACGGTACGAGGCTCCGAAGCCCGTAGCCTCAGCGCTCTACCGGCTGACATTGCGAGGACGTGAACTGCTGCCGGCGATGCACGCGATCGTCCGCTGGGCCAGTCCGCTCATGGTGTCGGGCCCCGCAGACGGCGACCATCAACGGGGCCGATGGACAGCCTTCGCCGCGGACGCATTCCTCGGAGGTCCGGCGGCCGACGCCACGACGTTGAGCGTGCAGATGGGTGACGATGAAGAACCGATCGTCATCGACATCGCAGCCGGCGACGTCTCCGTACGCATCGGGACCGATGACCACGCCGATGTCCGTGTCCATGGATCGAACTGGATGCAACTCGGGCTGCTGTCCGGTGAGCTGTCGTTCTCCGAGGCTTCACGCCTGATCGAGATCAGCGGGAGCCGCACGGCGCTGCGCAAACTGCGGGGCGTGCTCCACCGTCGCAGGACCGTTGGCTCACCGATCACTGCCATCGGTGCGCGATGACAACCGACTCCGATGAACCCATCACAGACGTCGGCGCCCACTACGGCCGCAGCCGCCAACGCATCCAGGCGTTGCTCCGGAACGCGCCAGCCGGGGCGGCGGCGCAGCGAGTCGCAGCATGCCCCGGTTGGAGCGTCCATGACGTGATCGCCCATCTCGTCGGGGTGATCGAGGATGCCGCCGCCGGGCGATTGAGCGGTGTGCCGACCGAAGCACTCACCGCCGCTCAGGTGGCGCGCCACACCGCCACGCCATTAGACACCCTGCTCGATCAGTGGGATGTACTCGGACCGGTGTTCCAGATTCGCCTCACGGAACTGCGGATCTGGCCGGCGTTGTTCGACGTCCTGACCCACGAGCACGATATCCGTACGGCGCTGCAGCAGCCAGGCGCACGGGATGTCGACAGCGTTCGGATCGCCGCCGATCTACTCCGTCAGGGCCTGCACGCCGGCACGGAGATCCGGGTCGTGTTCACCGACCTCGGCGAGATGACGCCAACAGTCGTCGACGACCAACTCGACGAACTCGACCGGACATTCAGGCTGACGACGACGCCCTTCGAGTTCTTCCGTCTCCGTATGGGACGTCGCAGCGCCGACCAAGTCGAGGCGATGCAGTGGTCCCGCAATCCGACGCCGGTGCTCCACCAGCTGTTCGTCTTCGGCCCGGCTGTGGCGCCGTTGGTCGAAGACATCTTCAACACCAATCCATCGTGAAAGGAATTTCGCTGTGAGGTACCTGATCCTCGCCCTCGAAACCGTCGACGACTTCGACCGAATCAACGGCCTTGGCGGAGCGATTCACCGATGAACGTCTCACCGATTCCACTGCCTTCGGTGCTCGATCAGGACCTGACACCTCCTGATGCCGACGAGGTCGCCTTCCTCGGTCGCGGTGTGATGCGGGCGATCAGTCCAGCGAGCGGACCCACCGAATTCCAGACGCTGCTGATGAGGGCGGTTTTCGAGGCGATGACGTCGCATGGTTTCGATGCGGCTTCGGTTTCCCCGATCGATGCCGGACAGTTCGCCCTCGGCATGGCTCGTCGCAACGCCGCATTCCGGACGCGCATCGTGCAGATCATGATCCTGGGCGCACTCGTCCTTCGGCCGCTGCCGGTCGAGGTGGCGGACAGCATCACCGACTTCGCCTCGGCGTTGTCGGTCGACGACGGCATGCTCGAAGTTGCCCGGAATTTCGCCGTCGGGGACCTCGGTCTCTCCGCAGTCGACTTCGACCGCAACGGGTACACCTCCGATTGGTCGCCGGCACGTACCGAAGCGCTCCACGCCACCGGTCTTGCCGAAGCGTGGGCGCTGACGTCCAACGACGACGAGCTCGCCAGTCGCTGGGAGGCACTCGGCGATCTGCCGGCCGGGACGCTCGGCCGGCGCGTCTGGGAGTTCTACCGCGCCCGCGAATTCGCGTTCGTCGGCCGTCCGAATTCTGCTCTGCTGCTGCTCGCTCAGCACGACTGGGTGCACGTACTGGTGGACGACGGCACCAAGGCCGAGTCCGAGCTCGAAGTGTTCGGTTTCATTGCTTGCGCCGACGACGACCCCCCGGGTTTCTCGGTACTGGCGATGGTCGTCAGCCTGTTCGAAACCGGCTACCTCGCCCATGGTGCCGGGCTCTTCGACGCCTTCCCTGGCCAGCTTTCCCACGAGGAAATAGCAGTCCGTGTCGCCGACGCAATGCGGCGGGGAGCGATGAGTCGCGGGTTGGAGCACGAACCCGATGTCGATTTCCTCGGTATCGACTGGTTCCTGCTCGCCGACCGTCCGGTCGAGGTGCTCAGCGAACAGTTCGGCATCGTCGACAAGTCGCCCGCTGCGCGGGCCGCTGGATCCGCCGGCCCGTGGGATGTCGGCGGGATCAGCGACTACCAGTACAGGACAGCCCGTGCCGCAGTCGACGCTGGCGGTCTGGCCTACGACACACCACCCCATAGGACAGACAGGGCTCCGTGCCTGCGGCGACGGGCAGCAGCGGCGTTGCCGGGGTCAGTGGGACTTGGCGAGCATCGTCAGGCTCGCGAGCTTGACGATCAGGTCGGAACGCAACAGTCGCACCGATTCGGGATAGACGTCGCGTGGCGTCCTCGGGCGATCGATGAACGCCAGATGGTCGAGCTCGAGCACTTCGAGCGTCTCGACGATCCAGTCGTCGTCGACGAATGCGGTCATCGTCTCAGCAGAGTCGGCGAGCGTCACCGATGCATCGCCTGTCCGCAGTGCGGCGATGACATGGAACCCGAAGTACAGCATGCGGGCGATGTCGACGCGCACCGATCCGTCGTCGAGGTCGGTGTTGGCAGTCGACTGGAACGTGTAGCCCAGGAGCTCCGCAGAAAGGCTCACGACGTCGAACAGTTGCGCCTCGTCGTGACCACCGAAGATTGCAGAAAACGACTGTGGCACAGGCACGCACTTCGACGTCAGCACCGCCGCTCGGAACTGCTCATTGAGCTCACCAATTGTGACCAAGGTGTACCTCTTCCTTCGGACATCGTGATCGTACGGAGTGCCATCTGCTGTCTGACGGATAACCGACGAATTCAGGTGGAATTCATCGCCGATTCACCGGCGAGATCCCGGTAGGGATCAGGCACCTCGTCACCGCGTCCGCAGGCGTCGCTGACGTGTAACACGGCCTTCACAGAGACGTCGCTGCGATGTAAACCGCCCGTTTCCTTGGTGGCGTACGTTGACGAGTGAGTCGCCGCCCCCGTTCTGGCTACCCCCTGGGTCTGCAACGGCCGGGCGGCAGCTCAACGGGGCCACCCCACCGGAGTGCGGCGGCGACGGCTACGGGTGTCAGCACACTCGGGTGCTGCGATGACACTCGGTTTTCACACGTCGCCGCAAGGCCCAGCGACGTCAGGCGATGCGTTGGGCGACGACGAACATCTCGTGACCGCGCGTCGCCTGCTTACGGAACAGCTTGAACTGTAGCCAGACGATCGGTCGCCATAGGCTGGTCGTTGCCGCGAGGATCGGGGAGATGACCGGGATGTAGTGAGACGGGTTGACGGAACTGGCCATCGTCCTCACCATCTCGTCCGGTTCCGTCTGCACTGGTTCGGCCTTCAACCGCGTGTACATCCGGCGCATCAGCCAGAACGTGGGAAACGTGAAGTCCCAGACGATCTTCGTCTGCATTCCTGTGGCGCGCAGTTTTGCTTCGAGTTCCGCCACCGTGTAGCGGCGGACGTGACCGTAGAAATCATCGTCCCACCGCCATTCCCGAGGGTTGCTCGGCACGCTGATCAACATGTGGCCACCGTCGACGAGGCGCCCCGCAGCCCGCTCGATCAGGTCGACATCGTCGCGAACATGTTCGAGCACGTCCATGAACAGCACACAGCCGTAGTCACGAGGGCCTTCGTCGATCGAGCCGTGCACGACCTCGACCGGCATCCCGCGCAACGAAGCTGTCGCCTTGACGAGCGCTGCCTCCGACAGGTCGAGCGCCGTTCCGGTCAGCCCGCGCGATGCCATGTGGACGCTGACGTCGCCGTCGCCACAACCGACGTCGAGGAACGGCCCACGGATCGGGAGCTGCAGCAGCGCCTCGTCGACGCACTTCAGCAACGAGTTCTTCAACGGCGCGAAATTTGTCATCGCCAGCAGAGGGTACGGACACGTAGTTGAACGCCCGGCAACACCGAAGTGGCCATTCGGGGTCGATATCGAGGTGCGATCGTCGCCCTGCCGAGAGAGTCGAACGAGGCGGCTTCGTTCAGAGGCACGGCACGACAGAGAGCGAGCAGTTGCTGGCCGTCGCTGTCTCCCCGCTCGACTGGAACAGCACGAGGGCGATGGATTCGCCGGCACTCAGTCGGAGGGACGCTGCCGTCGTCTGCGCGCTGCGCCCGGCCGAGTCCGGCGCGCCTTTGGCGGCTGCGATCACGTCGTCGCTGTCGCCTCTGACCTCCACCGAGCGGCGAATCTCGAGGTATCTGTCGCCGGTCATGCCGTCCGGCCAGCCAACGCTCGCCGTGACGGTGTAGGGACCGGAACGAGCGACGGTGATCAGATGAGGGGCTGCTGCACTGTTGTGCTGACCGGCAAAGTCGGCGACCGCCGACTCGAACGCAATCGGGGTCGGTGTGCCGCTGGACACCTCGACGTGGTGCTCCGAGAGATAGGTTCCGCCGACGGCAGTCTGCACGCTGAGACCGCCGCCTGCGATCGACGGTTCGTGGACGAATCCCGCGGCGGGACACACCCCGATCGACCCCTGATGGAGGTTATGGCGCACGACGACGTCGCGATATCCGCCCCCGGCAGCAGGATCGTCGAAATAGAGGTGATAACCGACAGCACCCTTTGCGGCATCGGCTGCGAAGACGTTGTCGTGGATGTTGACTCCGTCATGTCTTGAACCGTTCGGTTCAAACTGCATCGCATGGAACGTGCCGGTCGTTCCGTCGGAATTGCCGCCACTGAACGTGCAGTTGGAAATCGTCAACGATGACAGCGCACCCTTCGCCAACACACCTCCCCGATGCGTTGTGAACGAGCAGGCATCGAAGACGAGCCACATCGCGTTGTTCAGCTCGATGGCCGGACGGGGGCCATCGCCTGTCAGCGTCCCCGAATCGTTGCCCTCGAGCTGCAGATCGTTGAATCGCGTCTTGACCGAGTTGATCGCCAAGATGTTGCCGGCCACGTTCTCGGCGATCCAACCTCCCTCGACCCACGAATCCCACACGGTCGACAACATCAGGCCGCGGCCACCGTTGTACGTACTGCGGACGTCGACGAGCCGCAGCAGGAACATCGGTGACGCGCCGGAGGTGTCGCCGAAGTTGAGCCCGTGCCGTCCGCAGTTGAAGATCCGGACGCTCTCGACAACGATCCCATCGCCCCAATAGCCCGTGTACGAGCTTCCGGGGAATTGCCCGATCCCATCGGTCCCGTTCGGACAGTTGAACGTTGCCCGCCCCTTTGTGGTCCCGGCATCAGCGAAGTGATTGCCATCGATCGTCAGGTTGCGGAAATAGCTGCTGTGGCCGCGTGCCCTGCTGGCGCCGTTGGTGATGACCGGGCCGGCTGAGCCGGCCAATTTCTTGATTGTCACCATCGGGTGCTCACCGACGAGGCCGACGCGATCTGCCATCAGCAGCGTGGAAACGACGTACGTCTGTGCCGAAGAGGGAGTCGGGAAAAAGACCGTTCCACCGCCACCGCTCGCAGACGCTGCGTCGATTGCCGCCTGCACCTTCGTCGTCTCGTCCGTGCCGTCACCGACCGCTCCGTAGTCGGCAACGTTGTACGACATTCCGTCGACGCCAGCAGCTGAGGCCGCGCGAGGGGAACCGGCGACCGCCACTGCAGCGGTCGCCGCACCAGCGCCGAGCAGCAGAGAACGACGACTTCGTAACCGTGCCGCGCTCTCCATCAAGGGCTTGCGACGGTCGGTGATGCAGCGGCAGTGTCGGCCGTGCTCACCACCGCCGTTGTCGGTGCCACTGTCGTTGCCGTTGCCGTTGCCGTTGCCGGTGCCGCTGTCGCCGTCGTTGCCGGCGGTTTGCCGGCGTCCGGTCCGGTCGTCAGCGCCTTGCCGGTCGGGACGAACTCCCACAACGTGAGGTTGGTGTAGTCGCGCGTCATGACCCACGTGCCAACTGTCGTCTTCGCGTGTATTGCGTCGAGGAGAGCCTGACCGTGGAATGAAACCGCCGAACTCTTGACGATCACCACGAAATCGAATCGTCCGATCGGATCTGCGGCGACGAGTTCGAAGTTGCGGTTTTCGGGGACAACGTATTGACGAGGCTCATGGGTCACCAAGGTCTCGAAGTTCGAGACATCCGTTGCAACCTTCTTTCCCTGAGCAAGCACGGGATCGAGCTCGTCCCTCAGCACGTAGTACTGGTGGAGATCGGACTCGAACAGCTGGTACGGACTTCCGAGGATCGGCGTCGAGACGGTGTCGCGTCCGAGGAGGTACCGGAAGAAGATGTACTCGCCTTCCGGACCGGTGGCCTTTTGGACTGCAAAGTGCAGCGTTGCCGATATCACGCCCACAATCAGAACCCCGACGCCTGCGAAGGAAAGCCAAGGGTGCGGTCGGCGTCTGTGCGGCGCACCGACTGCGTTGCTTGCCGGTGGCGAGGAGGCCCACAACACCGCCACGACGCTGAAAACCGAGAGCACCATATAGAAGCGGGGCACGGCCCAACTCGTGCCGGTGTGTACCTGATAGGCGCTTACGAGCGGCAGAGCAAGCGCTCCGGCCAATAGCCCGAAGGTGGCTCGAAGATTCCGACGGAGCGCCGCAATCGCGAAGACGATGCCGGGGGCGAGCACGGCGACGAGCACGCCGCTGTATTTCAAGGAATTGGCGAGCGTACGATTCGCCGGCAACCACGGTGCATGCTCCGGGACCTTCGTCAGGCCGGACGACGCATGCAGGAAGAAGATCCAGTCCTTCATGATCAATTTCGATGCCAGCGCCCACACAGCAACCCACAGCAGTGTCGGGATCATTGCCAGCGTGAACGCACGTACCCAGCGTGCATGTGGCAACTGGATGGCGACTCCCGCACAGAGGAACGGGGCGACGATCAGCATCTCGTAGCGTGTCGCAGTCCCGAGCGCAAGGGCCACGCCGAAGAACACGAGGTCCCACACCTGATGGCTTCTGCTCCACCGCGCATAGGCCAGCAAGGTCAGGGCGATGAAGCTGGCAAAGGTTGATTCGCTCATGCCGTTGGACGACATGTAGATCGTCAGCGGACTGAGCGCGAAGACGGCGCAAACCGTCACGACCAGCCACCGTGGCGCGCCGAGGACGCGGCCTGTGGATGCCAGTATCGGGATCGTCAACGCACCGAAGAATGCACATGTCATCGGGCCGGCGAAGGCGGTCGCGCCCAATGGCTCGAGCAGTAGAACGAACGGGATACGGCTGAAGGTCGGAATCGGCATCCAGTAGAACCCGATTGCGCCGAGATGTGGATCAGAGCTCAGCACCATCAACTTGGCGTTGAGGGTTCTCGTCGTCGCGTCGCCGAGCGAGTACTGCTTGACGTACATCATCCACCAGCCGGCGGCGAGGAACTCGAAGAAGGCGACGACCGCCATTGCCCACGGCCATCGCGATGCTCGTGGGTTTGGTTCCGGCTCCCCGCCTGGGGCGTCTGTGCCAGGTCTCGCAGGCTCGGCAATCGTCGGCGCCACAGCAGTCTTTTGCGCAACGGAGAACTCGTCTCGTTGTCGGTCCTCGACGATCTGTTCATCAGGCCGCGTTTCCGTGATCGTCACTCGCTACCGGCCTCTACAACACCTGTCGCAATCAATACCGGCGTGGAGACATCAGTCGTCGGCTGGCCATCACCGGCACCGGTCCGGACTCGGGACAGACCGTGCTGGGTCTTCTCCCAATAGGCCGGGTCTCGCAGCAGTTGCCAGAGCGCCTTGATCGCCGCCAGCGACATCAGCACCCAGTACAGCGGCATCAGCAGCGCAGCTTTGAACATCGACCGTTGCTGGTATTCGTAGGCGGTGATGCAGTTCATATAGAAGATCAGGCAGTTGCCGACGAGCCACAGGAACAGGCCTGTGTAGTACAGCGGGGCCGGCATGATCTGGCGGAGGAACGCCGGCTCCAGTAGGAACCAGACGGCCAGCAGGAACCAGAACACCGGATTGAGGATTGCGAGAAGCGGCGTTCCGCCGACGAAGATGTTGAAACGCAGGAACTGGCGCAAGCCGAGTTCCCGGTACATCTGTCGCGGGTGGCGAAGGTGGACGAGCCACGTCTGGAGGTAGCCCTTGTACCAGCGGCTCCGCTGCTTTACCCAGTTGATGACGTCGGTGTTCGCCTCTTCCAGCGTTATTGAATCAAGCAGTTCAACGCGGTAACCCTGGCGATACATCCGGATGCCGAGGTCCGCATCCTCTGTCACGTTGTAGCTGTCCCAGCCACCGAGCGGGACGAGGATGTCCCTTCTGAAGTGGTTCGATGTACCGCCGAGCGGGATCGGCGCATCCGTGACTTTGAGGCCGGGTAGGAATTGCGAGAACCAGGTGCGGTATTCGATCGAGAACCACCGTGTCAGCAAGTTCTCGTCGGCGTTGAAGTACGCCAGTTCCGCTTGTACACAAGCGACTTCGGGGCCGCATCGGGTGAACGCGATCGCCATGCGGCGTAGTTGCAGCCGGTCCGGGACATCCTCTGCGTCGTAGATGCTGACGATGTCGCCGGTGCTCGTCAGCAGTCCGTAGTTCAGCGCTTTCGGTTTGGTGCGCGGCGCTGCGGCCGGGACGATCACCGCCTTGATGTGATCGGGTAGTTCGAGCGATCCCACCGCATCGATGGTGTCGATGTCATCCTCCTCGAGGAGCAGCATCACCTGCAGGAGATGCGGCGGGTATTCCAGGTTGGCCAATCCGGTAACGACATGGCCGATGACTTCGGCCTCGTGATAGGCGGGAACGAGCACCGTGACGGTCGGCAGTTCGGACTCCGGGAACGCTCTCGCTTCGTCGTCGGGGATCGTGATCCGGCTCGTCCGCTGGCGGGCGGTGATCATCACGAGATGGAGTCGGAACCACACCACACCCAGATAGGTCGCCATCGACAGGCCGAGCAGCACGGTGCCCGTTCCGATCGGGAAGAAGGCGAATCCGGCCACCACCACGAGTGCCATCAGTACGAAGCCAGCCCGCTGCGGTGTGGTGAAGCGGGTCTTGGCCGAGTAGGCGGGGAAGGCCTCCGCCAGGCCGTCCCTCGCCCATTCCAACGAGTCGATGCTCTCGGCTGAGTGGTCAAACATGTGTGGCTCCACGAACTCTGGGGGAGCCCAGGAGCCGGACATTCCGACGACATCGGGTGAGTCGGTTCCGCCGCCTGGATTGTTCGACTCGTCCTGCTCCATCAACCGACTTTGGACCGTGTTCTTCCCGTATTCAACTGACCGCCACCGAATTGCGCCTCAGTTGTCGCTGCGTTTGACTGCTGTTCATCTGGATGACGTCTGGCAGACACTCAGGCGGCGTTGGCGTACGATTCCGTGCTCGTGCCCAAGGCCCGCCGGCTGCGGTATTTGACGACGTCGACGAGCACGTCGGCGGCGTACTGCATGCCGTTGACGTGACACTTCTCGTCGCCGTAGTACGTCGGGATGGGGATCTCCACGAAGCGGCCGCCGGCGTCCTTGACGCCGAGAATGATCTGCGTGTCGAACTCGAAGCCGTCGGCCATCGAGTCGAACGCCAGCTTGCGCAGCACCGATGTGCTGTAGGCGCGGTAGCCGGAGTGCCATTCCGTCAGATGGAGCCCGCTGGCAAGGTTCTGGCAGAACGTCAACAGGCGGTTGCCGAGGAACTTGTACATCGGCATCCCACCGAGACGTGCGCCTCCGCGTGTCATCATGCGAGAGCCGAAAACCGCTTCGGCTTTGCCGTCGATGAGCGGGGTGACCATTGCCATCGCAAGCTCCGGCGCATACTGGCCGTCACCGTGGATCATCACGACCTGTTCGAAGCCGAGCCGGATCGCCCACTGGTAGCAGAATTTCTGGTTGCCTCCGTAGCCACGATTCTTGATCTGCTTGACGACCGTGACGGGCACCTCAGGGTGAGCTTCGGCCCAACACTGTGCACGCCCGACCGTGTCGTCCTTCGATGCGTCGTCGCTCACGAGGATGGCGCCGACGGACCGGGAGAAGGTCGAAGGGACGCGGTCGAGGACCCACTCGATTGTCGACTCTGCGTTGTAGGTGACGATGACGATGGCAACACTGTGGAAACCGGGAGCGGATGCGGCGGCGGACTTCATTGGAGATCTCCTTGCGAGGGGTGACTGAAGGAAGAGCGGGTGTGCCGCGTCGGCGGCAGGAGCAGGACCGGACCGGACCGGACCGGACCGGATCGGAGATCAACGGTCGGACCTGCAGAGAACGATTGGTGAGGCTCTGGCTTCGAGCTGGGGAACGGGCAGCGGCAGCAAGCCCGTTCCCCAGCATCGAGGTGTTCTGGCAGACTTACATCAGCCGATGACTATTGATCGCCTATCGGTCAGGTGGCAACCGTGCAGCCGTAGCCGGCCGTGCGGTCCGTCCCGATGACAGGCTGGAAGCCCTCGAAGTTCAGGGCAGCGTTGATCTCTGTCTTGTAGCTGACACCGGTCACGGTGTCGATCGTGTGCTGGCCTGTCGTTGCGTGGCAGAGCCACGAGACGAACTGGCGAACTGCTCCGCCAGGACCCGAAGTCGCTCCGTACACGGCGTTTCCGACGTTGTTGCACGCACCAGCGGCACCGGGGGTCTGTACGCAATCAGCATCAGTGTTCTTGGTGACGAGGTACAGGAAACGCAGGATCGGGTACGAGCCGTCGTTCGTGTTCCCGGCCGACGGTGCCTGCAGGTTGGTGGCAGGCCCCGCGTTGGCAACCGGAACCAGCGAACTGTTGATCGTGCCGGCACCGGCAACAGGTCCGTCGCGGGTGTAGGGATACGTCTGCCAGTCGCCGTACGACATCCACCAGATCATGTTGTTCACATTGGCGGCGGTGGTATTGGCATCGGCGAGCAGCGGCTTCACATCGTTCTCGAACGGCGCGGTGCCACTTGCAAGCTTGCGGACGCAGGAACCGAACGTCGGGCTACCGAGGTAGCTGACGAACGTCGCCCGTGTACCGGACGCACTGTTCATGTCCCACGGGATGATGGTGCCGGCTGGGAGGTCGAGTGCATCGCCGTTGGCGTGGTCCGGGATTGCCGACCAGTCGGTCACTGCGCAGGTGTAGATGTTGATGAGGTCCTGCTTGTACAGCGACACCGAGCGGGTCCCGAAGGTCACGACGGCGATGGCGTCCTTCGCATACCCCCAACCTGTCACGCTGGCAAGTTCGGTCGAGCTCGGGACTCGGGACGAACGGGCATAGGTGATGGCCGGGTTGTACGGGACACCTGTCGGCAGCAACGAGTTGATGCCGGCTCCGGAGCCGATTGCGGCGGCTTCGACTGTGACGTCGTGGTCGTAGTTACCTTTGACGTCCCCGGTCGACGGCGTGACGCACTTGCCCTTGGTGGCGCTGGTGCCAGAGGTGTCCAAGGCGCACCCTGGTGCACCGTTGTACAGCGTGTCGATGCGCTGTTGCACCAGGTACGTGGTGTCGGAACCGCCGCCGAGGATGACGTCCGGATTGTCGTCGTAGCCGGTGCCAGCCGGAGCGGCGTGGGCAGCAGAGCTACCGAACGCCGCTGCCAGCATGCCGACCGACAGGCCGACTGTGAGGAATCGCTTGAGCTTCATTGGTCAGTGTCTTTCTCAGGCCACGTTCGCCATGTGGCGCTTGCGGGAAACCATGTATGCGCCGCCGAGTACCGCAGCTCCACCGAGGGGTAGCAGCACGTTCAACGGAGCTTCGGGCGTCTGCGCCGGCGGCACGAAGGCGATCGGCTGGAAGAAGTCCGACGCCGTGTTGCTCTGCGTATCCGGTGCGACGCGGATGTAGCACGTGGCGTATCCGACGGCCGGAGCCGAAGGATCGAAGTTCGGATCATTGGCAGTGGCGGCGACGCCACAGCCCCATGCCGCGTTGATCGTCTCGATACCGACGAACAGGTTGAAGTTACCTGTGCCAGTGCCCGTGCTGTCGGCCTGGAACTGCGTTGCGTTGTAGGACGAACAGTCGATCGCATAGTTGAACGTCGGATCGGCGTCGGTCTTGCGACACTGGGAGATGAACCCGTACTGGCGTGCCGCCAGGCCGTGGAAGGCGATCGTCGTGGGGATCTTCGGTGGGTTGATGTAGGCGTCGGGGACGCTGGCCGGTGCAGTGATCGACGTCGCCGAGGAGGCAGCGGCGGCAAACCCTGCGATCCCGACTGCGGCAACTCCTGCTGCTGCTGCAATTCGCTTGATGCGCATTGTCAATGTGTGTCCTTTCGACAACATGAGAAGCAGGCGTCCTTCGCCTGTCCCACCACCAGTGTCTGTGAAAGGCCTTGGTATTGGAACCGTTCCGAGTGAGTGTTGGGTGCCCGGTTTCCAACTGTTCATGCTCAGTATCCCCGGCGTTTCCGGGCCCCCCAAAACGCTGCCCAAGGACCGCAAACCGCTGTGCGGTATGAGGCCGAGCACGCCCGCGCTCAGCGCGTGAGCGGCAACAGAGCGTCAAGGAAGGACGCGAGCCACACGAAGGCAACGGCGAGCATCGGCGTGACGATCAGCAGTGCCAATGGTGACTTCCCGCGTGTCTTCATCAGCCTCCAGGCGACCGCTGCGGATCCGATCGCCAGATTGGCGAGCAGCAGGTCGAAGCTGACGACCGAACCCCCACTACCCGACTGCAATGACAGCGCGGTGCCAGACGTCGACCCACCGGCGACACTCGCAGACGCCGTTGCCGTCACGACGATCTGTGAATCGTCGAGCCATCCCTGCTCACTCGTCACCAGCACCAGTAACGACGTCCCAGCAGCGGCCGGCGGGAAACCAGGGGCTGACGATGCTGGATCGGCCCGCCGGAACACACCATTCACGGTGTATTCCACAACGGGCGACTTGTTGCGTGCCTGTAGGTATATCTTCGCTCCCTGCTTCAATCCCGGCAGGCCTTCGAACGGGCCTCCGTAGGCGGACCGATGCCCGAACAAGACAATCGACCCACTCTGTCCTGGCAGCACACTCGTCGCTGTGATCGCTGGGCCGGACCGCAGGTTCGACGTCGTCACGCCCTCGATGATCGCCTGGTTCACGCCGAGCGTCGGTATCTGGATGACCCCGAACGCTTGGCTATTGCCGATGCGAGGGCGGCCGTGTTCGAGGTCGGCTGCGAGGTGCCGCTGACGTTGATCATGCATCAGTCCCGTTACTACGCTGTCGTAAGCCATCAACGCCAGGACCACACCGACGAGCAACGCAACCGAGGTGATGAACCATCGACGAAGCGGATATCGGCGCCGCTCTTTCTGCTCCCGCAACGGAGGGAAAGGGAGCGCATCCCCGGCTTTTGGTGCGGAAACGACCGCTGTCTGACGAGTCATCATTTCGGTCATGAGCCGGACAGCCGGCGCACATAGATCGCTCGGCCCAGCAGGAAACCGATCGCTCCGAGCATGAACGTGCCCAACTTCTTGAACCCGCCGCGCCCGTCGGACGGTGCACCCATAGGCAACGCCGTCGAGAACGTTGCCGGAGCAACCACCGCCGGTCGTGTCACCGGCGGGACCGTCACCCCGATGGTGTCGGTAGGGGCCGGCCCGGTGAGGGGCTCCGTAGGCGGCTCGGTGACCGGTTCTGTCGGCGGCGCCTCGGTCGGTGCATCCGTCGGCGGCGTCGTCGTTGTGGCAGCGACCGTCTTCGGTGCCGTCTGCGTCGTGGAGCGGCGGGCCGTCGCCGGTGCGACCGTCGTGGTCGTCGTGGTCGTCGTAGTGGTCGCAGTCGTGGTGGTCGTGGTGTCGGCGGTTGTCGTCTCGGCAACCGTTGTCGGCGCGAGCGTCGTGTCCGGTGCCACCGTGTCCGGCGTGATCGTCGTCGGCGCGTCCGTACTGTCAGGAACCGTCGTGGTCGTCGGTAGCGGGCGCACGACGCAATGTTTCATCTGGCCGATAGCGGCGACGCGAGGGGTTGCTGGCTCGTTCGGGCCCGGACCGCCTGTCGCCACCATCTCGTCGCTACCGGTGCAGTTCGAAACCACCAGTTGGTCGGCTGCCGCCAGTGCTTCCGTCTTCATCGCCGGAGTCAATGCAACACCACCTTCGTCGACGATTCGCTGCTGGCCGTCAGTGGCGATGTAGCGCATGATTGCCGCCACGGCATTGGTCTTGTCCATGCTCAGACCGATGCTCGGCGCGTAAAGGCGGTTGATGTAGACCATCGGATATGCACCGGCGACCTTGTGGCCAGCGGCATAGTTCGGCTGTTCGCCACCTGCGTCGAGTGCCTTCTGCACTGCATCCGGCGTCGGCGCAACAGTGTCGCCATTGGCGTTCTGCACCTTGGCGGTGATATAGGTCAACTGACTCGTCTGGCTCGGATACGTCGTGGTCAGTCGGCTGACGGTCTGAGTCGGCATGGCGGCGACGCTCGCCGCCCAGCCGCCCGACGCCGACGGATCGGTCGTCGAGGGGTTGCCATATGTTCCCATCAGACGGAAGAGGGTGTCGAAACTGAGCCTGGTGAAGACGGAGCCGGCGAGGAGGCCCAGCGGCAAGCCCTCTCCGGCACGCTCCCAGTGGTATTTCGGGCTCGACGCCGTCAGCGCGGCAAAGTTTGTCGGCGCTATCACCTTGAGGTAGTCGATCAGATACTTGTTCGAGGAAGCGCCTTCCGTGAGTCCGATGAAAAACGGCGCGTGGTTCGGCTTCGTGAGCACCAGCGCAGGGTCGTTGAGCGATGACTTCCATTCGCTCGAATGGAAGTCATCGCCTGAATTCGTTCGCGAAATCATGCCGAGGATGAGCTTTGGCGATGGGGCGATGTCGCCGGACGGCAGCGTGTCGACCTCCTCGCAATTGTCTGCCTGTGCGGGATCGATTTCGCAACCGGCCGGATCGAAGGTCGCATCTCGATACGCCGTTGTGTCGACGGCGAACAACAAACTCAGAGATTGCACAGAGACCGGTGCAGAGATGAACGGTGCTGCGCCGGCTGGCCGGCTGGCCAGTTCGTCGTCCGTGAACGGGACGCTGGACACGGCGAAGTTCGCCCGGTTGCTGAGTAGCGCCGCCCGGCCATCGACCGAGTCGTTGCCGAGGTAGGTGAAGTCGACGGGAGCGGCCGCTCCATGCAGCGCGTCCCGCCAGGCGACCATGTCGAGGCTGATCCCCGACTCGCCGCCGCCCGACACGTGGATCGCCGGTACTGCATCATCAGCCCACAAGGGGGAGAGAGCCGTCATCGAAAGGAGTCCGGAGAAGGACACGCCGACGAGCAACCTCAGCCAATGGCGAGGATTCACCGTTTCAATACCTTCGCGCGAGAGACTCCAGCCAACAGGACACCGAGTCCGCACACTCCCGCACCCTGCAGCAGCACCCAGGTGACCTGCTGACCATCGATACCGATCTTCGAGGCAGCGACGACCGGTCCTGCCTGTTTGACGGGAACCTGTGCCTGTGCGCCGGCCGACTGGGTCTGGCCGTCCGCCGACTGGGTCTGGCCGCCACCTGAATCGGACGCGGCAATCGCTCCACCGGAAGCGTCGGTGTTCGCCGTCGTGTCGTCCGGTTGCGGGCTCGCAGTGAACGCCGGGTCCGTCGGCGCGACGGTGACGGTCGAACCGTCCGCCGCTGTCACGGCTGCACCACCCATTGCCGTGACCGGGACTGCAACGCCGACATTCGTGGAACTGCCCGGTTTGGTGGTCGCCGTCGTCGAGGCCTTGGCACCTGACGCTTTCGTCGTGTTCGTGGCCACTCGTGCAACGACGGTAGTCGCCGCACCTGCAGCCGGTGCGACCGACACTGCACCGGGCGCCGACGCCTTTGTCGTCGTGGCGCCGGCAGCTGCTGCCTTCGTCGTTGTGGTGACGCCGGGGGTCGGGGCTTTCGTGGTTGTCGTGACAGCGGGTGGAGCAACGGCACCGGAGACAGCGCACTGCCCCCACGGGGGGGCGCCGGGAATCTGCTCGATCGCCGCGTGGGCCAGATCGACGAGCGGTTGTGAGAGACGGGCATAGTCGAGTTGGTCCGTGAGCTCCTGACGCTGTCCATAGGTCACCGCGTAGCAGAGGAACTTGGCGAGCACCCAGCCCTTCGCAGGATCGAACCCCGTGGTCTGAGCGACGACGTAGCTGTAGGTCGATGGAAAGTACGCATTCGGATCGTTGGCCGTGTAGTTGAGCTTGAACGTTCCGTCCGGCCGTCCGGTCGCATAGGCCAACGCTGCCGAAACGTTCTGGTCGTCCGGCTGCAGGAACTTGCCGGCGCCGTTCTCGATGAAAGCGTTCGGGATGTGGACCTGCCGGGCGAACCCGGACTCGTTGTAGGTGATCGACCCATCGCCGGTCGGGTCGGCGACAGCGGTGGCGACCCCGTCTGCCCCGTTTCCCGTGCCGGACTTCCCGAACTGCTGCGGCCAGTTCGACGTCGGCTGACCGTTGAGGAACTCTGTCGAGTTGCTGCCCTGGTTCGGGCTCGCCTTCTGACTGGCCACGAAGGCGTCCCACAGATCCTTGGCGACGGCGATGCAGAACTCCGACATCACGTAGCTGGTGCCGGATCCGTCAGCGCGCACGATCGGACGTACGAGCGTGTGCGGCAGCGTCACGCCCGCATCGACGGTGGCGCCTGGCAGTTCGTCCCAGTACAGCGAACCGGTCGAATCGGTGAAGATCTGGCACGCGGCGTGGCGCGTCAGGTGCAGGGAGGTGATCGGGTTCCCCGACGTGTCGGCGATGTTGTACATCAGCGAAAGTCCGCCGGCGCTGACCGGAACGTAGACGAAACCCTGTGGCACACCGTTGACGATGGTGCCTCGATTCGATCTGCTCAAGGGTGCCAGGTCATATGCCTGGAACGGGATGTCGGATGCCGCCCAGTCGACAGTCCCCTGGATGTATTGCGAGCGGCCGTAGGTCGAACCCTGGGCGACGTAGCTGATCTCCAGTTGATACGGCTTCGATGCGACTTCTGACTTCCATGCCTGGATTTCGAGTTGAGCGAACGACGACCCAGTGCCATTCAACGTCGGAACGTCGGCGAATGCCGGCGAGCCGCTTCCGAGCATCGGTACCCCGACGAGGCACACGAAGATCAGGATCGCCAGTCTCGTCACTGACCTCATCCGAATCGTCCGGTCACGTAGGCCAGCGTGCGGTCGTCGTCCGGATCACTGAAGAGTTTCGCTGTCGGGCCGGACTCGACGATCCGTCCGGGCGAACGTTGGTCCTCGACGAGGAAGAACGCGCACTCCTGCGACACGCGTTGAGCCTGCTGCATGTTGTGGGTGACGATCACTATTGTCACATCGTCGGCGATCGCCTGGATCGTCTCCTCGACGACGCGCGTCGAGATCGGATCGAGCGCCGAACACGGCTCGTCCATCAGCAGTACCTGCGGACGGACGGCGAGCGACCTGGCGATGCACAACCGTTGTTGTTGACCGCCCGACAGCGACATGCCGCCCTCGTTCAGACGGTCCTTGACCTCCGTCCACAGACCGGCACGGGTCAGGCACTCCTCGACCAGCGACTCCTTGTCCGACGCACGCGTCCCGGAAAGCTTGAGCCCGGCGAGCACGTTCTCGGCGATCGACATCGCTGGGAACGGATTGGGCTTTTGGAAGACCATCCCGATACGCATGCGCACCTGAGTGACGGAGAGATCGCGGCCATAGATGTCGACACCGTCGAGTTCGACGCTGCCGGCAACCTTCGCCACGCGGATGACTTCGTGCATCCGGTTGAGGATCCGCAGGAACGTCGACTTGCCGCATCCCGACGGTCCGATGAGCGCAGTCACCTGGCGGGCCTCCATACGGAGGCTGCAGCGTTGCAGGACCTTACGGCTCCCGAACCATGCGCTGACGTCGGTGGCGATCAAGGAGGCGGGGGTCCCCGAGCCGAGGTTCGGCCGGGTCTGATGCGGAACCTCCTGCTCCGGGAGTTCCTGCGTCGGACTCGAAATATCCCACATTGGCTATCTCCCTTGCAGTCTTTTGGCACCCCGTGCGCCGATGGCGCGAGCGAGGACGAACAGCACCAGCACGATCATCAGCAACAACAGCGCGGCCGACCAGGCGCGGTCGTTCTGAAGCTGATTCGGCACGCGGACATTCGCCCAGGCGTATGTCGGCAACGAGGCCTGGGGCCCATCGAACGGATTCTTGTTCATGATCGACGTATCGAATGCGGTCAGCAATACCGGGGCCGTCTCACCGATCGCCCTGGCGATGCCGAGGATCGCCGCCGTCAGCAGCCCGCTCTTCGCGGTCGGCAGTACGACCCTCAACACGACCCGCCACTGCGGTGCGCCGAGCGCCAACGCCGCTTCACGGAGCGAATCCGGGACGGTACGCAGTATCTCCTCCGATGTTCGTGTCACCGTCGGCAGCATCAGGATGCCGAGCGCTGCAGCGGCGTGAACGCCTGCGAATTTCGGCCAGATGGTGAAGATCAGCAGTCCTGCAACGATCGACGGGAGCCCGGCGAGACCCTCGACGATGAACCGGATCGGTCGGGCGAGCCTGCCCTGCAGCTCGTGTAGGTAGACCGCAGTCAGGATCGAGATCGGAACCGACACCAATGCTGCAACGCCGACCTGTTCGAGGCTGCCGACGATCGCCTGCGAAACACCCCCGCCGTCGTGAAGCGGCGAAGCCGTTCGCGAGTCCTCGGTCAGGAACGACCAACTGAACTTCTTGAATCCTTTGAGGGCGGTGAAACCGAAGATCCACACGAGGATCGCCACGACGATGATGCCAACCGACCAGATCAGCGTCGTTGTGAGTCGATCGGTGGCCAGTTCCTTCGTCGTCGACTGCCGGACGAGCGCGTAATGGACGGTGAGGAACACGAGGAGAAAGATCAGGATCGAACCGAACAGGCCGTGCCAGTCGAGGACCATGCGCAGCAAGATGACCGTGTACAGCGCAACGACCGCCGCCGTCACGTACTCGGTGATCACTTCACGGGTCGTCGAGCGGATGTCGCGTGGCCGATCCATGTCCGGAATGGCGGCTTCAACCGAAACGAAAGAGGCGACTTCCACTTCTTGGTCGCCTCCCGCTGCAAGAGGCTGATCATCGAGCGTCGTCATCAGAATCGGGTCGTCCGGGCGACGACCCGCCGAGCGGCGAGACCAACAGCGAATGTGAGGAACATCAGCGCAAGACCGGAGGCGACGAGGGCGCTCAGTTCGATCGGTGACGCTTCTCCGAATTTCGTGAAGATGTTGGCGGCGATCGATCCGGCACCCTGTTCGAGAATGTGGGTGTTGACCTGGAATCGAACGCCCTGCAGCACGATGGCGACGGCGACCGTCTCGCCGAGCGCACGCCCGAACCCCAGCATGGTCGCGCCGACGATCCCTGATTTGCCGTACGGCAGGATCACATCGCGGATCATCGCCCATCTCGATCCGCCGAGTGCGAGCGCTCCTTCGCACTGTTCGCGGGGAACTCTGGCCATGACGTCGCGTGACACCGAGGTGATGATCGGGATGATCATCACGCCGACCAAGAGGCCGGCGATGAGGCTGCTGCCGGTAAAATTCGGACTCCCGACGGTCTTCGAGAGACGGAAGAACGGCAGCGCGACAAGATGATCGGAGAGCCAGCGGGAAACGGGCAGGACATGGGCCTTGAAGGCGAAGAAGCCCCACATGCCGAACAGCAGGCTCGGCACGGCGGCCAACAGGTCGATCACACCGGTCAGTGCCCTGCCAACCCTTGGCGGCGCGTATTCGTTGACGAACAACGCCATCCCGACGGCGAACGGGACCGCCACGACGAGAGCGATCAGACCGATGATCAGCGTGCCGAGCAACAACCCGAAGACGGCGAAGTCGTTGCCTGCCTTGTTCCACACACTGCCGGTGAAAAAATGCCAAATCCCCGTCTTGGCGAGCGCAGGGCGAGATTTGTTGACGAGGAAGATGACCGTCGAGGCAATGATCAACAGCGCCACCGACGCTGCTGCGACGCACGCAAGGCGGAAGACCCGGTCACCGAACGTCGGGTGGTCCGCTGGTCGAATCGGCACGTCGTCATGTGGCGCGATGCCGATGCCAGGTGAGGGCGCGACACTGCCAGTGACTCCTCCGACGAATGACATGCCCTGATCATCGGGTGCTCAAGCGAACATCGACTGACCGCCATGTGGACTGCAGGTAAACAATCACACTGGCTGACGTGAACACGGGTGTCGTGAACAACGTTGTATCGACGAGCGTGCGAACCTCGGAACATGAGCGTCAGCGCCCCACATCTCACCGACGACCTCAACCCGGAACCCGGCCAGGGCGGCACGGCTGTGATCACGGCGCCTGCCCGTGCTTCGGCCCTCGGTACCGTTCGGTCGGCAGTGATGAGTGGTGTGTGGGTCCGGCCTGCACTCGTCGTCGGCAGCATCGTCGTCGCCTACCACACATCGTTGCAGTCGCTCCTCGATGGCCTCAGCCTCGACACGCCGATCGCCCACTTGGCACTCGTGCCGTTTATTGCACTGATGCTCGCTGTCGCCTCGCGGCACAACGATGCCGGCCCCGACATCCACGACCGTCAGCTCGACTGGATCGTCGGTCTGCCGCTGGTGATGGGCGCGTTGTTGGCGAACCTCATCCTGCCTGCACGGCTGTCGACGCAGTTCTGGCTGTGGCGAGTCGATCTGCTGACGATGCCGTTCTTCGCCGCCGGTGTCGTAACACTGGTGTACGGCATCCGCTCGACGTGGCGGATTCGTTTTGCCCTGTTGTTCCTCTTCCTGGCCTGGCCGTACCCGTACAACGTGGCGCTGACGAACTGGCTCGGCAAGTTCACCGACCTCACCGTTTCGGGGCTGACGAAAACGCTGACGTTCATCCATTTGGCAACACCGCAGGCAGGTGGTTCCTCGCTCTTCCAGATCACCCATGCCGGCAAGCAGTTCACCTTGAGCGTCGCCTCGGCGTGCTCGGGCGCCAACGGTTTCGTCGGTTTCCTGCTCGTCGGCATCGCCTTCTCGGTGATGGTCGAGGGCAAGAAGTGGGCGAAATTCCTCTGGCTGCTGATCGGCGTAACCCTGGTCTGGATCCTCAACATCGCCCGCATCCTGGTCGTCTTCGCCGTTGCTCAGAAATGGGGCGAGCGGGTGGCGATCGACGGTTTCCATCCGTTCGTCGGACTGATCGCCTTCACCGCCGGCGTCGGAGGCATGGTAATGGTCATGAGCCGCTTCGGCCTGCGCTTCCGGTCGATCGAGACCAAGTCGAAGGCCAAAGCCAAGGCGATGGCACCAACTGGAACCGCATCGCCTAAGAAGCGCCATTCCCCGAGTCTGCGCTACGCCGCCGGTGTCGTGATGCTGTCGACCGTCGCCGTCGGTGTGCTCAACTCCGGACTAGAGAACAACGACCTCGTCTCCACCAGCCTCGGTTCCCCGCGACTTGCCTCGTTCGCCGAGAGCAAGGAGACACCGCCGGACTGGAGCCTGCAGACCCTCGCCACCTACGACTGGTCGAAGCAGTTCTTCGGTTCAGCCTCCAACTGGACGCGCTACCAGTACCTCAGCACGAGCGCCACGAGCCCGCTTCGTGCCTCGATCCCGATCACCACCGACATCATCGACACGCCGGACCGCGCCGCCCTCAACTCCTACGGCGTCGAGGCGTGCTACAAGTTCCACGGCTACAAGGTCACCGGCGTCAAGAGCGTCGACCTCGGCGGAGGCGTCGTCGGCGATCTGCTGACATGGACACTGACGACCGGCAAGCGCCCTGTCGCCTACACGACGCTGTACTGGCACTGGCCGATCAAGACGGCCAAGGGCACGAGCTACGAGCGCGTGACGCTGATCGTCATCGACCAGGCGAGCAACAACTTCACATCGCCGTCGCAGAGCAGCGACGGTTTCATAGAATCCGTCGGCATCAAGGCCAACGACGCGCTGCGCAGCGCTGGTGACGACGAGACCGTCAGTCGCCTACTGCAGACACGACAGTTCCTCGTCGCGTTCGGTAAGGACATGATCCAGAGCCGCAAGCCAGCCACCGTCTCCTGACGCTGACCCGAAACGTTGGTGAGCGTGCATGTCCCGTTCATCTATCGATGACTCGCGGGCTACTGTGCCGATGTCGAAGAAAGGATCAGCGCTTCGAGCTGACAGCACAGCGCCGTTTCCATGTTCACGCCGAAGAGGGGCGCAATGTTGGCGAGCTGGGTAGCCTTTTGTTCGTCGGTGCGGCTGCGCATGTCGCTGTGAGGTTTCCTGGACGACATGTTTTGAATCGCCTCTCTCAGCCGATGTGTGTCTCGGCGACCATTCGCGCCGTGATCGCGACGTTGATTCGCCTGCCGCGCCGGTCCAGCTTGGCCGGAATTGCGACGCCGTCACGTCGAGTGCCCCGGAATCGGTCGCCGTGTTCCTCGACAGTCGACCGCGCTGTTTGCTCATCGAGTCCGAGGAGGGTCAGCGTCTCGCATATCTCACGTGCTACACAGTCAGTCGGCGCAGGACGTCGAACGCGTCCTTCTCGACGAGCATCGGGACGAATGTCCGGACCGTCGCAGCGGCGTACTGCTGCCATGTCGCCCTGACGGTTCGTTCGACGGTGTCGTGACCGAGCACGTCTCCGAATCGACCGTCGAGCCGCTTGACGATCGGAGCGAACTGCTGATCGGTGAGATCATCCTCCGGCCCCGGAACTGTCGCACCTTCGACTGCCTGACCGTTGTTCACTGGAAACACGGGTTTCCTCCTCCGTCGCGCATGGGTCCCGAGGGTCAGGCAACGACGAGCAGAACCCTACCAGCGGCTGCGGCCCGCGGTTTTGTCTGTTCAGGGAGCGTTCATGCTGCCGCGTCACCAGTCATTGCCGCAGCAATGCCGATCCACGGGCATGACTGCTCCAAGGCGCTACGCAGCGGTGACCGGGTGCGTGTTGCGGCGACGATTGAGCGACCAGCCGCCGATTGCAACAATGCCGGCGAGTGGGAGTACTACCGGAAGCGGGGACTCGGGAACGAGCGGCAGCACCGTTGCATTCGGTGCCAGCGCGACGCCACGGAACGCCGAGTTTGCTGCAGCCATGGCGATCGACGTCGGGACGGTCGAACTCGGCGCTGCGTTGTAGCCGGCGCTGTCGGCGATCGACCACAGCGTCTCAACTCCGGTTGCCGTACTTCCTCCCGTGGACGCGAACAACGTCAATGTCGAGCCGCTCACGGTGCCAGTCAATCCGCGCACGCCGGCGGCGGCGATGGTGGTGGTGGCACTGCCAACCCAGTTGGAACCGACCAGCGAATACTTGGTGATCGTTCCCGACGTGTCATCGGCGACGTACATCGTGTCGATTCCAGGGGTCGCGTCGAGGTCGGCGGCGAAGATCCCGTACGGGCTCGCTGTCGTCGGTGTGCCTGGCAGGTTGCTGATGGCTTGACCTGCAGTCGTCGGAAGGCCGGATCCCACGGTGGCAACACGTGTCGTGCCGGAACTCGCCGTCGACGTGTCGACGACACCGTTGGCATCGACCCGCCCGATGATCCTCGGCACCGCCGTCGATGCGCTGCCGGAGAGACCCGTCGTCGGCATCGTCGTTCCATAGCCCGTGACGATCACGAAGCGCCCATCGGTCGACCTCGTGATCATGCACTCCGACGTTGCCGTGCCGCTGGCGATCAGTGCAGCATTCGCTCCGCTTGGCGTCATCGGGATCGACTGCACGAGCACTCCGCCGGGCGTGTATTCGTCGAGGAAGACAGGCGAGCCCGTGTTGACCAGCGAACCGGTCCCGGAACCGACCCGACACACGACGACATCGCCAGTGGTGAACGAAGCGGCGGAGGCCGGGCTCGGCGAAAGCCCGAGCGTGGCTGCGAGTGCAGCACCTACGGCGATGATCCGTCTGGTCTTGTTCGATGACGTGCCCATGAATGTGATCTCCCTGTGACGATGTCCCGCGATTCGACTGCACGAAGATGACGGGCTGCTCCATGCCACGCATCCTCGAGATGTACAGCAGCGGAACGTCGTTGGAGCGCACCCGCCGCTCGGGCTGCTACGGTCCGGATGATGACGACGATCACCGGAGATATCGAGTCAGACGAGCTGACCGACATCCAGCGACTGCTCGCCGGATCTCGGCTGCTCGACGACGCCGAGGTCAAGGTCACAGCGGAACGACTCCGCCTGACCAAGGTTCGCGGCCGTACGTACACCCTCGACTGGCTCCGCAGTGGCGATCTCGAAACGGATCTCGAGATAGCCGCCGGACGACTCGCCGATCTCATCTCCTCCAGCGAACACTTCCCCATCTGACGTCGATAGGTTTCCGGCGAACGCCGCCGGGGTGCTTCACTGTGATGCATGGTTCGGATACTGCAGGTCAGTGACTCCCACCTGTCGACGCGTGCGCCCTACGCCGACGACAATTGGCAGGCTGTTGTCGACTACGTCCACACCCACCGGCCGGACTTCGTCGTCCATACCGGCGACATCAGCCTCAACGGTGCTGATGACGACACGGACCTCCTGCATGCCCGCTCCCAGCTCGAACGCCTCGGCGTGCCGTGGCGGGCGATTCCCGGCAACCACGACATCGGCGACTTCGGCGACACCCCGCAACCGGTGACCGAGGCGAGGCGTCATCGATACGCCGAGGTCTTCGGCGCGCCGAGCTGGACCGTCGACTTCGGCGGGATCACGCTCGTCGGCCTCGACGTCCAAACGCTCCTTTCAGGGTTGGCTTCGTCGCTCGATCTGTGGGACTGGCTCGACGAACAACTCGGTGAAACGGGACCGGTTGCACTCTTCCTCCACCGGCCACTGCTGCCATGGCATCCAGCAGAGACCGACGATCCCCGTCGGTATGTCACCGAGCCATCACGCAGTCGTCTCGGAGACATCCTCCATCGAGCAGACCTCCGACTCGTGGCCAGTGGACATGTTCATCAATGGCGCATGGTCGAGCACGAACGCACGAAACACATCTGGGCGCCATCCACATGGGCGATGCTTCCGGAACACATCCAGCCGACGATCGGCACGAAGACCGTCGGGTTCGTCGAACACGAACTGAGCTCCGACGCCGACAACGCCGTCGTCAGCACGCTCGTGCGCCCGGCCGGTATTGCCCAGGTCACCATCGAGGCGGACTTCGCGTCACCCTACGCTCACTGATCAACACTGCACATAGCGCCGAACGCCTTCTGCGTCCGCAGGCTCACGAGGTGCATCAATCGTATAGACAACATTCGCTCGTGGGAGCGTCTGGCGGCCTGCGCCCGACATATCGCCGACTGTTCACGGACGACACGTCTGGAGTTCACCTGCTCGCTACGTCGTTGTCGCTCCGTGGACGCACGATCGGTGGCTAGCCGCCCCTCGGAGGAAACCATGCTCGCTCTCCCACCCTCGTTGCGTTCGATCCGCTCACGGCGCGCCAAGACGCTTCGCAACGCTGCGTTCACCGGCGCCGTCGCACTCGCCGCAGTGATCGGGGTGCCAGGGTCAGCCTGGGCCACGGCGACCTCGGCAACCGGTGCCGTCGAAATCGTCCCTGCGCCGCAGAGCGTCGCAGACGGCGCTTACGAGAGCAACACAGCGATTCGTGTCTTCGACGAGACACAAGTGACGATCAGCAGCGGGCCGATTCCTGGCGGCGCAGCGCTCTTTGCTCCGCCGCAGACCGTTACCTGCCTGCAATCGCACATGATCCACTTCGACGCCGCCGGCACATCTCGACCAAGGCTGTCGGGCACCGTGACGTTCTCGCAGGACATCGTCGCCATCATCAGGACGAACAGACCGTTCGGGTTCCTGTTCAGGCCGCTGGACTTGACCGACCGCATCTTCGGAGCGCACGACACGACGTATCACTCGCTTGGCGATGCGAGACGCGGGGTCGAATTCTTCGGCGACGATGTCATCACCGTCGACGTGCGCGATCGGAAAACCGTCGCCGTCAACCTCGGTGGTGACGGCTTCGACGAGGTTCGCGTCCTGACGAACTGCGATGTGCCGCCAGCCGATGTCCCGGAAGTTCCATTGAACGTGCTGCTCCCTCTCGGCGGCCTTGCAGTCGTCGGTGGCGGCTACGGGTCGTCACATCGCGGACGCTCGAGGCGGAACGTATCCGTCGGAGCGTAGGTCGCCGACCCGGCCTTGGCAGCGAAGTACTGCACGGTGATGGACGTCGTGCCACCACGCTTGCCGGGATCGACGTCGAACGTACAGAAGCCGTACGGATTGCCGAGATCACGGAAGGCCGACCAGTTGCCGGGCTCCGTCGTGATCTTCGAGGGCCGCGGCCCGATGCCGTTCACCACCGCCGAGGTGTCGACGTCGTAGATCAACACGCCATCGTGTGGCATGTCGAACGACGACGGACTCGTCGGGAACGAATGACCTCCACCGCCGATGATCATGTGGACCGTCCCCTTGGTCGTGTCGATCACGTCGATCGCGCTGGTCTGGGGAGTCGGTGTCCGTAACTGGGTGCCGGTCGGGCCGAGGATCGTGGCGTCGAACCCGTGTACAGCGTGCGTGCGCTCGTAGTGGTGCTCGTGGCCGGCGACCACGAGATCGACTCCGTACTGCTCGAACAACGGCAGCCATTGCTGACGGATACCGAGGTCTGCACCGTTGAAGTGGGCGGAGGACATCGCCACCTGGTGCATACAGACGACGATCCAGTCGATGTCGCTGTTCGCCCGGATCTTGCGAAGTGTGCGCTCGAGCCATGCCTTCTGAGCGCCCTGCGAGTACCCATTGATGTAGTCCTGACGACGTGCCGTATCCTTGTTGCTGTCGAGCCGGTATTTGACGTATGACCCCGCCTGTAGACAGACATCGTCGTTGTTCAACGAGACGACGGCGACACTGCCGACCTTGAACCAGTACCAGTTGCCCTGCCAATCCTGTTGCTGATGATTGTCCGGCAACGAGAACCACGTCTGGTATGCGAGCATCCCCTGTGAGCCGTTGCCCATCTCGTTTTCGTGGTTCCCGGCACTCGGCATCCACGGGCGGTTGCGCGCAGAACGCATGTTGTTCTGGAAGAACGATCGCCATGTCGCCACCGGATTATCGCTGACGTTGGCATAGCAGAGGTCACCGTTGAGCAGATGGAACAACGGGTCCGTTGCCTCGACGGCGTCGACGATGTAGCCGGCGTTCGGCGTATGCGGCCCGACCAGCGCGCCAGACCCGACAGCGGCCGGGATTGCCTGGTCACCGAAACTCGAGAAGCGGAACGGTGCACGACGATCCGGGCCTGAGCGGAACGTGCCCCCCACGGGTTCGGCGCCCTGGGCGTACGCCTCGTAGGTGTACTGCTGCCCGGCCCGGAGACCGTCGACCTGCGCATGGTAGGTGTAGACCGTCTCGCCGGTGAGCGCATCGGTGTAGGCACGCTCTTGCGCCTGCACGACATCGCCGTAGCCCCCATGTCTCGAGCCGAGCCGTAGCCGAGGACGCTTCGACTGCGTCGGGGTCGACCACGACA
>Ga0123338_10000480_pt1 | contig 40768 bp, 33 predicted proteins | sample grotaG_FD_89793 | JGI IMG/M metagenome (GOLD analysis project Ga0123338, IMG submission 89793) | Glacier valley bacterial and archeal communities from Borup Fiord, Nunavut, Canada, to study Microbial Dark Matter (Phase II) -... | ecosystem: Environmental > Aquatic > Freshwater > Ice > Glacier ...
AAATGTTTCAATCCACGCGCCCCTTGCGAGACGCGACACAGCACTCTTCAATGGTTTTGTTCTCTTTTTTGTTTCAATCCACGCGCCCCTTGCGAGACGCGACGGAATACCAGATGAGGCATCCGACATTTTAGATGTTTCAATCCACGCGCCCCTTGCGAGACGCGACTATTACTTGATATTGGAGTTCCCTTCTCTCTTTTGTTTCAATCCACGCGCCCCTTGCGAGACGCGACCCGCTTGTATTAAAATCAATGCCGGTACGTCCAAAGTTTCAATCCACGCGCCCCTTGCGAGACGCGACGTGCCAACTTCTTACCCAGTGCATCCAACTGGACAGTTTCAATCCACGCGCCCCTTGCGAGACGCGACCCAACCATCAACAGAGACATATCATCCGAAAACAAGTTTCAATCCACGCGCCCCTTGCGAGACGCGACGTAAGCTTTGCAGCCACATTAAGGAAGGTTACAGTTTCAATCCACGCGCCCCTTGCGAGACGCGACTGGGTGAGTACCGACGTATGGAATTAAAGATTTAGTTTCAATCCACGCGCCCCTTGCGAGACGCGACATGTCGTTATTTGCCTTTGTTTCGCCTACAATAGTTTCAATCCACGCGCCCCTTGCGAGACGCGACTCAAGGGGTGCAAGGCATTCAAGGTCAACAGGGTTTCAATCCACGCGCCCCTTGCGAGACGCGACACGCACGGATTATTTCCCAGAAGTTTATACAGCGAGTTTCAATCCACGCGCCCCTTGCGAGACGCGACCGGTAACTCCCTTAATCCATCCATGAGGGTTTTTGTTTCAATCCACGCGCCCCTTGCGAGACGCGACCAGCATTCAATAAGAATTTTGGAGCAACTACTGGTTTCAATCCACGCGCCCCTTGCGAGACGCGACCCGAACTGAGGGGGCATCCTGATCATGATCTTATGTTTCAATCCACGCGCCCCTTGCGAGACGCGACCTTCAAATTCGGTTGTGCGAGGAATGTTCAGAGTGTTTCAATCCACGCGCCCCTTGCGAGACGCGACTTCAATTCATTGCCTGAACTGATAATCTTTTTGTTTCAATCCACGCGCCCCTTGCGAGACGCGACCCCAATACCCATAATTGTTTACCCATGCTTGAAATAGTTTCAATCCACGCGCCCCTTGCGAGACGCGACTAGAGTTTGGCTTACTGGTACAACTGTAGGAATGGGTTTCAATCCACGCGCCCCTTGCGAGACGCGACTTTAGTGCACAAAGTAAAGAAGAGTATATTAAAGTTTCAATCCACGCGCCCCTTGCGAGACGCGACAAACTAACATGTTTTGTAAACTAATTTCAATTGCTGTTTCAATCCACGCGCCCCTTGCGAGACGCGACAGTGTAGTTAGTGAAGTTGAACCTACTAATGGAGTTTCAATCCACGCGCCCCTTGCGAGACGCGACTGGATTGACGCTTGGTTTAGGCTTGACTGATGGTGTTTCAATCCACGCGCCCCTTGCGAGACGCGACTGCCCTGAAATGATGAGTAAAGACCAGTATTTGTTTCAATCCACGCGCCCCTTGCGAGACGCGACGTCAATCATTAGTCGATACAGGCAAGATAGATGTTTCAATCCACGCGCCCCTTGCGAGACGCGACAATAAGAAAATCACCTTTAAAGCCGTTCAGGGTGTTTCAATCCACGCGCCCCTTGCGAGACGCGACTTAAACCGTGTGCAATAGTCAGTTCAGGCATTTCAGGTTTCAATCCACGCGCCCCTTGCGAGACGCGACAGCATGGGTTTCAATATATTGTTTTACAGTAAGATACAAAGCCTAATCCGCCGACCAAATAATATGAATCGGAATTATTCCTCCTTATTCATATAAAATGATTCAAATTCTTAATTATCAACATTCGCTGATCTCCCTGCATTTTCATGAGAGCATAAGGTACGCGGAATTATATAATCAAGGTTCCTTCAGGATCGTAGCTTTCTTTATGCCCCACATGCTCTATCCTATTTTTATAATTATTGCCCAGAAAGTAATACCGTAAACTGTCTGACTCAGGATCGATAATTGATTCGAGCCTATGTTTTAATTCTGCAAATTTTGCAGGATCAACTAAACATTCGAATACCGAATTTTGCACCCGCTGGCCAAAGTTAACACATTGTTTGGCAATTTGCCTTAGTCTTTTTCGACCTCCCGGTGTGATTGTCTCAACATCGTACGTGATTAATACCATCATAAGCTTCTGATTATCTATTTATTTACAAAAACAGGATAATTATCAATATCTCCCCTTATGAACCGTGCCATCAGCATAGCTTGTGCATAAGGCAGCAATCCAACGGCTATTGAAGTTTGCAGATAGGGATGTTGAATCTCTTCCTGTTTGCGCTTTTGCCATGCGGTTAACACTTCCTTGCGAGTTTCGTCAGTCATCAGAATCCCACCTGCTTCATTTCCTTTAAAACCATGTTTATTGACCTGCCTTCGGTTAATCAGCGATAATACGAGCCGATCGGCGAGGTATGGACGGAATTCTTCCATCATATCAAGCGCCAAACTAGCCCTTCCTGGCCGGTCTGTATGGAGAAACCCAACACAGGGATCAAGACCAACGCTTTCCAATGCGGCGCGTACTTCGTGCATCAAAAGCATATAAACAAAAGAGAGCATTGCATTAACGTTGTCTTTTGGAGGACGGCGATTTCTACCTTTCATGAAAAAGTCTTCCTTTTGAGCCAAAATCAATTGATCAAAAGTGCCAAAATAAGATTGTGCCGCTTCACCTTCAACTCCGCGTAAAACATCAGCCGAAGATGTGCTAAGAACCTGCTTTTGCTTCAATGCAAGCAATTGAATTGCAGATTCCATCTCTGGCAAGTTTTTGCCTGAACTTTGTTCCCGGAACGAACGTTGCAAGACTGTACGGCAATTGGACAGTTTACCTGCAACAAAAAGCTTGGCAAGTTCCACAGACTGTTCTTTATCATCAGCCATTCGATATTGTTTGCGCCTTAACAAGACATTACCTGAAACTGCCCCTTCTACCCTGCATAAAAAACGGCCATGTTCGGTCAGAAAACTAAGTGCAACATTGCGTTCGGCACATAAATGCATTAGTGCCGGACTTGCGCCCATATAGCCGAAACAAACAATTCCTTCGATATTGTGAATGGGCATCCGGAATTTTTCTTTCTCATCAAGCCTAATCACTACATTTTCACCATCTCTTGCCAGATACGACTCAGGTGTTGTTACATAAAGTGTATTTAAAAGTTTTCTCATTGGTTAGTCGATATCAAGTACATTTTTCAAATAATCGTTTACCTTGCGAGGGTTACTAAAAGCCATTGGGTTACAGATTTCAACCAATGAACACGCCTTGCAATGTATTTTATAAATTGCCAAAGGGGTCTTCCCTGTTTCAAAAAGCTGGTGCATCCGTAGGGCATAAGTTTCAACCTTATTTCTGAGTTCCTGACTAAAAATAACCTCATGGCGGTGCCGGGTTTCACCATAAAACAAGTAACCGTTGCCTATTATCAAGTTAGAATCGTCTTTAGCATTGTACATCTCTTCGAGGCAGATAGCCTGGGCACAAAGCTGTACTTCGTCCCTTTCGTCGGGCTTGGGTTTACCATGTTTGTATTCAACCGGTACAGGCCGCCATTTACCTGGATAACCTTCCATTCCAACCCCTTCTTCATTTTCAGACCGGATAAACTCGACCACATCTGCAACGCCATACAATCCTAACCGGTACGAAACCATTGAAACAGATCGAAGGGTTATAACACGCCCTCGAACTTCGCTTGCAAATGGATCGTCAACCCGTTCGTGCATGTGCGTTCCTTCAACGGTACGCATATTTTCAGCCCATTGCTGCTCAACATGGATCAAAGCCCATTGCCGCTCACAAAAAGCAAAATGCTGAATACCTGATAGCATTAAAAGATCGTCGTCGGAGTACATGTTTTGTATTTATGATTTGATTACTTTTACTTAAAATCATTCGAATATGAAACGAGCCATTAGAAAGTCTTCTCATACAGGGGAATGTTTATTGGCGAGTTCCATCTGACAATTAAAAAACAAATTATAAACAGATGAAACGAGCCATGAGAAATTCTTCTCACACATGTGAATGTTTATTGGCGAGTTCCATCTGACAATTAAAAAACAAATTATAAACAGATGAAAGAGATCGTTTTTATAGTTGAGGAATCGCAGGACGGGGGCTACTTTGCCCGGGCTGTCAATCAATCCATCATTACTCAGGGCGAAACCATGGAAGAACTCCGGAACATGATTTCCGATGCGGTACGTTGTCATTTTGTTGAAGAAGAAATGCCTACCTACGTTCATTTGCATGTTACACGAGAAGAAACCTTTATTTTATGAACCTTCCACGTGAAATGGATGCTTCAAAATTGATTAAGGCCCTTCGTAAGTTAGGCTACGAAACTACACGCCAATCCTGAAGCCACATCAGGCTCACCACCCAACAAAACGGACAACCCCACCTTACCATCCCCAACCACGACCCCCTTCGTATCGGAACCCTGAATGCCATACTCAACGAGGTAGCACAGCATTTTGGGGTTTCCAAACAAGAACTGGTGGAGAGGTTGTTCTAAAAGCCATTAGAGCATTTCAATTACCTCAACTCCCTGAGGTAAATTCTTTTTTATTTCCTCCAAAGATGTAACATTGTAATCACTCCATGAACGTGGCAAATCTGTATTTTTAGTAATTAGGACTTTATCGAAAAGTTCTCCGGAACGTGCAGATCCTAAATGATTATTGTGTTTAAAGGCAATCAGTTTCCTTGGATTCATTTCTCCACGAGCTGCCGCACGGTCGTGTTCAAAAGCATTTAGCAATGCCTCCCACAATAAACTCAAATCTTCTTCTGAAAAGCCAGACTTCAGAGCATCGACAGCCGAAACAAAACCATGCATACGATAAAGCGCATAAGGAACAGTTGATTTGCGGCCAAAAGTGGAAGCATTTTCGCGTTTTTCCTGAGCTTTGGCTTCCTTTTCAGTGGTTACTGCACAACGAGTGATTGAGTGTTCTGCCTGATATATACGGTCTTCGGAACGAGAAAAAGTAAATTGAACTGGTCCACGAACTGTCCCAGCACCATCTCCGGTACTCATAACAGCACCAAATGTGCGAACATCAAAATAATCCTTACAAATGTGGACTTGTTTTTTTTGAGGAGTATCTCCAGATGCTCCATCAATAATGTTATTTAGAATGCTTCCTTGCTTAATAAATATATCAAAACCTTGATCCGCAATATATTTACCGTCTTCACCAATACTTGATTTCCTAAGACTTACATAGTTTCTGACTTTTCTTTTAATACAAACGTCAGTAATTAATCCTTCCTGATTTTCAGCATCTACCCTTGGTAGGTTTGCCTGATCCGGATCACCGTTTGGGTTACCGTCTTTTACATCGAATAAAAATACAAAATCGTAACGATTTTTAATTGAATTAGTTGTCATAGTTTATTCCTCTTTAGTTTCTATTATTGATTGTAATTCTTTGTTGGTTTTTGCACTATCGTAATTCTGTTGTTTTTGATGGTAATAGCCAAGTGCAAACTGGCCTTGCTCTTCCAATGAAAAGATGGCTGGAAACCCCTCCAATTGACTGCATAATTCCTGCAATTGTCTGTCAAGAATTACTGAAAGACCAGGTTTTTCATGCTTTAATTTCGAAATGTGATTTTGAGACAATTTCATTAACCTGCCAAAGGCTGTTGCCGGGTTGGTAGAAGCCGATGTAAAAAAGCGTTCGCGTATCCCGGCATTAAGGTCTTTACCTTGAGCAGCCCGCTGAATACTTTCCATGACAGCGAAAATTTTACCACAAACAATTGCCGGACTTTTGTCATTCGGATCATTTTGTTCTTTAATCATAGTTCCTCCGTTTTTACTATTTCTGTTTAAAATAAATCTTATTAATGCTGCGCGTTCAGGTGTAATTGTTTCTATTGATTGCCCATCTTCTGAATTTTCCACAAAACGGATTCTTTTTAATATTGCCGTAAGAATCCATAAAGGTGGTACTGAATTTTTAAGTGCCGCATCCCACAATTGCGTTGCAGTACGAGCGTTTGTTGGATCGTTGCTGGATTTTGTATTATGCCCAGCCTTAGCCAAAGCATACAAAGGAACATACCTTGTTTCACCATAGGCTCTTATAGCAATATCATGAAACCATTTGGCAATATTTCTCCGGTAATCTTCTAAACTAATCTCAATCCAATCGCGAATAGCAATCCTGGCAGCAGCACCAGAAAGGGTGCAGGAATAAAATTGATTGGTTTTTATATATTTTGCTCCATTCACCTTGGCATTGGTAACCGAATCAATAAGATTGGCGACTTGCCCAGCATCCGGATTTTCAAGCAATTGTAACTCATCAATACACTCCTCTTCTTTTGTCCAAAAAATCATTGCAGTATCGGAACCAAAGTTTTTTCGATTTGAATAGACAAATTGGCTTTTCGCTTTTCCTTTCTTATCTTCTATTAATTTTTCACTTCCATTTGCTAATAACCAGTTCAGTCCTTCCACATAATTTTTAGCACAATTTGTACAAATAGAAGAGTTGTCATTTCCTTTCAAATTATAAGATTCAAAAGCCTTTTCATTATACGAAACCAAAGCACAACCAGCTGTTTGTCCGTCTGGTATTCGCTTGATTAAACCATGAGGTTGGTTCACAACAGGAAAATCTGAATGACCACAAACAGAACAAACTTTTTTAAGTCCATTAAGTTGATCTGCCTGCGTTCTTTCGAAATTTTCAATTATTGCATCATAAACAACTTGTTGTTCATGAATTCGCAAATCGCTCACACGAAAAGCAATATTTCCTGTCCTTTCCTTTTCTCCAATTTGTTTTTCAAATGCAAGAATAGCCTTACATATACCATTTGACTTATTACTAAAATAGAAGGCAAAAACAGGAGACAGAATTTCAAGATGTTTATAAAGTTGCAATTTTATCAGAAATAGCTGATGTTTATATGATGTTGCTGTTTCTGCTTTCTGCTGCACTGAAGTTTTTTCTTCGTCTGAAATTTCCGAATTAAAACCTGAATAATTTAGTACTTCTTCAGCTTTGTCTAACAACAACCTTGCTTTTCCTTTCTTTGAATTTAGTGCTTCGGCTTTTCTGCTAATCTTTTCAATTAACAGAAACGAATCGAATGAGCCATCTTTGTTAATAACCAAGTCAATAGAAATGGGTTCGTCCTTTAGAGCATCGTGTCCGGTTCTAATTCGCTTGCCAAATTCTGCTAATTCTTTTATCATCTGGAATCCTCCTTTTCTTCGTTTTGATTAAACTCATAAATAGAAGAAGATATTTCACTGTCCATATCTGGCTGTAAATGTGACGAATGCATCATCTTTTCATTTTCAGCATTCGTACATTCCAGTTTTCCATTTTCAATTTTTACATCGTAAAAAAACAAAGGCGATGGCTTGCCTTTCGCATCGTAGAATATATCAAAAAGCATACTGCCAATGGGAATTATCTCTTGTATTGGTTGTTCATTTCCATCAGGTTCAAGAAATTCAGCAGCAAACTCACGTGTTCCCAAAAATGGCCTTCGCCAGCATTGGCCTTTCTTTACCCGCCGTTTAAACATTTCAGCATATTTCTTAACTGGATTTTTCGAATCAAATTCTTTCTGGTAAACAGAGGCTTCTATGATGTATGCCACATCCTTCAAAACAATGCTGTTACGTTGCGCCCGTTTTTCTTCTATTATGATGGGCGTTTTGCCTTGTTTTGCGTTAATTTCATTTCGCTTTACAGAGAAAAACTTAACCGGATTAAGTACCCAGATCCGATGCACCCACCATTGAAATTCTGGCTTCCAAAGAATCGAATCGAGAACTCCTCTTGCCGCAGATGGCGTCATGCATGGGTAGGTCATTCGCTCTACTTTTAAATCAGGACGGGTAAAACAGGCAAAGTCGCCTGTTACTTTTACCCTAACAATTTCGTTATCAATCATATATTTAGCGTTTATGGTTTATTAAAAAATGAGCATTGGATTATCAGTTGAGATCCCGTACTGATCGCTGTATCCTCCATACCATTTCCAATATCCTTGAGGTTCTTTTCCTAGCTTTCCAATATTATCTCTCATGAAATTTTCATACACCTGAACAGAATATTGTTGCATTGCCCGGTAATCATCTCGCGACAAAAATGGTTTATAACGAATCCGATCATACAAATCAGAGCTTTCGTCGCAGAGTATGAATATGGGTGTTGTTTTATTTTCAATCAGATGGTAAGCTCCTGCGACTGTTTTGAAATTGAATCCAAGCCTGGACTTCTCAATATTATTGATATCTTCAGGTATAAAAAGCCTAAATACTTTCCGGTAATATTCTCCAAAGAAATCGTGTTCATAAAGCAAAGCTTCATCCTTCTTGTATAGATTATTGGCAAACTCAGCTAACGAACGATATTGCTTGCTTGGAGCTCCTGCATCTTCAAGTACGAAGATGAAAACCTTACCTGCTTCGGGCATTTTCCCTTCGCGATTGCACCGACCAGCAGACTGAATAATAGATTCCAAAGGGGCAATCTCCCTGAAAACGCAAGGAAAATCAAAATCGACACCTGCTTCAATCAATTGGGTGGAGGAAACCAAAATCCTTTCCTTCTTGTTAAGACAATCCCTAATCTTTCCAATCACTTTTTTCCTATGGGCAGGAAACATACTGGTTGACAAATGAAAAGTCTGATAATCTGCATTATCCTTGATGACATTGAAAAATAGAAGTGCTTGTTTCTTAGTATTGAAAATACATAAGGTTGAATCTCCCTGATAAAGGACTTTTCTGGCAAGTTCTTCAATTGTAACTGGTAGATAATCTTCAACCGCCAGATATTTAACTCTTCGCGTGGCATCAAAAACCTCTTTGGGGTTTTCAACCAATGACTGGATGTTTTCGATACCATTAAAGCCTTCACTTTTTTCAAAAGCCGGTTGTGTGGCTGTACAGAAAAGAAATGATGAACCCATCACTTTTTGAACGTTCTTCAACATAGAGAGCGTCGGTAAAACCAGTTCCTTTGGCAAAGTTTGAACTTCGTCGAATATAACTACCGATTGAGCAATATTATGAACTTTGCGACATCGCGATGGCTTATTACCAAATAACGATTCAAAAAATTGTACCGATGTAGTAACAATGATCGGATAATCCCAGTTTTCGGTTGCCAACCTTCTTGAATGTGATTCATCCTGAACCGATTCATCGGCAATGTTTTTATCGTCTTCCTCTTCTTCGTTAAAATTTGAATGATGCTCCAGCACCCATTCTTCACCAAGAATACGTTTTAATTCTTTCGCTGTTTGGTCTATAATACTGATAAAAGGAAGTACAATTATGATTCTTTTTAAGTTATTGTGTTTTGCATGGTGAAGCGCCCAACTGACAGATGCCAATGTTTTTCCCATTCCCGTGGGTAATGTCATTGAATAAAAACCAGTTGCAGATTGCGCTTTAGAAATAGCATAATTGCGAACTTTATTTCGCAATACATTAATATAACCTTCTTTGCTTTTCCCAATCAGTTCATTCTCAAGCTTTGCCAACAAAAGATCAGGGGAAAATTCTTTTGCAATTCGCATTTCAGAAATAGCATTATTAAAATGACTTTCAGTATCCAACCAGTCAGCATCTGTCAAAGCACTAAAAAGCATACGTATAAAAAGTTCTTTATCTGTTCCTCTCAAACCAGTATCTGAATATATCAAATCAGCTTCGTTGATTGGGTTTTCCTTAAAAAATTCTGCTCTGATGGAATTAAATAATGAATGCTCTGGCTCGTCAAATTCATACAAGTCGTTTATTAAATCTCCTTTATCTGGCAATCCTTTATGATGACCATCAATTGCAAAAGTTGCTTCTATTTGATTGAATTTCTTACTCAATCCTGCACCCCAGCAAGCATGTGGCACGCTTCCTCTTCGTCCTCCTTCTCTCAGATATCTTTGAAATGCAGGCTGATATTTGCCAAAATCATGCAAATAACCTGTTATTCGAAATATACTTTTATACTCATTCTTCCCGGTAAAAGCATCCATCAATTTCATAGTTCCACTCAAATGCTCTTTCAACAAATGAACATCATTTTTCTCATTCTCAGAATGAGCCAGATATTTTTCATCCTTAGATACATCCATGCTTATTTCAAATTATAAAATTAGAATAGCTTAGGTTTTTCAAATTGAAATTTCACGAAAATTAACAAAATAATTTAAACATTTATTTATTTATTAAATTATTTATTAAAATATTATAATATATGTTTCAATTAATTAAATATGAACTACTTAAGGTGTTCAATGTAGAACTTCCCTCAATTTTACCCCGAATCTATTTTCGCATTCCGGGAAAGTCAAGGGTAATACAAGCTCCCTTCTTTGAGTATCCGAGACGGTCGGTGAGCGCGAAGAAGCACAACCGATCGTGTCGAAGGCCGCCCTTGACTAGAATCCGGTCTTTTCAAAATTAATTGGCTCAAAATTAATTGGAGAGCCAGATGACTTAATAAAGCCACCGGCAGAGGTGATTTAAAATTGCCCCACCCAACCTGCCTCCCTTATTATCAACTCTTTGCAACGTTTGAAGCATTTACAACGTTTGCAAGTTTGCATTCTTACTCTAATTCCATTTTCTCCCTTCTCAAAAGAAACAAACTCACTGAACCGAAAATCAAACTAAACTTGCAGATTTGCAAATATTGCAAACCCTCACTCCTCTGGATTTACCACAATGTAATTTAAAGCTGCAAGTGCAGATTTGCAATCTGCACTTCTTAATTGCAGATCTGTGATTTGTTTTTCCGTCTAAATCAAAATTGCCCTGCATCCCAAAGTTTGTGGCATTGTGAAATTTTAATTATGTCTAAAGTTATAAAATTATACAAACTATTTATCTGGGATTACAAATTCAATTCTTCAATAATTGATTAAATTGCCCAAAGTGCTCGAAACAATAACCGCCACCAGCATTTATTTCCTAATTGGAGGAGGGGTGACTTAAACTTTAAATGCTCCTCCCAATCCAACATTCCGATAGTTGCATATTTAATTAAAATACAGTTGAGCCCATTCCAAATAGGCTATGAGCCACAAAACCATGCAGATACTCGGGAACAGAAAATATAAATTATCTAATGTATATATTTATATGTCTCCGGGACCTCTATGTAACCATAAGGTAAATCAGACTTTTAGGCCTCAACCTTATTCACCAGAAAAATCCAGTTGCACAAAAATACGAAGATTATAAATATTCTTCTTATTTTTGTGCAAAACGTTAAAAGTCATGGAACAACAACTGCATGAACTGTTTGTACAAAACAATGGGTATTTGGCTTCCAATCTCATCCGTGGAAACCGCTCACTATATTATCAGCTTAAAACGATGCTGAAATCAGGAAAGGTAGTACAGATAAAACTGGGCTTGTATCGTCATACCGATTTTATGGAAGATGCCAATTGGGGCGAAGTGTGTCGGATAGTTCCGCAAGGAGTGCTTTGTCTTTTTACGGCCTGGCAATTCTACAATCTCAGCACGCAGGTTTCATCGTTCGTTCATTTGGCCATTCCAGTAAGAAAAAAACCATTGATACCAGAATTCCCACCTGTGAAAATATACTATTGGAGTGGCTCATATTATGAAATTGGGAGAGTAGAAGCAACCTATAACAATCAGAAAATTTCTATCTATGATTTGGAAAAATCGGTTTGCGATGCCATTCGTTACCGCAACAAAGTGGGAGCAGATACTAGCGCCGAAGTGTTGCGGAATTATATGAAACGGAAGGACCGCAATTTGGATAAGCTGATGAAATATGCTGAAAATATGAGAATTGCAACTGTGTTGAATCAATATCTAAGTGTGATTCTATGAAGAATCGAGCAGCTTCCATCAGGGCAAGATTGCTCAATCTGGCGAAAAAGGAAGGGATAGATTTTCAGCTGATTATCATTCGTTTTATTCACGAACGATTAATATACCGGATTTCCGTATCTGCCTATTCAGAACAATTCATTTTGAAAGGCGGAGCATTTATCTATCTACAGTCCTATTGGGAACATTTGAAGTAATTTGTGTTGTGCACGCAATCCGACAATCCGACAGTTGCACATTTTTCAAAATACAATTGAGCCCATTCATAAAAGTCTATGAGCCACTAAACCAGGAAGATAATAAAGAACACAAAATATTGATGAACTATTGTATACTTTTTTGTGTATCCTAGGCTTCAATGTAACCATAAGGTAAATAAGACTTTTAGGATTGGGCTTAACGTTAATTTTTTGTTTACATCTTTATACAAAAGGCATAAAGAAACATAACAACATTGGTCCTTCAAGTTTGGCTGTCAAGGCCTAATGAGTCTGGCTAAGAGAATTATAACTCTTAACATGAATGAAAAATAATTAAAATGAAAAAAGTATACTGACCCCTCCCTGGTAATCGGGATCGGGGTCGATCTGTCAGTTTAACGATGTTTATATAATTCGTGAAATTCGATTTAAATTCGTGTAATTAGTAAATGTAAAAATACTCAACTGTCGGATTGTCGGATTGTCGGATTGTCGGAAATTATAGATACTCTTTTTTGCCAATGTGTTCATTATCTCCATTATTTTTATAGCTTTGAAACATAGTCAAAACAGTTAAGCAGATGAAGTTATTTCAAATATTAATAATACCGATTTGTTGTTTGATGGTTGGTTCAGCAGCGGCCCAATCGTCATGGTCTATCTTTCGTGGTAACCAGCAACTTACGGGTGCCACTTCAGCCAATATTCCGGAGAAGCCTAAATTGATGTTTTCATTTCAAACGGGTGACGATATCAAGGCATCGCCTGTGGTGTCGGGACAAACCATTTATTGTGGGTCGACTGACGGATCAATGTATGCCGTAGGGTTCGATGGTAAGCTGAAATGGAAATTTGTTTCGGGCAATGCCATTGAAGCGCCCGCTATGCTTCTAAACGGATCGGTTGTGTTTGGCACATTGGATGGATTGTTTTTCAAGTTGGATGAAAAAACGGGCAAACAGATCTGGAAATATACAACGGATAACCAAATTATGGGTTCTGCCAATTGGTTGAAAGTGGGGAATAAAATCAGGTTGGTGGTAGGAAGTTATGATTACAATTTACATGCTGTAGACTTTGCCAAGGGAGACAGTATCTGGCGTTACGAATCGGACAATTACATCAACGGCGCTCCGGCAATCTTTGAAAAGTATGCTGTATTTGGTGGTTGTGATGGCTTTATGCACCTGGTGAACATCGAAACAGGTAAGGTATTTAAGAAAATAAAACTGGCTACCTATATCGCTTCATCGCCCGTTATTGACGGGAAGCATGCTTATGTTGGAGACTATGAAGGCCATTTTTTCTGTATCGACTTATTGTCAGGCAAGCTCGAATGGACGTACGATGATCCTCAGAAAAATCTTCCCTTTATTGCCTCTCCAGCCTTGAGCGGTAACCTGATCATAATCGGTAATCAGGACAAATTCATTTACTGTTTCGATAAAAATACAGGGAAGGTCGTCTGGAAAGTAAAAACCAGTAACAGGGTGGAGTCATCGTCAGTTATTGCCTCTGGAAAAGTAATCACCGGAACAATGGATGGAATGCTATATATTCACGACTTGAAAACAGGCAAGGAACTTTGGAAATATGAGTTGGGAAGTCCCCTGATTGGTAGTCCAGCCGTCGTTTCAGGGAAAATAGTAGTAGGTGCAGGTGATGGAAGAATATATATATTTGGATAACTATGAAAATTGCACATATCATACCCGGTTCAGGTGGTAGTTTCTATTGTGGAAACTGCCTTCGCGACAGCAAATATATCAGGGCGCTAAAAGACTTGGGGCATCAGGTCATAAAAGTGCCTTTGTATTTACCCATTTTCGATGATGGCCACGATTTAGATGAGGTGCCCGTATTTTATGGGGCTGTAAACCTTTACCTTAAACAGCAATATCCCATTTTTCGGCTTATGCCTTCCTTTCTGGAACATGCCCTGGATTCGAAAAGTGTGTTAAATATGGCTGCACGTAAAGCCGGTTCAACACGTGCCAAGGGACTGGAAGAAATGACCATTTCGATGTTGCTTGGTGAAGACGGTGGACAGAAAGAGGAGTTGGAACGTTTGGTCGATTGGCTGGCTGATGAAGCAAAACCTGATGTTGTACATTTGTCAAATGCTTTGCTGTTGGGACTGGCCAGACAAATCAAACAGAGACTGAAAGTACCTGTAATTTGTTCACTTCAGGATGAGGATGTATGGGTAGACGCAATGAACGACCATTACCGCAAGGAGGTTTGGGACCTGATGAGTGAACGCGGGAAGGATGTGGATGTCTTTATTCCCGTAAGCGATTATTATTCAGCAGAAATCCATAAAAGGATGACCATCCCTGCAAGTAAGATGCAGACTGTTCATTTGGGCGTTGATACAGCTGATTATTCACCCAAACCGATTACTGAAAAGGAGCCTGTGATTGGGTATCTATCCCGAATGTGCGAGGAAAATGGATTGTCAATATTGGTTGATGCCTTTATATTACTCAGGAGGAATGTTGAATATTCAACAGTTAAATTGAAAATTACAGGAGGAAAAACAGATGATGATCTTCAGTTTATCAAAGAACAGAAACACAAGATTTCGAAAGCAGGATTAGAAAATGATGTGTATTGGGTGGAAGAATTTGAGGGTGATGCACGACATAAATTCTTCGATTCTGTTCGCCTGATCTCCGTTCCGGTGCTGAATGGTGAAGCATTTGGATTGTACCAGATAGAAGCGATGGCGGCAGGCATTCCGATGGTTCAACCAGCTCTGGGAGCCTTTTCTGAAGTGATTAACACCAGCGGAGGCGGTTTTATTTATTCTCCCAATGCGCCTAAAGAATTGACTGAGGCGCTTGCTTCACTTATTTTAAATGATAAAAAACTATTGGAATTGAGTGTTGCAGGACTAGCCGGAGTGAAGCAACATTTTGACATCCATACACAGGCCAGGAAAATGGTGGCAGTTTATGAAAGTGGTTTAAAAAATGCACCTCAAATTTGAAATAATGAAATTACAATCGATAATATATGCTTCTCAAACTTAACCATATAACCAAATCCTATTTCTCCGGCAGCAATTCTGCGGGACGTGTAATTCTTGATCAGCTTGATCTGGAAGTCAATGCAGGTGAACGCATTGCCATTGTCGGACCCTCGGGTTCAGGTAAAACAACCTTGCTGAATATGATCGGTACGCTGGATCGACCTGACAAAGGTAAAATATACTTTGAAGATCAGGATCTGTCTGTTTATAATGATCAGCAACTCGCAGGTTTCCGAAATGAAAAGATTGGATTTGTATTCCAGATGCACCATTTATTGCCTCAGCTAACGTTATTGGAGAATGTGCTCTTACCCACTTTGGCAAATAAAAAACTGCAAGGGAAAGAAGTATTCGACCATGCACAACGCCTGATTGCCCGCATGGGACTTTCAGCAGTAGCACATCAAAAACCTTCACAGCTTTCGGGAGGTGAATGCCAACGTACAGCTGTTGCCCGCGCACTGATCAACCATCCCAGGCTGATTCTGGCCGATGAACCAACAGGAGCTCTCGATCATCAATCAGCTTTTAATCTGACTGACCTACTGGTTGAACTGAACAGAGAAGAGGGTCTAACGCTCATTGTTGTCACCCACTCGATGGATGTCGCCAACAAAATGGATCGAATTTATTCACTGGAGGATGGGAAATTAGTAGTTTAGAGAGTTAGATGATTGAAGGGTTAAAGGGTTGGATGGTTAAAGGGTTGGATTGTTCAATGGTTCGATGGCTGCAGCTGGTGCAGATTTGCAATCTGCACCTTTTAAAGAGGGATTTTTAATACCGCAGTTGTGAGGTATGATTTGCCCTAAAAAATCGGTATTAAAGGGATTAAAAATCCCTGGTTTAAAGGTGCAGATTGTAAATCTGCACCAGCCTGGTTTGTAAATCTGCACCAGCCTGGATTAGATGGTTAAAAGTAAATTATAAAATAGTAAATACGTACAATAGATGTCTTTTATAAAGCTGATTTTTAAGTCCATCTGGTATTACCGCAAACTCAATCTGACCATTGTGTTGGGGATTGCCTTAAGTACCGCCATTTTGGTGGGTGCACTGATCATTGGCGATTCGGTGAAGTTCAGTTTGGAACAAATTACAGTTCAACGACTTGGTAATACTTCACAGGTAATTACGGCAGGTGAGCGGTTGTTCCGCCAGCAACTTGCACAGGAGTTGACCAAGGAAACAGGTGTTCAAACAACTGCGCTGTTGCGTGCAAACGGTTTTGGAGTGATCGATGGAGGTGAACTACGTATCAATCAACTGGCTATATGGGGAGTAGATTCTACTTTGGGGTCTCAAGCGCTCGGGGCTAACCATTCTGAATCTTTTAATCTGAAGAACAATGAAGCGGCCATCAATGAAAACATAGCTTCAATATCAGGATTAAAAATAGGTGATGAATTTTTACTCCTTGTGAATAAACTAAATACTTTTCCTGCCAATACGCCTTTTGTTTCTGTAAAAGAAGCCACTATTTCATTTAGAATAAAAGTTGCCCGAATTCTAAAAGCAGATGAACTTGGTAACTTAAATCTCAAAAATATTCAATCCGCTCCCCGCAACGTTTTTCTGAACCTGTCATTTTTGAATAAACAAATGGAGCTTCAGCAAAAAGCCAATGTGTTGTTGGTTTCTGATGGAGTTTCAAGCGATGAATTATTGCGTAAGCTTCAAGTTAGCTGGACACTGGATGATGTGAACCTCCAGATACGTGAAAATAAAGAGTTAAATTATACTGAATTGATTTCAGACAGGGTATTTGTAGAACCTGTTGTTGAAGAGTTTTGCATCTCGAAATTAACAGGCGCACGTCCTGTATTCAGTTATTTTATTGATGAGTTTACGCTCAATGGTCAACAGACCCCCTATTCGTTTGTCTCGACCGATGAATCACTTACCGGTCAGCAGATCATTGTAAGTCAATGGCTGGCTGATGATTTAAAAGTAAAGCAAAATGACACCATTAAGTTATCCTATTTCGAGGTGGCCCCTTTACGCCGCCTGGTGATGAAGGACACGGTTTTTATTGTTGATCGTATTTATAAGCAGGAAGGAAGTCTGGCTGATCAATTTCTTATGCCTGTTATTCCTGGACTTTCAGATGCCGGCAATTGCAGAGATTGGAAAACAGGGGTACCAGTTGATTTGAAGAAAATAAGGCCTCAGGACGAAGCTTATTGGAAACTTTATAAAGGAACTCCAAAAGCTTTTGTGTCGCTTAAAACAGCTCAAAAACTATGGGGAAACCGCTTTGGTCAGTCGACTTCCATTCGTATTGACGGGCAAAAAAGAGTGGAAATGGAGAAGGCGATTCTGACTGGTCTGATGACTTCGCAAATGGGTTTCGATGTCAAATCGGTGAAAGTTGAAGGCCTGGCCGCAGCAAACAATGGTACGGATTTTGGCCAACTGTTTATCGGTTTAAGCTTTTTTGTTCTGTTTGCCGCGGTCTTATTGGCCTTCCTGTTGTTCAAGTTGTACCTCGGATTTCGGAAAGCAGAGATCGGTACATTCTCTGCACTCGGATTTTCATTTCAGACCATACGAAGCTTATTCTTAGCCGAAGCTTCCCTATTTGTATTATTGGGAATATTGCTAGGAATCCCCTTTGGAATATTCTACAATCAATTGATTTTACAAGCCATCAATACGATATGGGTCGATATTGTCCGTACTTCCATTGTCCATATTTATATCCGCCCCGTTTCATTAATAACTGGCAGTCTGATCATTGCAGCACTATCAATGGGTTCTGTTTATTTTATTCTGAACAGGTTTCTAAAAAAGGAAGTGATCGCATTACAACAGAAGTCTTCTACAGAAAAGGAGAAAACTGGCAGGTGGTCTCTGATTACCGGACTTTCATTAATTGTACTTTCTATTTTGATTCTGTTTCTAAAAGGATACCGAAGTGGAGAGATTAATCCTGAATACTTTTTTATCAGTGGGTTCGGATTGCTTCCCGGACTTATCTTCCTATTCAATTTCCTGCTTCATAAGCTATCTGATTATGAGAGTCGTACTACTTTTTCATTTCGCTCACTCATTCTGAAACGTCTGGCAGGAGAACGCAAGCGGACTGTATTGATCGTGAGTTTTTTATCCGTGGGTGTATTCATGGTCGTGTCAACCGGATTGAACCGTAAAGATTTGACTAACAATGCTGATTTGCCTTCATCGGGAACAGGAGGCTACAAATATTTTATTGAAACCACCATGCCGGTGCTTATTGATGCAAATAGTCAACAGGGAAGGGAAGATCTGGACTTACCTGCTGAATCACAAATAGTACAGTTTCAGTTGCAGCAGGGTGACGATGCCAGTTGCCTGAACCTGAACAGAATAGCACGACCACGACTCATTGCATGTAATACAACTCAGTTCAACGAGCGTTCGGCCTTTACATTTATAACTAGGACCAACGATCTGGATGAACAACATCCATGGCTATCTCTGAATAAAACTCTTGCTGATGGCGTCATTCCAGCTATTGCTGATCAAACTGTTATCCAATGGGGACTGGGTAAAAAAATAGGTGATACCCTCATTTATAAAACGGAGGATGGTAAAGATTTTAAATTAAAACTGATTGGCGGACTTGCAAATTCCATCTTCCAGGGCAATGTGATCATTGCTGAACCTCATTTTGTGCAGGCATTTCCATCGGTGAGCGGCTCTAATTTATTCTTGATAGTTGCACCCAACAGTTTATTGAATACCAAAGATTTGCAGGATAGTTGGCGCAATTACGGCCCCGATATCAGCAGTACCACCGATCGTCTTCTGGCTTTTTACTCGATTGAAAATACTTATCTGAATATCTTCCTGATGCTTGGAGCACTGGGACTCTTAATTGGAACGCTCGGCCTCGGGATATTGATCTTCCGTATTACTTTTGAGCAGATTCCAGAATATGCCTTGCTACTATCGCTTGGGTTTAGGAAATCCATCATCCTTCGATTGGTCATAAGTGAGAAGCTTTTTTTAATGATCGTATCAGTCTTAATTGGCATTGTACCAGCAGTTTTGAGCGCTCTGCCTTCACTAATTTCTTCATTGTATTCTAACCTATGGATCTGGCTTCCAGCTATTTCAATAGTGGTTATTTTAAGTGGGGCAATCTTTAGTTATGTGGCTATAAGAATGGTTTTCAGACAGAATTTGGTACAAGGATTGAGGAATGAATAAATACAGATGATTCAAAGGCATGGATTTATTTTTCTTCAACTAAGTTTTTCCTTTGCTCTTTTTATAACATCAGTAACTCTATCAACCTCAATGGCTACATTAGGTAAATCAATGTTTAACCATCCCATTACGTTTAAAATTTCTTGGTGTGTTCGTTCTAATTCATTTAAGTTCCAGCAGATCGGTTCATGATGAAAAACACGATTTCTAAAGCTTCTAATTTTATTGATAGGAGCAGAAACGATACGCCTTTGCCTTAGGCTTTTTTCTAAATAAGGAAAAGCATTTCGAAGGGGTTTCCATAAAATTCTCTCATATTCAGCATTTAACAATTTAACCCAAAATCCTAAGGTCAGTTCTGCAATGATTTTTGAAGCAGCAAGTGTTTCATTTCTTTTAGCAATTTGGCGTTTTGCAGTATTGATCACATTATTAAGATTGCGTGATCCTGTTGTTGATCCAATTTGCAAATACCAATCTTCTGTTCCAAAAAATTCAATTAATTCTCTATTTAAACTGTTGCGAAGTGCAACCTCAAGCATTGACAAAACAGGGTAAAAAGATTCAGATACTTCTATGTTTATTTGATAGTGCAATATAGCTTTCTGTTCGTTACCAGGATAACATTGAAAGTATTTTTGCATTCGTTGATTCGAAAAAATCTTTTCGTAATATTGCTTATTCATGATTTATTTTATATCTTTGTATCAGCAGTCCCGGTCGTTCCTCTCCCAGATCTTCGTTGCTGGTGATGAATCCGGGTTTTTTTATTTCCCCAAATATAGTCATCTTTTTTAACATATCATGGACGGATTTATTTTTATATCCACTAATTGAAAATATTTTCTCATCCTTCGATTACAAAACATTCTCTTTTTGTACGCATTTTGCTCTTTATTTGCAAATTTGGTATCCCATTTTATACATTCATATTGAAGTTTACGGCCTTAATTAAATTATGTAAATGGTAGTATCTGTTGAAAATGAATATTAAAAGTAAAAACACAAATTTCAGTATCCCTTCCCTTTGATGTAAACCTGTTTTTATAAACTGAATAGAGAACTGGAATATTATTCTTACCTTTCAGAATTATAAAAATATCCATTATTATTGAATTGAAGATATTAAACTAAAAACCGAATAAGTTGAGTAAAGCAATCGGATTTGGAGAAAACGTGGAAGGCTATGAGATTCCGGTTCTGAATGAACGGGAAGTAAGAGCCACCGCCGGTATACTATTTCTATTTGCTTTTCTTGCCATATTGTTAGCCATTTTAAAAGGAAATTTCGTACTCCTGAAATATTTTATTATTTCCTTTCTTATAGATTTTATCATACGGGTATTTATTAACCCTAAGTTTTCTCCTACATTAATTATTGGACGCCTGATCGTAAGCAGGCAAGTCCCTGAATATGTTGGCGCTGCTCAAAAACGGTTTGCCTGGATAATTGGCTTGATTTTGGTTTCTATCATGTTTATATTGATCGTATTGGTCAATTCATACAGTGCAATAACCGGTTTAATCTGTCTGACCTGTCTGATATTCCTTTTCTTTGAATCGACATTCGGTATTTGCCTGGGATGCTTATTCTATGGTTGGTATTATGGAAAGAAAGCACAATATTGCCCAGGCGAAATTTGTGACGTAAAACAAAAGCAAGACATTCAGAAGACATCAGGATTGCAGTTGTTAATTGTACTCGTTTTTATTGCCTTCATTGTACTTGCAGTCTTTTCATTTAATGATTCATTTAGTGAAAAGCCCGATGACTTATGGAAAATATTAGCTGCGGCAATAAAATAAATCTCTCATTCCCTACAAATCCTATGAATCCTAAGTCCTATTTCGTAAAAACGCATTTTGATATCAATTACCAAAATGCGTTTTTACGAAATAGGACGTAGGATTCATAGGAAACGTAGGAAATGAAAATATCTAACACAATCCATTACCACCATCTTTTACCAGCCAACCTGTTCATTTCCAACTTAGTCAGTAATAAATTATACTCGTATTGGAGTCTGGACAATTGGGCATCCTGGTAATTGGTTTGAGCGGTTAGCAATTCCAGTGTAGTAATTACACCCAGTTTATACCGCTCATTGGCCAGTTTAAGTGCCATTGTCGCCTGTTCTATCAGTGCAACGGAGCTTGACAGCTTTAACTGGTTCTTTTTCAAATCGTCCAAAGCATTCAATAGATCTTTGTTTAATACCACCCGTTGAGTTTCCAAAGCATTGTTTGAGGTATCAAGATTGATCAATGCCATTTTCTTCTGGATATTTGGTCTTGAACCTGGGAATATGGGAATTGTCAACGCGGCTCCTATATTGTAATTAAAGCGTGTTTTATAAATGTCGGGCAGAAAACCGTTTCTGTAACCTGACCCACCAATCAAATTAAGGGTAGGCCATTGAAGACGCTCGTTGCTTGTAACTCCCCACTTGGCAGATTCAATTTTATCTTTGGCCGATTTGAGATCAAAATTATTCCTGTCAGCAATCGCAAAGATCGAATCAGTGGCCAAATTAAACCAGTTGTCGTTGATAATGGTATCGGAGATATAGGCTGCTCCGGTATTTCCGGTTAGCATGTTAAGCATGTTGTATTGCTTGGTAAGTTGATTTCGCAATTCAGTATTGTAATTTTCGATGTTGGTATTTCTGACCTGCATCGAAACCAGATCGTAAACAAGTGCGTCTCCGTTTTTTATTCTTACCTTAATCTGGTTGATGTTCGATTGAACCAACTCTAACTGTTCATGCTGAACCGTAATGCTTTTATCTAAAAAAATAATTCCATAATACAATTGAGCCACGTGGTAGGCCAATTGCAATTTGAAGCCTTCCAGATTATCAATCGAAATGGTCAGTTCGCTCCTTGATCTGTTGATATTGGCTGATGTTTTGAAATCGAGCAGTGGCTGAACCAAGGTGAACCCTGCATTGTAATTATTGGGCGGTACTATTCTGATCTCTCCGGGATTTCCAGATGGCGAAGGGATTGAAATCGGATCAGTTGGATAAGTTCTTCGGTATGAAATATCGCCGCTGACAATAGGCCAGTAACCTGCTTTTTCAAGTGAAACCTTCATCTCGCTTAACTTCACCTGATCATTCATCTCATAAACCTTCGGGTATTTTAGAAATGATTGTTCCACCAATCTCTCCAGATTACCTGTAATTTGCATTGGCTGTCCTTTTCCTTCAAAACAAATGATAATCAAGGAAATAAGGAAAATCCATTTAATAAAAGGTGTACTTTTCATTTTTATATTTCTGTTACACTAATAGATAATTTCTTTATTTTTATGACAGGCAAAATCCATTTAACTAATGTCCAGCTTCATCTGCCATCTTCATTGCTTCAGCCGTCTGTTTCTTCCTCCTGATCAGAAAAATTAATGGAAAAGAGATGGCTATGAATAATGTTGCATATAGAAAAGCATCCAGATAACTTAACAGGAAAGCCTGTTTCATCAACATCATATCCATCACTTTATAAACTTGCTGCGGAGCATTGGCTCCAACGGCAACTTTTGATTGAATACCTTGCAGGATAGCGTTATACCGTTCGGTGAACTGTTGACCTCCCTCATAAAAATTACTGATCAAATCAATCCGGTGGGTCGCTACGCGGTGTACAATATAATTGTTAATAATAGCAATTCCGAATGAACCGCCTAACTGCCGCATCATATTATTCATTGCCACTCCCTGCGGAATATCTTTGGGTGCCAATCCCTGAACTGCCATCTGTGTAAGAGGTACAAATAAAAATGCGAGCCCTGCTCCCCTTACCATCAATGGCAATGCAAAGAAACCAGAGGTGGCATTCACATCTCCCATGGACATCAATATTCCGTATAACATTAAGATAAGTAAACCAATAATAACAAATATTTTAGGATCTGTTCCGGCCTGCAACCTCTTTCCAATCAAAGGCATGAAGAATAGGGATAGAAAAGTAGCCGGTAATAAGGTCAATCCTGTTTGATAAGCTGTATATCCTAGAACCCTTTGAAGCATAAGAGGAAATACAAATACAGAGGTGAACAATATAAAGCCGACAATAAAAGTAAGAATGGTAGTGATGGTTAGGTTCCAATCTTTCATAATTCGAATATTAACTACGGGATGTTTTTGTTTCAGTTCCCACCATACGAAGGCAGCCAGTCCGATCACCGCAATAATGGTGAACCATGCTATATATCTGGAATCATACCAATCTTCTGATTCGCCGCGCTCTAATACATATTGCAGTGACCCAATTCCTATGGACAGTAAAAATATTCCATACCAGTCGATTGGAGGTTTTGAAGGAACCACACTCCCATCATCAATATACTGATAGGTAAGCAAACTGGCAATAATTCCAAAGGGTACATTGATGAAAAATATAAGCGGCCAGGAGTAGGTATCTATAATCAGCCCTCCTATTGTTGGACCGATGGTTGGTCCAATGACAATGCCCATTCCAAATAGTGCAGCAGCAAGGCCTCTCTGCTTACCTGGAAATATATCGAACAGGATGGATTGTGATGTTGACAATAACCCACCTCCACCGAGTCCCTGAATAAATCGCCAGAAAACGATTTCCCATAATGAAGTGGATAGACCGCACATTACAGAAGCAACAGTGAAAACTATGATCGAGGCAAGATAATAGCGCTGCCGGCCAAAAAATGCGGCCAGGAAGCCTGTCATCGGTATGATGATCACATTGGCAATAGCGTAAGAGGTAATGATCCAAGCGATGTCTTCTATTGAACAACCCAGATTTCCTGCCATTTGATTGAGCGCGACATTCACAATTGAGGTATCAATAAGTTCCATTATGGCAGCCGAAATGGTTGTCATGGCAATAATAACTTTTGCAATTTTTGTAAGTTGCGCCATATTTTAGCCTGTAATGTGAACCGATACAACTACGCTCATACCCGCACGCAAAAGATCCTTATATTTTTCTGAATCAAGAACCTCAATTTTAATTGGGATACGCTGTGCCACTTTGACAAAATTCCCGGTAGCATTATCAGGAGGCAATAATGAAACCCTTGCGCCTGTTGCACCAGATATAGAAGTAACAGTTCCTTTGATAACCAGGTCAGGATACCCATCTACCTTGATCTCTACATCCTTTCCAACATGAATATTTTTAAGTTGATTTTCTTTAAAATTGGCTACAACCCAGTAACTTTCATCATTTACCAAAGTAAAAAATGGAGTCCCGGCCTGAACAAACTGACCTTCGTCAATATTACGTTTTCCCAATCTCCCATTGGAAATGGCTTTCACTTTACAATATGAAATCTTCAACCGCTGCTGGTCTATACGGGCTTTTCGTACCTCCATCATTGCCTGAGCTTTTTTAATCTGGGACTGCAGGATAGCCAGTCTTGTTTGTGCAACCTTAACATCCGACTGGCTGGTCTCAAGTTGTTGTATGGTGATGTCCAAATTTGATTTACTATCATCAAGTTGCCGTTTTGTAATTGCATTGGCGTCAAATAGGCTTTTATCCCGTTCAAAATCATTCTTTGCCTTATCCTCTTTGAGACGGTTGACATCAAGAATCCCTTTTGCAGAAGCCAAAGTAGCTTCAGAATTGGTGAGTGATGCTTTTGCATTTTCTACATCGGTAAGACCCTGTGTATTATCCGCCAGCATCTCTTCCAACTGTAACTGCAGATCGGTTGAATCAATCACTACCAAAAGTTGCCCTTTGGTGACTGTTGCATAATCTTCAACGTAAAGCTTATCAACATAACCAGATACCCTTGAAAGGATAGGTACAAGGCGCATTTCAACCTGTGCATTATCAGTTTCTTCGTGCGTGAAGGCATGCCATACTCTTTCACCAATAATAATAAGAGCTACAATGACGATTACTCCAATGATTATTCTGGGAACGATTTTCTTTGCTGGTTTGGCTTCTTCAGTATTATTGCTTTCCATATTCAGTTTTATTAAAGCTGCAAATAATTTGTATTGATCAATTTATAAAACTTAGATTAATTACTTATTGAGGGTTAAGGAAAAACAAATATGATTATATTCTATGCCATGTAACGGAAACAAGGCGTAATTGTTTAGGACTTTACAAAAGTTTAATAGACAACTTACTTCAGTTAACCTTTGATTTATATTTTTACTTCACTTCAGCTTATGTTGTTAAGATATTATATAACTGTAAATGCTATGGTTTTTACATTGCTCGTATATTGATTGTATATTCATGCATACACAAATGATATATATTTAATGCATAACTGTTGTGAAAATGATAGGACCTGTAATCGGAAAATAATGAATTCGTACCAGTTTTGTGGGATTGCTTCGTTCCTCGCAATGACGTTCTGATGATGAGATTGCAGGTACTTACATCATGGCTCCGCACTCCGAAGACCGTCATTGCGAGGATGGTTACTATCAATGCAATAAGGGTCAAAATATCCCTAAAACTATACCAGGACTTCATTTATTAATGATCAATCCGAAAGATGAATAGAGGCGAGTAAAAAAAAACTGCTCCTGTGACTTCGGTCACATGAGCAGTTTAATGGATTAAAAATGAAGGAGTTTACCAAATCAAATCCGAATTGAGCAAGCTCTGCGGATCCAGGTTATTCTTTTCAATGTCTTTGAAGTTTTTGTATGTTCCTACTTTTAGTTCATAAGTCGCAGCTTCATCACAAACAATCATACCACGGGGGTGCAATTGCAGTGCACTGATGGTCCACATATGGTTCACGCCTTCTTCGACACCATGCTGCAGAGCGCGCGATTTGTTAAAGCCATTCACAATGATAAGTACTTCTTTAGCATCCATTACCGTACCTATGCCTACTGTTAATGAACCGTCAGGCACTTTACTGACATCGTTATCAAAGAAGCGTGAATTGGCAATTTTGGTATCGTAATTCAGTTCCTTGTCCCGGGTGCGCGATGCCAATGACGATCCTGGTTCGTTGAAGGCAAGATGTCCATCAGGACCAATGCCACCCAGGAACAAATCAATTCCGCCTACAGCCTTTATCTTGTCTTCGTAATTCTGACATTCAGCTTTAATATCAATAGCCATTCCATTTAGAATATTTACATTCTTTTCCTGAATATCGATATGACTGAATAAGTTATTCCACATAAAGATATGGTAACTTTGGGGGTGGTCTTTGGGAATGCCAATATACTCATCCATATTGAAAGTCACCACATTCTGGAATGATACAATGCCGGATTGGAATAATTTAATCAATTCAGCATAAGTTCCAAGAGGCGAAGAGCCGGTAGGTAAACCAAGTACAAAAGGTTTTAACTCTGTGGGAGAAGCCAGATTTATTTTTCTGGCTATATAATTTGCCACCCATTTTGAAGTCAACTCATGGTTGGCTTGAATTATAAGTCTCATATCAATTGATTCTGAAGAGTGATCTCCATATTTGCTAATTTCTCAAGAATACTTTCTCCCAAAAGAGTTTTTTTATGAATATGGCTTACGATTTCTTTTACGAAGTCGTTGTTTTCAAAGTTACCCCTTACTTTCTCGAAATCAAGCTTTTGAGTAGTTTTATTACCATCCATACCGAATCCGGTCATTGAATCCATGCCGAATTCTTTTTTAGCATCATCATAAAGCATTTGATCAAGCCCAATTACACTTTCCTTCCATTTCTTAATCAAGTTGATGATATCGCTGATATTCAGTTCTTCAATCTTTTTTCTGGCTATTTCCTCCAGCAATTCAGCAGCCCAAGTCCATTCATTCTCATAATAGTTGGCATGAATATTTTTGAATTCCTCTTCAATTTCAATCAAACTAGATTTATCTTTGTTTTCAATTCTCTTAATCAATTGATTGATCTCTGTTTTGGGTGCAATTAAGCCTGCCAGATCGCTCCATTCACCTCTACCAATTATATGCTGCGGTTTGAGACAATCCTGAAGTTCTTCCCACGTTTCAACATTGCATTTCTGAATTCGTGAAATGATTGAATTTCCAAGAAATTTATAGATTGCTTTTTGGTATAAATCAATACCCTTTTCGAGGGCACTTTTATTCATCAAAGTATTCCTGTAGGCAAATATTTCGGTTGTCTCACCTGAGATTTCTTTCAGACTAAGAAGAATATCAACCCCTTTCTGCATTTTCTGTATTGTAAAAGGGCTCAGGAGGTTGAAGTTGATACAATCCAATTTTTCGGGATCACTGCGCCTGTCGCGTTTAGGCCATTTCAATACATCTCGGATTGTTCCAACACTCCGAAGGTTGATGCCCGGAGCAATCCAACTTTCATCTTTACTTTCAATTAAATAAGAAAAGGGAAGGTCAGAGGTATCTGTATTTTTGTAATGTCGACCCATCACCAAGGTAAAAGCCCCAATCTTGGCAGGCCATAGTATATATGAATCTGATGTAGTTTTTGATCCACGCTCAACAATTCCATGATGAATAGGACCCAGTTTATACATGTGGTTACTCTGGTTGGACCCGCTGCCGGCATTGCAAAAAGAAAACATTCCTGCAATGAGTAAAGTCGACTTGTGATGGGATACAGTATAAGGGCCGCCGAAAACCGAGCAGGCTTCACCAAGAAATCCTTGACAATTGGCAAAAAATAAAGAATTTTCTGCGGAATATTGTTTACCCAGGATACAACCCTGGCCGATAAAACAGTTGGAGATGATGACTCCATCTGATATTTCAGCACCTGAGGAAACGATAAAGTTCTCGGCCAGAATTCCAGCACCCAACATTACAGGAGCAGATTCATTACTGTTAACCGATCCGTTTATAAGACGTGTAGGGCCCATTACCTGACTGTGAGGCCCAAATTTAACATTTCTAATTTGCCTGCAATTACGTATAAATGAATAGGCGCCAATGGTTCCCCTGGAGTCTGTTACTGATTCAGAATATGCTGTAATTTTATCTTCGATCTCTTTGATCAGGAGCTGACGATGTTTGTACCAGGCTTGAAAGTATGCCAGGTGAGCAGACAATTTGTCATAAATCATTACTCCCCTGCCTCCGGTTTCATCCAATGTGGAAACCTTAATTCCATTACCAAAACTGGTTACCCCATCAATAAAGCACAGTTCAATGTTTTCAAGAATTACGTGATCTTCAATATCGTAATTTGCTATGTAGTTAGAAATGTGATGAATATAGACGTGGTTACCAATTGTGCAATTGTGTATTGTTGCATGATAAATTCCACAATTACGGACCATACCTCCGCTAAATACTACTGTTCCGGAAGTATCACCGATTCTAACTGAGCCAGAGAATTGTACATTACTTACATTCTCCGGAATAAAACCATGGGCAACGCTAATTTGATTCCAATCAGCAGAAGTACAACCTTGATGGGTTAAAATCTTTATTTCTGATGAAGATAGCGGTCGGTATTCCTGATTTTTTTTCAATCTATAATTTTTTAAAAAGTGATCTGGGCAAGATAATCGTAATGCTTGCCTCTGAAAACTTTATTTAGTTTAAGCTTATTTTTTTCGATGGCATGTTCCAGATTGTTCTGATCGACATATAACCACGGAAATGGCTCACTGATCCAGTCTTTATATTCGGTCTGGAACACTAGTTCACCGTAATAATTTTCAGCACTGATATCTATAACTGCCGAGCCATCTTCTTGTTCATATAAATAGATTAAGTCTGATGAGTCGATCAGTATTTGACCTCCAGGGTTAAGCAATGTTCTCAAATGATGCAATAAAACATCAAGTCCCGCAAGGGTTCCTGCAATTCCCGTGCCATTCATGAGCAAAAGAATTGTATCAAATTTCTGATTGGTAAAGGTAATAATATCTTGCTGAATTACATTCCTAATATTCCTTCTTTTCATAACTTCACAGCAAAGTGTAGATATTTCTAGTGCGGTTACCTCAAATCCTTTATCCTGAAGGTAGATAGAGTGAACACCGGCACAAGCTCCCACATCAAGTACCTTACCTTTGCAAAGAGTCAAGGCTTTCTTTTCAAGGGCAGGCATTTTATTAAATGACCTAAAAAGATACGCGGTGTCAATGGTGTCATCATCAAAATCGTCGGAATGAACAATGATAGGTTGATTGATGGCATTAAAATGGAAGTCATAAACAGCCCTTCCCATGGGGTCATCAAGTAATGGAGTCATAATGAAATACTATAAATTAAATTTCAGCCAAAGAATGCTCAAATTTAAAACAAGTTTTGAGTTTTGGAGAATAAATATAAAATCCTTCATAAGGCCCTTCACCAATGATGACGACTTTTACATCCGGCATATTTTTATAATAGGGTACCATGTCATCTAAATGAATGCCATTTTTCTGAAGCCATTGAGCTGTAGAGAAGTCACCAACTCTCCATCTGCTGCCGTTAATATCAGCAGTATTAAAAATATTTAAGGCATCATCGAAATTGAATTCAATAAACTGGCGCATGATTCATTAATTTGTTTAGCTAAATTATGACAAAGTAACTGCATAAAAAAACTTTAGACACATAAATAACATAATTTAGTACTATTTGTTCATCCTATAATTAACAAAAGCAAAAAAAGCCGGGTAAAATGATTATCCGGCTTTTCTTAATGACTATATATCAGACTAAAACTTGAACCCCAATGTGAAAATCACATTATTTTGTGTTGTCTCATATTTGGCCAAATTAATAGCTCCTGGATAAAGTTTGGCATTTACGCTATCCATAACACGTTTATATGCTGCATCAAAGAAGACGTTGCCTTGTCTAAATCCAAAGCCTCCGGAATAGGTTGAATAAGATAAATCACTGTTTGGATTAAACGAACCCAAATAAGTTTTCTCATAAACACTTGGGAAATATTCGTAACCGCCTCTGAGGCTAAAGCTCTTACTCATACGAAATTCACCTCCAAGGTGCAGGTTACCAACGGTTTTGTATGCCTTGGCAATATTTGTATTTTCTTCCAAATAGTCATAACCGTCACTTCCGTTTCTGATTTTAGCTGTGGAATAGTCAACGAGTTCATAATCCACGCTGATTAATCCAGCTTTTCCAACTACCAGAGCAGCACTTAAAATGGCTTTCATCGGAGTTTCAATTTCATAATCATATACACCTTGCTTATCAGGATAGGCTGATTTATTTTCAGTAACTCCATCGGCATAAGTAATTGATGAAGTCATGCCGCTATCATAAGTTTCATTGATCTTATAGAATGTGGGAGAATGAAATGCAACACCCAATCTCAATTGTTCAATTGGTTTGAAAATAGCACCTATTTTAAAGTTAACTCCATTACCTGTCTGTTTTAAATAAGTGTTGAAGTTAAGATTATTGAAAAAGGGTATATTATTTTTTTCATCAAATTCATATAAATCTCCATTTTCTTTGAAATAGAGGTCTTGAATTCCAAGGGTAGCACCCAGATAAAATTTATGATTAAAGTTTGCAGCAATCGAAAGTACATATTCATTGATATAACCTTTCCGGTCGATTGTTTTGCGTTGCGACTGGCCATATCCATTTTCAGTCAAATCATTTTTGTATGGACCATTGTCAACATCGGTAAACAGCAGATTGGTTCTCACAGCCAAATCTTCGTAGTAATTATCATAGATTGAATTGTTGGCATTATCCGTGAAATAAGTCAAAATAGAGTGGTTCGAATTTGATCCTTCGGCCAGACTATTCATCGAAAAGTTGCCCAATTTGTTGAACCCTAATCCAAGGTTGATGCTTACCAATCCAGATTCGCTATTTTCACCTGTCGGGAATGTAGTAACAAAACCCAAATTATCAAAACTGAGGTTATATTTTGAATCGGATACTTTGTTATTAAGGTAGGTACCATCAATACTTGTTTGTCCAAAAGATGGGGTAAGGGAAAATTCACCAGAACGATAGACTCCTAATCCTGCCGGGTTGGTGCTAAGTGAAGAAAAATCGCCGCCTAATGCACCAAAAGCATTACCCATGGCAGCTGAGCGGGCTGTACCACTTATATGATAGTTTGAATATCTCAACGCGTCTGTTAAATCCTGAGCGAAAGCGCTACAGGCGATCAGTACAATACTGATTGTATAGAGTAGTTTTTTCATGATTTTGATATTTAAATATTTTGTATTCAACTAGATTTTAATCAGTTTGATATTTAATTCTTAATAGTTAAATTAAACGGGCCATGATATAAATTTCCTGATTAGGCAGTACCATGGGTCATTTAATTTTCTATTATCTTCTATGACCTGAACCGCCGCCACCACCTGAGCTGCCGCCTGAACTACCGCCTGAGCTGCTGCCTGATGATGAACCACCGCCATAACTACCTCCGCCACCAGATGATGAACTTCTTTGTGGAGCGCTGTATGATCCTGAATTTGAGGGGCTGCTATATGTAGGAGATGATCCTGAACTTCTTCCTGAGGAGTTACTGGAACCGCTTGAATAAGTTGAACCTGAACGGTATGTTTGCCTCATGTTGGACGAACTTCTTGGAGCACTATAATTTTGGCCTCCTGTAGTGGCACTCTTAACGGCTGTACCACGTTGATTACTAGCATCAGAAGTACGTGGACGTGTATAACTGTTGTTATTGTAGTTAGATTGGTTTACAATCCTTGGTTTATTATAACTTGGCGTATAATTTTGGCCTTGTCTTACAACCCTGGTTTGATCGTAAGTTCTTCCAGTAGTAGAAGGGGCATAAGATCTTCTTACAATTCCAGTAGTATTATTAGTGGCAGGACGGACAACCTGTGTTCTCACATTGGTTCCATTCTGAATCTGGCTTCCTGAAGTATTACCTTGTCTGCGGTTATTAACAATGGTAGCATTTTTAGTGTCCCTTACATTTCCTGAAGGATTGACAACCTTGCTTCTTGTATTGTTATTTTGAGACCTGGTATTGATACCTGTCGGCAATTTGCTGTCAGAAGTATTTCCAAAATTACCGTCTCTTCTCATACCGGCTGCTCTACCGCTTTGAAGACTGTTATTTTGATCATTTCTGTCGGGCATATTCAAGTCTGTTGATCTTCTTCTGGCTACTTGCTGATTGTTAAATCCGCCGCCGCCATAGCCGCCGCCGTAGTATCCGCCGCCGCCGTAGTATCCGTCATAATAGCCGCCATAGCCGCCATAGCCGCCGTAACCACCGCCCCAGTAGCCGCCAAATCCGATTCCGAATCCGATAGCGAATGGTGAATAATAACCGCCGTACATGCCGTAAGGATAACCCCAGCCGGAGTATCCCGGATAATATCCAAAGCCTGAATAGTATGGAGAATTGAAACCGTAATTCCAGTCATCATAAAAGAATGGATCGTAATAAAAGGGACGATTGAATCTGTTAATACGATTGGTGAAATCCATGTCGTTATCGTCGTAATAATTGTTGATAACGTATTTCACACTGTCATCGTTGTAGTAAACAGAGGTATCAGACCCGGCAAGATTCTGTTGATCCATGTCATAAGCCTGATAATTGGACTTTCCGTCGGCATCTTTTTGCTGATAAATGTAATTTTTTTCAGTCAATGTGCCATCAGCATTCTTTTCCCTCTGACTAACCACGACCTTTTGATCTATGGCATTAGATTTGCTGTCTGTTCCCGAACTCTTATCTGAATTCATAGAAACGGGAGGGACATCACGGGGAGAATAATAGATATCATCATCGTAAGCTCTGGTCATCTGCGTTCCCGTAGAACACGCACTGACTAATAATGCAACAATTGCGATAATTAGAAGATTGGTTTTCATAGCACACCCTCCATTAATGAATAATAAATTTACTTACTTTGTAGCCTATAAAATTAGCTATAAAATTAGTATGAAAAAAGCAAATACCATACCAAAAATAAAGAAATGGCAAAAGAATTGACATCTAGGAGCGAAAATTATTCTCAATGGTACAACGACCTCGTTGTAAAGGCTGATCTGGCTGAGAATTCAGCCGTTCGAGGCTGCATGGTTATTAAACCTTACGGCTATGCAATCTGGGAAAAAATGCAGGCTGAACTGGATCGGATGTTTAAAGAAACGGGGCATGTGAATGCCTATTTCCCATTATTCATCCCAAAATCGTTCTTCAGCAAAGAGGCCAGCCATGTGGAAGGGTTCGCCAAAGAATGCGCAGTAGTGACCCATTACCGGCTCATGAACGATCCAAATGGCAAAGGAATCATTGTTGATCCGGATGCCAAACTGGAGGAAGAATTAATTGTCAGACCGACTTCTGAGACCATTATCTGGAGCACCTATAAAAATTGGATTCAATCTTACCGCGACTTACCCATCCTGTGCAATCAATGGGCCAATGTAGTGAGATGGGAAATGCGCACCCGCTTGTTCCTTCGTACCACCGAGTTTTTATGGCAGGAAGGCCATACCGCCCATGCCACAAGCAAAGAGGCCATTGAAGAAACTGAAAAAATGGTGAATGTATATGCCACTTTTGCTGAAGAATTCATGGCACTGCCTGTAATAAAAGGAGCCAAATCGGCCAACGAACGATTTGCAGGTGCAGTAGAAACCTATACCATCGAGGCATTGATGCAGGACGGAAAGGCCTTGCAATCAGGAACTTCTCACTATCTTGGACAGAACTTCGCCAAGGCTTTTGATGTAAAGTTTGCCAACAAGGAAGGGAAGGAAGAATTAGTATGGGGAACATCCTGGGGAATTTCAACCCGATTGATGGGAGCCTTGATCATGGCTCATTCTGACGATAACGGATTGGTACTTCCTCCAAAACTAGCTCCTTTTCAAGTAGTTATTGTTCCTATCTACAAACAGGAGGAGCAGTTGACAGCCATATCAGAAAAAGTAAACGGCATTGTTTCTAAATTGAAATCTTTGGGTATTTCAGTAAAATATGACAACAACGACAACAAGAAGCCAGGTTGGAAATTTGCTGAATATGAATTGAAAGGCGTTCCGGTTCGCATTGCCATTGGACCCCGCGACCTTGAAAACGGTACAGTAGAAGTTGCACGACGCGATACTTTGGAAAAACAAGTGGTATCAATTGAAAATATTGAACTTTTTATTCAGCAATTGCTGATTGATATTCAGGAGAATATTTACAATAAGGCAGTTGAATTTCGCAAGGTAATGACCACTCCGGTTGACACTTATGAAGAATTCAAGGACGTACTTCAGAACAAGGGAGGATTCATTATGGCTCATTGGGACGGGACTTCTGAAACCGAACAGAAGATCAAAGATGAAACCAAGGCCACCATTCGTTGTATTCCATTTGATCAGCCTTATGAAGAAGGAGTTTGCATGTATTCTGGCAAACCATCAAAAGGAAGAGTCATATTTGCTTTGGCTTATTAAAGAAAAAGGGTACACAGTTTAAAAATTAATAAAAGGTACACAGGTTTTAAAATTAAAAGAAAAGGTACACAGAGTTTTAAAATAAATAAAAGGTACACAGAGTTTTAAAATAAATAAAAGGTACACAGAGTTTTAAAATAAAAAAAAAGGTACACAGTGTTTCACAGAGTCTACACAGAGTTTCACAGAGTTTAAAAAAAAGAAAAAAAGAGTTCCCCAGAGTTTATTGTTTTTTAAACTCTGTGGAACTCTGTGTAGACTCTGTGAAACCCTGTGTAACTTTTTCTTTTTCTTTTCTTTTTTCTTAAACTCTGTGTAACTCTGTGTAGACTCTGTGTAACTCTGTGTAACTCTGTGTAACTTTTCCTTTTTGTTTTTCTTTTCTTAAAACTCTGTGGAACTCTGTGTAGACTCTGTGAAACACTGTGTAACTTTTTTTAAAAAAAAACTCTGTGGAACTCTGTGTAGACTCTGTGGAACTCTGTGTAACTTTTTCTTAAAAAAAACTCTGTGGAACTCTGTGTAGACTCTGTGAAACACTGTGTAACTTTTTCTTTTTTTTAAAAACTCTGTGTAACTCTGTGTAGACTCTGTGGAACTCTGTGGAACTTTTTTTAAAAAAAAAACTCTGTGGAACTCTGTGTAGACTCTGTGGAACTCTGTGTAACTTTTTCTTTTTGTTTTAAAACTTTTTAAAACTCTGTGGAACTCTGTGTAGACTCTGTGTAACACTGTGTAACTTTTTCTTTTTCTTTTTCTTTTTCTTAAAACTCTGTGGAACTCTGTGTAGACTCTGTGAAACTCTGTGTACCTTTTTCTTTTTGTTTTAAAATTTTTTAAAACTCTGTGAAACTCTGTGTAGACTCTGTGGAACTCTGTGTACCTTTTTCTTTTTGTTTTAAAATTTTTTAAAACTCTGTGAAACTCTGTGTAGACTCTGTGAAACACTGTGTAACTTTTTGTTTTTCTTTTTCTTAAACTCTGTGGAACTCTGTGTAGACTCTGTGTAACTCTGTGTAACTTTTTCTTTTTCTTTTTCTTTTTCTTAAAACTCTGTGGAACTCTGTGTAGACTCTGTGGAACTCTGTGTAACTTTTTCTTTTTCTTTTTCTTTTTCTTAAAACTCTGTGGAACTCTGTGTAGACTCTGTGAAACACTGTGTAACTTTTCCTTTTTCTTTTTGTTTTAAAACTTTTTAAAACTCTGTGGAACTCTGTGTAGACTCTGTGAAACTCTGTGAAACTTTTTCTTTTTGTTTTAAAACTTTTTCTTAAACTCTATGGAACTCTGTGTAGACTCTGTGTAACACTGTGTAACTTTTTCTTTTTCTTTTTCTTTTTCTTAAAAACTCTGTGGAACTCTGTGTAGACTCTGTGAAACTCTGTGTAACTTTTTCTTTTTCTTTTTCTTTTTCTTAAAACTCTGTGAAACTCTGTGTAGACTCTGTGAAACTCTGTGTAACTTTTTCTTTTTGTTTTAAAATTTTTTAAAACTCTGTGTAACTCTGTGTAGACTCTGTGAAACACTGTGTAACTTTTTCTTTTTCTTTTTCTTTTTCTTTTTCTTTTTCTTTTTTAAAAACTCTGTGAAAATCTGTGAAACTCTGTGAAACTCTGTGTAGACTCTGTGAAACACTGTGTAACTTTTTCTTTTTCTTTTTCTTTTTCTTAAAACTCTGTGAAACTCTGTGTAGACTCTGTGAAACACTGTGTAACTTTTTGTTTTTCTTTTTCTTTTTCTTAAAACTCTGTGAAACTCTGTGTAGACTCTGTGAAACACTGTGTAACTTTTTGTTTTTCTTTTTCTTTTTCTTAAAACTCTGTGGAACTCTGTGAAACTCTGTGAAACTCTGTGTACCTTTTATTTTAATTATAAAACTCTGTGTAACTTTTATTTCTTAAAAAGCAGTCAAAGTTGACTGCTTTTCTTATTTTTATGAAAAAATTATTAAGACAACAATTATGGATGCGGAAACAAAAATAGAACCTGTCAACGATTTGGATGGAATGGTCATCAAGACCAATCTCAAGCAGGAAGTTTACCAGAACACTGTGAGGATGTTTTTAGTCATGAAGGATGTATTGAGAGAATTGGCTGATGAATATCGTGAGAAGTTAAGAGGCAAGGTGGACGAGAACGTATTGCCCTTCTTTCAGGAAAAAGGAATTTTTGAAGCTGAGTTCAGGATTGGAGGCGATTTGCTTATTTTCAGTATGCATTCAAACGTCTTTGTTTTCAATCGCGAGCATCCAATGTGGAAGTTGGATTACATCAAAACAAATCCTCTGAATTCATATTGTGGGGTGTTTAGCATTTACAATTTCCTGGCCGACTCCTTTAAATACAATCGCTCCCAGGATTTGGGTTATCTGATTGCCCGCATATTCGTAAACCGTGAGAATCATTTTTTTGTTGAAGGGAAAAGGCAAACCAACGAGGTAGTAAAAGATTTGGCTGTTGATGAACTGACGAAAGAAAATCTTAAAGAAATTATTGAAACTGCCATTAAATATGCCATTGATTTTGACTTGCTGGTTCCTCCTTACGATCAGGTGAAAATTGCCACCGTTGAACAAATGCAGGTTGAAATCAATCATTCCAGAATTCAGACCGGCAAGAGACTGGGCTTTAAATTTAATTCAGACGACATTTAAATCAAACAAAATGGAACAAGTAATCGACCGATTTTTAAGATATGTAAAGGTATATACAACTTCCGACCCCGAAAGAGTCACATTTCCAAGCACTTCCAGACAATTGGTTTTTGCTGACCAACTGGCTGATGAGTTACGGGCAATTGGATTAGACGATGTGGTTCGCGATCAATATGGATATGTAACCGCCACTTTATTTTCCAATAATGGTGATCAGGCACCGGTAGTTGGTTTTATTTCACATATTGATACCAGCCCCGACTTCTCGGGTGAAAATGTAAATCCTCAGTTGGTAAAGAATTATCAGGGTCAGGATTTGCTTGATAATCAACAGAATATGATTTTAAATCCTGTTGATTTTCCTGAATTACTGAAATATATAGGTCAGGATCTGATTACCACCGATGGTAAAACTTTACTGGGTGCGGATGATAAAGCAGGCATTGCTGAAATTATAACTGCAATGGAATTCTTGAGTCAACATCCTGAAATCAAACATGGAAAGATCAGAATTTGCTTTACTCCCGACGAAGAAGTTGGAGTTGGAACCAAACATTTTGATGTAACAGAATTTGGAGCTGCTTTTGCCTATACGCTTGACGGTGGTGAAATAGGTGAACTGGAATACGAAAATTTCAATGCAGCTGGCGCAAAGATTACGGTCAAAGGCAGAAGTGTTCATCCCGGTGGAGCTAAAAATACTATGATTAACTCAATATTGGTGGCCAAGCAAATTATTGATGCCCTCCCTCCTACTCAACGCCCTGAGCATACCGAACAATACGAAGGCTTTTTTCATCTGACTTCCTTTACCGGCGATGTCTCAAACACAAAGCTTGAATATATTATCAGGGATCATGATTTAGCCAAGTTTGAAATTAAGAAAAAGCTGCTCCAGGAGATTTGTAATCTGATCAATTTTCAATACGGGAAAGGTACAGTTACGCTTGAAATGGCTGATCAATATTATAATATGAAGAAGCAGGTGGAACCGGTAAAATATATTGTTGATTTGGCTGAACAAGCCATGAAGGATGTGGGGGTCACTCCAATAATAAGAGCCATACGTGGTGGAACCGATGGTGCTCAACTATCATGGAAAGGACTACCCTGCCCCAACATATTCGCCGGTGGACATAATTTCCATGGTCCCTACGAATTTGTTCCAGTTCACTCTATGCAGAAAGCCGTTGAGGTAATTGTCCGTATTTCTGAATTGGTGGCGAAAAAGTGATCAATATTTCAGTGCCTGGCGTCGTATCTTGGCTGATATGTCGCAAGATCATTTTTGATCGTCAGGCACCATAATCGGAACGTCATTGCGAGGAACGAAGCAATCTCACATATCATAAAGGCTGATTGCTTCGTTCTTACCAATGACAGATTTTCTAAGCCATTGAATATTAATTAAATGCATTAACACTCTTAGTATGAGATTGCTTCGTTCCTCGCAATGACGCTCTGAGGGAAATGCCACCAAATGAGTCATGTCATTATATTCATTTTCAACAGCTTACAAAATCTGTCATTGGTAGGCACGAAGCAATCCCAAATATAATTTAAATAATGGTGAGATTGCTTCGTGCCTCGCAATGACGTCCTGATGGAGGCTATCTCACAAATGAAATAGAATTAGTCTTTTCGGAGTATACTCAAATTTGAAACTCTTTTTATGGTCAATCAATTTTTAAAATTCATTCACGAACAGAACCTTTTTCATTCGCCGCAACGCATCTTGCTTGCGGTGAGTGGTGGAGCTGATTCTATGTTGATGTTGCATTTATTTCAGAAGGCAGGATTTTCGATAGCCGTTGCTCATTGCAATTTTAACTTACGCGGCGCTGAATCCAATGAGGAAGAAGAGTTTGTTGTTAACTATTGCGATCAACATAATCTGACCCTTCATGTTGAGCATTTCAATACTTCAGAATTTGCTTTACAGGAAGGACTATCAATCGAAATGGCTGCACGTGATCTTCGTTACGAGTGGTTTAACCGACTGCTCGATCAACATGAATACGATTACCTTGCAACCGCTCACCATCAGGATGATGTAATTGAAACTTTCCTGATTAACCTATCGCGTGGAAGTGGAATTAAAGGACTGAGTGGCATTCAACCCAAATCATACCGCATCATCCGCCCCATGCTTTTCACCAATCATGCTGAAATTATTGATTATTGTAAACAATCATCTATTTCCTACAAAACTGATTCAAGCAATCTTGATTCAATCTATAAACGAAACCTTATTCGTAACCAAATACTTCCTTTACTTGAAAAGGTGAATCCGGCCTTCAGAAAAAATGCACTTAAAACTATCGGTAATCTTCATGAAACTGAACAACTTTTTCAGCAACGTCTCATCGAAATAAAATCTTCCATTTATTCAGAAGATGAACAGGGAGCCTTAATTCACATTGAAAAATTATTAAATGTAACTCCTTTGCGAACCATTTTGTTTGAACTGATCCGTCCTTTTGGCTTTCAATCTGAACAAATACAGGACATTATAGATTCGCTGGGCAAAGAATCAGGCCGTAAATTCTTTTCTGATAATTACCGAATTGTAAAGGATCGCGAATTTTTAATCATTTCACCTTATGCCCCAAAACAGGACCCTATTTTTTATATTGAAGACGGTTCTACAACTATAAATATCCCCATTCAGCTAACTATCGAGAAGCTGGAGCGTACCCCTGAGTTCCGATTTGCGACTCAACCCAATGTGGTTGATCTGGATCTTGATCAGCTTATTTTTCCCCTCATCCTACGCCATTGGCGCGAAGGAGAATACTTTCAACCACTTGGCATGAAGGGACTCAAAAAGCTAAGTGATTTTTTTATTGATGAAAAATATTCCATCCCTGATAAAGAAAATGCCTGGATACTTTCCAGTGGCAATCAGTTGGCCTGGATTGTCGGCAAACGACTTGATGACCGCTTCAAAATCACCAATCAAACGAAAAAGATTATTCGGATAAGATTGAAATAAAACAACACTTATGCCGGTTATAGGTTATACTCTCACAATTAACTTACATACAGTTATTTAACTGCTTTTTGTCTATAACCAACCTTTTATTTTTAAAGGGAATTCATGAATCGCTGGTTATACCCATTTTTGATCTTATCTTCATTCTGTAAGCTAGTTACAGGAATATAACCTATAACCATCACTCGTTCAGAATTTTATTTACATACGACTGGCTGCTTCCAATTATATGGGCAATCCGAGTCTGTGTGTGATTTTTAGCTGATAGGTATCTGATCACTTTTTTTGTATCAATATCCTTCTGTTCACCAAACAATTTCTGATGTACCTTTAAGGCTGTCCACTTGAAATATTCAGTGATGTCAATGGCTGCCTGCATTTCGGTTACCTGA
>Ga0123338_10000481_pt1 | contig 40765 bp, 39 predicted proteins | sample grotaG_FD_89793 | JGI IMG/M metagenome (GOLD analysis project Ga0123338, IMG submission 89793) | Glacier valley bacterial and archeal communities from Borup Fiord, Nunavut, Canada, to study Microbial Dark Matter (Phase II) -... | ecosystem: Environmental > Aquatic > Freshwater > Ice > Glacier ...
AAATCAAATGGATATTTTAACAATGTTTTTTCAACAGCTAGAATCAAGGTAGGATCCAACTTCATAATTAAATCTTTCGTCTCTATAATTGTGTTTCTTTCACTAACTCTTTCCATATTATGCGTAAGGATCTGATGTAATTAATTTACGTCGCCATTTTTTTACAAAATATAACCAATTTTGAAACTCCTCATCTGAAAAATCTTTTTTTCGTGTTGCAGATTCATAGTGTATTAATTTTGAATCTGTAATAAAAATAATTAATTTATTTTTTTCTAGAATTTTGAAACATAAATCTAAAACTTGATAAACAATACTTAAGTTTTCATCAAAATTGCCAATTGAAATGAAATCAGACTTTCTAATCATTAAACACGCACCGGTGACACCGGATACTTTTCGATTGAAATTTAAGTATTTATTAAATTCTACCTCATTCATTTTACTAAAAAGATGTTGGGTAACATTAGATAAATTTTCATTAAAATACGCTACACCCGCATGTTGAATTGTATGGTCCGGATAAAGGAGTTCAGTTCCCACAATTCCAACTTCAGGATCCTGAAATTTCTCAACAATTTTTTCTAACCAATCTGAATTTAAAGATTCAACATCATTATTTAAAAAAAGTAAAAGCTCCCCTTTGGAATGTTCAACTGCAAAATTATTGATTTCTGCAAAATTAAATTTCACATTATGATCCAATATTTTTATATTTTTTTCTTGCTTTAATTTTTCAAAATATGTAAAACTATCTTTTTGTGATGAATTATTGTTAATGATTATCAATTCATAATTATTATGAGTATTATTCTGTGCACTAGCAACAGCCTTTTCTAGCAAAGCGATGTTATCTTTCGTTGGAATTATTATTGTTACGAAAGGATTAAAATCTTCTTTTAATTTGAATTTGTCTTCGTACTGAAATATTTTGTATCTTGATAAATAATCTCCAGAATAATTAATTTCATTCATATTAGATAACTTGAATAGTTTGTGAAATAAGAACATAGCAATTCTTTGGACAGTATAGAAAATTCCCTGAACTTGAAATATTACAAAAGTTTTTTGTAATAAACGTTTTAAATAATTAAGTAATGTAATTAATTTATTTTTCATTCATAATTGATACTTTCACATCAAAAAATGTAATTCCTGATGCATTTTCAGTAGACAGAACAGTAAACTCATATTTTTGTGATTCTTCTACACAGCTTATTCCGGGCTTAAATTCTGCACCAAGCTGAATAAAATAGTTACCAGCCAGTAGATTAAGATTTGGAATTTCAAATACTATTTCAGAGGAAGGCTGTGACAATTTTATTTTTTGTGCAAATGTATTTGTTCCAAAAATTGTCACCCCTAAATCGTTAAGAATGGCAAATCCTACGTTCAGATTAGAAATATCATTAACTCCGGAATAGGCATAAGAAATTCTTAGAAAAAATTGATCATTTTTTTCAAAAACTTTAGTCTGATTCCCATTCGCGTCCTGCATTAACAAATCCAATTGAAGATTATCGCCTTTTTTCATATATTCACCTTCTTCTACATCTGAAAAAATTTGGAGATATTTTTTTATTACATTCATTATTGTTTTTGGCGTATCAGCAATCTCAGCAACTTTAGATTTGTTTAGCCAAATAACCTTGTCGGATAATTTTTGTACTACATTATGATCATGACTCACAAAAATTATTGTTTTGCCATTTTTTATTAGCTTCAATATTTCTGCTTGTGATTTTGCTTGAAATCCTGCGTCTCCGACAGCCAAAACCTCATCAAGAAGATAAATATCCCCCTTCGCTTGAATAGCAATCGCGAAAGCTAGACGGACTTGCATACCTGATGAATAGTGTTTGAGCTGAGTATCCATAAATTCACTCAATTCGGAAAAGTCAACTATTTCGTGATATTTGTATTTGATCTCCTTATTTGTCATGCCAAGAATTGTTCCATTTAAGTATACATTTTCTCGACCGGTCAATTCTGGATTAAATCCGACACCTAGCTCAAGAAATGGAACTAACTTACCAGAAATCTGCACTTCACCTTCATCAGCAATATACACACCGGCAAGAATTTTTAGCAGAGTACTTTTACCACTACCATTTCGTCCAATAATTCCTACGAATTCACCTTTTTTGATATCAAATGAAATATCTTTTAATGCATCAAATCTTGAAAATTTTACTTTTGAAAATGGACGCAGAAAGTAATCCTTCAATCGCATTCTTTTTTCATGAGCAATACGAAAGGTTTTTGAAACATTTTTGACGCTAATTGCTAGATCTGATGACATGTTTGAACTTATTTTGTGCATAAATTATATCACATTGATTCCACAATTAGATCGGAAAAGTCCTTCGCGCAAGGATGGATCGTCATAATTGATAATTATATTTCATCACCGTATAGTATTAGAAATATCAGAGATCTTCATGCCCAAAATAACCGTAATCGGCGATGTCACAATTGATAATTTCATTACCATACCTCAAGAATATGTTGAAACAGAGTGTAGGATCAACGACCAACAATCTGAATTAATTCTACCCTATGGCGGTAAAATACCTGTGGAAGATGTTGTCGTAAAATGTGGTGGCAATGCCGCAAATGTGGCTGTAGGATTGAAAAGATTGGGAATTGAACTAGAAGCTATAATTCCAATCGGAATCGATATGTTTTCTAATTTTGCGATGAAAAATTTGGAACAAGAGAATATTATTATTGATGAAAGAAATATTAATGAAAATTTTAAACTAAACACATCTTATATTTTAAGATATAACGGTGAAAGAACTATTTTGTCTCATCATGTAAAAAAAGATTATTTTATTGGCGAAAATTTTGACACTGAGTTTGTATTTTTTTCATCACACGACGGAGATAATAATGTCGTATCGACAAAGCTTTTGGTAAATGCTGAGATAAATAAATGTAAAATTATTTTTTCTCCCGGTAATACACAGATAAAAGGTGATCCAAAAATGCTTGAGGCAATAATTGCAAAATCTTTTCTCACGATCTGTAATAAATCCGAAGCCTACGAGATTTTGAAAATAATTGATCGTGCAGATCTGGACGTTATTAATATGCTTCATAGATTTAATCATATGGGATCTCATCATGTAGTAATTACTGACGGGGCAAATGGAGTTAATTTTTTTAATGGGAATACTGGAGAAACCGGCCATCTGGATTCATTAATTTCTCCCAATGAAATTGTTGATACTACTGGAGCTGGTGATGCGATGACGACCAGCGTTACGTTTGGACTAATATCTGGTTGGAATATAGAAAAAGGTTGTACGTTTGGTTTAAAAAACTCCGCCTCCGTACTGCGTGCTATCGGAGCTCAAACAGGACTATTACGAAATATAGAATAATTCTAAAAAGAAATTAGAAATTTCCATTCTCTGTCTGTTATACTTTGCCGTCTCACTCTCTTGCTTAATTTTTTTATAGTGTGTTATTATGAAGATTTACTTTCCAAAATTTGTATTAAATTAACGACTACAGGATTATGATTTTAAAAATACATAGAAAAGATTTGTCCCTACAACAAATTGAGGATTTTAATTTTTGGCAACATAAAGAATTTCATCACACGGGAGCTACAGAAGAAACGATCACTCAAGAAAATAAAAATGATTATAAAGACGACTTATTTTATTTCTTGACTGATGATACTGGCAAGACACTAGCTATGGTAGTTCTTTTTACAGTGGAACCAGTTTTTTTTATGAAAAAAGATTATCAGATTTTAACTTTTACAGGTTTAGTTGCTACGGAAAAAGGAAAAGGATATGGAAAAAGTTTAATAACAGAAGTAAAGCAAGATATAATTTCATCAGGATTATCTTGTTTTAGCTTTTGCCATTTGGAAGTTTTTTATGAAAAATGTGGATTTGGAATAATGTTGAATGCTTTAAATAGATTTCAATACTCTGGAGAAAATTGTGCCATTTTAGATATGCCTCATATAGTATATATCAATGGAGAAGATAATCTTATTGAATCGATAATAAATTATCCTGATGAAATGGTAACTTTGCCAATACCATGGTGGTAAATAATGTCTTTGTCATAGTTAAAAAAGAGTTTGGGAAGTCTGTCATCCTGAGCGTATGCGAAGGATCCTAATTAAAACCTCTTCAAATTTATTCTAAATAATAACCTTTGATGTTAATCTAAAACACATAAAAATAATTATGGACGAGAAATTGAATATCGTTGTCATTGCATCACCACTCGTAAACTCCGTCAATCCATAAAAGCTGCACGATTAGTGGAAGAAGTTGGACATGAATTTCACGAGATAAATATTATTTTTATCGATGTTGTAGATTTTTTTCCGCCGCCTAATGAAGGGAACGATCCCGAATCAAAAAATCCTAAATGGGTTGAAATAAATAAAATGTCAGACGGATATTTTATTGTGGTGCCAGAATATAATCACTCATTCCCAGGTTCATTAAAAATGCTTTTAGATAATGATCTCGGAAACTATACTCACAAACCAGTAAATCTAGCCGGTGTATCGAATGGACCTTTCGGTGGCGCACGTGTTTTGGAAAATATTCTCGGACCATTACGTCAGATGGGATTCGTCACTATGTTTTCTGACGTTTATTTTCCTTTTGTACAAGAGCTTTTTAATGGAACACCAGAAGTGATACAAAAAGTAGAGATACAAAAAGAAAGAATTCGAAAAGCGTATTAGGAACTGATTTGGATGGGGAAAGCGCTAAAGAAAGCAAGGATAGAAAGCATTATTTGATGATCAATATCTATTAATTCACAATTTATTAAAGTAAAACGGAGGGGGCGGGATTCGAACTCGCGACGCTATTAACGTATCTGTTTTCAAGACAGACGCACTAGACCACTATGCGACCCCTCCATAACCAATTAAGAATTTACAATTCATAATGAAGAATTACTAACATAACTCTTCTGCCTCATCTTAATAATTCTTAATTCTACATTTTAATTGTATCTTGCACCCGGAGAGACTCGAACCCCCGGCCCCAACTTCCGCAAAGTTGTGCTCTATCCACTGAGCTACGGGTGCTAAATGTAAAATCTACAGTTAACAAGCATTATGCCAGAAAAACGCCCTTGATGATAACATTTTGACGTAAATTGTTCAAAATGACATGTCTATGTTACAATTGTCAAAAGTTTACATCTTTATTCCAAAAGTTAGCCCACACAATAAGGAAACTATTTATTTTAGTCAAGTTTTCATGAAAATATATGTTGGAGGTATCTCACCCGAGATCATCGAAAAAGATCTAATGGGTCTTTATTCACAGTTTGGTACGGTTGCAAAAGTCGATTTACTCAAAGAAATTACTACAGGTCAAAATCGTGGCTATGCGTTTGTGCATTTTAATGATGAGATGGAAGGCGAAGCAGCTATTTTAGGCACAAATAATACCCTTTTTGGTGGAAATAATATCCAAGTATCCATGTCTCGAAGCCGTCTTGACCAGAAAAGAGCAAAACAAAGTGGTCCAAAATCATTTAAACCTAGAACTCCGAATCAAGGTTTCAAACCTCGAGAAAACCGGGAACAAAGCACAAAGCCCTTTCGTCAGAATACAGCAGCCAGTGGCGAAGGCATTGCTCCACGTACAAATAGTCCTAGACACTTTAACAAACCTTTCTCAAGCAATACAAATCGTGGACCTAGACGATACGGAGATCAACAAAATCAAAATCAGACTCAGAATGCTCCTGAAGGCGAAGATCGATACAATACAAAAGTATTTCCTAAAAAAGGTGCCGATTATGGTCGCGGCAATGCCAAACCTTTTTCAACTCAAATGAGTTTCCTGGGCAATGAAAATTTTGGCGTACCAACTACATCAGACCAGAATATGTATACTGGCAATGATCAAAACTATAATCGGAAGCCAAGAGATTAATTTCAGAATTTCTTGAATTTCTTATATAATTATATATATTTTCAGAATTATATTGTCAAAAGTAATATAAATAGATAACTCAAAAGGAGTCCGAATTGCTGTAAAAACATTCGAAGAATGCAGGATCGTGGATGAGATTATTGTAGAAAGAATAGATGACATGATTATCCTCTGCGCACTATAATAATCGCTCTCATGACAACAAAATCTCATAATTTTGCTACCAGAATTCCAATTATTTTTCTGGGGAAACAGGAGGATCGTTTTAGACCAGATTAGAACTATTGATTCTACTAGACTAGGTAAAGGGGAAGGAATCGTAGATGCTCTTACTGTCGCTCGAATAAAAGATGTTTTAAAAGAGATGCTTATGGATTAAGCTCTAATTTGTTTCCTGTTTGCGGATTTTTCAGACCTTATTACTTTGAGTCTTTATGGTCAGTATTTCCGACACGTTAACTCGCGAACTCGTTAACACCTTAACAATTATCAATCTTATCTGTTATTCTGATAGAATTGTGAGTTGAACTACTGCTTATGGACAAACCCGGAAAACGTAAAATTGAGCTCGACTTTTATGAAGCGAGTAAAGGTGATTTTGTTTCTCCAAAATCTGATCGCGGAAAAGATATTCCATCAACAAAAATGCCTCTTGCAAAAAGCAAAATTCCAAAGTCAAAATTTACTCCAGAAAGACCCGCTGCAAAAAGCATAAAATCTCGAAATAAAGTAATAAATAATGATTTAACAAAAGTTTCGAAGGATAAAAAGAAAAAAAAGTTTTTAACAAAGAAAAAATTATTTTTTTGTTTACCGTTATTAATCATTCTAGCTGGAATCATAGGCGCAGCTGTATATTTTGGGCCGACACTAATTGCAGCTGGAAAATCTTTTAATGTGAATCCTTTACCGGCACTGATTGATAAAGTAATAGGCAACAAACCCACGTTGAATTCCACAAATGGTAAAGTGAATTTCCTCATATTAGGTGTAGATAATCGGGCAGACACTCTGACGAATGATTTGAAACAAGTAGGAAATACCGACACGATGATGATGATTTCTTATGACACGACAACAAGCAAGGTTTCGTTTTTATCTATTCCACGAGATATTGGGATCCGATTAAAATTTCCGTCTGGTCAAAGAAAAACTATTGATAAGATAAATGCTGCCGTAAATGTAGGGGCTAGTCAAAATTATCCTGGTGGTGGGGCTCAACTTTTGCGTGACACGTTAAAAGATATGACGGGTATCGATATCAACTACACCGTTGTTGTGAATTTTGATGCTTTCGTTCAAATCATTGATAGCATTGGCGGAGTTGATGTGAATGTTGAGAATTCTTTCTGTGATGCGGGATATCCTGTCGATGCTACGTATGGTGTAAAAACAGTGAAATTTAACAAGGGACCACAACATATGGATGGCAAGATAGCTCTGGAATTTGCTCGGTCTCGCGTACATAACGAATGTGCGAATATGACTGCAGGAGACCCGATTTTTGAGGGTACGGATTTTCGGCGAGCATATCGTCAGCAGCAAGTAATAAAAGCCGCACAAGATAAAATTTCTGCATCTGGTCTGGATATAGATAAGATTCAAAAAATAATACAAGCGATTGGAAATAATATGCTGACAGAAATTGGTAATGGTGCTTTTGGTAATGACAACAAAATAGATTTACAGACTCTCCAATCAGCTTTTGATCTGAAAGACAAAATAAAGAAAGATGCAATGTATAGTTATGTTGCGTCGCAAACATCATGTGGAGGAAATGCGATTACAGAATATAATCAGCCCGATGGATATTATCTTCTCCCAGCGAAACAAAATGATTTTACTGCGTTAAGAAATTGCGTTACTTTTTATCTATCTTATCCAGAAGTGCTTTCTGAAAATGCTAAAATTACAATCTACAATACTGGTTTTGGAAATAGTAAAACAAACACTTTATCTAAACAGATTAATACTAGTGATTGGTTAAATACCAGTTTTGATGGAGATATTTTGACAAAGAAACCTACCGATCCAGCTAATCCCGACCTTGCGCTGGGAAATTATATTTTGGACGTAAAAGGTACAAAATCCGCTACGACACAATATTTAGCAAAAAAATATAACGCAACAATTGTGACCAAAGCTCATATTTCACCAAATATTCCTATTCCTTATGGAACAGATATCATATTCTTCGCTGGAGGAGTAGTGATTTCACCTATACCTTCCTCTATTCCTGCCTCTGTGAAACCGTAATTTGTATTAAGATAAAATTGATATAGAATCAACCATAAAACGTAATGAATTGAAGTAAGAAACCTAATGTTAGATTTAAAAAAATTATTGATAAAACCAAAACACGATATTGCAATATTACAATTATTTTACTTTTTTCATTAGTTGGTTTAATTGCATCTTTTTTAATCACCACTGAAAAAATTGATTATCTTAGGATAACTAATTATGTCCCTATTTGTGCAATAAATACCGTCTTTAACTGTACTAGTGTGATGAACAGCAAAGAAGCCGAATTATTCGGATTTCCCAATTCTTTAATCGGTTTAGTTTGTTACTCAATTGTCGGAACTGTCGCATTATGCTTTCTTTTAGGAAATAGATACAAGAAACATTTTTTATTATTATTTAATCTTGTATCATTTATTGCATTTTTATTTTCATATTGGCTATTGAGTATAAGTTTTTTTAAAGTAGGAGCTATCTGTCCATTTTGTGTAGCATCGTGTATATCTGCAACAAATATATTTTTTGCAATCACAATTTATAATCTGTTAAATCTGGATTATAAAAAAAGCATAAAAGACAAAGCTGAAAGATTCATTAACAAAGGCTATTTCTGGGCTTTTATTTTCGCCTGGTATGTTTTAATAATAATGATTGGATATTTAAAATTTGAAACATTCTTTTTTGGTTAAAACTTTACTTCTTCACCATTAAAAAATATGTTTCTCGTATTCTCATCAATATATTCAAATCTCAACCAAATAAAATCTATACCAGTTTTATATTTATCAAGAACAGGTATTACTCTATCCGCCCATTCAATAAGAATAATATTGGGCTGAGAAAGCATTTTTTCATATCCGAGAAATAACAAGTCTTCCTCATTTTCCATTCTATATGTATCGATATGATAAAAATATTTATTTTCTTGAAATTTATATTCATTCATCAGCGAAAATGTTGGCGACTTAATCAGATCGTTAATTCCCAAAGCAGAACCTAATCCCGACGCAAAATGTGTTTTCCCAGCTCCAAGATCGCCTTGGATTGCAATCACAACAGGATTAGTTAATTTAGTTTTCAAATATTTGCCTAGACTTTTTCCAAATTCAACTGTTTCGCTTTCACTTTTGGAAATAATGTTTTGATTTAAATCAAATCTTTTATCACCAAATCTTATCGTATTGATTTCTCCGCTCACCGTATCGATAACGGTAGACGGATTGTTGTGTGGCAATTCACCAGCATCCAGAATTAGACTAATTAAATCTTTTTGCTTTTGCGAAATATCATCCAAGACATCAGATATTTTATATGGTCTTTTTCCACCACTTGCATTCGCGGATGTAGCCGTCACGCCACGACCAAATTTTTCAATAATTTTTAATATTAAAGGATAATCAGGAATACGAATTCCCAATGTATTTTTTTCTGATGCAACAAATGGAGCAACTTTGTTTAAAGATTTTGAAATAACAGTTACGGGACCGGGAAGAAAATTTTCATAAATATTTTTTGCAGCGGAATTTATTTCTACATATTTTTTTGCTAATGAAATATTATTTACTGCCACAGATAAGGGTTTTCCTTCACGTTTTTCTTTAAACGATAATAATTTTTCTACCGCGATCAGATTTTCTGCATCTACTCCCATGCCGTAAGTAGTTTCCGTCGGATAGATAAGAATATTTCCAGAAGTTAAACACTTGACCGCTTCGCGGATAATTTCGTTTTCATCAGTTGTATTTATGTTTATTATTTTCATATATTTACCCTTTACCCATTTTATCAGGTTCCCAAGCTAAGAAAAACATTAGTAGACTATTGACTTTGTAATAAATGTGAATATATAATAAGCGCGCATATTATATATTCACCTAATTTAATTTTATCATTTATGGAAAAGATTCGTGCTAAATTGGCAAATCCTTTGTTTGTTGTGTTCTTTACGGTTTTTATTGACTTGATCGGTTTTGGGATTTTGATACCTGTAATACCACAGTTGATCACAAATCCAATATCAACTTTTTATCTTTTTGATAAAGCAACAGAGATAAAAGATGGATTAATATTATTAGGATTTTTGACGGCTATTTATCCGTTTATGCAATTCATTGCGACACCTATTCTTGGTCAGTTGTCTGATAAATTTGGTCGAAAAAAGATTTTAATCATTTCTTTAGCTGGTACATGTATATCTTATGTCATATTCGCAATAGGAATCATGACGAGAAATCTTCCTTTACTCTTCATTTCTCGAGCTTTCGATGGAATTACGGGTGGTAATATCGCAGTCGCTTTTGCAGCAATTGCCGATATCAGCACTCCAGAGAATCGAACAAAGAATTTTGGCTTGATTGGTGCAGCATTTGGTTTAGGTTTCGTTTTAGGACCTTACATAGGTGGTAAATTATCCGATTCATCGATTATGTCATGGTTCAATGCTACGACACCATTTTGGTTTGCAGCTATATTATGTTTCTTAAATATATTATCTGTAATATTTATTTTCCCAGAAACAAATAAACATATCGATAATTTGAAAAAAATTAATTGGAGCAAATCAATAAAGAATATTATTGATGCTGTGAATATCAAGGCTGTGAGACCAATATTTACTACATCCTTTTTCTTTAATGGTGGTTTTACATTCTTTCAGACATTTGCCGGCGTGTTTTTCATTACGAGATTTAATTGGAATCAAGGAAATATCGGTGATTACTTTGCATATGTAGGTATATGGATTGCCATCGCTCAAGCAATAGTGACTCGTAAAGTTTCTGATTTGTTACGCGAAGATCAAATTTTGAAATTTTCAATGTTTGGAACAGCAGCTGGACTTCTTTTGATATTTTTATCAAATCAATGGTGGAATCTACTCTTTATTACACCGTTATTCGCAATATTCATTGGACTGACGATGGCCGCAACAAATGGATTGATCAGCCGATCTGTTGATGCAAAGATACAAGGTGAAGTATTGGGGATTAGCTCAAGCGTACAGGCATTAGCTCAATCAATACCTGCAGTATTATCTGGATATTTAGCTGCAGCTTTTACGGCAGAAGCACCTATAATAGTGGCCGCTGTAATAATAGCTTTTGCTGGAACTATTTTCTGGGTTATGTATCGACGACCAGCAAATATGGATCAAAACAAAGGTGAAGCTGTAATGGCTCATTAATCACATGAAAAGATGTGTTTTTAAAACTGATTTAATAAACGATGACAAACCCGGAATAGCTCCGGGTTTTCTGATGTGGAAGCTGACTCATCTCTGGCAAAGATTCATGAAATCTAAGATGGAAAAATTGGAATTAACTCATATTCAATTTGCATTATTAAAATTATTGTTAAATAAATCTTCATCTGACGATAGAAAAGAGCTAATAACTCAGTCCGAAATTGCACATCTTACAGATATGAATGTGATGATGGTCTCGCAAGTTTTACGGAATTTAGAAAAAAGAAATATTATCCGACGCATTCCTCATCCATCTGACACCCGTGCAAAAGTCGTAGAGCTGACTACCGAAGGTGAAAAATTAATTAATGAAGCATTTAAAATAGTACAAAAAGCTAATGATGAATTTTTCAAACCCTTTGAAAAAGATATGCCAAAAATCACATTGTTTATAAAAAAGATTTTAGAAAAAAATAAAGATTTAGTTTGATTGTCTTTCTCCGGCGTCATTGCGAGGAGTTGTAAAACGACGTGGCAATCCCGTTGGAAAATCTTACTAGTTCTTTTATCCTACGAGATTGCCACGTCACTATCGTTCCTCACAATGACAATTGAATTACGCTTTTGCCTGACTTTTAATATTCGCCAATGCCGAAATAAATCCCTCATTAGTTAATGAGGCTCCATTAACTGAGCTAAAATTAAAGTCGGAATCTACTGTTTTACCCACTATTAAATTCTTCGCTTCAGAAATATATAGCTGCTGATATTCTCCGCTCGTCCCTTTAGATTTCATTATAAAGCTAACATCTGTAATGATATCGTTTGAAATAGTGACTGACACTCCTAATTGCTCGATTCCGCCTGGCGAATCATAAGAACCCAAAGATGCGTAAGTGCCGTTTTTATATTTTGAACTAGATGTATTTGTCGTTGTATTTCCCGAAAAGATTGAAGTCGTAGATGATAATTGTGAATTATTTGGAGAATCGGTTTGATTAGAATTACTTGAAGCAAAAGCCCAAGCACCTGCAGCAAAAGTAAATAGTAACAATGAGCCACCAATAATAAATGGTACTGTTAAATTCTTAGGTTGATTTGGTTCCATATTAGTTTTATATTTAATAGTAATTCTAACGTAAAAAAGGATTACTTACCGCATTTTTTATTACTTATAGATTTTAATTAATCAAGATGAAAATTATCTGAAAATGTTCCATACTCCCAATCGTGAAAAAATATTGAGCTATGCGAAAGAAATTCGTGTAGAAATTTTAAAAATGTTAAACACCGCAGGATCTGGTCATGCAGCTGGATCTTTAGGAATGACGGATGTTTTCACAACTTTGTATTTTTCTGGTTTATTGAAATATGATTCAAAAAATCCAAAGATGACGGATCGTGATGTAGTGATTTTGTCTAATGCGCATATTTGTCCAGTCTATTATAGTGTTTTATCTTACGCTGGATATTTTGAAAAAACTGAGTTAATGACTCTCAGAAAATTCGGATCGCGACTGCAAGGTCATAGTAGTAATCATTGGCCTGACATGGGTATCGAGAGCTCTGGAGGTCCACTAAGTCAAGGCATGAGCGTGGCTGTTGGATTTGCACTCAGTGCAGCGATGTCAAATAAATCTCGTCACGTATATTGTTTTTGCTCAGATGGTGAGCTGAACGAAGGTCAAGCATGGGAAGCATTTATGTCGGCGAATAAATTTAAGTTAAATAATTTAACTTTTGTTATTGATCGTAATAATATTCAGATAGATGGGAAAAGCGATGATGTAATGCCGCTCGAGCCACTGCACGAAAAATTGAAAGCTTTTGGTCTCGATACTTTGGACGTAGATGGGCATAATATAGATAAAATTTTTGATGCGTTCACGTATGCGAAAGATAAATTAGAACCACTGAAAACCGGCATTGCGAGCAACCAACCTACAGCATTGATAATGCATACAATCCCCGGCAAAGGAGTTAGCTTTATGGAAAATGATTACCATTGGCATGGGAAAGCACCAAATAATGATGAGCTAAAACTAGCAATAGCGGAAATAATGCAAGGATGATGTTTGTGCCTCCGTGGTTTAATCCCCTAATTCGTAATTCATAATTTTGAATTCATAATTTTTCACATTACTTTCCTCTAGCGAACACTACTCCACTCACATTTTTGAATCCATAACTTTCCAAAATTTTTGCACATTCATCTAGTGTTGAGCATGTCGTCGTCACGTCATCAATCAAAATTATATTTGCATCTTTTTTAATTTTATTTAATTCTAAGAATTCCGAATTTATTTCAAACGCACTCTCCACATTCTTCATACGTTGAGCTTTATTTAATTTTGCTTGTTGCTGAGTCTCTTTTACACGGATAAGAATGTTTTTAATTGGAACTTCTCGTTCAACTATTTTTTGAAGAGATAAAGCAATTTCCTCAGCTTGATTAAATCCTCGCCACTTTAATCTTTTCTTGAACAACGGAACGGGAACAAAAATAGTATTAGGTGAAATGAATTGTTGAAAATATATATTTGTTGAAATTTTTTCTGCGATAATATTCGCAAATCTTTTATCAAAACGGAATTTAAGAAGTTCGACTACTTTCTGTGCGACATCATTGTATTCACAATGTACAACTAGAGAATCTAAATTTATTTTATCTTCACATTTTTTGTGAACAAGAAAATCTGAACTAGATTCTCTACACACCGGACATTCGGGAGACATAACAATAAGAAGAAGTGAACATTCGGAGCAAAAGATTTCATCATATTTCCCACATATTATGCACCGATCCGGCGCCAGCAAATGCTGTAAATGGATCTCAACAAAGTGAAGAATGTGAAATAAGCTGGAATATATTTTCGCAAACAATTTTTTCAATACTAGAAAGTAAATGCCGGATTATACTTTCTGTAAGGGAGAAATGCATTGTATTGGAATACAAAGTTACTATTTTATCGAATGTAAAACAACTTCAACCTTAGAATTGATATCATACAAACTATTGATCAATTCACGTTTTCTAACACCAACTATGTATACCGTTTCGTATTTTCCATTTTCCTGCATTAATGGGAAAGCTGCGGATCTGGGAAATGTTGGGTAACCTCCTACTTCGCGAACGGAGTTAATATCTATTCTTTGTAAGGGATATTCCTTGAATTTGACTTTATTCAAAAATAGAATTAAATAATTGCTACGAAGTATTCCTTCATCCGTTATTTTTAGCATATATTTGCCACAAAATGTGACCAATTGAATTAATTCATAGGCCAGTACGATTACAAGGACTAGAAATAACCATGATATCACTATGTGAAATCCATCACCTTGATAGAGATTGATTTTAGAAATATCAAAGTCAAAAAATAATAAAATCACGGTTAATGATAAGAAAGATCCAATACTACCGATAAGATATAATCTAAAACTCGTCCTCGACTTTTCAGTAAATTGATTTATATATTCCAGCATTAGAAGACTAAATATTACAAGATCTTATAACTTTGCAAGAATTAATTCTAGAAGAAGCTGAGATGAATACAAAATAGATTTCCGCCTACTTGTGGCCGTATGGCTACGCGGGAATGACACACTAAAATTACTAACTTTTAGTTTTAATTACTCTGGTGGGCCCCACAGGATTCGAACCTGTGACCTCTACAATGTCAATGTAACGCTCTACCAACTGAGCTAGGAGCCCGACAAACATACAGATTATACCGTATAGAAAAGAATTTTCAAAAATATTAAACCAGAGAGAGACCCTTTCGGATCCCACTCTTAATTCTCAATTAATTAAAGGTGTCCGTATACAAATCGAGTTGAATTATAGTTCCCCGCAACAGCATTGAAGAAAAGAACTTCAACAGTTTCTGGTCTATTCCATCCGACCACTCCCCATTTTACAGATACGCTCGCATCATATGAGTCTGATCCTGATGGTGCGCCTAGTAAGATCTGCTGATTCATTGAGCCATCAGAATTTACAGAGGCATAACACATATTATTCCCATTTTGACATGTGATTGGCGAGATAGTGTTGACAGAATGACCGTGACCAAACACATATAAATTATTTGAGCTATCTATAGCGAGCGATGGATCGTGAGTGAATAGATTTGATCTATTATCGACCCAGCTTCCAGATTTGTTTGTTACGAAATGGACTCGACCGTAATTGTAAACTCCTGGAGAAGTTTGTTCCCAATTTTCCATATACAACAGATCAACATTACCAAGACTATCAAAAACCATTGACGGACCTTGGTCAATATTTAAACCAAAACTGGTACTTGTCCACAGAGGACCTGTACTAACAGATACTGGCGCTGACCATGTAGTACCGTCAACACTCGTTGAATATGCTACTGCAGCTGGACTGACTGCCTGAGAAACCCAAGCTATGTTTACAGAATTTGTCACAGGTGAGATAGCTAATGAAGGATGATTTGCACTGCCAGCTGTATCGATCTGAGTTGGTCCTTTGACAAGAGTTAATGAATTCGTAGAAGAATCATAAGTATATGCCCGATAAATAATATGATTGCTTGCACCCCAATATGAAACATTGAGAACTCCATTTTTATCTACCATCGAGGAAACACCAGCTGTACCGATGTAATCTCCAGATATTGTAGGCGTCGTAGAATCTAATATTATAGCTGCGGCAAAAGTATTTGTACTAGTGTTAAAAGGATAATCTTTTAATTTTCCGCCCTGTGTATTTGTAATAACATGAACAATATTTCCACCATTATATGCGGTATCGACAGAAATTGGCTGATTAGCATCTATTACCTCCGCGCTGCCTGCAAAGTCAGCTGATGATGTTGGCAATCCAGTCCCAGATGTCCAATAAGCTTCAATTCCATTCACATACTGAGACTTGGCTCCGAACAAATATAATTTGTCTGATGCAGTACGCACTATTTGCCTAGCGCTCACGTCGGAATAACCATACTTGTTTGTATCTATAGCTACAGGACTATTTGGAATAGGTGTGGTGGTAGGAGTCGGTGTAGGAGTCGGTGTAGGAGTCGGAGTTGGTGTTGGTGTCGGTGTTGGTGTTGGTGTTGGTGTTGGTGTTGGTGTTGGTGTACCAGCTGAAGTTACAAAAGCTACTTGCACTCCATACCAAGTAACAGAGCTTCCCCAGGTGAGAATACCAGCATAATTTCCAGGGTTAGACGTGTTTTTATCTTCTGTCACTACAGGTTCATAACTACCATTAGTCATACTTTGTCGTTTTGTATAACCTGCGCCCGCAGTGGCTGTGACAGTGCCAGCCGCTTGATGTAAAAATGCTGAAAACAGCAAATCGTCGGATCGAGTCGTCGTACATGTACTCGTACTTGCGCTAGTTCCTGTACCACTATTTGAGCAAGTAGCTTCAACTACGGCAGTTGCCGCCAGGCCTTGATACTCATGAATTGCAACTGACAAATATTCATTATTTCCAGTTGGCGCTTTAGCAGTCACCGAAAAACTAGCTCCGCCCAATGCATTTGCTGTATACCAAACACTTAATGAATGGTTTCCAGATGGAGTAGCAGGATATTGGACAGCTTTAGTATAAGTATTTCCTTTGCTATCTATGACAGATGCAACGGAAGCTGTAGCCGATGAATAAGCCGAAACAGCTACCACGACTAGATTTCCTGCTGTTACTGAAGCTGAGAAGGAAACGGCTTTGCTGGTGACAGTATTAGTAGAATATCCCAATGCACTTTGTTTATAAAGAGCTGCTGCTGAAACCGGGCTGATGGCGAAAAGTAAAGCGGAGGAAATCAAAACCGAAAAAACCATAAGTGTAAAAAGTGACAGTGACCAAACAAACTTTTTATTCTTGGGCAATTTCATATATTTTTAATATAATTATGTCTCATTCTTTCATTTTAAAATAAGAATTGTCAACGCAAAAAAACATAGGCTACATATATTTTATTTTTATACAATAATTTCAAAAATAATTATGGCTAATCCAATTGAAAAAATAATTCCGAGAATCAGCGCGAACCATGCGCGATACTTTCCTTTTAAGTGTGGATTTTTTTTAATCCTGAAATGCTAAAAATGAAATGATTATAGAAAGAATCGCGAAAAATGTTGTAAATGATAATAAGCCCAAATACCCTGCCGCAACTACCCACCCAGAAACATTCACTGGCAACACGTATTTCACACCAGAATTATCTGGAAGAGTACTGACCATATCATTGGGAATAATTAGTATCGGCTGATTTTCCATAATTTTGTGTTTAATGAATAGATTATGAAGATAAAGAAAGTCGTTTTCTAAATATATTTTTCGTAAATATAATCTGAATTATTTAATGCTTTGGTATATAATATATTAGAATAATTTTTAAATTATAAAACTATGGCAGACGTACAGGAAGAATTTAAAGTAACTAGTGAAAATATCGTAGGCAAAGTAAAGCAAATTTTTCAAGAAGGTAATGCCAGAAGAATCATTATAAAAAATGAAAAAGGTGATGCAATCCTAGAAATCCCCGTCACAATGGGTGTCGTTGGTGCCCTACTCGCTCCATATCTTGCAGCTGTGGGCGCAATCGCAGCCGTAGTAACGAATTGCAGTATCGTGGTAGTGAAAAAAGATTAATTGATCTAGATTTCTGAACCGGTAACTACTGACCGACGGTTGGTATGATTTTTATGTATTTTTAGCTATAATCTACCTTGTGCTAGTGGATTTTGTAGCCCAGCACATAGTTATTATACTAAGATTTTTTCGAACGATCTATCGTCCGAAGCCTTGGCGTAGGACGAGGAAAGTAGCTCAGTCGGTTAGAGCGCCTCTCTGTGAAAGAGGAGGTCGTGGGTTCGAGCCCCATCTTTCCTCCCAAAATTCTTTTTCAATATTAATAAAGGAATTTTTGAATAGTCTACTATGGATGTAAAACCTAGCTATTTAATCCTTCGACAAATTCATTAACTATCTTATTAAATTCCTGAGGTTTTTCCTTGTGCACACTATGGCTACCACCCAAAATAACTTTATGTTTTGCATTAGGAATATTTTCCGCAAGTTCTCTTCCTACTCTTAAAAGTAAGATTTGATCATGTTCACCCCAGACAACAAGTGTAGGAACAGATATTTGAGGTAAATAACGACTTAAATATTCCTTAACAACAGCTTTTTTAGTTTCCATCCTTAGCGAATCTTGCTCTTCTTTTATTCCAGATAGTTTGTAACATAATTTTTTTGTTTTTTCTTCGGACAAGAACGGCAAAAGTCCTAATACTACTTTACCTGTTTTCGCCACCGCAATTTTTCCATTTATTTTCAGATCTTTTTCTCAATACCTGCAGCACTAACTAATATTAAACCTGCCTTCCGATCAAGACGAATTTATCTAAATTTAATTTAACAACTAAATCATGAATGTATAGCGCATATTTACTTACGTCCCAGACTTCTTGAGAATTTTCACTTTTCCCAACCCAATGTATCGGAAGATCAATAGCAACGCAATGATATTGTTTTGAAAGTTCATCAATATTTGGTCACCAAACTTCTGAGGTTCTTCCCCAGCCGTGAAGTATATGCAGTGTTTGACTATTGCCACCTTTAATCATGAATTCTGGATTATATACTTCAGTTTTTTGCTCATCTACTACATAGTCTTTAGCTATATTCCACATCTGCACCCCTCTGAACTATTGAATATACTATGTCACCGGACATATTCGTGAAATATTATGGAAAGCTAAATAAATTTAAAACTATCTATCATCTTTTTCCCGTCATTAAGCATTGTTGTAAAATCTTGAGCATATTGAATATTCAAATATCTTGCATCCTGAGCTCTAGACCACGAAAAAACATATTGTGTATTTTTGGCTATAAGAAAAGGTGAGTTTCTGTTGTCAGGATCAGCATTCCAATTAGCAATTGTGGTGACGAATATGGAATAAACACTTGCTCCGTTAGGAAGACTGGTTTCTGTTTGAGTATCATAAAAATCTATTTGCCCTTCGAGCACGATAGGACTACCAAATTTATTGTCATACATAGTTTGAGCATTATTCTCCACCACTTTATATTTCCCAATCCATGATGTAGGTATTGTCACTTGGAATCCAAATTTTGAATTTGTATATACATTAGAAACGATATTTTGCGTTGTCAAAACTGATGTCGTAACTACGGGAGATGAAGTTTTACTAATACTCGTAGTATTATTTATGCTGTCCTCAGTTTTTGGAGCGTTGGCGTTAATGAGATAATATCCACCTACAACAATGCCAATAAAAAGAATTGACAGTCCCATGCCCACTAAAAGCCCGACTAAAAATTTGTCATTAAAATGTTTTTTAACAATTGAAGATGAAGACGTCGAGTTATTTTCCATTTACATTATTAATATTAATAATTGTGTAATAATACATTAAATTAAACAATACAACCTATTTAATCTATACATGGATTTTTTTCAACCAATTTATAAAATCATTTTACCCAAATTATCAATAGATAAAGCTAGAAATATAATTGCTAAATATCCGTTTCCAGACTCTTTAGACAAAAAAGATTATCGGGTAAAAGAAAAAGGATTTTTGAAATCTTTATATACTGCATGGACTTTAAAAAGAGCATGTTTGGTACTTGCAGATAATGCAGCCTTGCAGGATTTGCCAATTGGAACAGCTAAAGAAAAATTTCTTTTTAAATCTTGGGAGTATTCTGTTTTTGAAAATAATGACGGAATGATTACAAAAATTCCAGCTAATACATTTCCTGAGCCTCAAACAGAAAAATATCAGAAGAATGCTGAGAAATATTGGAATACTACAAAGAAATACTTTGGAAATCGCTTATTAAATGCGAAATTTATCTTTAAGCAAAATGATACTCAAATAATCCAAGAATCCGTGCAAGGTGAACTTAGTTCTGCAATTCTTTTTTCTTTAAAAGATATTTGGAAAGATCCTAACTTGCAAGAAGAATTGAATATTATATTGAAAGCTGCTCAGAAAATGCTAAAAGAAGAACATTTAATGCCAAATTTAAAACCTTGGTATTTTATAACACAAGGTAAAATTAGATTATACGATTGTGTTTTAACGCATGATGGACATATCAAAGTAGCGGGAGTATCTCCAGGCTATCTTTGTGAGTATAGACTTTTCCCTGCATTCACTCGTTTCGAATTATTCTACAAAAACTTTCGAATCAAATGGACACTTTGTGCGATTAATAAAAAGCTATTTTAATTTTCTGAATAAATATCAATAATAAATTTTACTTAGTCATTGAGATATTATATTAATAGGATTAATTATACATTAATTTACTATGCTCTCCTCTACACAAAAGCTTAAATCTATTTAAGACGACATTAAATCTTCACCAGAAGAAGTTCGGCCTATTTTAAAAAAGATAAAAATAACAATATGGAAAATAGCTCCCAAAGCTGAAGAAGCTATAAGCTATGGCATGCCAGGAACAAGTAAAAGCTATGACTGTAGAGATAGCAACTGCTTTGGGCGGTGGTAGCGGAGCAAGTAAGTTTAAAATAATAAATGATGAAGGACTTTTACCACAACCATCAGACAATCCAGACACAATGACGTGGAAAGTATCTAAGATTAAGGAAATCTTAGGAGATAACGCAAATGATGTGATTAACTCTATGGGAACTTAAATCAATTAACGTTTATGACATGCAGCATAAATTTCTTCTTGCGTAGTGAATTGATAAGGTCCAATATAATTCTTTGCACATTCATCATATTGTTGCGAGGGATAGATGAAAACAGCATAAATAATGACTGCAGATAAAATCAGGAAAAACATACCAATAGTGAAATATAGGAATGAACTTGGTTTGATTTCTTTGTGCATGTTTAGTTTTATTAATTAAAATGTATACTGAGTAAATCATAAAAACACTATTTTTTCTTGTTATTTGATAAACCTATTATGATTAAAACAATTATTCCTACACTACCGATTGCTACCCATGTGGCATCATAATCTGCGGGTTTTTGATATGTCGGGACAAAGGTATAAGGTTTTAGATTAATGAAGAATATCATATATTAAAAGGGCTAGAAAATCTATAGAATCTACCTTATTCTTTCTCTAAAATAGATTTACACGCAGCCCAGAGCTCGTTTAGTTGTTGTGCAATTAAATGCTGTTGACTCATAAGTATTTCTTAATATATAGTAATACTTGCTGTCCTATAGGATCTTGTTGTAATTGTGGATCTCTAGGATCGATTTGTCCGGATTGTATGCCCCACAAAATCTGCATCGCTTGAGGACCTAGTGTCTGTTGTGGCGGTTGTGGCAACGATGATCCTGCGTATGTGTGGTGCGTCTGGGTTTCAATCTGATAATTTTTATTTGCCATATTCATTTCTTCTTGCATGTCTTGTGCCAGCGCCCTAGTATCGATGGTAAGCTGTCAAAACCACAAGCCTACGCTAAATTGGCTGCTTTACCGAAATAAACCTTTTATATTATGCCGAGATGTTGAACAACTAAAATACTAAATTGTATTCTACCATCAAGATTGTCCTCACAATGCTCTTCTAACTTTGCTTGAGGACAATAAGGTAATGTTGCGTTGATTACACAATAACCGACATCTATAAAATATTTATTAGATAGATTCTTTTCATGACTGGGACTTTTTATCCAAGCTGGCGTTATTAATGTTGGGTAAGTAAAATCCTTTGCTAGATTCTCTCCTACATAACCATATTTATACCCGGCGGCAAGGAAAAATTGCCATGGTTTTTCACCATTTGGACCATAATGATCCCAATAATTTTTATCGTCCATATCTTTTGCCTTGGCACACGCGCTAACATCTAAAAGTCTGTTTCTCATGAGCGGTTTTAATCCTTTGCTAATCCTGTAGTTATTCGTATCGGTGAAAAGAGTATTACGCCAGGTGTCAGGGTATGGGTCGCTTGTCCGTGCTAATACGGCTGAGGATGGAATAGATGGAATACCAAAATATTTATCTTTTACATTCTCTGAAATAGAAACGTCGGAGGAGATAAATAAAAACGCAACGATTCCACCTATGAAAGATATAATAACGAAGATTGTGATGAAATGAGGAAAGTATTTCATTTGTCTATAAATTCAGAAATAAACTTTTGCATGCTAGTTTAGCTTAATTAAGAATATCATATATTAAAGGGGCTAGAAGATCTATTTCCCTAATCCCTGTATTGCAGAGAAGAGACTCGAACTCTTAACACTCAGTTTCGAGCATTTAAGCTGAATGGAAAAGTTCTAGTTTACTTTGCTGCATGGAAAAAACATATTGGATTTTATGCCTTGCCATCAGGGAATCTTGAATTTAAAAAAGAATTATCTGCGTATAAAGTATCCAAAAGTGCAATACAATTTCCGCTAGATCAAACAATACCATACGATCTAATTAAGAAATTTTTAAAATTTAGGATGAAGGAAGTTGGTTAGATTTTTAACGCATTAACACTTCCCATTTTCCCATTTTAATGAGAAACTCATAACTTAGCACTAGAATTACAAATTTACCCATGACATATCTCACTCTCGAAAATATTAATAAAGCTTTTGGCGAAAAAATTTTACTTAAAAACGTAACTTTCTCTATTGAGGAAGGTCAGAAAGTCGCGCTGGTAGCTAAGAACGGAAGCGGCAAGACGACTTTATTAAGAATAATAATCGGTCAAGAAGTAGCCGATAATGGAAAGGTGATAAAAAAATCCGGTCTGCAAATAGGTTATCTCGACCAGAATCCTATTTTTCATGGTGATCATACGCTACTTGAAGCGTTGCTAAACTCGAATTCTACCACTGTACAAGCTGTAAAAATGTATGAAGAATCCCTACTTGATCCCGAAAATATGGACAAGATGCAACATGCGTTTGAGCTCATGGATAAAAATAACGCATGGGATCTAGATACTTTAATCAGAGATATTTTGGTGAATTTGAAACTGCCGGATCTGAATCAAAAAGTTAATGAACTTTCTGGAGGTCAGGTTAAGCGCTTGGCAATTGCAAAACTTTTGATTGATTCTCCAGATTTGGTAATCCTGGATGAACCGACCAATCATCTCGATGTAGAAATAATTGATTGGCTGGAGGGATTTTTAACGAGTAGAAAAATGACATTGCTCATGGTCACTCACGATAGATATTTTCTGGATCGTATCTGCGACACGATAATCGAATTGGACGGAGGAAATATGCATACGTATCAAGGAAATTACGAATTATTTTTAATGAAAAAAAATGAACGTGAGTCAAACGAGTTAGTCAATGCTCAAAAAACTGCTGTCGCATTAAAACGTGAACGAATGTGGGTCGATAAAATGCCACAAGGTCGTGGATCAAAATCTACAGCAAGAACAAGTAATTACTATGATGATGCCTCAGAAAACAAACATTTGAAAAGTTTTATTCGTGAGCGATCGACGAAGATAGAGATAAATATGAAAAATACTAGACTAGGAAGCAAGATTCTAGAATTTAACAACGTAAGTAAATCTTTTGGCGCGAAAAAAATATTAGATAAATTTTCATACATTTTTAAACAGCATGAAAAGCTGGGAATAATTGGCAAAAATGGTGTGGGAAAATCGACTTTTTTAAATTTAATAATGAAAGAAGAAAATCCGGATAGTGGATTTATTACTTACGGTGAAACTATTGAGTTTGGTTACTATAATCAGAATGGAATAAAGGTCGATGATAACAAAACTATTCTGGACTCCGTAAAAGATGTAGCTGAGTACACCACATTTGCTGACGGAACAAAGGCTACCGCATCACAACTTTTGGAGAAGTTTTTATTTCATCCGCGGATACAACATAAATTTGTTAATTCATTAAGCGGTGGAGAGAAGCGAAGATTATATTTGCTGACCGTGATTTTAAAAAATCCTAATTTTCTGATTCTGGATGAACCTACGAATGATTTTGATTTAACGACTTTAGATTTGCTAGAGGAATTTTTGATAAATTATAAAGGTTGCCTGATAATTGTTTCGCACGATCGATATTTCATGGATTTGATTGTAGATCATCTTTTTGTATTTGAGGGAAATGGTGAAATAAAAGATTTCCCAGGAAATTATAGTGATTACAAAGAGCATGGATTCTCAGCTATTGATGAAACGAATCCACAAAACAGTGAAGTTTTACCCAGCATAAAATCTGAACAAATGAGTGATACACAAAAAGATAAGATTAAAAAATTAGAAAAGAAAATTAAAAACCTGGAAATAAAAAGGAAAGATTTAGAAAGTAAAATATCTCAAACAGAACTTTTTGAAGAGATAAGAAAAATATCTGAAGAAATAAAATTGGTGGTAGAAGATATAGAAAAAGCTTCAGAGGAATGGATCGCCTTATCAGAGTGATTTAAAATTTATCTGCATAAATAGAAATTATTAACATAATTCTTTGTTTCTTTGTACTTTTTTATCAGAAAAAGTATTATGTTAATAATATAATTTGATAGTTATGCGCGAAATCCACAAAAAATATTTATCTACTTTTATTTGTTTTGTACTTTTAATTTTATCTATCACAAGTACGCTAATTTTCAACGCAAAAAATCCCATTTTAAGCATTAGTGAAGCGGCTACGGCAAGTAACAGGATTACTAAAAATGGAACTGGACTTTTTCTTAATGGACAAGTTTTTAGATTTTTTGGAGCGAATCTTTATTGGCTTGGATTAGATGAAAATAGTAAAGACGCAAATAATGTCACTATTATTGATTATCCGACGAAATTTCGTATTGATGATGCGATGCAAACAGCAAAAGAAATGGGAGTTACTGTCATCCGATCACAGACATTAGGTGTATCAACAGGTTGTGCCAAATGTATCGAACCTACGTTAAATCAATTTAATGATGCTGCTTTTGACTCAATAGATTACGCAATAAAATCTGCTTCCGAAAATGGAATTCATCTGATGATACCTCTTACCGATCAATGGAATTTCTATCATGGAGGTAAGCATAATTTTACAGATTGGAGAGGTATTTCTGATCCTGATCAATTTCATATTAATACGCAAGTTATTCAGGATTTTAAAAATTATCTTTCTCATTTGTTAAATCATGTAAATAAATATACTGGAATTGCTCTCAAAGATGATCCGACGATTATGGCATGGGAAACAGGAAATGAACTTTACACAGTAAATGGAAATTTATGGAGTGAATCTTGGACTGATGGAATCGCAGCATATGTCAAAAGCTTATCACCAAATACTCTTGTCGCTGATGGAAGAATCGGAAATTCGGAAGGAAGTCATTTGTTGGATCAAAGTTTAAATAATCCCAACATAGATATTATGGGAGTCCATCATTATCCGATGAAGATAAATGATCTACAAATCGATATGAACAAAGTAACATCGCATAATAAAGTTTTTGTGATCGGTGAATATGATTGGACTAATACAAAAGGTGGAGATTCGTTATCTAGTTATTTAAATTTTATTGAACAAAATAATGTAACTGGAGATATTTTCTGGAGTCTTATGCCCCATGATGATAGGAGAGGATTTATAAAACACAATGATGGCTTTACTCTAAATTATCCTGGAATAACTCAGGATATGAAAATCAGATCAGAATTTCTAAGAACGCATGGTTATAAGATGCAAAATAAAACCACTCCTAATCATATAATTCCGACTACGCCATTAATAACATCAATTACAAAAAGCTATAATGGAATAGGATATAACATAATATGGAGAGGCTCTGTAGGCGCAAATAATTATAATATTGAAAGATCATCGGATAATATTAATTGGCAAACGGTAGGATCAAATGTTAATGATACTGATTTTGATCTGCCTCCATACTCAGATCAGAGTGCGACAGGAACAAATATTTATTATTACAGAATTGTAGGTGTAAATATTGATGGAGTGAAGGGTAATTATTCGCTTACTCAAACTACGGATGGCCAAACATTAACCATAACACCTGGAGTAACAACAACGGTAAGTACGACCACATGTACAAAAAGATTACAGGGAGATATAAATTGTGATGGAACAATAGATCAATCAGATTTTACTAGCTGGAAGCAATATTTTTTAAATAAAAATTTATCTGGAGATATAAATAATGATGGGAAAATCGATCTCATTGATTTTGAAACATGGAGAAAATTTTTCTAAATGTAAATTCTTAAATTTCCAATTACTTTATCCCATACGTAGCCTCGACAGTCACCAAAACTTCTAACGACCCTGAGGCTATTTCTGTAGGCGCCGAGATAGAATCCGCACTCACAGTAAGTGCTTTGTTATAATATGCCACCGGTGGAGTTGTGGGACTATCAATTTCCGTCATTGCTATCAACCCACCCAATTCTTTATCAGAATTTTTTGCTAATTCATCAGCTTTCTGTTTAGCTAACTTTGCCGCTGCTGCTCTCGCGTCACTTTTTGCTTTTTCAATATTGTCGACTGTGAAAGAAACCGAATCCACAGTATTCGCACCAGCCTGTACTGTTTTATCTATAATGGAACCTGTATTTTGAATTTTTCTGACTTTTATCGTCATACGGAAAGATCCATTGTGACCATCAATTGTTGATCGACCATTATCGTATCTGTAATTTGGACTGATATTGAATTGTGACGTTGTAATATCCTTATCCTCAAGTCCCTGGTCCTTAAGAGCTTTTTTAATTGAGTTACTTTTATCATTCAGGTCGGATTGGACATCAGCAACTGTATTTTTTTGAACAGTGTACCCTGCTGTGAAGACGGCAATATCTGGAATTACAGATACTTTTCCTTCAGCAGTGACTGAAATATTATTTACAGGCTTTCCATCAATTCCTGAATTATTTTGGACATAAATTTGCCGACCAGATACAAGCCAACTACTTAATAAAATAGTTCCACACAGTAAAAAGACAAGAGTAAGTATTATTAATGAAATTTTTAAGATTGGTCGGTTTGTTAACACTTTTTCTATGTTAAAAAATATTTCTTTTACATTTGTAATTTATACTATCTTTCTCTAATTATCAATATACTTTCGAAATCTTTTAAACCACTTCCACTGGTATTTTTCTCATTCTTTCAATAAATTTAATTTCGCGCTCTTGATCCAATTTGCCATATAAAAATTGTTCAATTGGGAACCACAGAATCACGGTAACTAAGACACTAACAAAGTTCTCGGCTGTTATGGAAATAGCATTGGCTGGTTGATTCACGACTAGCTGTGAAATAATTATCGAGATTGCAAAAATACATGCTGCGATTAAAATCCCTCTGGATAGCATCCGTAAGGATTTCTTCGAAATTATTTTAGTATCAGTATTGAGCTGATGAATTCTATTTTTATAGTATAGTTCTAAACTTTTTTGGAATCTATTTCTTTTTTCTGGGGAGGGATTATCTTGAACACGCACAATAACCCTATCAAAAGATTCAATATTTTCATAATGATTCTTAAAAAGATACTCTACTCCGCTTTGCTGAATTATCTCTGTTTCACTCACTGGAGTAGACAAATCTAGAGATGGTGTTTGAAAGAAATCTTCAAGATGATTCAGAGTAATATTTATAATTTTACTTTCATTCATCACTATTGGTTAATTAGATCAGTATGGCAAATGAATGAAATGAATTCAAGAAATTTTATGATCTATTTAGAAAAATCAAGAAAATGAATCCATATCCATATTCAAATCCCAATATCAGACTCATTATTATAGACACAACAAAAAATAAATTTTTTACTATTTTCAGATTTATATCAATTTTTGTAGTTTTATTATTAATAGTCTATTTGGTTTTAATCTTTGTACTCAGATTTAGCCTATACGATCTGCAATATTGGAAATATAGTCTTAGCCTGGGCAGAACAGATTCTATTAATTCGACAATCTCCGATCTTGTTTATCCTGTTGAAATATCAACATTTAATCAAAAGGCAAATTACACATACGAAAACCAGAGCGTTTTATGGAAGGACAAGATAAAAACTTTTCCTAATGATAAATTAGTAAGCGTAAGATTAAATGGAATGTATGATGTCAACATTGATGTTCAACCGATAATACTAAGTGGGAATCAGCCGTTATTTATTTTAAGTGACTCGAAAATTGTACATTTTACTTACCACAACACTCATGAGAATTATATGTCGAGGTAAATGGTTATTTACCTTTATCTTTTGATAGTTTAAACTTAAGGCGTGTTTTTACAAATGAAAAACTCTCTACCGATGGCTTAGAATATTCATATATAAATAAGTATCTCCCAGGCTATCAAATCTGCTACTCTCTCTGAGAATAATAAACCATGCCTGAATCTAAAAATTACTTCTGACGAAGCACTGGTAAAGATGAGGAAAACCTCTGAAGCGGGACAGCAGCCGTAATATATTCCTTTCCCGTCCCATATATATTATCATCAGACATATTAAGTTAAATTTCCTTTATGCCGATTATATTTTCACTATTATCATTCTTGTCAACGTTAGCCGGAGGATTATTTGGGATTAAATTTAGAGATAAAAAACATCTGATTCTAGGTTTCACCGCTGGCGTTTTGCTTGCGTTAGTAGCTTTTGATATTTTTCCTGAAATTTTTAGATTGTTAAATTCTACTGGTCTGGACATAATGTGGGTTATGGTTTCTTTCACTACAGCCTTTATTTTTTTTCATATATTAGAAAAGGTAATAATGATGCATTACGCGCAAGAAGATGCCTATCATGAGCACAAACATCCCACTGTTGGAATAGTCTCTTCCATAGCACTGATCGGGCACTCATTCCTTGACGGCGTCGGAATCGGATTAGCATTTCAAGTTTCAAATAACGTTGGAATTATTGTTGCGGTCGCGGTCATCGCACATGATTTTTCTGATGGATTAAACACCGCATCGATAATGCTAATGAATGCAAACAGTAAAAAAAAGACTTTCATTTTTGTAATCTTAGATTCTCTCGCACCAATCTTTGGAGTTCTAATTTCTATGGTTTTTATTTTTCCAGAAAGTTGGCTATTAATTTATCTCGGATTCTTCGCTGGTTTTTTGCTTTATCTCAGCGCCGCTGATATTCTGCCGGAAGCACACCGAGAAAAATCAAGCTACGCCACTCTATTCATGACATTGGTCGGAGTTATGTTCATTTTTTTAGTCACGAGATTTGTGTGATTAGCATTTTTATAATTTCAGCGTCGTGAGCGGAGGTTTTGTAGTGTTGTATTTTAGTGTAAAAGAAATTATTACGAAAGCCGACCTACATTATTGGAGGTGAAAATGAGCTAAATTCATGTTTTGTCTCTGTCGAGTTTCCTTCGATTTCCTTTTCTACCTGAGATGTTAACCTACCTAAGATCGTGAATTATATATTATTTGATTTGAAAAATTCAGCTCTGGAATGGATAAATCTAAACTTTCTGCGCTAAATGGTGGAGAGGTAATACCTTCTACAGAAATTTTCATGTATATTTCTTTCTGATTCAGATTCGTAAAATCATATTCATTAAATATAGGAGCAAATTCTAGGGCCATTACTCGAGCATCTTCGGCTCCTAACCGAAAAGATATTAATGATCCCACATTCCCAAACAAAGCTTTTCTAATATTTTCAGGTATTTGGTTAATGTATTGATTTGCTACGGTAACAGATAATCCATATTTTCTAGCTTCAGAAAAAATTTGCGTAAAAGAATCTGTAGCAAAATTTTGAAATTCATCGATAAATAGGTATAGATTATTTTTTCTATTTTTTGAACTTTGACTAATCATTGTTTGCCATATTTTAGTAATCAAAATAGCGCCAAGAAAAGAAGATGTCCATTCTCCTAATCTACCAAAGGATAAATTTACTATTAAGATTTTATTATTTGCAACAATATCATTAATATCAAAGTTACTTTTTTTCTGAGCAATAGTGAGACGGACAGCTTTATTCATTATTAGCTGCGAAATCCGGTTTACTAATTTACAGACTCTACTAGTCACTCCTATGGACAATAATGAACTACTCACCAAAAGTGAGACTATCACATTTTTACCATATCAAAATTTTAATAAAGGTTATAATGACTTATTTGGTTTTGACGGTGAACTCCGAAATTATATTCAAAACATTCCACTAGATGTAATTCAGGCTGGTAATATTCTAAAAGAAATGAATCCTCTAGATATTCTAGTTCCAATTGCCAGAGAAATAAGTCAAGGAGAAATATCCGCTACATATGGTGATCACCACCCTGATAGGCCTTTGATTAAGCTGTCTCGTAGCGCTCTGGATATTTATAACATTGCTCATCGAGAATTTATAAAGCAATATGGAGGAAATTTTTCAGGAACACACCCTGAGGAAATAGCAGCTAGAAAACCATTTGAACAAATAACAGAAATATTTCGATATCTAGAGAATAATATTACCTCAGCTATAGAGAAAAGATTTAACGAGTTAAATTTAAGTCCTAATGAAACACAGAATATATTAAATATTCTCATCGCAACTTTGATTCAATCAAACAAAGATGCCAACAAAGATATATATGCTGTAGCAAAATTTTTAGGAAATGAACTACCTCAAAATGTTCCTCTACAAACTTTAGGTCAAATAGCTTGTGCACAACTACTATCCGATACTAGAAACGAATCCAAACTAGAGATCTCCTTTGGAAAAAACAATAATGTATCTTCTCCAGAAATGTTAGGGCGTGAATTCCCGACACTTCACAACTATACAAAATTTTTAAGTGGTGGAACCAATCTCAATCTAGAACAAACAAAAGAAATATCCGAAACATATAGTCCTCTAGATGTTCTTCTAAATTTGGCAACTAAAATTTCTACAGATGTCTATCGTACTCAATTTGGCGAGATTCATCAGCTATCAGATAAACTTATGAACTCGTTAAAAGATGGAAATAATTATATATTAGGACCTTTATATAATTTAATACGAAAATCTACAAAAGAACAATTTAGATTTGATCCTGAAAGTATAGAGAACAAAACTATCGCATATCTTTTACTAGCCACAATAATACAACCTGTAAAAGGCGAGTTCTTTTCTGTTACGAAAATCTGTAATTCTATGGGAATTACATTACCTCAGGATGTTAATATACAAGATTTTTTCCGCATAGCTTATCAGAGATTAGTTAAACCTGAGATCATCTTATAGTAATATTTGTTAATCGATTTGGCTAAGAAATCTTTGAAAATATTCTATTTATTACAAGGTGTATTTCGTTATCTATTTGATATCGAAAGATAAGATAAATATTTCTCAATAAGAATATTTAGACATTCTTCAGGATTAGTTTTTCCATTAATAAAATCTTTCAGACTCTCTCCAAATTCATCGACATGACTCCACCAAAAATATGCTTCTCTATAAATTTGTTGTTTATATTGTGAATATTTTTCTATCTTTTTTGATGCATCGTAATGATCTATCAATGTATTACATACCGAATATGCAAATAATTCCTCAAATAAATCTGCTAAATTCCTTCCCTCAAAACCTGGAAATGGTATATTAAATTTATCTTTGGTTTTTTCTTCGTTTAATAATCTTTTCTTGATGCAGACAGCTATGTGTATGTATTCATGAACCAACTTTGAAGCCGTATCTTTTACCACTGCGTCACCTGCAATAGGTGAAATTTCAACAATCATATCTCCGCCATTAGCCCCCGCCCCACCAGAACCTTTATCAATTCCATATACTAAATAACAGTTAACACTTTTTAAGTTTTTGTATTCTGGATTAAGTAAGCATAATTTACGAATCAAATCTTGCGCATCTAGATCTTCATATTCTTTCTGAAGCTTAAGCGTTTCTAATTTATCTACTTCTCTTTTGAGAAAATTACCAAAATTTTCCCCATTGCGATAAGTCTTACTTTCAAAGTGATTTAAAATCGGTTTAAATAAATCAAATTTTTCATGTGAAGGGAAATTATGGCTAGCCCAGGAGGCTAATTCTGATTCAGAATCCCAACCTATTTTATTTTGGATTCTAATCGCAGCAAATTTTTTTAGAAATTCATCATCTTCTTCATTAAAACTTAAATTTTCTTTAAAATAATTATAATACGATTCGTTCACATCAATATCCCATTTACTCCAACAATTTACGATGTAAAATAAACTCATATTATAATCAACAATAAAGTTTAGATTTAGATTTTCAGATGATTCCATATTTTTTTTACCAATTCCAATTTTAAAATATATTAAATTAATTTTCCGAATTTTCATAACTCATAATTTGAAATTCGTAATTGTGTTTATTTCCCCACCACCGTCCAGCCAAAAGTAACATCTTGATTCTGAACAGAATTTAATTTGATGGTAAATCCATTTACCGTGCGAGATCTGATGTAATACGAACCAGCAATATCGCTATACGGAGTCAAGCTCATAATATATTTATCATTAGATTTTTGTTTTGAAAATGTCACGGTAATTTCTTGAAGATTTTGAGTAAGTGTAATTTCTCCTGCAGAATCATCTCCGACAGTAATATTCTGCGTTATTAAATTTGTAGTTGTTATAGTGTTAGCTTTCACGGTGTTTAAAGTTGAAATCCCACTGGCAATTAGAGCTCCAGCAATCGTAACATCACCATTTTGTGAGATCACAACCGCATTATTACCAACTATAATTTTATTAACTGTGAGACTTTTTGCTGTTAAATCCGTAGTCGAATCACTAATCACAGATGAAATTATCGAATTTGGCTGATAATAAGTGAGGTTTATAAAGATCATTATTTTGGCACATGTAAGTGTTGACGGAATTCCAACTCCGCATGCAATTAATTTTTTCGTATCAAAATTAGCATCTGTTGGATCAAAATCTTCCAAAGCTTTTCCTACGATAAATCCATTATCAGTTGCTTTTTGACCATACCCAGCAATAGGTGATGAAGTTATCGGGTCACCACGTGAGATTTTCCCGTTTTTTGTAGAAACTTTTACCGTAACTTTACCAGATAATGCTACTGGCGCTTTTGTAGGTGTTAAATATGACTCTGTATTACCAGATAATTGCGTATCACCTTGATTAAAAATCAGACCCGCTGTAGTAGAAACAATTCCCATTAATTTTGTATCACCGGCCATGGAAGATTTTGTTACTTGCTGATCTTTCGTTGCGCTGATGCTGACAATATCTCCTTGCTGCATTGGTTGTGCTGTATCGTAAACTTCAGCGACGTCTTGATTACAAGATAAATTTGATCCAGGTAAGGCACCGGTATAACAACTGCCATTAAAGCCAGTTGCTTTTATCTTTCCATTTACTTCTAGAAGATATCCCGCTGTCGGCGTACTGGTACCAATTCCTACGCTGACTGACGGATTAGTATAAATTTTATTATTCTGTTGCTCTATCATCAGCGCATTACCAGAGTACGTGCTAGGATCTCGCCCCAGAGCTATACCACTATTGTCAAAAATAAACATACCTCCGGCGTGTAAATCATTATAAAAAATACTTCTTGCGACATTTGGATCATAACCAAAAACTGTTCTTCGATTATTACCCACTTTAAAATCTACTTCCGGAGCGGTGCCAGCTGTAAAAAATCTAAAATAGTTACCATTTGCTGTATCACCAACAAATAGATCTGAAATCTTGGAATTTCCATTTACTTCTAAATTATAACCCGGCGACGTGGTAGCGATTCCTACTCGACTGTTATTCACATCGTTATAAATATTTGTATTATAATTCCATATGCTTCCATTCCAATAAGGTGTTTGACCATATGCCGTGCCATCGACAACATTTCCTGCTCCGCCACTTGAAATACAGTTTTTCCAGACTGTTGTTTCAAAACATTTAAATCTTCCAGCAACCGAGTCAAAATACATTGCGCCATCACTTCCCGTTGGCGCTGCTAACTGAGGTTGGAGTCGAAAATTACCATTCAAATCTAAAGTATAAGATGGTGCCGCATTATTAATTCCAAGATTTCCACCATTTGTGAAACTTAATCGTTTTGTATTATTTGTAAAAATATCTAAACCATATTGGTTTCCTCCAGCAGTACGTTTTGAAGCTATTCCTTCTGTGCTTCCATTTCCAAAAGTAAGACCAGAAACTAAATTTCCATTATTTAAATCTGCTTGATCAATATTGGCTCCACCATTAACACTCAAATCTTGTTGAGGTGAGCTCGTCTTAATTCCTATTCTTGAACCTGAATTGTAGAGGACGCTAGTAGCTACCCAACCGGTTCCATCGTAATAAATAGTCTGACCCGTTGTCGCGAAAGGTAATAAACCACCACCTACAAAAGGCGCTTGCCATGTGGCATTTCCAGAAGAGTCAGAGGTCAAAACATAGCCAGAGGTCGGACTTGTAGTAATTTTTAGACCCACTGTCGTCGTTGTACCATTTACATCAAGTTTTGAACCCGGTGTGTTCGTTCCTACTCCAAAATTTATTGTTGATCTTGTATAAACTTTATTATTTTGTTGTTCTACAAAAAAGGCATTGTTTGCATATGTACCCGTATCCTGACCGATCGCCACACCAGAACTATCAAAAAGATATACTCCTTGTGCCAAAATATCATTATAGAATACACTTCTATTCAATCCTCCTCCTGCATAGCCAAATACTGTTTTGCGAGTTCCGCCAGTGAAAAAATCAACTTCAGGATAAGCTCCACTAGGCACCCAGAGTTTAAAATAATTTCCTCCGATAAGATCTCCAATGTAAGATGATCCCTGCACTATCGATGATCCGTTTACATCCAGCTCGGCACCAGGATTAGTAGTATTTATTCCGACCCGACTACCAGTGTTAAATAAAAAACTACTTGTCACGTATCCAGAGCCATTATTTCGGATAGTCTGACCGTTTGTTCCGCCAGGTAATGTCCCCGAAGGTGCCGTTTGCCATGTAGCATTTCCAGAAGAGTCGGAAGTCAAAACGTAGCCGATAGATGAACCCGTCGGGATTTTTAAAGCAGACGTCGTTATAGTTCCATTTACATCAAATTTTGAACTTGGAGAATTAGTACCTATTCCGATATTTGTACCATCATTATATATAACACTATTCGAGACCCAATTAGTCCCGTCGTATCTCAATGTCTGACCTGCTGTTGCTGATGGTAATCCAAAAGATGTTACGCTCTGCCATGTTCCGACCCCAGATCCATCGGAAGTTAAGACATAGCCGCTTGCAGATCCAGTTTGCATAATAAAAGAATTTACACGAATCGTTCCCGCGACATCTAGTGTGTAGATCGGATTCGTTTTATTAATTCCGACATTTGATCCGTCATTATAGATTAGACTCGAAGAAACCCAGGTCGCACCGTTGTATCTAATAGTTTGTCCATTTGTTGCCGATGGCAATGTACCAAAGACGCTTGGATTTTGCCAAGTGGCAAGACCGTTTGCATCAGAAGCAAGAATATAGCCGTTCGTTGCACCACTTGTCAGTTTAAAGTTTACCGATTGAATAGTGCCATTTACATCTAGCTTACTTTGCGGATTGATGGTATTGATACCAATATTTGTACCATTGTTGTATAAGAGTGAATCTGAAACGAAATTTGTACCGTTGTGCCGAAGCGTTTGACCAAGAGAGCCAGAAGGTAAACCGAATATTATTGAATTTTGCCACGTTGCCAATCCATTTGCGTCGGAAGTCAAAATATATCCATTTGATGCACCACTGGAGATAATTATCGAATTAGTTCTTGTAGTCCCATTTATATCTAGATTGTAATTTGGATTGCTGGTATTGATTCCAAAATTACCATTATTCAATATTATAGCTTTTGGAGATTCACCGACTGTATCTTGCGAAACGAATCGTAGAGTACCCTGATAATCATCCACTTTAAAATATCGATTTGTACCTGCACCCGCTAGGGAAATTTGACCTCCACTTAATAATGCATCTTGCGCACGAATATTTATTGATCCCGTAGAAGTATAAAATGAGTTGTTAACATCAAGATTACCTGCAGGATTAACTGTGCCTATTCCTAGATTTCCATTTCCTGATAAGAGAAAATTATTATTGCCTGTATTTATTAAAACATTAGATGTCAGAGTACCTCCTAGAGAAATTGAATTTGCATTTTTTGTTAAACCATTGGTTGCCGTTACGTTTCCCTGCTTCGTGTTGAAAAGATTCCAATCATTAGCTGATAAATATCCATCATTAGATGAATTTGCCTGTTTAATTGTCAGGCTTCCGTTTGAGGAATTATAGCTAAGAGGCTGTGATGCTGCGATTGAAATCGAGTTTGCAGTATTTGAACCAACATTATCATTTCCACAGATCCAACCGACACCATTATATTTCAAGGTTTGATTCACACTACAATCGGTACGAAGCTGATTAGAATTTGCTGAGCTAAGCATAGAAAAAATATAGGCATAATCTTGTTTTGATAAAATTCCATCCGAATTAGCTGAGGCAAAATTTATATTTACCGTTTCTCCATCAAATGTTATTGCATTACCATATTTAGTGATTGGCAAATCGCCGCATAGCCAAACATTATTTTGACCCTGTATGAATATTTGCCCCACTGCACAAGTTATTAATTTGTTTGCAATTGTACTCGCGCCTAATACAACAGCATTTTTACTATATGGGCTGTCAGAATCCTTTGAAAGCGTAGAAATTTGTGACGAAAATTTTGGAGCAAAAATAGAGGACACCGCTAAAACAATAGCCAGTGAAAAAAGCCCCCCTATGACTGCAAAAATTGTTTTTTTCAAAATACGCACAAATCAGTTTTTAAATACATAAATCACCATTATAAAATACCACAAAATCTGTATTGAAAACAATTATATGTTAATCTGGAAATAGGGTTTTGAATAATATGATTTTTTTGCAAAAGATAAAATATGGTTCTCTAATATTGATTTTAATATTGATTTTTTTTTCACATATTAATGCGCAGAGTGATCAGCAATTTTATATAAACGCTACTGGACAAACGGATGGAAACTGCAGCATGGTGTTCGAAGGAAAAGAAATTACAGGAATAATAACAAATGGTCGATGCTTAATTCCGCAAGATACTTCATCAGAGATTCTGGGAAATAGCACTTCCAAACCATGCGATAAAGATAAATTGTTTTGTACCAGAAATATTTCCGATATTATTTTTGATGCTTTAGGAATTAAAATTTCCCCTGATACAAAAAATCAGATAAATAATATTTCAAAAATAGCTGTCGCTGCAGGCGGAATCAGCACGGCAGCTGTTTTAGCTTCTCCTCTGCTTCTTATTTCATATACTCCCAATTTATTTTTTTCTAGTATTTTTATACTTTTTTATGTGAAAAAATCTAAACCATGGGGTTTAATTTATGACGAAGAGACCTTTAAACCAATTCCTTTTGCGGTTATAAGTTTGAAGAACTTTGATACAAATGCATTTATAAAAGATACTGTTTCAGATGTTAATGGTCGATTTACATTCACCACAGATAAGGGAAGATATTATTTAGAAATTAGAGCACAGGGATATAATCCGATACTGAGTAATAAAAACGAACTAGACAACAGTATTTATCGCGGTGAGATTATTAGCATTCCAAAAGATGGTTTAGGAATCTCTGTAAAAGTACCAATGTTAAAAGAAAACACTAGGCTAAGTTTTATAAAAAAAGTTCTTTCATTTTTTCGTTATCGACTACCTTCTTTTTTCGAGCATACTATTTTAATAACAATTATATTTTTGTTTATTCAGTTTTTTTTCTTATCCACTTATTTGAATGCTTTCATGCTAATAGCATATTCTATCGTTTATATTTATATTTTAAGGAATAAAAGAAAATATTATCCATCCAACGGATTTGTTTACGACAAAGTTTTGGGAACTGCAATCCAAGGAGCTTTTGTGAAAATGTATAATGACAAAGGAGATTTGAGTGCAGATCTTATTTTAACGGACGCAAAAGGTCATTTTGACTTGTTAGCCAACAACGGAATGTATAATTTAAACATAGAATATTCGAGCAAGGCGCCGGTTGAGTTTAATAATCAGCCTGTGGCAAATAATCAGATCAACGTGAATTACACTACAAAATTGAAAATGAAAGTAGGAATGGGAGATAATAACCTTGGTACTAATGAATAAGCTTTCTAATGTAAGAAATAAACAAATTTTCAAAAAAAGTCTAATCTAGAATTTCATGCAGCAATTCTTCTCTCCCTTTTTTCGTCTTTGCAGAATACAGAATAATCTTAGTATCTTGAAAAATATCTTTTAATTTTTTCATTTTATTAACCATTTCACTATTTTTAATTTTATCCATTTTATTTGCGACAATCAGCAAATTTAATTCATACCGATTACACATATCTAATAATTCTAGATCTGAATCTTTAGGACCTACCTCCGCATCGATAATAAGAATAATTTTATTCGTCGGTACAATATTTTCAAAAAGATACCATAAAACCATTTTTTTCAGCTTTGTTCGCTGTGATTCGGACAATTGAGCATATCCGTACCCAGGCAGGTCGATAAAATAAAATTCTTTGTTTATAAGAAAAAAATCTATTTGCTTTGTTCGACCCGGCATAGAGCCTTCCCTCACTAAATTATTGCGATTGACAAGTGAATTGATTACGCTAGATTTTCCGACGTTTGATCGCCCGATAAATGATATCTGCCGTTTGCCATCTAGCATAATCGGATCCGTGCCCATTATACTTTTTACGAATTCCGCCGAGGTAATTTCCATTTTATATCAATATTTGTATGATTATATAGGATATTGTGGCAGAATACGCTGTTTTGTTATTGCGAGGAACGATAGTGACGTGGCAATCCCGTCGGAACATCTTATAAGTTCTTTTACCCTACGAGATTGCCGCGTCGTTTTTCTACTCCTCGCAATGACAGCTTAATTTAAAATTCTTTAATTGTTATTTGATTTAAGTGTATACTGTTTTAGATATTTCAATGTGTAATTATGGACTTTCCGGATCCAACAATATTAGAGCAAGTTTTAGCAGACAATTTTTTTTGGATAATAATTCTGCTAATTACATATTGTTTTTTCTTCTGGATTTGCGTGAAGATGCGACCAAAAACTCTATCTATCACTATTCCACAATATGATATTTGGAAAGAAATAAAACCTGCTCAGATGGCTTATTTTCTTACAGAAAAATTTGATAATTACGGTTTAACAGCTACATTAATATATCTTGCACAAAAAAAATTTTTAACTATTGAGATGGGTGAAAAAAATGCCACACACGTTAGTAGTGATGAGGAAAAAAAGAATTTAAATTACAACAAGACTTTTCTCAGAAAAAAGGTAAACTTATTAAATGAACTAGATCCCTATGAAACCTTTTGTTTGAATAAAATATTTTTTGGTGAAGATATAATTCAGCTTGGCGATCTTGTGGATGCTTTAAACAAAAAGTCAGCATATGGTTACGATACAATTTACCACAGACCGACCACTAGCGATCTGTATGAAATTGAAAAACAAATAAGACGCTGGGCTATAATCAAAAAATATTGGCGCATCACTTGGAGAAAATATATTGTTTTAGTTTTGATGCTTGTATCTATTTTTGTATTTATTTTCTCTACTGATTCCTTTCTTAGCTCCAATAATTATGAAGGTTATTTAACATTATTAATTATTGTCTGCACGATGATTGGTTTTACGATTTCATATTATTACGTTTTTTATTCGAATCTATCCATCTCTGGACATGAGATAAAACAACAAATTTCAGGATTACGATTATTTTTAAAATCCGCACCAGCTGATGATATGCTGCAGATCATGCAAAATACGAATGCTAATTTGGATATTATTTTTCCTTACACTATTGCATTAGGCGTCGTACACTCATGGTCCGATAAAAATAATTATGGACAAAAATTATATGACAATAAATTTAATTTCAATATTCTAGACGAAAATTTCATAGATTTTTTAGTGCTATATATTCATACTTTGAGTTAAGTACCATTTGTCATCACTAACCATACTTCTGCTCAATGTATAATTATTTCCCCGTTCCCGGAAATATTATCAACCATTTTTCATAAACCGATCCTTCGGAAAAGAGCGATTGACCAGTAAGTTTAGTAATTAATTATTATGAAACTTAATGAAGTTATTTCGAAAGAATAAATGAATCCCGATCAATCGCGTCTCCGGATTAGTATTAGCCGTTCAGCTTCTGCATTGTTAAATGCAGTAATTAATAGTCCATATCTATAGCGCAAGTGTGGTAATACTATTTTTCGAGTACCTTGAACTTTTGCATTCAGTCCCGTCAGGGAGTTAACTCTTTCTTTCAAGAGAAAAGTAACGAAGTAAACATAATTTAAATAGATTTCATTAGCCGAAGG
>Ga0123338_10000487_pt1 | contig 40523 bp, 32 predicted proteins | sample grotaG_FD_89793 | JGI IMG/M metagenome (GOLD analysis project Ga0123338, IMG submission 89793) | Glacier valley bacterial and archeal communities from Borup Fiord, Nunavut, Canada, to study Microbial Dark Matter (Phase II) -... | ecosystem: Environmental > Aquatic > Freshwater > Ice > Glacier ...
GACATAAGTTTTTTAGAAATTCTTAATCGCTGGTAGATGGAGGCGTAGGTTATCTCATCTACTGCATCTATATAATTCTGAGGAAAAATTTTTTTCAGTCCTGCATTCTGTAATATAAGAGCCGCTTTGTTGTATGCTATCGCAGCTTCTATCTCTGACTGGTAACGTCCAACCAGATAGTCTCCATTAATGTGTATTTTTGCTAAGTATACCGGACGCGTTTTCCAGTATGACTTTGTTACCCCGTAAAACCGATTGATAATCTCTATATTTCTATAACGATAATCTGTATCATCACCATTAATAAAGAGAAAATCTTTGCCCGGTATGGCATAATTTTTAATTCCGTAACGGGACAGGATACCTACCTGCATTCCGTAATCCGAAACAAACAGATGCCCGCCTCGCTTTAAAATCTTGCGGTGAGCATAATAAAACAAATCTTCAACATCAAACTTAAGGGCAGTATTATTATCTATATGATAGATAAAATACTGCTTTTTTAGATAAATCGGGTTTTTAAAATAGATTTGATGATCCCTGACATTATTTAAGACAACCCATTTATGAAAGGATAGGATACAGGAGGAAGGATAGTTTTCAACATTCCAAGTGGAATTATCGAAAAGGACTTCACAAGCCAGCAGATAGGCCTGACCTGCAACACACTCCTTGGGAAAACTACCTAAGCTGATGTGCTTTCCTTTATAAGTAATAGATGTCCTATAATAGCGTTCGCCATTTTTCTTTGTAGCGGAATAAACACCGGGTAACATTTATTTACCACCCCTATTTTACTATACCAAATAACATAATAAACTGCAACAAATTAGCAAAAACACAACCGTCCTGTTTTAATAAGTGCCAGCAAAATAATGCTGTTTTCTGACAAAATGTTAACAAATTATTAAATACTATTTTTGTAGAACGCCCGATTTTACAGTATAATTCGTACTAAAGTAGTAGAATTGTCATAAAATTAAATAGTTGTGAATAAAATATGTAATATATAGTTAATAATTTGTTAAAATTATCTTGTAAAATATACACAAAATCATTTCGTTTAATTCATACTAATTTAGTACTTGTCACATCGGATGTAAAACAATGGAAATAAATTATCGTCGCATGTAACGAAAATGATGTTATGTTATTGACACAAAAAATTTAGTTGAATATAATTCAGGTTGGTGAAATTAGCAATACCATATTATGGAATATTGCTCAATAATAATTCACGGAATGAAAATTCAGGAAAAGAGGAAAATTTATGTCTAAGATAAATTTGTTTCTTCAAAAGATAAAAATGCACGAAAGCCACCATGGTATTATTATGGTAATTTCGGCATATGCCTTATCCTTTCTTATGTTAATTTTGGGATCTGATGTTTTCTATAATATCAAATCCGCTGCAGCAGGGATAAGTTACGAAATTGAAGAAGAAACACAGGAAGAGGTAAACCAACAAGAGGTAAGCCCTCATATTATGCGTGCAGAAACTTTGGTTTTAAAATCAAGTCTGATTAATCCCTATGGTTTGGAAGAAACTTCGGAATCAGAAGTATTAGAAAAAGCTGCTCGGCTTGCACTATCAGGAGAAGCAAATTATTCCGGTCAAACTGACGATATCAGTTCCACTAAGACAATGAAAATTGACAGTACTTTGACAGAGATACCAAAGGAAACCAAGGAAACAGAAGAAGCAAAGGAATCAAAGAAAACAAAGGAAGAAACCGTGAAAAGCTTATCTGTGGAAGAGAAAGCCATCTCAGTGTTTTCGTTAGTTACGAATGGGGAAGTGGAAATGCTCGAGCGAATTGTGGAAGCTGAAGCATCAGGAGAAGATATGGTAGGAAAAATATTGATTGCAAATGTTGTATTTAACCGCATGGCAGATGATGAGTTTCCGGATTCTGTGGAGAAAGTTATTTTTCAGAAGGTAGACGGAAGTTATCAATTTTCCCCCATCTCAGATAAAAGATTCTGGACGGTCAGCGTTTCAGACGAAACCGAAGAAGCAGTTCAGAGAGCTTTGGAAGGAGAGGATTATTCTGAGGGGGCACTCTATTTTATGTCTAGGAAAAGAGCAAAGCATAGCGCCACAGAGTGGTTTGACCAAGAATTAGATTGGCTGTTTAAACACGGCGGGCATGAGTTTTATAGAAATAATTAGGACTGCAAGTATTGTATCCAAAGTTTAGGCATGTTATAATACATGAAACTCGCCAAGCTACAGGGGGCATACGTTGCTATCATGGGCAGAATTGCTGCCCTTCGGTAGACTTTGCGTAGTGAAATAATGGTAAAGGGGATTGAAATGATATGAACCTGATGTATAGAAGTACAAGAGACTCGAGCAATAGGGTTTTGGCATCACAAGCTATTTTACAAGGATTATCAACAGATGGAGGTTTATTTGTTCCAGAGAAAATACCGGTGTTTTCTAAAACGATGGAGGAACTATCCCATTTGGATTACCGGGAGCTGGCGTTTGAGGTATTAAAGCTCTATCTAACAGATTATACGGAGGAAGAATTAAAGGATTGTATCGATAAAGCATATGATGATAAGTTTGATACTCCGGAAATCGCTCCATTAAAAAAAGTAGGACAAGCTTACTACTTGGAGCTATTCCATGGTTCAACCATTGCATTTAAGGACATGGCCTTGTCTATCTTGCCCCATCTTCTTACAAAGGCAGCAAAGAAAAACAATGTAAAGGAAGAAATAGTAATATTGACTGCAACCTCCGGCGATACAGGGAAAGCTGCTTTGGCTGGTTTTGCCGATGTGGAGGGTACGAAAATCATCGTATTTTATCCAAAGGATGGTGTAAGCAGTATACAAGAAAAGCAGATGGTAACCCAAAAAGGTAATAATACAGATGTCATTGGTATCTTTGGTAATTTTGATGATGCTCAGACTGGTGTAAAAGCTATGTTTAATAATAATGAACTGACGGATCGGATGAAGAAATCCGGCTTTCGCTTTTCCTCAGCTAATTCTATCAATATAGGAAGATTGATTCCCCAGATTGTATATTATGTTTATTCATATGTAAACTTATATAGGAAGAAACAGATTATAGAAGGAGAAAAGATTAACTTTATCGTGCCCACCGGAAACTTTGGAAATATACTTGCGGGGTATTATGCAAAATGTATGTGCGTTCCGATTAACAAACTAATCTGTGCTTCCAATGAAAATAAAGTTCTTTTTGATTTCTTCACGTCCGGTCGTTACGATAAGAATCGTGAATTCATATTAACCGATTCACCTTCTATGGATATTCTCGTATCCAGCAACCTGGAACGCTTGATTTATCATATAGCTGATAACGATTCACAAAAAACGGCTACGCTTATGAAAGCTTTATCCTCCAGGGGAGCATATGAAATTACCGAAAACATGAAGACCAATCTAGAGGGTTTTATTGGCGGTTGGGCTTCTACCGAGGAAACTAGGAAAGCAATAAACCAAGTGTATACGGAGAGCGGATATGTCATTGATACTCACACTGCAGTAGCAGCGAGCGTCTATCACCGTTATACAAAGGAAACAGCTGATCAGACTAAGTCAGTTATTGTTTCTACGGCAAGCCCTTACAAATTTGCGCAGAGTGTATTAAACGCAATTCAGTCAGAGGCAATACCTGCCGAGGATTACGAACAGGCCAAAATGCTTAAAGCTGTATCAGGTACAGAGATTCCAAATGCTGTGGAAGAAATCCGTAATGCCCCTGTTTTACATAAAAAAGTATGTGAAACAGACAAAATGCAGTTGGTTGTTGAGAATATTTTAAAAATAATCTAATTGTGACAAATGCATGACATAAATTTGACACATACAAAGTGCATTATTAACCCATAGTCAAAGCAATAATGCAGGAATCATAAGGTTGCAAGCTAAATAATAGATGAAGTCACATCCTATTCAACATCTATAACTGAAGCGAACGACCATGTGAGGAATGTGAGGTACAGGGGGTATCCCCGAAGGCAATTTGGCTAAGATATAATCTATCCGACAAAGGTAATTGTATAATAAAGAAATATTAGAATATGGTAAAAAATCCAATTTTTATGGATAAAAGACTTGACCTTTATTTCCTTTATTGCTATAATCATCTTGTTGTTGGAATGATTATATTATGGCGGTTCTTTTTTAAATTTGCAGAGGTCTAATAGACGTTGTGAAGGTAATGGAGAATACGCAGAATATAATACAAAACCATATATTTTAAGGAGGAAGTAAGAATATGAAGAAGAATTTTTTTAAGAAATTGTCCTTCGTTCTAGCATTAGCGATGATCGTTTCCGTAGTCGCTCCTGCAGCCGGAGCTTTCGCTGCTACAGCACCGAAGCTTAACTCTAAATCGAAGTATTTACACCTCGACAAAGACGGCTTAAACGATTTCAATTTCAACGTTAGCAACAAAGGTACAGGATGGACTTATACTTGGACATCAGAAGATGAAAAAGTAGCAACAGTAGAAGATAATGGTGTTGTTACTGCAACAGGTAAAGGAACTACAGAAATTTCCGTATATATCGAAGATAAAGACGGAGAAGAAAAAGCTACACTTACAGCAACAGTAACTGTTAGAGATAACATTACTAAGCTTACAGGAATTTATCTTCAAGGCGCTAATCAACCAGCAGTAGACAAATTAGTTGTTGGCGTAGATTATGACTTTGGTAGAAAATTCGAAACATTTTCCGGTTCTACTACAAAGACATCTGGTGTTACAAGATGGGCTGTAGAACCTGCAACAGCAACAATTTCCGATTCTGGTAAATTCGTTGCAACAGCAGCTGGCGATTACAAAATCACAGCTAGATCATTCCAGTCAAGCGCAAAATACAAGGAATGGTTACTTGACAATACATTAGACTATGTAACAGCAACTACAGACTTAACAGTCAAAGTAAATGCTAAAATGGAAACTCCTAAGCAAATTGATTTGGATACTGTAGAAGTTACATTTACAGCTCCTACATTAGACGTTGCTAAGAACCTTACTCTTTATACATTAGTTGGAACAACAGAGGTTAAGGTTACTACTATTAAGGAAGTAAAAATGAATGCTGCTAATACAGTAGCTACAGTTACTTTATTTGTTCCTTTTGTAGAAGAAGCAACTTATGTAGTAAAACATCCAAATATGGATGCAGTTCAATTCGTAGCAGCTGACACAGACGCTGAAGATGTAGTTGGATTAGTAATTAATACGAAAGAAGCTGTTTTAAATACAGCTACTACAGTTGATGTTGATTTATTAGACAAAAACGGTGTAGATATTACAACTACTGGTTTATTGGCTAGAGTAGATTTCGCATCTTCTTCTAATAAGACATTCATGACAGGAAGCACTCTTTACATCTTCAATAAGGGTGATGAGACTACAATTACAGCTACATTCCATGGTCAAAAATGGGATACTACTGGTAAAGAAATTGGTAATCTTACAGCTACTGGAAATGTAGTTGGTGTAGATGCTGCTTCTACTACAGTAGGCGCTATCAAAGCTTTTACAATTGTTGATATAGCAGCAGTTCCTTCCTTTACGGATGTGAAGACAAAGCTTGCAGTTGGCGATTCTAAGAGACTATATGTTCAATTAAATACTACAACTGCTGGTGTAGCAGGTGATGTTAAGAGTAATGTTGTTCCAGCTGATTTCAAATTCGAATCATCTGATAACACAACATTATTCGTTGATAACTCAGGTTACTTATATCCAGTTAAAGCTGGTACAGTTACAGTAGTTGTTAAGTATAAAGACAAATCAGTTGATGTTGTTGCAGTTACAGTAAACGGTGAAAGAAAAGCTTCTACTATGGAATTAGGTGCTACTTCCGTAGGATTATCCAACAGCTTACCAGTTAATGACTCCGCTGAAGTATCTGTTAAGGTTAAAGATCAATTAGGCGATGATTTAACAGCAGTTGTTCCTGGAGTTACAGTATTAGCAGGAAGCCCTGCTTCCAATATTGCAGTTGCTCAATCTGGCAAAGTTGTATTCTATGGTTTAGATCAGACAACTCATGCAAGTGCTACAGTTGGAACATACACATTTAAGATTACTGCAAACGGATTAGACAGATATGTAACTGTAGTTATTACAGCTCCTACATCTGTAACACCTTCCGTATATCAATTAGTAATTAATCCTACTGATGCTGATAGCAAATTCGTTGGATCTACTACATTAGTTAGTGCTAGACCTAATGTAACTATTGACATATTTGGTTATGCTGGAACTAAGACTTCTAAACCTGCTATTTCTGGTGCAGGATTTAAGGTTGAAGTTACTAATCCAGATAATGTTACTACAGTATTAGCTACAAACCAATATGCTTTAACAGTTGCTTCAGGCAGCGCTATTACTAAGGTTGTTAATGGAACTTATAAGGTAACTGCTTCTGAACAAAGAACTGTTGCTGGTAACCTTGTTTGGGTTGCTGTTGATGTAGACTTCTTCACAGTTAAAGATGGCCAGTTGAAGGCAGTATTAGCTGAAGTTGTGACAACAATTTCTACAGCATCAAATCTTGATTTAGTTGCTAGAGCATGCTTCAAAGTAACATTTGACGGTGTAATAAAGACAGACGAAATTACAATGGGCGATTATGTAGGTAATCCATTAGGAACACAGATATTCGTTAAGAATGTTAAGTGGACTGAGACTATTGTAGATGCTGGTACAACTTATACATTAGTTCATACTATCGATGTTAATTCTTATATCACAAAAGCTGCTAACTAATTAGTAACTTTCAAAAGGACCTATCAACTTACGTTGATAGGTCCTTTTTTTAGTCTTAAAACATAGTAATGTGGTAGGGTCTCTTCAAATCCTACCACATTACTATGTTTTAAGCTATCTTAACGGATTTACTATTTGCTATATCCAATTTATATAATATCTATTGATGAAATGGACAAGAATGTGTATAATGAAAAATAAAGTTTTATGTAGAATGAAGGAGAACTGTAATGGCAGGTACAAGGAGAAAGAATAACTCTGTGAATAAAACCACGAAAGCGAATAGTATAACACATAGTAAAAATAAAAATGACCATTATTATCGTAATAATAGGAATAGGCGTACGGTTGCGCTTAATGATAATAAATTTAATTGGTATCTTATTCCACTCATCATAGCGATTGCAATAGTACCCATGCTTATTAGAATGAAGACCTTTGATCCACATTTAATGCAGTATAGTTGGTTCCCAAATGAAAATGAAGAGTATGATTTTTTTCTTTATTACAAGCAGTGGCTTTTAACTGTGATATTCTTTGTAATGCTTATTATCGTTATATATAAGTTTTATACGAAAAGAGATACACTACGGTTTTCGTCAATATTCATTCCTCTAGCTGTATACGCCTTCTTATCACTATTATCAGCAATTTTCTCGGATAGCCCATATTTAAGCTTTTCTGGGTCCAGGGATCAATTTGAATCTGTATTTGCACTCTTAGGGTATGCAATGTTGGTTTACTATGCTTTTCAATTTGTTAATTCGGAAAAAGACGTTAGAACAATAATAAAGAGTTTATTAATCAGTGTCTTGATATTAAGCGTCCTTGGAATAACTCAATTTATGGGCAAAGACTTTTTTATGACCGAATTTGGCTTAAAATTGATTACTGCAATGGAGGGGGCATCACTTCAATTCAACTTTGAAAAAGGTAGAGTATTCTTAACTTTATACAATCCAAATTATGTTGGAGTCTATGTTGCACTCATTGCCCCAATCTTCTTAATCCTCCTGTTATTCAGTAAAAAGGTTTTCAACTCTTTGTTGTACTTGGTGGCGTTACTTGGACTTGCTGTATGTGTAATAGGATCGCTATCCTTAACAGGAGTCGTTAGTATCGGAGTGGCCATTATTGGAATACTAATCTTTATGTGGAGATATTTAATAAGACGAATTTATATTACGCTTCTAGTTTTTTTCCTCTTACTTACTGCTTTATTTATTATAAATAGGCAAACCAATAATGCTATGATAAATCGAATTCAAGAGATATATCATTTGGAAAAAATAGAACCTAACCTGTCTGATATATCTACCTTTGATGATCATATTTCTATCACTTACAAAGGGAATACGATGGATATGTCTTTTGTAATGGATGGTGAAACCTCAGGATATATTAATATAGCTGATGAAAATGGTATGGCAATTAATAATATATTTGATGCGGCAACAAATTCCTATCTAATTCAGGATGAACGTTTTCCGGGATTTTCATTTGCACCAGCTATGTATAAAGACTATTTAAGCTTTTATGTTAAGATTGATGGTATAGATTGGATCTTCACCAGCCAAACCGAGGATGGTACTTATTATTACCATACACTCCATGGTAAATTGGACAAAATGACAACAGCGCCCTCAGTCGGTTTTCAAGGTTATGAAAGATACGCTTCAGGACGAGGGTATATATGGTCACGTACGATACCTTTAATTAAGAAGTATATATTTCTTGGTTCAGGACCAGATACATTTGTTATAGCTTTTCCACAACAGGACTATCTTGGATATTACAATTATGGTTTTCAAGGAAACATTGTTACAAAGCCACATAACCTTTATCTACAGATTGCTATACAGACAGGGTTACTATCTTTGATTGCATTCCTCGTATTCTATGGCATGTATTTTATATCATGTATCAGACTTTATATAAGAGGCCGTTTTAACAGCTTGTACGCTCAAGTAGGTATTGCAATTTTTATCGGTACCTTAGCTTATATGGTAGCAGGACTTTCCAATGATTCTAGTATAACAACGGCACCAATTTTCTGGACATTAATTGGTGTTGGGATCGCAGTAAACTATAAAGCAAAACCTTTAATTCTTGAGGAAAGTACAGCCTTAAAGTCTGAGAGAATGAAAAAGAAGGAAGTGAGTAGAGAACTTAAGAATCAAAATAATAATGAGCTAAAGCAGATAAAAAATAGTTAAAATAAAAAGTGTTAGATATGATTCCGAAAGTAAATATAATCGAAGTGATAATAAAATACAAAGGGTAATATGAAACAAATGACAATATTAAATAATAGGTAAAAATGCAATAAGTGGTAAATATAGTACTATGTAAAAAAAGAAAAGGAATACTCCGATTAAAGTTAATTGTGGGGTATTCCTTTTCTTAAAAATTAGACTCTGATTCACATGTTTAGGTACAACTGCTGATAATAGGGAAATTTTAATATTTATACCTTCAAAAACTATTTATAGTTTGATTAAATAATAGAAACTTTTTTATTAATAACAAACTATAGCTTTTCATGAAAAGTTCGTGCAATTACTTCATCCTGCTGCTTTGAACTTAAGGAGTTAAAGCGTACTGCATAGCCGGACACTCGTATGGTTAAGTTCGGATATAACTCCGGATGATCCTTAGCATCTAGCAGTTGGGAACGATTTAGTACATTCACATTGATATGGTGGCTTTCATTAGCAAAGTATCCATCCAATAGCGCGGATAAATTAAGAATACGATCAATTTCGGACTTACCCAAAGCTTCCGGTGTCACCGTAAAGGTATAGGAAATTCCGTCTCTACAGTTGTCGTAATTCAGTTTTGATACAGACTGAAGTGATGCTAGAGCGCCTTTTTTCTCCCTTCCATGCATTGGATTAGCACCCGGAGCAAAAGGAGCTCCATGCTTTCTTCCATCCGGTGTGGAACCGGTTTTTGCACCGTAGACAACATTACTTGTAATGGTAAGGATCGATAGAGTGTGTTTCGCGTTTCGGTAGGTGGGATACTTTGAAAGCTTAGTTATAAATTCTTCCGTTAGCATAACTGCAATTTGATCGACGAGGTCATTATCATTACCGAAAGCAGGATAATCTCCTTCTATTCGAAAATCAGAGATTATGCCACGTTCATCTTTTATGGGAGTTACCTTAGCATATTTGATTGCGCTTAAGGAATCTGCTACTACAGATAGTCCTGCAATACCAAATCCCATAAGGCGTTCTACTATAGTATCGTGAAGAGCCATCTGCAGCTTCTCATACGCATATTTATCATGCATGTAATGAATAATGTTCATCGTGTCAACATAGAGCCCACAGAGCCAATCCATCATAGGAAGAAAGCTTTTCATAACGTCATCGTAGTTTAATGGCTCGTCAGCTTTAAAAGGTATGATTTCAGGTCCTACCTGCTCTCCACTGATTTCATCTTTACCACCATTTAAACTCATTAATAACACTTTTGCCAGATTACAGCGGGCTCCGAAGAATTGCATTTGTTTGCCGATTCTCATTGCGGATACGCAGCAAGCGATTCCGTAATCATCTCCGTAGCCTGGACGCATCAATTCATCATTTTCATATTGTATGGAATCGGTCTCTATGGACATTCTGGCACAATAATTTTTAAAGCTTATAGGAAGTCTTTTTGACCAAAGTACGGTAAGATTAGGTTCGGGAGCAGGGGAGAGTGTTGTAAGGGTGTGCAGAAAACGATAGCTATTCTTGGTAACAAGACTACGACCATCCTCTGCGATACCTCCAATCGACTCCGTAATCCATAGGGGATCACCTGCAAATAGTTCATTGTAATCCGGTGTACGTAGTTGTCTTGCCATACGAAGTTTTAACACAAACTGATCAATGATTTCCTGTGCCTTCGTTTCATTAAGAATGCCGTTTTTTAAATCCCGTTCAAAGTAAATATCTAAGAAAGTGGAGGTTCGTCCGAGTGACATCGCTGCACCGTTTTGTTCTTTTATAGCACCAAGATATGCGAAATAGAGCCATTGAACTGCTTCTTGTGCATTACCGGCCGGTTTGGAGATATCTATGTCGTATTCGGCGGCCATCTTTTTTAATTGTTTTAAAAAATCTATTTGACGATATAATTCCTCCAAGGTACGTATCGTCTCTTCCATCATCAAAACGTTTCCCAACTTCAGCTTATCTGCCTCTTTTTGGTGGATAAGATAATCAATTCCATAAAGTGGCACCCGGCGGTAATCTCCTATAATCCGACCTCTGCCGTAAGCATCCGGAAGGCCGGTAATCACACCACTTTTTCTTGCTTTTTTCATTTCAGGAGTATAAACACGAAAAACGCCGTCATTATGTGTGGTGCGATATCTGAAATGCTCTTCTATTTCTTCTGATAAGGTATACCCGTAAGCTGCGCAGGACTGCCTTACCATTCGAATTCCTCCAAAGGGGTTTACACCACGTTTTAAAGGAGCGTCGGTTTGAAATCCAAGAATTATTTCATTTTCTTTATCAAGAAATGCAGGTTCATAGGTCAAAAGGGAAGATACCTTATCCGTATTAATCGATAAGACACCCTTTTTCTGTTCTTCTTTCGCTAACTCCTGATATTTATTATTTAATGATAGAGTCCTTTTTGTTGCTGGTGCCAAAAAGCTTTCATCACCGTCATAAGGTACATAATTTTTCATTATAAAGTCTCTGACATCAATTTTCTCTTGCCATTTACCGGGGTTAAAATCATACCATGCGTTCATATAAATCTCCTCCTTTTTTGCCTAAAGCTCGTAGTTGCATCTCAGGATCTATAAGAATAAAAAAACCGCCTGAGCTTTTGCCCAGGCGGTCGACATTTCTTTTCCAGCTTCAAAGTAGTTAGACAGAAGCGTTGCTATCGGTCCCTCGTGGTATCCCACTCTTCCGCCAGTTCCGATATAATTAAATTATAAAGCGAATGCCTTTGAATGTCAATATTAGAGCCAGTTATATAATCTTATGGCATCTATTATTTGTATTAATAAATAAGGTCGATTCAAAGTTCATTCTTTACTTCTCCATCATAATTCTGATTTGCGGTACTTTTCGAAGTATAGGCAATAACAGGGATACAAAGACAATTCCTATTATGCTTTGTAGGATGTTACCTGGAACGCCTACCAGGGCAATTTCAACAGAACTATAGAGAAATCTTTCATAGATAAAATAGCCCAAAGTGACTATAATTCCACCAAAGGCGCCGGCGATAATTACTGAGTGGGAACGAAGCTTTCGATAAGAATAAGCTGTTAGCATGGCAGCCAGTAATTTTATGAAAAATGTTGCAGGAGCATATTGCGGAGCAGCCAATATTAGGTCAGCGAACATAGAGCCGATTCCCGCCGATATCCCGCCGTAGATTGGTCCTAATATAATTCCGGATAGCATAACAAAGGCATCGCCTGGGTGGATATAAGCCCCATTCCCATAATTAAATATATGAAGCATTGTAACTATACAGGTCATTGCCGCAAATAAAGCAGCAGTGACTAGTTTGATAATCTTATCTGTTTTCATAAAATATGCCTCCTTAGCCAGACGATTTACGAAACTTTACTAATCACATTAGTAAGTTTTGAATATGAGAAATCATAGCACAGTTTCCGCTATAAAACAAGTATACTAATAAAAATACACTGCCAAAATGTATGAAATCCGTAGGATACCATAGCGTAGAAAGTCTAAACGTGTTGACATAAGGTAATACTTATAATATAATATGTAAATGCAAATGACTTGCAATTAGAGAGGAAATGAATATGAAGAATAAGCTGGCGTTTATATTTACTACTATGATAATAATAGCAGCAGTAGGAGCCTTAATTATAGCAGTTGCGAGTCCTAAGACAAAAAGCAGCATTAAACAGGAGGATACAAAAATCAATATTTTAACTACCTTTTATCCGGTTTATATGATTGGTCTTAATTTAGCTGATCAGATAGATAATATTGAGGTCAAAAGCTTAACCGATTTAAACAGCGGATGCCTTCATGATTATCAATTAACGACGCAAGATATGAAATCCATTGATTCTGCTGATGTAATCATTATCAACGGAGGTGGTATGGAGAGCTTTATCTGGGAGGTAGTTAGTAACTACCCGAATTTGAAAGTAATTGATGCAAGTAAGGGGATTACAATGCTACCAAATGAAGTAGGGGGAATAGGTGGAGAGGAAGTAGAAGAATCAGAATACAACTCCCATGTATGGCTAGATCCAAAGCTTTATGAACAGCAGATTGAAAATGTACGTGATGGATTAATTGAATATATCAGTGATTTAGAAACACCTTCAAAGGAACTGGAACAATCAATAGACGACAATGCTCAGACCTATATCCAAAAGGTTCAGGAATTGGATACTACAATTGAGGAAAGCTTTAAAACTAATAACACCTTTACAGATGCCGCCGAAAAAGAAAATCAAGTTATTATTTTTCATAATGCTTTTAGTTACTTGGCTAAGCGTGTTGGACTTACGGTAACTTATACAGTACCACTTGATTCGGATACAGCACTTAGTGCAGGTGAGATAGCAAAGATTATAGATGTGGTTAAAGAAGATAAGATTAAATATCTATTTACAGAGAAGCAATATAGTGATTCCATTGCGAGCAGAATTGAATCAGAAACAGATGCCAAGGTTTATATAATTGATTCCGCCGTTACCGGCGATGGAGCGAAGAATTCTTACCTTGTGGCAATGCAAGATAACCTGCAAATCCTAAAAGAAGCTTTACAGTAAGGAGAGTTGTCATGGAAAAGATGAAAAAGAGTCGAAGAATCATTGCTGCACAGGCGAAGCAAGATGCTGCTTGCGGATTACATTGCATACAAATTAAGAATATCAGTGTTAAAGTCGGAGAACAAACCATAATCGAGAATATAAACCTGCATATCCATTGCGGGAAAATAACTGTGATTATAGGAAAGAATGGTGCGGGGAAATCGACCCTTATTAAGGCAATTCTTGGAGAAGTTAAGCATGACGGCATTATTGAATTTAATAATTTAAAAAATAAAACCATTATGGACTTAAATATCGGCTATGTTCCTCAATTTATTAATATGGAGAAAAATACTCCCATGAGTGTTTATGATTTATTTGCAAGCTATATCAGCAATTCACCCATATTCTTGCATAAAAGTGCGAAGGTATATAAAAGAGTACAGGAGCAGTTAAGTATTTTCAAAGCGCAGGATTTGATTGACAAGAAAGCTTGTGATTTATCAGGTGGAGAGCTTCAACGGGTATTGCTATCCATAGCTGTAACACCGGTACCTAATCTATTACTGTTGGACGAACCTGTATCCGGAATTGATAAAAACGGGATGAAGCTTTTTTATGAGAACATAGGAAAGTTAAAAAGAAATTATGACTTGGCTATGATAATTGTATCCCACGATTTAGAATTTGTAAAAAAATACGCTGATTATGTAATTCTTATGGATAAGACAATCCTAAAGGAGGGTGAACCCACCGAAGTATTGGAAAGTAAGGAGTTTAAGGACATATTCGGCTAAAATTAGAAGGACTATAATGAGAAACAATAATTAAAGCGATAATTAAAGTAATAATGATAAATTATATGATTTACTTTAAAGCTTTTATAGGAAGCATTTAGTGAATAAATTATTAATTTTAACTAAAAGAATAAGCGTGCACCTATCAGACAGGAGTAATCAATGGATACATTATATATGATAATGGAAATGCTTCTACCATTTCCCTGGATTCAATATGACTTTATGAAAAATGCTTTATTAGCTATTTTTATTATTACTCCACTGTTTGGTGTTCTTGGAACGATGATTGTGAATAATAGAATGGCATTTTTTTCGGATGCATTGGGTCATTCAGCCCTTACAGGGGTAGCAATTGGCACAATACTTGGGATCGCGGATAGTAATATTTCCATTCTTGTTTTTGGAATTTTCTTTGCTCTCTTTTTAAATAAGATTAAGCGAAGAAATACGGTATCTTCAGATACCGTGATTTCAGTGTTTGCGTCTTTAAGTATGGCAATTGGCTTGGTGATATTATCTAGGGGTGGGAATTTTTCTAAATACTCTAGTTTATTAGTTGGTGATATCCTAAGCATAACAATACGTGAAATTGGATCACTAATTATTATATTTATCCTAACTATGGTCTTTTGGTTTTTTGGATTCAATAAGCTTCACGCAGCGGGTGTCAATGAGTCCCTTGCGAAAAGCAAGAAAATAAACTGTAGTCTTATGGAGGATTGTTTCAGCGTTATCATAGCGATTATTGTTATGTTCTCCATCAAGTGGGTGGGTATCCTCATCATCAATGCATTGCTTATATTACCTGCAGCAGCAAGCCGGAATATGTCCTCAAATATGCGAGAATATCACCTGTTTTCTGTTATCATTTCCTTATTCTCAGGAATTACAGGATTAGTTATATCGTATTATATTGATACGGCCACAGGGCCAACAATTGTTATCATAGCTGCAATCCTATTTTTTGTAACCTTATTTTTCAAACCAATTTATAAACAAAAGGGATAAAGCGGTACTCAATTTGAAATACTTATTTACATTATAATGGAAACTATATTATAATTAAGTAAACGCTACATCATGGAGGATTTATGAGAGAGCCTAAAATATATTTTAAAATTTTTATTAATTTTTTAATCATTATTAGTGCGATTCTGTTTTCACTAATTCTAATTCCTAAATTATTAGGCTTCTTTATGCCCTTTGTAATTGGATGGATTGTGGCGATGATAGCAAATCCACTAGTAAGATTTCTAGAAAAAAAGGTGAAGATTTTACGGAAGCACAGCTCTGCGATTATTATTGTAGTAGTTATTGCGAGTATCATTGCTACAGCCTATCTATTGATTGCTATGTTACTGAAAGAATCGAAAGAATTAATGAATGATTTACCGGTTATTATAGACCAGGTTGGAAAGCAATTAAATGAAGTCGCAGAGCAAATTCGGGAACTATCCGTAAATTTACCTAGTGGTGTTCAAACTATGATTGACGGATTTATAATTAAGGTGGGCGATTATGTTACTAATTATGTGAAGGGAATCGAACCTCCTTCGATGGGTCTACTGGGTAACTTGACAAAGAATATAGCGGAAGGATTCCTTGGCGTTATAGTTACCATATTATCAGCATACTTTTTTACAGTAAGCAGGGATGATTTGGTTGCAAAACTAAAAAAACATTTACCGGTTTCCGTAATCAATGCTTGGCATTTAGTTTATGATAATTTTAAAACAGCATTTGGCGGATATTTTAAAGCACAATTTAAAATCATGCTGGTACTAACCGTTATTATGTTTGTTTCTTTTGAAATATTGGGAGTGGGATATTCCTTCTTATTGGCGCTGGGTATTGCATTTCTTGATTTACTTCCGGTATTTGGAACCGGTGCTGTTCTTTGGCCTTGGGCTGTCATTGAAATGGTAACGGGGAATTATATGAGAGCAGTAAGTTTAATTGTCATATATCTTATATGTCAGGTGATAAAACAAATATTACAACCTAAAATGGTAGGTGACAGTATCGGAATCAGCCCATTAGCTACCTTGTTATTTATGTTTATCGGCTATCGGTTTTACAGCGTTATAGGTATGATTTTGGGAATACCGATTGGGATGGTGTTTGTAAACTTATATCGCATCGGAATGTTTGATCGTTTGGTCCGAGGGTTTAAGATTATTGTACAAGACATTAATGAATTTCGTAAATTTTAAATAAAATATTAACAATCTTACAAAATAATCCTAAAGTTTCATATACAAGAAGTTGAAATAGTGATATCATATATATGGATAGTAATAATACTATAAATTCGAAAGATACCAATTTTAACTAAGGGGAATGTATATGAAAAGTAGCAAATTTGCAAAGGAAAGTGTAGAAGTAATTTCAGGGGACGAGATTAAGTTGATTTTAGACAGATATCGTATTGGTAAAAAACCATTAGCTAAATTGCTTGGCTGGGGTGAGACTACGATTATCCGTTATATGGAGGGTGATATTCCTACCGGCGAGTATTCCAATAAGCTGAAGACTATTTTAGAGGATCCGGAATACTACTATGATATGTTGTTACAACGTAAGGACTGCTTAACCAATGTTGCTTTCAAGAAGAGTAAAAAGGCGACGTTGTCTAAGATTATGGAATCCAATATTTATGCAGTTGCATATCACATTGTGAATAAAGCAGAAGGCGAAATATGTGCCAGCTATATTCAGTTTTTTCTTTATTATATTCAGGCCTTCTCGTTGGCATTATATGATAAGGAAATATTCATAGAAGAATTTGGTATTAATAATGAGATGATACCTTACCAAAAGCTTTATGAAGGAATGAAACGTTGTGGAGTTCATACGTTGGAAATGGGTGAGGATTATTTGACAGAGGAAGAAAAAGAATTAGTTGATGAGGTATTAGATAGTTTTTCTTGGTATGGGCCTAAGACTTTTCAGACAATGCTTAACCTTGAAAGATCCATGCTAAAGGTTTCCAGAGATAAATATAATAACAAAATTATATCCAAGGATGCGGTAAAAACATATTTTAAAGAAATCCTGGAAAAATACAATATCACCAGTCTTAAGGAAATCGGTAAGTATCCAGATTTAAGAATGATGGAAATAAAAGAAATTAATAGATAGTAAAAATAAGAACCCGCTTAATCAGCGGGTTCTAGTAAGTTCACGACTAGTGAGAAAGTTATGACTATTCAAAATAAATAGGTTTGCAAATTCATCTTGTGCAATACAAAAAGTCTTAATTAGTCTGTTTATTCCTTTTATGTCTCATTCTCAAAGTTGGATCTAGTATTTTTTTACGAATTCTAAGGTTCTGAGGTGTTACTTCTAATAATTCATCAGTTTCGATAAATTCTAAGGCTTGCTCCAAACTTAAAATTCTTGGCGGGGATAATTTTAATGAATCATCGGCTCCTGAAGAACGGGTATTCGTCATCTGCTTTCTTTTACATATGTTTACTTCAACATCTTCTGCCTTAGGATTTTGTCCCACTACCATTCCGGAATATACTTTAGTGCCTGCTCCTATAAATAAGATACCACGTTCTTGCGCGTTGTACAGACCGTAGGTAACACTCTCTCCGGATTCATAAGCTATTAGACTTCCTGTCTTGCGATATTGAATTTCACCCTTGTAAGGACCGTAACCGTCAAAAAGTGTATTAATGATTCCATTCCCTTTTGTATCGGTTAAGAATTCTCCACGGTAGCCAATTAAGCCACGGGCAGGAATTGAAAACTCAATACGTGAGTATCCGGTGCCTGAGGAGTGCATATTAATCAGTTCGCCTTTTCTTTGACCCAGTTTATCGATAACGGCACCAACGAATTCCTCAGGGACATCAACCATAGCATGCTCCATAGGCTCCAGCTTCTTGCCATTCTCATCAATTTTATACAATACTTCTGCTTTACTGACGGAGAATTCGAAACCTTCTCGGCGCATATTTTCAATTAATACTGAAAGATGCAATTCACCTCTGCCAGATACTTTAAAGCTTTCTGTCGTATCGGTATCTTCCACACGAAGGCTTACATCAGTATTTAATTCCCTCATCAATCTTTCTCTTAAGTGTCTTGAGGTTACAAACTTTCCTTCTGTTCCAGCAAGAGGACTGTCATTTACTACAAAATACATGGCAATTGTAGGCTCGGAAATCTTCTGAAATAAGATAGCTTCAGGGTTATCAGGGGAGCAAATTGTGTCACCGATATGAATATCAGTAATACCTGAGATGGCAACGATGGCACCAACGGTAGCCTCAGTTATTTCCACTCTCTTTAATCCGTCAAATTCATAAAGCTTATTAATTTTAACCTTAACATTATAATCAGGTTCATGGGCATTTACTAAGACAACCTCTTGATTCACCTTGATAGTACCGTTGTCTACTTTTCCAATTCCAATCCTGCCGACATATTCATTATAATCAATAGTGCTGATTAAAACTTGGGTATTTTTCTCGGGATCTCCCTCAGGTGCTGGGATGTAGTTTATAATCGTATCAAATAGTGGAGTCATGTTCGTAGCTTCTTCCCCAACAGAAAGTGTAGCCACTCCTGATTTTGCTGAAGCAAATACAAACGGGCAGTCCAGCTGCTCATCATTAGCATCCAGTTCCATCAATAATTCTAAAACCTCATCTACTACTTCGGTAGGTCTAGCCTCCGGGCGGTCTATTTTATTTACGCAAACGATTACCGGCAGAGAAAGCTCCAGAGCTTTTTTTAATACAAATTTTGTTTGCGGCATCGGACCTTCAAAAGCATCCACTACTAAAACTACACCGTTAACCATCTTTAAAACACGTTCCACCTCACCACCAAAATCGGCATGGCCAGGAGTATCTATAATATTAATTTTGACTCCATTATAATGAATTGCGGTATTTTTAGATAATATTGTGATACCCCGCTCCCGTTCTATATCATTGGAATCCATGACTCTTTCCATTACATTTTGGTTGGATCGAAATGTACCGCTTTGTTTCAGCAACTCATCCACCAAGGTGGTTTTACCATGATCAACATGGGCAATTATGGCGATATTTCGAATATCCTCTCGTTTCATTAAGTTTGTATCCTTTCTTTCTATCAACATTACATTTATTCTAAAACAACCTTTATATTGTAGCACATATAAGATTATAAAATCAACGTGTGTTTCGTAAAAAATAAATAATTATTTTCAATATATTTGTATATAATAACATATTTTGGTTATTTTTATAATAGAAATCATTTTTTACTTCTAAAATATGGAAAATTGCATATATATAGTCTTAGGTGAATAAAGCTGTTTTTGACTAAACAGAGATTTTTACCCCACATTTTAGAGCAGATTGGCGTAAAAATTACGCCGAGAGAGAAGGGAGAGGTACAGATATGACGGATAAAGTATTTGATAACAATCAAGTAAGTATTGCAGGAGAGGTAATCAGTGAATTTACATTCAGCCATGATGTATTTGGAGAAGGATTCTATATTTTGGAGGTAGTAGTAAGTCGATTGAGTAATTCTTATGACATGATTCCGGTCATGGTTTCAGAACGGCTCACTGATGTAAAGCAAAATTATAAGGGGAAATATGTTGAGGTGTTAGGTCAATTCAGGTCCTATAACCGTCATGAAGAAAGCAAGAATAAATTAGTTTTATCCGTATTTGCAAGAGAAATTAAAATAGCGGATGAATTATCAGAAAATGCGAAACCAAATCACATTTTCTTAGATGGCTTTGTATGCAAGCCGCCGATTTACCGTAAGACTCCATTGGGTCGTGAAATAGCAGATGTATTATTAGCAGTAAACCGTCCTTATGGAAAATCAGATTATATTCCATGCATCTGCTGGGGAAGAAATGCCAGATTTGCAGAAAGCTTCAGCGTAGGAGGGCACGTGCAGGTTTGGGGCAGAATCCAGAGCAGGGAATATCAGAAAAAGATGAATGAAACGGATTTTGAGAAACGTGTAGCTTACGAGGTATCGGTAAGCAAATTAGAGTATTTAGAGGAGTATTAATAAGGAGCTTCCACAAAGGAGCATTCATTTGTGAAAACAGGTTCCCTAAGATAAATGAGAAGGAACCTGTGCTCACAAATATAGAAACTTTAGAAAATGAATTACCTGTCAATTAAACTGATTTGCATTTTTAGTCAGACATCTTAGAAAAATTCATTGACAAGAAATTTATCTAGTGTTAGTATGAGTTTACGAATATAGTGAAAAATACATATTGCTTATGGTAGAGGAGCATTGTCTAATAGTAGGTTGCGGGATATGTCAGGCATAAAAGAACGCAGCTAAAAGGAGATGATGCCGAAGTGATGATAACCCTGAGGTTTTCGTTACTGGGCATGTGGTGAAGAACCATATGACTGTCATCAAGAAATTGATGGAGCGCTGCTTAAAGAATAGTATACTGTTAGAATGTGAAGGCCTAAATCTATCATGTTAGCGAACAGTTATTCTTTAGTGTCGACTCTGAAGTCGACTTTTTTTACGCAATAAACTGGCTGGATGCAATAGTTATTACACATGTGTTCGTAAATTACCTAATCATAATTTATTTTGGAGGTGTCATAAAGATGGCAGTATTTAAAGGAGCAGGAGTAGCTATTGTAACACCATTTACACAGAATATGGAAGTTGACTATACGAAACTGGGTGAACTGATTGAGTATCAGATTTCAGAAGGAACAGACAGCATTATTATCTGCGGAACTACCGGAGAAGCATCCACTTTAACCCACGAGGAGCACTTAGAGTGCATACATTACACAGTAGATAAAGTTAATAAAAGAGTCCCAGTAATTGCAGGTACCGGCTCGAACAGTACGGAAACATCTATTTATTTGTCTACAGGGGCAGAAAGCTACGGAGCAGACGCTTTACTAGTAGTAACGCCGTACTATAACAAAGCAACGCAGAAGGGTTTAATTGCACACTTTACGGCAGTTGCTAATTCTGTAAAATTACCAATCATTATGTATAATGTGCCGAGTAGGACAGGCTGCAATATCCTGCCACAGACGGTTGCTACTTTAGCTAAGAATGTTAGTAATATCGTAGGTATTAAGGAAGCAAGTTCAAATATTGCGCAGGTAGCCGAAATAATGCAGCTATCAAAAGGCAAGATTGATTTATATTCCGGATGTGATGAAATCATTGTTCCGGTTCTTTCCTTAGGAGGAGTAGGCGTTATTTCTGTATTATCCAATGTTGTACCAAAACAGACACATGAGATTGTTGCAAAATTTCTGGAGGGAGATTTAAAGGGAAGCCTAGAGCTGCAATTAAAGCTGCTTCCGTTAATTAATGCTCTGTTTTGTGAAGTGAATCCAATCCCAGTTAAGAAAGCGTTGAATCTAATGGGTTTTGAAGTAGGGACACTTAGAATGCCGCTTACAGAAATGGAACCAGTTAATGTGGAACGCTTAGTTAGTGAAATGAACGCAGTTGGATTAAAGACGATAGGATAGGAGGTAACAATCATATGACAAATATCATTTTACGTGGCTGTAATGGTAAAATGGGACAAGTAATTACTGAAATCGTGGAAGCGGATGAAAATGTAATCATCGTAGCCGGTATTGACATTTCCCAAGTCAGGAATAATAAATATCCGGTTTACCAAAGCTTTTCTATGTGTAACGTGAAAGCAGATGTAATCATAGACTTTTCTTCACCGAAAGACTTGATCCAGATGCTTGATTTTGCAAAGAGGGAAAGTATCGGAATAGTACTTTGCACCACTGGATTTTCGAAGGAAGAACTTGTTTTAATCAAGGAGACGGCAAAGGAAATTCCTGTTTTAAGATCAGCTAATATGTCAGTAGGGATCAATTTAATGACAAAGTTGATACAAGAAGCTGCTAAGGTACTTACTGATGCTGGGTTTGATATTGAAATAGTAGAAAAGCATCATAATAAAAAGGTAGATGCGCCCTCAGGAACAGCTCTTGCCTTAGCCGATGCAATGAATGAAGTATTGAATAACGAATACGATTACAAATATGACCGTACCGCGGAGCGTGTCATGAGAAACAAGAAAGAAATCGGATTTTGTGCTGTACGTGGTGGAACAATTGTTGGGGAGCACGAGGTAATATTTGCCGGAACCGACGAAGTAATCGAAATTAAACACACAGCATACTCCAAAGCAATTTTTGCAAAAGGAGCCGTACAAGCAGCAAAATATATCCCCGGAAAACCCGCCGGTATGTATTCCATGAATGATTTAATGAGTTAACAACGTTTTTAAAATAGTCTAATATATTTTTATGAATTAACAAAAGCTAGCCTAAACTAATTGAATATATGTTAAAAGAAAAAAGAAGTCCTACGAATTAAAGTACACTCAAAATGTTTGACAAATTAAACTAACATTTGGAGTGTACTTTTTTATTTAACCTACCATATTAAATAGATACAACCTTCCCCAGCCCTCACGTACTTATTCTTATAACTACACACTTAAACTTGTACTAAGATTAATTGCATTGACATAATATATTAGCATATGGGATAATCAACTAAGCTATTGGGTGTATCAGACCCAAGTAGAAAGTGTCTTGGAGGCAAACTATGAATTTAAAGAAAAAGCTTATCTTGATAGGAATATGTGTAGCAATCATACTGATTGTATTTATGGTAAATGTGATGCGGCGTATGAAAGTGGAGCCGGAGAAGGAACCCGTAGTTGTAGTGAAGGAAAACATCATTACACGGGGGGAAGCATATCGCTTATTAAGCTATCTGGATTATGACAAAGCAACTAGAGAATCTTTACCAATTGGTTTTACCTATGTAAATCAAAATATGTCGGATTGGTATGATACCTATGTAAATGCCGTATGGAAGATGGGCCTCATTGAGAGCAATGTCACTATTACTCCGAAGGAGGCTCTGACTTATGGTACATGTAAGATATTAATCGACAATTTGATTTTAAAAAAGACCGAGTATCAGAATGTTTATACCGGATTATCCTTTGAATTCACAAATGCAGAAGAAGAAATGCCTATAAAGGAATTTGTTGAGCTATATGAAGCTATTTTAGCTGCCACTTTGGAGAATCAAAATCCGATTCAGAAAAAAACGCTCTTTGTCCTTGGAAGGGAAGTTTCGGAAGATGGTAAGGACCGAATGGTTACCGATTCAGGGAAATATTATTATTTGAATGCAAAAAATTATGAAACTTATTATAAGCAAATGCAGCAGACGCTAAGTCCTACAGACAATACCTCGCAGGAGAATAATTTGGTAAGTGAAACAGATGGAAATGGCGAAGTTGTAAAAAGTGAGGCTGAAAACAAGGAAACTGAAAATAAGGATGTTGAAAATACGCAAGCTGAAAATAAGGTAGCTGAAAATGGTGGAACGGAAGAAGTTATGGCAGATGGTAAAATTCTCCCGGAAGCAGAAAATATATCGAAGGAGAGCATAGCTAGCACATTTTTGGACAAAGGAATTCATGTGCTGGTTCGTGGGCAGGAAATCATTTATATCACCTCGGAGACCGTGGAAAAAATTATTCTTCGTAATGTGTGGATTCAATTAGGGGAAGGACGAATGGTAGATACTTTTATAAGCGGTATCCATAAAAACTTTGATGCAAAGTTTTCGCTTTCCAACGATATAGAAAAGGTAATCGGTGATATAACCATAGAGGACCGAAAGGTTGTTCAAATCAGTGTGAAACCTGATTTGATACATGGTAAAGTACTTCAGACAGGAGAAGATTTTATTGAAATTGAGGGCTATGGGAAAGTCCCACTGGAAGAAGAATATAAAATATATAAAATATTTGGTGAAATCACACAAGAGCTTACGGGTAGCATCCTAGTAGGTTATGAAGCGACAGATTTCGTGGTATCGGGTGGTAAAATTAGTGCTGCCTTAATCACGGAAAGTATTAAAGCAGAGAATATTCGGGTTCTATTAAAAACTACGGATTTTAAAAGTATTTATCATGACAAGGTAGAATTTACATCAAATAGTGATTTTACAGTTAGTAGCAAGGAGAAAGAAACTTCCTATACCGCAGGAGAGATTGTAACTGTAGAATTAGGGGATGAAATGCTATCAGATGGAAGAATTAAGATAACTACAACATCAGATCAAGGAAAGATACAGCTGCTTTCAGTAACACGAGACTCAAAAAACCCAAAATATCGCGGAAATATTGAAATCGCTGAGGGAGAGAAAGGGCTTTTAGTCGTAAATGAACTGCCCCTGGAGGAGTATTTGTACGCTGTAATCCCTAGTGAAATGCCGACTTATTACGGGATGGAACCCCTGAAGGTTCAGGCAGTCTGTGCCAGAAGCTACGCATACAAGCATCTTCTAGCTAACAGTTTAAGCGAATACGGTGCTCATGTGGATGATAGTGTATCCTACCAGGTATATAACAATATTGCAGAGAATGAAGACTCCATACTCGCTGTAAAAGATACTTACGGAAAAGTTATTAAATATGAAGAAGATGTAATCACCGCATACTATTTCTCGACATCCTGTGGCCATACTACAGGGGTTCAATCTGTATGGGCTAATGGAGAAGCGACACCCTATTTATCCGGAAAATTAATGGCTTTAGAAGTAGATAAGGAGGGTACGAAGGAACAATTAGAAATAATCAATAGTTATCAGGATTTAGCAGATGAGGAGAATTTCAGAAGTTTTCTAAACGAGAAGGAATTTGAAACCTATGATAGTGAATTCAATTGGTATCGGTGGAATGTAACAATAGATGCAGAAGATATCAAGAAAACAGTTGATAAAACCTTACTAAAAAGATATAACGCCAATCCGGATTTAATCCAAACAATGACAAAAGCCCCAGAGGATGGCAAGGAGGCCGTTTTTGAAAGTATCCCGATAGAAACGGTTGGGGACATTGAGGATGTCTCAGTATTAAAAAGAGAAACGGGAGGAATCATATCTGAGCTTTTAATCACAGGAAGCAAGAACACAATAAAGGTGAAGACAGAGTATAATATCAGAGTATTCTTAGCACCCACGAATAGTATTGTAATAAGGAAAGACCTAAGCGAAGTAGGGGATTTAAGCCTGCTACCCAGTGCATTTTTTGTAGTGGATGAAAAGAAAGAGGGGGGCAAGCTTTTAAGTATCTCATTATTAGGCGGTGGCTATGGGCATGGCGTAGGAATGAGCCAGAACGGGGTAAAAGCTCTGGCCGATACAGGGAAGGAATATGAAGAAATAATAACATATTTTTATGAAGGAACAGAGATGGGATTTATTTATGAATAACTGTATCTTCTGAGGTTTTCTGATACAGCTGTTTAATTTTCTTTAAAAAGGCTTTATTTTCAAAAATCAGATTTACCTCTGCGCCGATGAAGAGAATGTACATACAAAAATACAACCAAAGCATAAATAATACAATTGCGGTTAGACTGCCATACATGGAAGCGTAGTTTGAATAATTATCGATGTAATAAGAAAATGCATAGGAAAAGCCCATCCATCCCCCTGCACAGACCATGGCACCGGGAAGCTCATTCATAAGCTTTGTCTTTCTGTTCGGAATTACAATATAGATGAGCAGGAAGAAGATAAGTAAAATAATCAGACCAACGATGGTACGAAGGCTAATGATTACCAAAGCCATATCTCTTAAAACCGGAAACCGTTGTTCTATCCAGATAAAAAGACTATTACCAAATACAAAGAGAATGATGGTTACAATCACCATAATGGCAAAGATTAAGGTATATAAGGTAGAAATAGCCCGAAGGAAGAGGGAAGGTCTGGTCTCCTTAATATCATAAACTGAATTCAAGCCCTTCATGATTGCTAGAAAGCCTTTTCCGGCAGACCACAAAGTAGTGAGAGCAGTAACAGATATCAAGGTACCGGAGGTGGATGTATCGTAGATATCCGTAATAACAGATACAATCATAGAACCGACTGCACTAGGAAAAATCTGAGTAAAAAACTCAAGCGTGTTGCTTTCACTAATGGAAAAATAGGGAACGATACTTAGAAGCAACATAATAAAAGGAAAAAAAGAAATGATGATAAAAAATGCAGCCTGTGCAGAAAAAGCAGCAATAAAATCATCTCGTATTTTCTTTGAGAATAAATTAATCAGCTTAAAGGTGGACTTAACCATAACCTACTCCATTCTTAAATCTTATAAGAATAAAAATAATAATCCCTTTTATAATTACCGGTTTCTGCCTATTAATAAAAATATTAAAAAGAAACAAAGGGTTCTTATCATTATATTATATGAGTCTATAAAATAGAATATCCTAAATGAATTTTATAAACAAAGAATCTGAGATGTTAATAATAATCGTGAATCAATCGTTTTTTCCTACCGTTATATCTCCAATAGTAAGGGTATCCCAATATTTAAAGTTTATCGTAATATCATATTGTTCTTTTATTCGATTGTATTCCGCGTCAAACTGTCTGTTTTTTTCTGCTGTGATGGCTTCTTCCACAGCCTTTTTGTATCGATCCAAGGAATTGTTATCCAACATATGAATTATATAATATCCGAAGTCAGTGGGAATAATCTCGCTGACTTCACCATTTTTCAAAGGTAGAGCTGCTTCTATGTAACTTTTCTCATAGGCAGGATCCGTGGCAATAAAATCGCGGGAATAATACTTTAAACCATCATCTTCATCTAAAAGAGTCTGAACCTCGGTACCGGCCTCCACCATATCTTTGACCTTATTAATTTTCTCAAAAGCAATGTTTTTGTCCGCTTCACTCAAGGCGGGTTTTTTTTGATTTTCGGAAGAATTTATTGGAACATAGATGCATTCGGTTTTGTATTCCTGATATTCTTCCTTAGATATATTGCTTTTCATTATTTCTTCCTCTATTTGAAAAGTAGTAGATAGCTTTTTAGAGAATTTATCACTTAAGGCCATTTTTAGATAGTCGTCTTTTAGAATTACTGGTGAAATACCTGCTTTTACTAGAGCATCCTCGCCACCTTCCTCCATTAATGTGCTTATTGCCCGCTGACAATTAAGAGTTTCTTGATCCGATAGGGATAAACCACTAGCTTCCGCTTGTTGTGATAGAATTTCGTGCATAACCACACTTGCCATAATAGAGTTTTTTGCCATCTCACGAAGGGTGGAACCTCCATAGGTAAAATCCCAGTAACCATAGCCATATTTATCCCAATAATTCTCATCAAGAGCATTACCCTCTTTTTCAACGAGATAAATGTCATAGATAAAATCATCCAGGTAAAGCTCTTTCTCACCAACGGTAACGATAGGTTTTTCTCTGTTCTTACTACAGCCAGTCATTAAAAATGCCGCAAAAGATAGTGATAGGAAAAACAAAATATACAAAGTAAAGCTTGCTTTTTTCACAATTAATCCTCCGAAATTGGGCCATATACTGCTACAGATAAAATTTGCCAGGGTGTACTTTTATTATACCCTAGTGCACCACAAAAGCAAGACATGGTTTTCGTTCAAAATTGAAGGTTGACTAATATTAACTGCCGTAGAAATGATATTATTACTTATGATTCGACACAGAAACAGTCGAATGTTAAGGCCAAGAATTGTTTGATAAATCAGCAAAAATAAGCTATAATATATTTAATATTTTCCTTAATAATAATTGTTGAGAAACTCTTGATTTTTAATGGTTTTATGGTTATGATAATAAGCGAGATGCATATTATTGCATAATTTGGATTTAATCTACATTATAAATTTTAGTTGGTTTATTTGATAGACTGGAGGCAATGCCTCCTAAAGAACTGGAGGCAATGCCTCCTAAGAACGGGAGGCATTTGTATAGTGATTAATTTTGACGAGGAAATAGCAAAATTCAAACCTAGCTTAGAAATTGATCAAGCGGAAGAAGTAATCTATAACAATGATATGACAGATATTTCTGATATACTGAAGGAACTACTGAAGGGGAATAAAGAAAACAAACTAAATGATTAAACGGTTAGGTGGGGATGATATGATTTGCCCGAATTGCAAAAGTGATATGTCGGACAAGAGGAAACGTTGTGAACGATGTGGTACAGATTTAACATTATATAGAAAAATTTTAAGAGCTTCTAATCTGTATTACAATAATGGCTTGGCAAGAGCGAAGGTCCGGGATTTATCTGGTGCAATCATAGCCTTACGTAACAGCCTTGAATTAAATAAAACAAATATAAACGCTAGAAATCTAATGGGTCTTATCTATTTTGAGATGGGTGAAACAGTGGCCGCGCTTAGTGAGTGGGTAATCAGTAAACACTTTAAGCCCGAGGATAATGATGCCGATGAGTATATTAATATGGTACAATCCAACCCCACGAAGTTGGACAGCCTTAACCAGGCAATTAAAAGATACAATACTGCCCTGAACTTTGCTAAGCAGGGTAGTGGTGATCTAGCAATTATTCAACTTAAGAAAGTAACTGCCTTAAATCCTCGTTTTATTCGAGCATTTCATTTATTATCATTATTACTCATGAAAGAAGGGGAAGACGAGAAAGCAAAAAGGTATCTGATAAGAGCGGGAAAGATTGATGTCTCTAACACAACTACCTTACAATATATGAGGGAACTGGAAAAACCGGAATCCTTAGCGAAGGATGGGGAGGGTAATTTAGAGGCCTCTCAGAGTAAAACTTCCTCCATCATGCCGATATCGTCTTACAGAGAGGACAAGCCTAACATTTTGGTCTTTGTTAATTTAGTAATTGGGGTCATAATAGGTCTTGCATTATTTGCTATTCTGATAGTTCCATCCATAACAAAGAATAGGGTTAAGGTAGATAATCAGGAATATATCGATTATAGCGCAGGTTTAGCACTGCAAGAGGAGAAGGATGAAACAATCAATTCATTAGAAGAAGATAAAGCTCAGTTGGAGAAAGAAGTAGAGCAATTACATTCAGAAATTGACAGTTTCGTTATTGTGCAGGATAAGTCAGCCCTTTATGATCCATTATTCGAAGCAACAGGGAAGTATATGATTGAACTTAGTAAACCTGCAAGGGATAGAGATTTTACCGCAATTGCGGATATTTTAGCCTCCGTTGATGAAAGTCAATATGAGTCAGAAGCATCAGTAAAATTACTAAGTCAGCTTAGAACTGCGAGCTATCCTATCGTTGCCAAAATCCATTATAATATAGGCCATGATTTATATAATGATGCTAAATACGACGAGGCAATTATAGATCTGGAGAAAGCGATGACTTTTGATCCAACTGATGTCGATGCCATATATTTTATGGCTAGATCCTACCATCGACTTGAGGATTTTGAAAATGCAGCAGTATACTATAGCATTGTAATTAAAGATTATCCGGATTCGAATAGAGCAGGAGACGCCAAAGATTACTTAAATCAAATACAGGAATAAGTAAGAAAAGCTCACAAACAACTTAAGATAAAAAGATATTGAAAAAAGACATTTCATGCAGAATTGCGAACTCGCGATTCCATAAAAGGTCTTTTTTTGTACATCACGATAAGTGAGATTGTCAAGCCTCTTCGCGACGAAGGGGCTGACAATTCATGACAAGGTGAAATTCATCTTGAATATATTTTATAAATTAACTGAGGGAAATTGAATATCAGTCAATCCTCAAAGGCAGGAGGGAATTTATGACATGCAGGAATTGAAGAAAACGGTTAAGAATACCGGTAAATCGGGAGAGGAGGGGACTATATATGACATTTACCAGAGATGTCTGGTAATCAGATTGAATGAAGAGTTAGATCATCATAATGCTATTCGCATTCGGGATAAAGCAGATAAAATGATTGAGCGTAATCACATAAAGCATATTATATTTGATTTTAGTGGAGCAAGTTTTATGGACAGCGCAGGCATCGGAGTGATAATGGGCAGATATAAGAAGGTCATCTTCATTGGGGGAAAAACTGCTGTTGCAAATGTCAATGGAACGGTAGACAGAATTTTTCGGCTGTCAGGTCTTTATAAAATCATTGAAAAGTATGATACGGTAGAAGTTGCATTAGCCAGTCTTCCTAAGGCATAACGAAAGATTGGTACTAAAACCGTGGATCTACCGTATGGTAGGAAGAGGAAAGGGGATAAGTAAATAATATGAACGATACGAACGAAATGCTATTGGAGTTTGAAAGCAAGTCGCAAAACGAAAGCTTTGCTAGAACGGTTGTTGCAGCATTTGCAGCTCAGCTAGATCCTACCATTGAGGAGCTTGCTGACATAAAAACAGCAGTATCAGAAGCTGTAACAAATTCAATTATTCATGGTTATGTAGATTGTGTGGGAATAATTAAAATGCATTGTATCATTTGCCAAAATGAGCTTACTGTCGAAATACTCGATTCTGGAGTGGGGATTGAGAACATATCGAAAGCAATGGAGCCACTTTATACGACACGACCTGAATTAGAACGATCGGGTATGGGATTTTCCTTTATGGAGGCCTTTATGGATGAACTGGAAGTAAAATCAACGGTAGGTATGGGAACCATAATTAAAATGAAAAAAAGAGTGGGGAAAACGGAGAAAATGAGGGGGTATACGCAGGAAACCGTTCAAAAAGTTTTTTTACATCTGAGTGAACAGAAAGGGAGTGGGGTTTAATGTGGATACGCTTGAGTTAATAAAAATAGCGCAGGAAGGAGATAAAGAAGCACGAGATAGGGTAGTAACAGAAAATGTCGGGTTGGTATGGAGTATTGTTAGAAGGTTTTCAAATCGGGGACATGAGATGGAGGATTTATTTCAAATTGGAAGTATCGGTTTGATTAAAGCAATCGATAAGTTCGATTCCTCTTATGAAGTAAAGTTCTCGACCTATGCTGTACCAATGATAACAGGTGAAATTAAAAGGTTTCTGCGTGATGATGGCATGATAAAAGTAAGCCGGTCGCTCAAAGAAACAGCAACTAAAATCAGGATTATAAGAGAAAGATATGGTAATTTATATGGCAGGGAACCAACGGTGGAAGAAATTGAAGGAGAATTAAATATAGCAAAAGACGAAATTGTAATGGCATTGGAAACCGGTGCAGAAGTGGAATCTCTATATAAAACTATTTACCAGGGGGACGGAAGTCCAATTTACTTAATTGATAAATTAACTGAATCAAAAGATGAAAGCGAAAATTTAGTAGATAAGCTTGCGCTAAAAGAGATTATAGACTCCTTGGATGAAAAGGAGCAGGAACTCATCAGGCTTAGATATTTTAAAGATAGAACACAAACGGACATTGCGAAGGAACTGGGTATTTCCCAAGTTCAGGTTTCAAGGCTGGAAAAAAGAATCTTGAGGATCATGAGAGAAAAGCTTGGCGCATAAGCTACAATACAATTTTAAAAATAATTGGATTATACAGTTACTTTGAAATCGTTGTACTAGATATTTCCAGTATAGTAAAAGTAGTATTTCATATAATAATAACATAAAAGTAATAGTGAAAAGAAGGCATCAGAATAAAAACTGATGCTTTTTTCTTTCATTACAGATGAATTCCAAATTCATCTTGCTATAACCAAGAATAAGTAGATAGGAGTTTTTATGACACTAAAAAAGAAAAGACTAATATTTATTACAACCTTTATTATTATTGCAGCAGTTGCAATCGTGTTATGCGTGGGTTACTTTTCAAAAAGTCCGGTATATGAATTTGATGGGACACTAGTTGATTCAAATAGTATTATCAGGAGCATACTATGTTAAAGAGGGTAGGCTGAAATGAAAAAAATTCGGCGATTAAGATTTATTTAGTACTTGGCTAGACCCTCTAAAATTGAAAGGCAGGGATTTTCATGAGTAATGAAAAAAAAGGATCCGTATCAGGGGTGGTCAGAGAACCAGACAAGAAAAAAAGAAATGAGAACTATAATCAATATGTGAAGCAGGTCACTCCGACATTCAGTATATGGAAAAATTGCTTAAAAGCCTTTATTATTGGAGGAATTATCTGTACAATCGGACAATTTTTTATTAATTATTATATGTATATTGGCGCAGACGCAGAAATGGCAAAGTCATATAATACGTTAACCCTTGTATTCCTTTCTATTCTTCTTACTGGTTTAGGCATTTACCAAAAGCTTGCGAAATTTGGTGGAGCAGGTACTTTGGTACCAATTACCGGTTTTGCTAATTCAGTTGCAGCGCCTGCAGTGGAATATAAAAAAGAAGGACAGGTATTCGGCATCGGGTGTAAAATATTTACTATTGCAGGACCAGTTATTTTATATGGAATTTTTACATCCTGGTTATTAGGTATAATTTATTATATCTTAAAGCAGTACGCAGTCGTATAAAAAACGATTAATGTAGATAGATAAGGAGTTGTTGGTATGTCGGAGATTGAAATTCGTAAATCAAAGATGGTGGGTAAACAAAGCATAATATTTCATAATCCCCCGTGTATTATTGCGGCGTCTTCCGTAGCCGGGAAAAAAGAAGGAGAAGGGCCGCTCGGTCCTCTTTTTGATATTATTTTTGAGGATCCGCTAGTTGGTAAAGACAGTTGGGAGGAAGCAGAAAGCAAATTGATTACGGATGCTGCTGCAAAGGTTCTTCAAAAGGCTGGATTAAAAAGCAAGGATATTAGGTACCTCATAGGTGGAGATTTATTGGGACAGTTGATAGCAACCTCGTTCGGTGTTGAAGATTTAGAAATTCCTTTAATAGGAATCTATGGTGCATGTTCCACGATGGGGGAAGCTATGTCACTTGGTGCTATGATGGTGGAAGGTGGGTTCGCAGATAGAGTAATTGCATTAACGTCAAGTCACTTTGCGGGAGCAGAAAAACAATTTCGTATGCCCTTGGACTATGGTAATCAACGCCCTTATTCCGCAACCTGGACGGTTACCGGCAGTGGAGCAGTTATTATTGCAGATCGAAAGTACGCGAATAGAAGTAATGGAGAAGCATTAATTTTAATCAAAGGAGTAACCACAGGGAAAATAGTTGATTACGGATTAAAAGATTCGATGAATATGGGAGCAGCTATGGCACCTGCAGCATATGAGACAATTAAACAAAACTTCGAGGATTTGAATATAAAGCCAGAATATTATGATAAGATTATTACCGGAGATTTAGGCTATGTTGGTAAAAATATTCTACTCGATTTGTTAAAAGAAAATGGCTATGACATTAGCGGCAATCATATGGATTGTGGAATTGAAATTTTTGATAAGGATTCACAGGATACGCATGCAGGGGGTAGCGGTTGCGGATGTTCGGCTGTTACATTTACTAGCTTTATTTTGAAACAACTTAGGGAAGGAATTTGGAAGAGAGTATTATTTGTTCCTACAGGAGCGTTGCTATCAACAGTAAGCTTTAATGAAGGTAATTCAGTCCCAGCCATTGCACATGCGGTTATTGTGGAAGCGGAGTAATGGCTTAACGAAAGGAGTGAAAGGAATGGAATATTTGAAGGCGTTTTTGGTCGGGGGTGCGATTTGTGGGGTTGTCCAGATTTTACTTGATAAAACTAAATTGATGCCTGGGCGTGTGATGGTCATTCTGGTATGTACAGGTGCAGTTCTGGGAGCATTCGGAATTTATGAACCTTTTGCCAAATGGGCCGGAGCAGGAGCCGGCGTTCCCCTTACGGGCTTTGGCAGTGTGCTGTTTAAAGGGGTAAAGGATGCAGTGGATAAGGAAGGTTTTATTGGTATATTTAAAGGAGGATTTACATCATCTTCGGTTGGAATCTCTTCTGCGTTAATTATCAGTTATATTGCTTCGTGGTTCTTTAAAGCAAAGATGAAATCATAAATTATATTTTTTAGTAAACCAATTCAATTAATGAAAAAAGGAGGAGGATGTGTGATGGCATCTCCTCCTCATTTTTATTATATATTACTCGTGACAAGTGATATTGTCTATCATCATCTTGTAGTCTTATCTAAAATTATACATAATGTTATTATTTGTAGATATATCATCTTGAATAGGTTGCTCCTCAATCGGATCTGGGATTATCGGTTCATCTTCATAGATAGGAATACGCTGGGTGTGAATCAGGCAGGATTGTGAAGGAAGTAGGAAGGGTGTATCAGCTGTAATTTCGGTTTCTGTTTTATTTAAATAAACAGCTTCCCTTACTAAATTAATAGGACAATTCTCTGTTGCCAAAGCTTTGGATTTACTACAAATCGTAGCTTTTACGTGGATATCGCATATTTCTTTGGGTTCTGAACCCTTTCTAAAATATTCAACCTGAGTTGTATCACCCCCGATATATTGATCACAAAGACCTTCAACTGCGAGCTTTCCTGACTTTGTACATATTTTTGCGGTAACAACAGAATCGGGCATAGTAAATGATTTGGTTTCTAAGTTCAACTCCATATGAATCCTCTCCATAATGGTACGCCAAATATTTTTTTGATAATCTCGGTCTGTCTGAGAACGGTTATTGTCGAAACCAGACCAAATGGTGGCGGTGTAATAGGGGGAAAAGCCGGAAAACCACAAATCATTATAATCCGAAGTAGATCCCGTTTTACCCGCAATTGGCATGTCGATTGCAGAAAGCTTATAATTCTTACCTGTTCCGATGTTTACAACATCCTCCATAGCACTTGTTAAGAGCCAAGCAGTTGATTCATACATTACCTGATCTGTCTCGGTTTTGTTTTCTAGTAAAACCTTACCGTCATGGTCCACTATTTTGGTGTAGAAGGAAGGCTTATTATAGACTCCACCATTAGCAATTGCAGCATATGCAGCTGACAATTCCAGGTTACTAACACCATCTGTTAATCCGCCAAGAGCCATAGGGGGGTTAATGTCCGATACAACTCTGCCATCCGATTCTATTCTTGAATCAACTAAGGAAGTAAAGCCTAATTTTAAGAGGTATTTATATCCTTCCTCCGGAGTAACCGCAACCATGGTTTTTACGGTAACGATATTCATTGAGTTCCAAATACCTTTCCTTAACGTAGAAAGACCCTCATATTTTTTGGTCTTTGTCCAGTTATTAACCTCTTTCTCAGTACCAGGATAGTAATATGGTGCATCATCTTGTACGTCAGCAAGTGTAAAGCCGGCACTATCAAGCGCGGGTAAATAGGTTGATAAAACCTTAAAGGTGGAACCGGGCTGTCTTACTGTATTCGTTGCACGATTTAGGGTTCTGTTTCCTTCCTTTTTTCCTCTTCCTCCAATGACTGCTTCGACGTGGCCATTCGATTGATCCATTACAAGGAAGGAGGATTGTGGTTGTATAATCATCGAAACTTTTTCACCCAAAATGGTATCGCCTTCTTCTAGCATGGCTTCCCGAAATTGATCAATCTTTTTCTGCATATCCACTTTATCTAAAAATAGTAACGAAAATTTACTGGGATCGTCATCGACATATAAATCATCAGGATCCTTGAAATCCTTGTAATAATCTAATAAATCTTGTTCCTGGTAATGGATAGGAGTATTGTTTCCATCATTCTTTTGTATAGATAATTTATAGGATAATTCCCAATAGGAGATTCCCATCTCAGGGAAAAGGGTTTCATCAGCATAAACTTCATCGCAGATTTCCTGTATCGTAGGATCCTGTGTTGTGTAAATGTACAGACCACCGCTGTATAATAAATTGGAAGCCTGTGTTTGCGTATATCCAAGTTTGGACTGCAAATCATCCATAACCTGTTCAATTAATTCGTCTACAAAATAACTGTAGTAAGAGGTAGAATCGATTTCTTCATTTAGAGATTGAATTCGTGAATATACATCGTCAGCCACTGCCTCATCATATTCTTCTTGAGAACAATACCCCTGCTCTAACATATCATTAAGGATTTCTGTACGACGTTCTGCATTCTTATCAGGAAAAGTAATTGGATTTCTATATACAGGTAGCTGAGCAATCGCTGCAATTACAGCCGCCTCCGATAGAGTAAGATCACCTACATCTTTGCTAAAATAACGTTTGGCAGCAGTTTGCACACCATAAGTACCGGAACCTAGATTAATCGTATTCAAATAATATTCCAGGATAGTATCTTTGTCCATCACATTTTCTAACTGAATAGCCAAATACTGTTCTTGTACCTTGCGTTCCAATCTATCAATAAATACTTGCTCACGTCCACCGTTAAATATCTGGTTTTTTAAAAGCTGCTGGGTAATGGTACTAGCTCCTTCATCAAAATCTCCCCCATTGCTGAGGCCGGAGAATAAAGCACGGAAAATACCTTTAACATCAATACCATTATGCTCATAAAAACGTTCATCTTCGATGCTAACAAAGGCGTGCTTTACAATATCCGGGATCTTGTCCTTAGTAACATAAACGCGGTTTGCCTGGGCACCGATTAACTGCTCAATTGCATTACTATCTTTATCATAAATGGTAGTAGTATAGCCGGAAGGGATAACATCAATTTGTGAAATGTCGGGCGCACTGTCAGCTAAGCCCTTTACATATCCAAAACCGGCGAAAGCACCAACTATGGCAATAAAAACTAAAAGAACAATACAAAAGCGGAATAGGGTAACCCTTATTTTTGATATAAGACGTCTTGTTGTTGATTTTATATTGTGTTGTTTATTTTCTATACCTTTTTTACTATAATCCATATGAACCTCCATTAGCATCAATCATGCTCCTCTTATTATAACAAAAACGTTCAATGAAATAAAGACATAAATTTTATGCTATTTAAATGCTAACCAGAATAAAAGATATAATACAACTAAAAAAGAGTAGACGAAGTAATCCCACTCAAAAATTTACATATATATCCATGAAAACGCGTTATTTTTCCAAGAACGACAAGTGCGCATACACGAATCGTGAATATATGTCGAAATATAACGAACTCGATAAAAAGATGCGTTTGATTTCCCTTTCTAAAAACATATATTCTGTGTATAATGAATTTTGTCAGTTATTTTCTGTTATTAATGACAAGTGAATGGATATATATTATTATTCATCTTGTTAAATGAAAAAGGGAGGTAGTAATGTTGAAGCAGGTATTTTTACTATTTAGCAATGAGGTTATGCTTGAGGATGAGAGAAGGATGAAATTAGACTACAGCTTAACTGAGAAGTACTCGGAAAATGATCAAACAGAGCCCTACTATGGAATTCAAATTGCAAAACATCTGGGAGACAACGTTGAAACAGAAGAAATTACCGGCATTTCCTATTCAAGGGATACTGTGGTATCCATCATAAAAAAATTACTCCGACATGAGGTGACTCCAATTTCTATGGTGGAAATTGTTGATGGCCTCATAACAGAGGGGGTTTAAAATATTTTATTGAAACAGGTGTACTTCACTATCTATTGATGCAAAGTATACCTGTTCCATCTCTTCAATAATAGCCGAACCGCTAGTGAGTTCGGTTATTTTTTTTATAAAAACTTGAATTCTACTAGGTGGTACTAATAAGCGTAATTTAACAAAGTCAGTATATTCTGAAGACAGGATTGGTAACAACTCTTGGCCGATTAAGTATTGGATTTTACCAATTTGGTTATAATCCGTAGTGATCAGTAGCAAGGTACCAAGTTCCTTTGTAATAATTATACTTTGCTTGAGGCCTTCGATTGTGGCGGATTGGTATGCTTTGACTAATCCTCCCGTTCCTAAGAGAGTTCCTCCAAAATAACGGGTTACCACGACGACGAGATCAGTAAGCTCGTGGGCAATCAAAACATCAAGCATCGGTCTGCCGGCTGTTTTGCTTGGCTCACCATCATCCAAACAACGCATCAGAGGATTCTCATTTCCTATTATATAGGCAGAACAGTTGTGGGAAGCATCCCAGTATTTCTTTTTTATACCCTCAATATATTTAATTGCATCTGCTTCCGAAGCAACCGGACTAACGGATGCAATAAATTTCGATTTTTTCATGGTGAATTCTCCCACACCGCCATTGTAAACGGTTTTATAGGCTTCCTTCAATTGATTTTACACCTCCAGCTTACCTTGATGATTTTCCTTTTGATACTTATGAAATAAGTTACTTTTTATTATTATATAGTGATTATAACAATCCAAGAGGAACCATGCAATATGAAATAGAGATAAGTTGGGAAATCATCTGCTGGAACAGTTGCCATTTCTCGACAGGATATGTTATTATGTCAATATAATTCATTACCAATTAATTTTGTTGGAGGTCTCTATGAAATTAATACAGATATCATGGCTCCCGGCTGTTATAATGATGGGAATTATTTATTACTTTTCCTCTAAACCAGCGGTCGTTTCGGATGAAAACAGTACGTGGATAGCAAACAGGGTATTAGGGGTCTATGAGAATATTACTAATATTCAATACCCGGAAGAAGAGAGAATAGAGAAACTAGGTTACATCAATCATGTTGTCAGAAAAGGGGCACATTTCTTTGAGTATGCAGTTTTGGCATTTACCATAGCATTTCATTTTTGGTTAAGAAATAGGAAGGGCGTCCGGTTACTACTTTTATCCATTGCATTAACTACAATGTATGCTGCTACAGATGAATTTCATCAGATATTCATATCTGGCAGAAGCGGAAAAATCAAGGATGTGTTGCTTGACTCATTAGGAGCGGTAGCAGGGGCTTTTTTCCTATATTTCATAGCAAACTTAGTTAGAAGAAAAAGAAAAACCCCGAGGAGGTGATTGCTATGGATTTATTTGATTATATGAGAAATGACAAAATGAAAAAGGAGGCTCCATTAGCGTCTAGACTGCGTCCGGTTTCCTTAGAGGAGGTAGTGGGGCAGAGCCACATTATTGGTAAGGATAAACTGTTATATCGCGCAATTAAGGCAGACAAATTAAGCTCTATCATTTTTTATGGACCCCCAGGAACCGGTAAAACAACTCTTGCCAAAGTAATTGCGAATACTACCAGCTCAATATTTACCCAGATAAACGCAACCGCCTCAGGAAAGAAGGACATGGAGGCAGTGGTTGAACAGGCAAAAAATAATATTGGTATGTATGGGAAGAAAACCATCCTGTTTATTGATGAAATCCATAGATTTAATAAAGGTCAGCAGGATTATCTTTTACCGTTTGTGGAGGATGGTACTGTTATTCTAATTGGAGCTACTACAGAAAACCCCTATTTTGAGGTAAATTCTGCTCTATTATCCCGATCCATCATATTCGAATTAAAACCTTTGGAGAAAGAAGACATAAAGATTCTGCTAAAACGAGCGGTGGAGGATGAGGAGAGAGGTCTTGGAGCATACCGAGCATTACTTGAAGAGGAGGCCATGGAATTTCTTTCGGACATGGCAAACGGTGACGCCAGGGCAGCTTTAAATGCAATAGAGTTGGGCATTCTTACTACTGAGAGAGCAAAGGATGGATTAATTCATATATCACTATCAGTTGCATCGGAATGTATTCAAAAGAGGGTATTAAAATATGACAAAGACGGAGACAATCATTATGATACGATTTCAGCCTTTATTAAAAGCATGAGAGGGTCTGATCCGGATGCGGCAATTTATTATCTTGCTAGGATGCTGTATGCGGGTGAGGAAGTGGCTTTTGTTGCTAGAAGAATTATGATCTGCGCATCCGAGGATGTATCAAATGCAGATCCCAATGCCCTTGTGGTTGCAACAGCGGCTGCTTTGGCAGTGGAACGGCTTGGAATGCCTGAGGCAAGGATTATTCTTGCGCAGGCAGCAGCATATGTAGCCAGTGCCCCAAAGAGCAATTCGGCTATCTGCGCAATCGATGAAGCAATGAGTGTTGTGGAAAAGGAAAGGACGGCTACGATTCCTTCCTATCTTTTGGATTCCCATTATAAAGGAGCTACGAAATTGGGGCATGGTATTGGTTATTTATATGCCCACGATTTTGAAAACCACTATGTAAAGCAGCAATATTTACCAGATGAAATAAAAGACCGCGTATTTTACGTACCATCAGAGAATGGATATGAGCAAAAAATCAGGGAGTATTTTAAAAAAATAAAAGGGAAGGATTAAGCAACCGAAGCCAGGTATCTATGGGGCATTTGCTTACTTCATAATTCCGAAAAAACCACCACAAATACCTTTTTTGGTATATGTGGTGGTTTTGTTATACAGTAATAGCTGTTACTGCTCCTTTACGTTGGAGTTTATTTTTTATCAGAATTTTCAGGTTCATCATTTTTATGCACATATTTATAAATGGTGAAGAAGCCATAAATCATAATCGGTATC